>Ga0073934_10000570_pt1 | contig 103590 bp, 102 predicted proteins | sample LarsenN4metaG_FD_76834 | JGI IMG/M metagenome (GOLD analysis project Ga0073934, IMG submission 76834) | Hot spring sediment bacterial and archeal communities from British Columbia, Canada, to study Microbial Dark Matter (Phase II) - Larsen... ...
AAGACTACAACGAGGTAGCTCCGCACAGCGCTCTGGGAATGAAATCCCCCGCACAGTTCTATGCGGATTGGATGTCAAAAATCAAGATAATGCCTGTCCAAAATTAGGTGGGGCAGTACAATCATTACCGGAGTCTTTCAGGGGCTGAACTGCCTGTACATCATATTGTAATAGACGTAATTGCACAAGTAGTTCACCAAAGGCACCTGTTTTGACGGTTTCCGGTAACGGATTAGCCATATAAGTTTTTATAGCTTATCATCAAAAACTTGTCAAGCAAGCAATCTTTGCGGCTCCCGGCAAATTCACCACAACTTCGGAGTGAATATCGCAAGGGGGGCCTATAGTAGAGGGACGTGGTTCGGGTTAATACCCAAACCGCAAACTCTCTCGTGCAACGGGTCGGTGTTGGCGCCACGGGCGTGCCACAGCCGAACCCCAAAAGGGAACCGGGAGCCGGTAAGACAAGGAACACGGAGCCCCTCCCTTGCGGGGTTGATTTCCCCCATTGTCTTGGGGAAAGGACGGCCGATTTTTTTCAACCACCGGTACTCCCGCCTGTTCTTGAAAGGGACAGGCGGCCCTAGACCCGCAGCGCCTTCGCGGGGCTTGCCGCGCGCAGGGCAGAACAGATAAACAGGCAGGCCAAACGGAGAGGACCACCATATCGGGGAACTGATTCCCCACAAAAGCGTAGGTTCCGTCTCCCACTTTCACGGCTGTTTTAAAACCCAGTTGCACGTAAAACAAAAGAAACAAAAAAAGGAAAGGCGTAGGGGCGGGGTCTCCCCGCCCTTACCCTCCCTTTAAATAACCTTCTTGTCCCCCTGTACTTAAAGGGGACGAGACCCGAAGGGTCGGAGGGGGTGGTTCCCTCCGATTTTTCACACCCAAAGGAGGTCCGCCTACCCGTGCGCCCAAAAATTCAAAACCAAAGCCAACGCCGCCCCAATCCAAGACACTGCCAAAAATGCGGGCGGGATCCTAAAGAAGTCATTCAATGGCTCAATATCAAAACCAGCCGCCGGCGCATATATGCCGGGCTGTATTCCGTTATTGAATCGGACAGGGACGGGGAAAGACTCCTGAAGGTCTGCCGCAGCTGCTGCGTGGAGGGGAGGAATCTCCGCTTTCTGCGGGTTGCCCTTCCTGCCGGCGCCGCCGCCCGCAAACATTGCAAAATCACAACCAAAGCGCCGCCGTTTTTGCGAAAAAACTAACCCCCCAGATACGCCTTTTTCAACTGCTCGTTGGTGGTCAAATCCTCCGCCGTCACGGTCATCGTGATTTTGCCGGTTTCCAGAACATACCCCCGCGTGGCAATCTTCAACGCCTGATAAGCATTCTGCTCCACCAAAATTATCGAAACCCCCTTGGCGTTGATTTCCTTGATAACCTCGAAGATCGCCTTGACGAGCAACGGAGCAAGCCCCAGCGATGGCTCATCCAGAAGCAAAAGTCGCGGCGAGGACATCAAGGCCCGCCCAATCGCCAGCATCTGCTGTTCCCCGCCGGAAAGCGTCCCGGCGTTCTGCTTGATCCGTTCTTTTAAACGGGGAAAAAGCTCAAACACCCGCTCCATATCTTTTTCAATGCCGGATTTGTCTTTCCGCAAATACGCTCCCAGCTCCAGATTTTCCCGCACCGTCAGATTGGAAAAAATCTTCCGCCCCTCCGGCGCGTGCGAAATCCCTTTTTTCACCACCTCGTGCGGCGGCCTGTTTTTGAGCGACGCTCCCTCAAAGAGAATTTCCCCCTCCTTCGCTTTCAAAAGCCCGGAAATGGCGCGCAAGGTCGTGGATTTTCCCGCGCCGTTGGCCCCGATTAACGTGACGATTTCCCCCTTCCTGATGCCGAAGGAAATTCCCTTCAAGGCCTGGATTCCGCCGTAAAATACGGAGAGGTTTTTTACCTCGAGCAGAAAGCCGTTTTCGCTCATACGGCTTCCTCTCCCAGGTACGCCTCGATCACCTTGGGGTTTTTGCGGATTTCTTCCGGCTTCCCCTCGGCAATCGTCACCCCGTAATCCAGAACCAGAATCCGCTCGCAAATCCCCATCACCACCTGCATGTCATGCTCGATTAACAAAATCGTCAGCTTGAATTTATCCCGTATCCAGCGAATCAAATCCATCAGCTCCCGGCTCTCCTGCGGATTCGCCCCCGCCGCCGGTTCGTCCAAAAGCAAAAGCTGGGGGTCGGTGGCCAAAGCCCGGGCGATTTCCAGCTTCCGCTGCTGGCCGTAGGGAAGGCCGGAGGCGATTTCTTTGCATAGCGGTTTCAAGCCGAACAAATCGAGCAGCGCTTCGATTTTTGCATGCTGGCGGGCTTCCTCCTCCCGGTATTTTTTCCCTTTCCATACCGAGCCGAAAAGGGAGGTTTGGTAATGCAGGTGGCAAGCGATTTTGACGTTGTCCTCCACCGTCAAATTGCCGAAAAGGCGGATGTTCTGGAAGGTGCGCGCCAGCCCGCAGGCGGTGATTTGATACGGCTTTTTGCCGTCCAGCACTTTCCCGCAAAAGCGGATTTCCCCCTCGGTCGGGCGGTAGACGCCGGTAATCAGATTGAAAACGGTGGTCTTGCCGGCGCCATTGGGACCGATAAGCCCCACCAGCTCGCCGGGGAAGAGTTTCAAATTAAAACTGTCAACCGCTTTCAAGCCCCCAAAGTTTATGGAGGTGCGGGTGAGTTCAAGCAGCGGTTCGCTGGAAGTCGGCGGCATAAGAAATTTACGAAACGGGCTGCGGTTTTTTGAACGGCCACCAACGCCGGAAGTCCGGCTGCCACGCGCCAAAAAGCCCCTGCGGGCGGGTGAGCATCAAAACAATTAGGGCCACAGAGTAAATGACCATCCGCCAGTCCTTGACGGGACCCAGATAGCGAAGCGCCTCCGGCAAAAGCGTCAAAATTACAGCGGCAATCACCGAGCCGAATATGGAGCCCAACCCGCCGACGATAATCATAATGATTATTTCAAACGACTTGATGAAGGTGAAGGAGTTAGGGTGCAAGAGCTGGAGGTAGTGGCCGAAAAGGCAGCCCGCGACGCCGGCAAAAAAAGCGCCGACGACGAAGGCGGTGACTTTGTAATAGGTGGTGTTGATTCCCATCGCCTCGGCGGCGATTTCATCCTCCCGCACGGAAAGGAAGGCCCGGCCGTGGGAGGAGTTGGTCAGGCTGGTCACGGCGGCAATGGTCAAAGCGGTCAATGAGATTATCCAGAACAAACTGGTGTATGCCGGGATGCCGGAAAAGCCCCGCGCTCCGCCGATTTTCTCCACGTTCAAAATCAAAACGCGCACAATTTCCCCCATTCCGAGGGTAACGATGGCCAGATAGTCGCCTCGGAGTCGGAGCGACGGAATACCGACCAAGAGTCCGAGTATGGCGGCGGATAGCCCGCCTCCCAGAAGGGCGAGAAGAAAAACAAAATTCTTGGCCAAAACGGCGGGGAGAAAATCAAACGCCAAAATAAGTTTTGGCCCCAGATAGTAGGTGAGGGTGGCCGAACTGTAACCGCCGACTGCCATAAATCCGGCGTGTCCCAGCGAAAACTGGCCGGTGGTGCCGTTGATCAGATTCAAACTTACCGCGAGGATAATGTTGATGCAGGAAAGGGTGAGGAGGTGAACGTAGTAGCTGTCGATCACTTCCGGCAGAAAACGGTTGGCGAGAAGAGTCAGAACAAAAAGTCCGATGAAGACCAAAAGACGTTTCAAACTTTTTCCCCCACCCGGCTCCCCAATAATCCGGTCGGTTTGACTAGAAGAATTACTACGAGCAGCGCAAAGGCGATGGCATCCCGCAGGGTCGAAGAAATGTAGCCGGCGACCATCGTTTCCGAAACCCCCAGAATCATCCCCCCCAAAACGGCGCCGGGGATATTGCCGATTCCTCCCAGAACCGCGGCGACGAAGGCCTTCAGCCCCGGCAAAAGCCCCATCAAGGGGTCGATTTTGGGATAGGTCAATGCGACTAATATTCCCCCCGCTCCGGCCAGGGCGGAGCCCAAAAGGAAAGTGAAACTGATGACGTTATTGGTGTTTATCCCCATCAAGCTGGCGGCCTCCCGGTTGAAGGCCGTGGCGCGCATCGCCTTGCCGATTTGGGTTTTCATCACGATAAACCGCAAAAGAAGCATTAAAGCAATGGAGACAATCAGAATGAGAACCGGCAAGTTGGAGATGATCAGATTTTCCGACTCGTATAGTCTGCTTTCGGCTATCAGCGAAGGGAAAAATTTGGGGTCGGCACCGAAAACGAGCTGCCCGCCGTTTTCCAGCAAAAGTGAAACGCCGATGGCGGTAATCAGAACCGTCAAACGCGGCCGGGCGCGTAGGGGTTTGTACGCGGCCCGCTCAATGATAATTCCGACCAAGGCGCAGGCGGCCATGGCGAAAAAAAGGGTGGCAAAAAAACCAATTAGAGTCGGTTCCTGGGCGATTTTGGTCCAGCGGGAGAAGTAGTAGCCGAAAAAAGCCCCCAGCATAAAAACGTCGCCGTGGGCAAAGTTGATCAATTGCAAAACCCCGTACACCATCGTGTAGCCAAGAGCAATCAGGGCGTAAATTGAGCCCCAGGAGACGCCGTTGACCAGCTGCTGAAGAAACTCCTGCATTAAAAAAAGCTACGGGTTGACCGTAGCCGTATATTCGTATTTTCCGCCCTCACCGATTTTCAAAACGACAAGCGGCTTGCGGGCGTTGCGGGCGGAGTCAATCGTGGTGGAGCCGGCGACGCCGGGGAAATCCTTGGTCTGGGCCAAAGCGTCCCGGATTTTGACCCCTTCGGTACTCCCGGCCCTCTTGATGGCATCGTACAAAATATTCGCCGCATCGTAGCCCAAGACAGCCATGGCATCCGGCACTTCGCCGAATTTGGCTTGGTATTTCTTAATGTAATCCTGAATCACCGGGTTGGGGTCATCGGCGGCGTAGTGATTGGAAAAAAAACAGTCCTTCAGGGCATCGCCGGGCTTTTTTATGGTGGCAATCTCGGTCAGTTTGGGGGAATCCCAGCCGTCGCCCCCCAATAGGGGGATGTTCAAACCGAGTTCGCGGGCCTGGCGGGCAATCAAACCGACTTCCGTATAGTAGCCGGGGATGAAGATAGCTTCCGGTTTTTTCCCTTTTATCGAGGTCAACTGGGCCTTAAAATCCTGATCCCCTTCGAAGTAGGACTCCTCCGCCACAATTTGGCCGCCCAAGGCCTCGAAGGTTTCGGCGAAATATTGAGCCAGCCCGACGGAGTAATCGTTTTTGCTGTCCTTCAAAATGCCGGCCTTTTTCACCTTCAGATTGTTGAAGGCAAATTTGGCCATCGCCTCCCCTTGGAATGGATCGATAAAGCAGACCCGGAAGATGTAATCTCCCACTTCGGTGACTTTCGGATTCGTGGAGGAAGGGGTGACCATCGGAATTTTGTTTTCCTGGCAAATCGGGGCGCCGGCGAGGGAACGGCTGGAGGCGACTTCTCCCAGCACGGCCACAACCTTGTCCTGCGTCACCAATTTTTTAACCGCGCTGGAGGCCTCCTCCGCCAGGGAGCGGTCGTCTTCCACAACCACCTGAACCTTTTTCCCCAACAACCCCCCCGCGGCGTTCAGTTCCTCCGTAGCCAAATCGATGCCATTTTTGGTCGATATGCCGAAGGTCGCGGTGGTCCCGGTCAAGCTGCCGTATTCGCCAATTTTGATGACGTCTTCCTTTTTAGCGCAAGCGGAAAACAAAGAAAGGGTCAAGCTGAAAATCACCCATTTACGCATCGTTTTTCTCCTCCATAGTGTAAAATCCTTCTTGAGTGCGTCAATTTGCGCCGACTTGACGGGATTGTCAAGCCGTTTATCTTGGCGGCGTGTTTTTGAACCCCGCCGAAATTTTTTTCTGTCTGGCCGCCGCTTTGGCCACCCTCCTCGGAGGATTTCTAGTCACCGCGGCGGGAAAACGGTACCGGGGTTCGGTGAAATACTTCATGGCCGTTGGCGCGGGGTTTTTGCTGGCTTTGGTTTTTGCCGAGGTTGTTCCAAGCACCTACCGCATCCTCGAGGGGAATTTCGTTTGGTGGTTTTTGGGCGGATATCTCGTAATTCACCTGGTCGAACGGGCCTGGGTTTCGCATTTCCATTTCGGCGAGGAGGTGCATCCGGAAAAAATCTGGCTGGCGGGGGCGCCGGCTTCCGCCGGGCTGGCGCTGCACTCCTTTTTTGACGGCGTTTCCATCGCCGCCGCCACGCAAACTTCGCTGGTTTTGGGGAGTTTGATGTTCGTGGCGATCTCGCTCCACAAGTTGCCGGAGGGGTTCACCGTCGCCTCCTTGAATCTGGCGGCCGGGCATTCCGAAAAGCGGGCTTTGGGTTGGGCGGGGGTTTTGGGACTGGCAACCCTGCTCGGGATGTTTGTTTCCGGCCTCTTGTACGACTACCGCATCCCACTTTTGGCCTTCTCCGGTGGCGTTGCACTCTATGTCGCCGCCAGCGATTTGGTACCGGAGGTGAACCGGGAGCCGGGGGCCAGGGTTCCAATTCTGGTTTCCGTCGGGGTTCTTCTGTTCTATTTCACGGAGCGGCTCTTGCATCACTGGCTGGAAGGGTGATGCTCAAAACCGTCAAGGGGAAACTGACCAAAAACGTCGTTGTTCTCGGCGTGGTCAGCTTCCTGAACGACCTTTCTTCCGATATGGTCGTTCCCTTTCTGCCGGTTCTGTTCACGTCGGGATTGGGCGGATCGACCGCTTTTTTGGGATTGGTGGAAGGGGTGGCCAAATCCTCCGCCAGTTTGCTGCAGCTTTTTGCTGGATACCTCTCTCAAGCGACCGGGAAAAGAAAAAGTTTGGCGTTTGCCGGGTATTTTTTTTCCAGCGTAACCAAGCCGCTATTCTTTTTTGCCGCCAGCCCCCTGGCCGCTTTTTTGATCCGGGTATGCGATAGGGCGGGGAAGGGGTTCCGCACGCCGCCAAGGGATGCTCTTTTGTCCGATTCCACCGCCAAGGAGACCATCGGGCTGGCGTTCGGCTTCAACCGGGCCTTGGACTCGGCCGGAGCGGTACTCGGTCCCTTGATTGGGTTTGTCCTGCTCGCGTTGACTTCCATGGATTATAAATGGTTGTTTCTATTCGCCGCTGTACCGAGTGTCTTTTCGCTCTGGGCTTTGGGTGTGGGGGTCAAGGAAATACCAGGTACCGTGTCTCCCCTGCGCGTAAAATTTTTCAGCACGCTGCCATCGGGAAAGTTTCTTTTGTTTTTGGTCGCCGTTTTCCTTTTGTATCTGGGAACGTTGCCCGAACTTTTGGTCCTCCTGCGAGCGCAGGAGCTGGGTGTGGCGGCAGTTACTTTGCCGCTTTTTTGGGTTTTGTTCAATCTGTCCGGTTCGTTTTTTGCCGCGCCGTTCGGGCATGCCTTTGACCGCATCCCCAAAAAGGTTCTGGTCGGCGGGTGGCTCGCTTATCTGGCAACGCTGGCGGGGTTCGGCGCTTTGTCCAAAGAATTTCTGCCGTTTATGTTTCTGCTTTTCGGAATATTTGACGCCGCCACGGACGGCCCTATGCGGGCGGCCGTGGTGCGCATTGTTCCCCCCGATCAGCGGGCTTCGGCCTTTGGCTGGTATCACGCCGTCCGCTCGGTTGCGTTCCTTCTGGCGGGTAGTTTAATCGGCTGGGGCTGGCAGAGTTTCGGCGTGACGGATACGTTCATGGCGGCCGGGGGGGTGACGGTTTTGGGGCTGGTTTTACTTTTGCGGGTGCGAATTTAAAAAAAGTTTGACAGCGGTGGGGAACGGGCTTATTTTGCGGCCGATTGGAAGGAAAGAGGAGACAAACCATAGAGGAGGCCGAATGAGGAAACTTTTTGCTTTGGCGTTCGTTCTGCTGGTTGCTACCAGCGCCCGGGCGCAGCTTTTGGGGCAGTTGACAGATGCGCGGGTACAGGATCAGGGCCACAGTTTGTTAGGCGGGTACGTGGGTATTTACAGCGACGACGTTTTATCCTTTTTCGGGCAATGGCGGTATGGTTTGAGCAAGGATATTGACGCCGGGGCCAAGCTCGGGTTTGTCGATTTGAACGGAGGGGAGTCGGGGATTGGCGTTGCCGGGGACGTCCGCTACCAATTGCTCCACCAAAGACTGGCTACCACACAACAGACGGGGCAACCCGTAGATTTGTCGCTGGGAGGCGGGCTGGAATTCTACTTCGGCGACGTGATTTCGATTTTTTCCATTCAGTTCAACGGGATGGTTTCCCATCGGTTCGCTTCGGCCAGCGGCCGGGGAATAACTCCGTATGGCCGGGCGCAAATACGCTTCGAGCGGGTGAGCGTGGATTTTAGACCTCCGTTCGGCGACCAGAGCGATACGGATGGGGAGTTCGGCATCAATGCGGGGGGGGAGTTTGAATTCGCCCAACAGCTTTCGGCCGTCGGGGAACTGCAGCTGGATTCGAGTGAACTGGCGGATTTTGGATTGATTTTCGGCTTGAACTATCGCTTCTAACCGAACCTTTGCAAAAAATCCCCCCGAAACCGGGGGGATTTTTTTATTTTGCCGCCAATGCCTGAAAGAATTTTAGTCATCCGATTCTCCTCGCTGGGAGACGTAGTTTTAGCAGAACCGATTTTCCGGGTCTTGAAACAAAAATACCCGCAGGCGAAAGTCGGCTTTGCCACCAAGCGAGCGTATGCGGAAGTATTGGAGGGGAATCCAAATATTGACGTCATATTCACATTGAATAATGATTATGGAAAATTCGCGGAAGAAGTGCGCGGTTTTAATCCGGATTTGATAATCGATTTACATAAAACTTTTCGCTCACGAAAGCTGTCCGGAAAATTTCCAAAAACGAAAAAGCTGGCGTATCCAAAGGCTCGTTGGGAACGGATTTGGAAAGTTTTGACCAAATCCCGAAAACCGGTGGTGCATACGATGGAGCGGTATTTACAAACGGTCGGATCCGATGGTGATTCATTCTTTCAGAAATTACAATCGCCTCAAACGGAAAACCAACGACGTTTGATTGAGCCATCCGCTTTAACAGTCGGTTTTGGATTGGGGGCGAAGTGGGAGACCAAACGCTGGCCGGTGGAGCATTTTGCGAAATTGGCCCAATTGCTTTCGAAATCTTATCAAGTGACTCGGTTGGTTCTCTTTGGTTCCGAAGATGAATACAGGTTAGGAAACGAATTCAGAAAAAACATTGCCGGCTTGTTTCAGATAGTTTTTGTGTTTGGCCAGCCGCTGGAGCGGGTGAAGAACTGCCTTTCCAAATTGGATTTGCTGATCTCCAATGATTCGGGGTTGATGCATCTGGGAGCGGCCCTCGGCGTTCCGACTTTGGGATTATTCGGGCCGACCCATCCGGTCTTAGGGTTTGCGCCGCTGGAGGAAAAATCGAAAGCGTTGAGTTTGGATTTGTATTGTTCCCCCTGCAGCTTGCACGGAAAATCTCCCTGCTTTCGTCCCCGGCGGTTTTGTTTGGAGGATTTGACACCGGAAAAGGTTTTTGAGGAAGCCAACTCCATTCTGAAGTCTGCCCAGCCCAAGCCAGTTTTGGAGCCGGTGCCGGCGGTTTTTCTTGACAGGGATGGCGTAATCATACAGGAGCGGAATTTTGATTACACGCCGGAAAATATCGAGATTCTGACGGGAGCTATCGAAGCAGTAAAAGGGCTGAAAACGGCCGGTTATAAAATAATCGTGGTTTCCAATCAATCGGGGATTGGGCGGGGGTTGCTGACCGTGGAGGGAGTTAATGCCGTGCATTCGGCGATTCAGGAGAAGCTGAAGAAGGAGGGGACAGAGATTGACCAGTTTTATTTTTGCCCCCACTGGCCGGAAGGAGCCGTTGAGAGATTTCGGAAAGATTGCATCTGTCGGAAACCGGAAACAGGCATGCTCGATTTGGCAGGTTTGGATTTGGGGACTGATTTTTCTCGCTCGTTCGTCATTGGTGACCGCGTTTCCGACTTGGAATTGGGGTGGAGAAAAAAAATGAAATCGATTTTGGTTTTGACCGGGCAGGGGGAAAAGACGAAAGAGCAATTGCAAACGACAGAGGAGAGGCCGGTTGTCGTGAATGCGAATATCTTGGAAGCGGCGGAATTTATCGTTGCACAGAATGGTTAACATGGAGAGCCGAAAACCTTCGCTATCGTTGGGTACGGGATGTACGGGGTTGTAATTGACAGCCGGAAATAGTTGATTAGATTGAAAGAATGAGGCTTAAATGAAGACGATTGACCGGGTGATTCCGGACATTTCCCGCCGGGCGCGGCTGCAGCCCGCCAGCCCGATTCGCAAGCTGGTGCCGCTGGCGGATGCGGCCAAAAAACGGGGAATCACCGTATATCACCTGAACATCGGCCAGCCGGATTTGCCGCCGCCCCCCGATTTCGTGCAAGCGGTCAAAAACTGGAGCAAACCGGTTCTGGAATACGGCAACTCCAAGGGGGATTTCCGGCTCATCAACAAGGTTATCCGCTATTACAAGCAGGAACTGGACGTCGATTTGACGGAGGCCAACGTGCAAATCACCACCGGCGGGAGCGAGGCGCTTCTTTTTGCGATGATGGCGGTGACGGCTCCCGGCGACGAAATCGTGGTTTTTGAGCCGTTTTACACGAACTACAACGGCTTTGCGGTGATGGCGGGTATCACGCTCAACCCCGTAGTCACCTTCGGCGACAATGGCTATCATTTGCCGTCCGCCGAGGAAATCGAGAAACACATCAATTCCCGCACGCGGGCAATCTTGGTCTGTTCCCCTAACAATCCCACCGGCACGGTCTATTCAAAAAAGGAAATGGAAATGGTGGCAGAGCTTTGCCGCCGGCATTCGCTCTTCATGTTTTCCGACGAGCCGTACCGCGAATTTATTTACGTGGGGGAGTTTTTCTCCGCCCTGCATCTGAAGGAAATGGAGGAGCAGGTCGTCGTTTTGGATTCCGCCTCCAAACGGTTTTCCCTCTGCGGGGCGCGGGTTGGGTTCCTGATCAGCAAGAATACGGAAGTGGTGGATGCCGCCTTGCGAATGGGGCAGGCGCGGCTTTCCTCTCCCACCATCGAGCAGGAGGCGGTGACAGCGGCTTTCGACATTCCGCCCGATTATTTCGCAAAAATGGAGGCGGAATACAAGAAGCGGCGGGATTTGCTTTTTTCCCGGCTGGGACAAATGCCCGGCGTTTCCTGCGAAAGGCCGGAAGGGGCTTTTTACCTGATGGCGCGGCTGCCGGTGGAGGACTCCGAGGATTTCTGCCGTTGGCTTTTGACCGATTTTTCCGTTCAAGGGGAGACCGTGATGATGGCGCCGGGGAGCGGGTTTTACGCCACGCCGGGGAAGGGGAGGGATGAAGTGCGCATTGCCTACGTTTTGGCCACCGAAAAATTGGACCGGGCCATGAACATCCTCGCGGCCGGCCTTTTAAAATTTGGCAAAAAGTAAACCGCCCGTTTTCATCGGTTTGGATTTGGGGGGAACCGACCTCAAATACGGGCTGGTCAATTCCGACGGTAAAATTCTCATTTCAAAAAAAATCCGCGCCAAAATAAGCGAAGGGCAAAAAGTGCTGGTCGAACAGTTGCGCGCGGCCACGCGGGAGCTTCTCTCCATTGCGGCGGAGAAAAAGTGGAGGGCCTTGCGAATCGGCATCGGCAGCCCGGGAGCGGTGAATTTTGAAACCGGCAAAGTAGTCGGCAATTCCCCCAACATTCCGGGATGGGAGGGAGTCAACCTCAAAAACAGTTTGCGTATTTCCGGCATCCCGACGTTTGCCGACAACGACGCCAACTGTGTGGCGTTGGCAGAGCTTATTTTTGGAGCGGCAAAGAATTCCAAGTCCGCCTTGTGCGTGACGATCGGCACCGGAATCGGGGGCGGGTTGGTTCTGGATGGAAAAGTTTATCGCGGCTCGTCGTATTCCGCCGGGGAAATCGGGCATACCGCACTTGTTTTCGAGGGAAAGCCGTGTGCCTGCGGCAACCGCGGATGTCTGGAAAAATACGCTTCGGTCTCCGCACTGATGGAGAACGCCTCAAAACAGGGTTTCGATAGCGTCCGGGCATTGACGGATGCCGCCAAGGGGGGTGATACGGCTGCAGCCGCGCTTATCGCCGAACAAGCGGCGTATTTGGGCGCCGGGCTGGCCTCGGCAGTGAACCTTGTTAACCCGGAAAAAATGATTCTCGGCGGCGGATTTGTGGACGTGTATCCACCGTTTTTGAAATTGGTCGAGGAGGAAATCAGGAAAAGGGTTTTTCCGGCGGCCTTGTTGAAGTTGCAAGTTGTAAAGGCGAAACTGGGGAACGAAGCGGGGTTGGTGGGGGCCGCTTTTTTGGGGAGTAAGTAGATTTTCTTCGTATTTTAGCCCGCCATGCATAGCAAATGGAAAATGTTTGCCGTTGCCGCTACCGGCATCCTTCTTTCCACCATTGATTCTTCCGCATTGGGGGTGGCTTTACCCATCGTCTCGGCCGATTTCGGCATTTCCGTGCAAAACGCCTCTTGGGTCGTCACCACCTATCAACTTACACTGACCTCCCTGGTTTTGACGGCGGCGCGGCTTTCTGAGGCATGGGGGTTTCAGCGGGCGTACTTCCTCGGTTACGGCTTGTTTTTTGCCGGGTCGCTGTTTTCCACCTTTTCCTTTAATCTGGTCAGTTTAATTCTGGCGCGGCTGCTTCAGGCCCTCGGAGCGGCTTTTCTGTTGGCCGTCAACCCGGCTCTGGTCGTCTCCGCCTTCGGCCCGAAGGAGAGGGGGAAGGGATTGGGAATGATAGGGGGGACGGTTGGCTTGGGATTGATACTCGGCCCGTTGGTCGGTGGCGTTTTGACGGGGTATTTGGGGTGGCGCTCGATTTTCTGGATTAATCTGCCGATTTCGATTTTCGGGATTTTGGCGGCCCGTAAAATAATTCCCCATCAGGATTCGCGGAGAGCCGTTTTGGGCTGGGCCAACCTCTTCTGGGTATTCGTCGTTTACTGTTTTTTGACCTTTATGTCCACTCTGCCGCAGCTGGGTTCGCATTTCTTCTCTTATTTTTTGACGATGGGGTTTTTGGTCTCGCTTTTGGTCTTTCTTTATTTTGAAAAAGGGAAAAGACCCTTGGTTGGGATTGATTTGTATCGAAGAACAACGTTCTCGCTCGGCATTTTGGGATTATTCCTTTGCTACGCCGGGCTTTTTTCGGCCACTTTTCTTGTGCCGTTTTATTTGCATCAGGTTCTTGGTGAAGACGCTTTTTCCATGGGGCGAGTGATGTCCTCCATTCCCTTGGCGGTGATGCTGGTGGCCCCCGCGGCCGGACGGCTTTCCGACCGGCTGGGGAACCGCTGGATTTCAGCCGTCGGCTTAATGTTGTCGGCGGCCGGCATTTTCTCACTCATTCTCCTCAAATCCACGTCCAGCCCGTTTCAGGTGGTGGAAAGCTTGGCCTTGATCGGCATCGGCACGGCTTTGTTTCAATCCCCAAACTCCAGTTCGATAATGGCTTCCGTGCCGGAGGAGCGACTGGCTACGGCCGCCGGGATGATTGCCACCATCCGCAATCTGGGAATGGCATTCGGGGTGGCCTTTGGCTCCACGCTCTTTGCCTTCTGGCAGCGAAAGTATGCCGCTCTTCCGGCGGAGGCCACCTTTATGGAGTCGTTTCGCAACGTGTTCAAAGTAACGGGCTGGCTGGTGGTACTGGGGATTTTCACATCATTGGCGAGGGGGCGACTGCTGTACGACCGGGCGGGGGTGATTGTTCCGGAGGCCGTTTCCGAAGGTAATCGGCCTTAATCTGAACTTCGACCGCGCTTCTTGTTCAAAGGGCTTTGCAATTTTGACGGGTGAAAAAATAGCGTATATTTGAAATTGGAAGCAGTATGCGAGGGAAAATCGTCGTCGCCCCGATGGGGGAAATGGATTTCTACCAAATCAACAAGCTGGCGAGCCAGCTTTCGGCCATTTTCGGCTCGTCCGTCGATATTTTGCAGGGGATGCGGCTACCGGAAGAGGCGTTTTCGGAGCACCGGGGACAATACTATTCCACCGTGATTTTGGCCAAGCTCGAAGTGTTGAAATCCAACGACCGGGAAAAAATTCTGGGGATTTTGGACGAGGATTTGTACACCCCCTCCAGCTCCAACATCATTGGTGAAGCGGACCGGCTGGGGGCGGTGGCTTTGATTTCCCTTTACCATCTCAAGCAGGATTTTTTTGCCGGTGGTGAGGAAGACCGGGTGGTGTACCATCGCCTGTTGAAAAAATCGGTGCAGGAAGTGGCCTACTTGTTCGGGCTTTCTTACTGCCATAACCCCAAATGCGTGATGTACAAAGCCTCCAATGTGCTTGAATTGGACCAGCTTTCCGACCGGTTCTGCGATAATTGCCAGCGGAAGCTGGGGTGGTAATTTAAAACCCCCCAACCCCTTTATTTCCTCCCCGAAACGGGAAAGGGAAATCACAAAAATCTTGATTTATCCGCGGAAAAGCGTTTCATTTTCATTCCCATGAATAGGAGGAGGCCGCTTTCAGAGGAGATGAAAAGATGAATCTATCCCAGATGATTGACTGGCTGAAAGCCGAACGAGCTTTCATGGAGAACGTTACCCATTGGCACGTTCAACCGCCAATTGAGGGGGAGTATCGTTCTTTTCCGGGCATGCTCGACGAGCGCGTTGCCGCCGTCTTAGAAAAGCGGGGAATTCATCGGCTGTATTCTCATCAGGTGGAAGCGTATGAACTGGCTTCGACAGGGAAAAACTTTGTAGTGGTTACCCCAACGGCCTCTGGCAAGACCTTGTGTTATAACTTGTCTGTACTGGATGCCATCGCCAAGGAAAATCGGTATCGGGCCTTATATCTTTTCCCTTCCAAGGCATTAGGACAAGACCAGCAGGTGGAATTGCATGATTTCATTACCCATCTTGGTCTCGACATAAAAACGTTTACCTTTGACGGCGATACACCCCAAAATGCCCGACGTGCTGTTCGGGTAGCCGGACATATTGTAGTTACCAATCCCGATATGTTGCATGCCGGGATTTTGCCCCACCACACCCGCTGGGTGAAACTGTTTGAAAACTTGAAATTTGTTGTGTTGGATGAATTACATCTCTATCGGGGTGTTTTTGGAAGTCATACATCCAACGTGCTGCGCCGCTTGAAGCGGATCGCCAATTTTTACGGCTCCCGCCCGCAATTTATTTTCACCTCCGCCACTATCGCCAACCCTAAGGAATTGGCGGAGAAGCTTTGCGAAGAGCCGGTAGAGCTTGTTGACCGGAATGGCGCGCCCCGCGGAACCAAGCATTTTGTTCTCTACAACCCGCCAGTGGTCAATAAAGAACTTGGTTTAAGGCGATCCTCCTGGAGTGAAGCGGAAAAACTTGCCGCGCATTTTATTCAAAATCAAATCCAGACTATTGTTTTCGCGCCGTATCGGCTTTCGGTGGAAATCATTTTGGCGGGCCTGCGAAACCGCGCTCAACGGTCAGGCATTCCGGAAGAACGCATTTGCGGGTATCGGAGCGGATATCTGCCTCTCGAACGAAGGGCGGTTGAGCGGGGGCTTCGGGATAAATCTGTTTTAGGCGTAGTGACCACCAATGCTCTGGAGTTGGGAATCGACATAGGCCAACTGGAGGTATCCATATTGACCGGTTTTCCCGGAACGATTGCCTCCACGCGCCAGCAGGCCGGCCGGGCCGGACGGAAGAAGGACGTCGCTTTATCCATTTTGGTTGCCAACAGTTCCGCTTTGGATCAATTTTTGGTCGCCAATCCGGATTTCTTATTTGAATCGCTGCCCGAAAAGGGGATTATTGACCCCAACAACTTGTCCATTCTAACCAATCAGCTCAAATGCGCGGCCTTTGAGCTGCCGTTTGATTCGGAGGAGCGTTTTGGGGTCGAGCCAGCCAGGCCGTTTCTCGAAAAGCTTGAAATGGAGAGGGTTTTGAAGCTGTCGGGCAACCGTTTCCACTGGTCTTCGGAGATATATCCGGCTTCCGAATTTTACATTCGCTCTTCCTCCGGAGATGTTTTCGTGGTTCTCAACCGTTCAGATCAGAATAAAGCGATAGGGATGGTGGATTATTCCTCCGCCCCGATTTTTCTGCATCCAAGGGCCATTTACCTGCATGGCGGCGAACGGTACCAGGTGGAAGAGTTGGATTGGGAAGGGCGCAAAGCGTATGTCAAGGAGGCGCCGGTGGATTACTACACGGATGCCGAGACCAAGACGGATTTGAAAGTTTTATCGGAAATTCGAAGCGAAAATTTCTTGTTTGACAAAGCCTACTTGGGAGAGGTTTCGATAACAACGGCCACCGTTCTTTTCAAGAAGATCCGGTTTGGAACGGGAGAGAATTTGGAAGGCGACCATTTAAGTCTGCCTGAAATCACCCTGCATACCACTTCTTTTTGGGCCGGCTTTCCGGACGACCTGGCACAAAAGGCCGGAATTTCCATCGGCTCGCTGGGAGAAAGCCTCCGAGGGCTGGCCAATGTTCTTCAGAACCTTGCCCCTCTTTGGGTGATGGGTGACCGTCAGGACATTCGGGCCTTTTCTCAGGTCCGTTCCCCGTTTCTAAACAGGCCAGCCGTTTTTGTGTATGACCACGTTCCGGGCGGCGTAGGATATGCGGAACGGGTTTTTACGATGAGGGAAGAAATTTTTAAAGCGGCCTTGTCGCTCATTCGCAGCTGCGGCTGCGCGGATGGATGCCCTTCCTGCGTGGGGCCCAAACTGGAAGTCGGCCGAGCCAAGGAAGGCACGGTTGCGATATTGGAGTATATGCTGGAAGCAGGGGTTCCGGTCTAACCATAGAGTCAGGTTTTCATCCGCAGCAATTCAGCACAAAGTCCGCGTTCGCTCCCTTTTCCATCGGAACCCCCATATTTTCATCTATGCGCGGTTCTTTTTTCCTGCCGATATAACTAATAATGGGGGATTTGCGTCCTTAAAACGAGAGGACGTTCCGTCATTGTTTTACTGGCGAAAGGGAGAATGGTCAACGAGACGGTTTCGCACTACAAAATACTTGAAAAAATCGGCGAGGGGGGAATGGGAGTGGTGTACAAGGCACACGACACCCGGCTGGACCGCACCGTTGCCCTCAAGTTTCTTTCCGACAGTTTTCTGGAAAATCCGACCATAAAATCCCGTTTTTTGCACGAGGCCAAAGGGGCCTCCGCCATTCAGCACAAGAACATCACCGTGGTGCACGATTTGGACGAGGCGGAAGGAAAATCGTTTATCGTGATGGAATACGTGGAAGGGCATTGTTTGACTGAACTGGCAAAGGCGGGGCTTTCCTTGCGCCGGATTTTGGATTTAGCCGTGCAGATCACGGAAGGACTTGCGGCCGCTCATAAAAGCGGAATCGTTCACCGGGACGTGAAATCGGAAAACATAACGGTCACCCCAGACGGCACGGTGAAAATCATGGACTTCGGGCTGGCCAAGCTGAAAGGGGTGACGCAGGTCACCGGCGCCGGGACCACCCTGGGGACGGTGGCTTATATGTCCCCGGAACAGGCCAAAGGGGTAGAGGTGGATGCCCGTACGGACATTTTTTCCTTCGGGGTTGTTTTGTACGAGCTGCTCACCGGGCAACTCCCCTTCAAAGGGGAGCATATAGGGGCGACTTTGTTTTCCATATTGAACGAGCATCCCAAGCCCCCTTCCCAATTGAACGCGGACGTTCCGGCAGAACTGGATAGAATCGTACTCCGGTGTCTTGCCAAGAACCGGGACGAGCGGTATCCCTCCGCGGACGTTTTGCTGATCGAGCTCGTCGCCTTCAAAGAAGGGATTCGCACCCCCAGTTCGCCGTCGGCGCCAGCCACCCCGCCGGTTCCCTCCCATCGGCCAAAAAAATTCGTACTGCCGAGTTTGGTGGTGACGGCTCTTTTGGGTGTTCTTGTTTTCTTTTTCAATCCCCTTAAAATCCAAATCAGCCGGGACCGCGGGGCGGAGGCCTATGGGCATTCCTTGGCGGTAATGTATTTCGAAAACTTGACGGATCCTGCCGACCGGGAACATACCGGTGAGATGCTTTCAAACCTTTTGATCACCTCCCTTTCGCAAAACAGCGGGTTGGAGGTGATAAGCAGGGAGCGGCTGTACGACATCCAAGCGGAAATGGGGGAGACGAAAAACGGGACGGTTTCCCCGGCCTTGGCCGGGCGGATTGCCCAACGGGCCGGAGTCACAACCATGCTTTTGGGAAGCATTTTGCAGACCCGTCCGAATTTGACGGTGACATTCCGACTGGTGGATGTCCAGACAGGCAAAATACAAAGCTCTCACCGGCTGGCGGGATTTGGAACCGAGAAAATTTTCCCGATGGTGGACAGCATGGCTGTTTTGGTGTCCAAGGGGTTGGACCTCGGCCCGGACGTCTTGGCGGACGCCAAGTCGGTGACGGACGTCACCACCGATTCGCCGGAGGCGTACCGTTCCTATGTCGAGGGGGTCGAACTGTACAAAAAGCTTTTTCTGGCCGAAGCCCGGGCGGCTTTCCATCGGGCTGTGGAACTGGACAGCAATTTTGCGATGGCCTACTTCCGGCTTTCGTTGACGGACGAGATGGCGGCGCGCAAGAAGGTCTTGGAAAGGGCCTGGCAGTTGCGGGAACGGGTCACCGAGCAGGAGCGGCTACAAATCGAGGCGGCTTATGCCAATCAGATTGAATACCGGCCGGAGCGGGCGGCGGAAATACTGGAGCAACTAATCCAAAAGCATCCGCGACACTTGGGAGCGTACGAGCATCTCTCCCACATATACCAAAGCTTGGGGCGGCACGAGATGAGCGTTGCCACCCTTCTGGCCGGATTGAAGGTGGACACGCTGGCCAAAAGCTTGTGGAATCTTTTGGGATACAACTACGCCGGTTTGAACCAGAAGAGACGGGCTTTGGAGACGATCGACCGCTATTTGCGACTGGCCCCTGGGGAACCGAACCCGTATGACAGCAAGGGGGAAATTTATTTCGTTTTCGGTGACGTCGATTCTGCCAATTTTTGGTACCAAAAGGCGCTTTCCTTGCGGGCCGATTTTGTGACAACGGAAAAGGTGGGATTCAACGTCCTTCTCGCTGGACGATTCGAAGAGGCCGATCGGTATTTCACGCGGATGAAGGCCTCTGGCGATAGGGAAACACAGGAACAGGGGGAATATTGCCGTTTAACCATCCTTATGCGCCAAGGACGGCTTTTGGAAGCGCGGCGAACGATGCAAAAACAACTGGCCCGCCACGAGGCGGAAGGCCTCGCCGCCTTCCTGCCGGAGGATTTGTATTGCCTGTTTAATCTATGTTACGCAATCGGGGATTTTCCGGGGATGCTTTCCTACGCCCAACGGTATTCCGCCTGGCAAATGAAAGATCCGACCAACAAGTTTTATGCCCGCCATCTTCTGGCCTGGGCGCATATGAGAAACGGCAACCGAGCGGAGGCCTACCGTTTGATGGAGGAACTTAAAAAAGACGTCTGTGGTAAACAGCCCAACTGGCAGACGATATTTGACTACAGTTTGGGGATTCTGTCATTGGAAGGGGGTGATTTTGAGGCGGCTTCCGGGCATTTTAAGAAAGCCCTGGCCACCCAGTACCCCAACCGGGCGCCGCAGTTTGCATATGCCGTTTCCCTCTTGCAAACGGGGCGGTTGTCCCAGGGGATTCACGAGATGGAACGGGTCACTTGGTGGACGCCCATCTCCACGCCCGTGCTAAGCTTGAATTACCTGCCGCAGGGAGTGCTGTGGCCTGTCAACTCGACACTGGCGCATTATTGGCTGGGGACGGCTTATGAAAAAATGGGAAACCCGGAACGGGCCCGGGAAGAATACCGGGAATTTTTGCGGATTTGGAAAGCGGCCGACGTGGACACACCCGAATTGAAGGATGCCCGCAGCCGGCTCGCTAAACTGGAAGGGTTGGCCGCCAAGTAATTTTTTTCCACGTTTCCCATTCGTAATTTTCCACATTAAACTTGATATATCCCTTAAATCTTTTTATACTGTCCGCGACAGGAGGGAATCATATGGAAAAATTGAATGAACTGAAAAATTTGATTCAAGAGAAAAGCATACTCAAGCATCCTTTCTACAAAGCCTGGGCGGCGGGACTTTTGTCGCAGGAGGATTTACGGAATTATGCCTGCCAGTACTACCACCACGTGCGGGCCTTTCCGACCTACGTGGCAGGCATCATTGCCAACTGCGAAAACCCGCGGCTGCGGTCGATTCTTTTGGAAAATTTGAACGACGAGGAGGGTTCCACACCCACCCATCTCGATTTGTGGGTCGATTTCGGCCGCTCACTTGGGTTGACGCGGGGGGAGATGGAAGGCTCGGAGGTTTATCCGGAGACGCGGCATTTTGTCGATACTTTCAAACATTTGACCCGCAACCAGTCCGCGCCGGTGGGGGCTTCCGCTTTGTATGCGTACGAATCGCAAATCCCGGCCGTGGCGGCGGAAAAAATCGATGGATTGAGGAAGTATGAATACGGCGCCAATCTGGACGTCACTTTCTTTACCGTGCACCAGGAGGCGGACGTGAAACATACGGCCGATTTGGAAAAAGTGATGGCGGGCGCCGGAGCGCAGGAAGAGGAGAAGGCGGCTTTGGCCATCGGCCAGGTTTTGAACGGCTGGTGGGGGCTTTTGGACGGGGTTTTGGCGCAGTCGCCGAAGCTGAAGGAGAAAGTGGCCGCCTGCGGGATGTAGGGTCTGACAACTGAAAGGATAAAAGGGTGTCAATACCTTCAAGGTATTGACACCCTTTGTCATTCAGCGTATATACAAAAGGCGGGGGATCATGAGCCCCCTCGGTGGAAAGGAGAGCAGGCGACTGCGGTTTTTTTTGAGCCGGTTTGTGAAAAAAATCACTTATGTTTGAAACCTATTTTCCTTTAGCGGTGATGATAGCGGCGGCGACGGTAATCGGCGTGGGCCAGCTTGCCCTGTCGCACGTTCTGGGGCGGAAATCCAAAAGCCCCAAAAAGCTCATCCCGTATGAATGCGGCGTGGACCCGGTGGGTGGGGCACATGAGCGGTTTCCGGTCAAATACTATTTGATTGCGATGCTTTTCATTATTTTCGACATCGAGGTGGTGTTTTTGTTTCCCTGGGCGGTGGTGTATAAACAACTGGCGTGGTTCGGATTTATCGAGATGGCGATTTTCATCTTCATCTTATTTGTGGGGTATGTGTACATCGTTAAAAAAGGAGCCCTGCAATGGGAATAAAGCCGAATCTGGTTGACCTGGCGCCGCCTTCCAAAAGCCCGGAGGAGCTGGCGGCGGATTTGAAGGAGAACGTCTTTTTGACCTCTGTCGAAAAGGTGGTGAACTGGGGGCGGAAGAACTCCATCTGGCCTTTGGGGTTCGGGCTGGCTTGCTGCGCTATTGAAATGATGTCCACCTTCGCCTCAAGGTATGATTTGGCCCGTTTCGGGATGGAGGTGATGCGTTCCTCCCCGCGGCAGGCGGACTTGATGATTGTCGCCGGGCGGGTTTCCATCAACATGGCGCCTGTTTTGCGCCAGCTCTACGAGCAGATGCCCAACCCGAGATGGGTGATTTCGATGGGGGCCTGCGCCTCCTGCGGCGGGATTTTTAACAACTACGCCATAGTTCAAGGTGTGGATCGCATCGTTCCGGTCGACATTTACGTTCCCGGCTGCCCGCCGCGGCCGGAGCAGTTGATACACGGCATCACCCTTTTGCAGGAGAAGATTATGAAGGAAAAACTTCTGCAAAAGAAGGTCAGTTAATTCGAGGTTCTCTTCGGCACCGGAGGGGACTCAGTACATAGATTATGGGATTTGAACCGATTGAGAAACTGAAAAATAAATTTGGGGACGGGGTGGGTGAGGTGGTGAACCACCGGGATGAATGGTCGGTTTATGTCCAGATGCCGGCGCTCATCGACGCTTTGAAATTCCTGAAAACCGAGCCAGGATGTGAGTTCAATTTTCTTTCCGACATCACATCCGTCGATTTGTTTTCGCAAAAGCCCCGTTTTGAAGTTTTATATCATCTTTTTTCCATTCCGCTCCATCACCGCCTGCGGGTTAAAGTCAAAATTGAAGACGGAGAAAAGGTCCCCACGGCGACGGTGCTTTGGGATGCCGCCAACTGGCACGAGCGGGAAATTTACGATTTGATGGGGATTGAATTCGAGGGGCATCCTGACTTGCGGCGGATTTTGATGCGGGATGAATGGATCGGCCACCCCTTGCGCAAAGATTACCCGCTTACCTACGAGGCGCCGCAGTTCTCGTTCAACAAGGATTTGCCGCCGGAGATTGTCAAATAGCAATGGCCAAGACCGAGACGATGACCATCAACATGGGGCCGCAGCACCCCTCCACGCACGGGGTTTTGCGCCTCATTTTGGAACTGGACGGAGAGACAGTGGTCAAAATCACCCCGGTAATGGGATATCTGCACACGGGAATCGAAAAAAATGCTGAAGACAAAAAGTACATGCACGTTTTGCCGATGACCGACCGGATGGATTATCTGGCGCCGATGTCCAACAATCTTGTTTTTTGCCTTGCCGTCGAAAAACTTTTGGACATCGAGATTCCCCCCAAGGCCCAGTGGTTGCGGGTGCTTTTGACGGAGCTCACCCGGATCGCCTCCCACTGCGTCTGGATCGGCACACACGCCATGGACATCGGGGCGATGTCGATGTTTTTGTACGCCTTCCGTGAGCGGGAGCGGGTTATAGAAATTTACGAAATGGTTTCCGGCCAACGGATGATGTCCTCCTATTTCCGCATTGGCGGGGTGATGGAGGACGTGCCGCCGGATTTTGAAGAGAAGGTACGGGCCATTTTGCGGGAGTTTCCGGCCCGCTTCGATGAGTACGAGGCGCTTTTGACCAAAAACAAAATCTGGCAAAACCGCACGAAAGGGGTGGGGGTGATCTCTGCCGAGGACGGCATCAACTGCGGGCTTTCCGGCCCTTCCTTGCGCGGTTCCGGCGTGAACTGGGACATCCGCAAATCGAACCCCTATTCCAGCTATGAAAAGTTTGACTTCAACGTGCCGGTGGGCCAGAACGGGGATGTTTTCGACCGCTATATCGTGCGGATGGCCGAGATGCGGGAGAGTTTGAAAATCGTAAAGCAAGCCCTGGACGGTTTGCCGGAAGGCCCTTGGATGGCGCGTGTTCCAGGTATCACTCCGCCCCCCAAAGAAGAGGTTTTGCACAAAATGGAGGCGTTGATTTTCCAGTTCAAGATTTACACGGAAGGGTTTTCGCCGCCGCCGGGAGAGGTGTATCAGGCGATCGAATCACCGCGCGGGGAGTTGAGCTACTATGTGAAGAGTGACGGCACGCCGAAGCCGTACCGAATTCATTTCCGCACCCCATCCTTTTGCAATATGTCCTCCCTTTCCAAGATGGTGGAGGGGCGCTTGATTGCGGATGTGGTGGCGGCGATCGGCTCCATAGACATTGTACTGGGGGACGTGGACCGGTGAGCGTGCAAACGGCCTATCCGACCGTGGAAAAAGCGGGGGTTAAAATAGCCGTTTTATCCCCGGCTACGGTTGAAAAAATAAAGCAGGCAATGAGCCGCTTCCCCAAGCCGCTTTCGGCCGTTTTGCCGGCGCTGCATGCGTGCTACGAGCAGTTTGGTTATCTGGATGAACCAATGTATGAGGCGATAGCAGAGATTTTGGGGGTCACCCGGGCGGAAGTGGCCGAGGCGGCCACATTCTACACCCTCTTCCCCAAGCAGCCGGTGGGGAAAAATTTGGTGATGGTTTGCAAAAACATCTCCTGCGCGTTGCGGGGGGCGGATAATTTAGTCTCGTATCTGGAAAAAAAACTTGGCATCAGAGTCGGTGAAACGACATCCGATAGAAGGTTCACCATCTGGAAGGTGGAATGCCTCGGCTCCTGCGGCACGGCGCCGATGATGCAGGTGAACGACGAGTTCCACGAAAATTTGACCAAGGCGAAGGTGGATACCTTGCTGGAAAAACTTTCAAAATAGTATGGCAGAAAAAGTTCTTTTCCGTCACATCGACGAGCCGAAACAGTATCAGTTGGATACCTATATACGAAACGGCGGGTACGCCGCTTTGAAGCGGGCCTTGAAGGAGATCAAGCCGGCGGAACTGATCGAGATGGTCAAAAAATCCGGCTTGCGCGGACGGGGAGGGGCGGGATTCCCGACCGGGCTTAAATGGAGCTTCGTTCCCAAGGATTCCCCCAAGCTGAAATATCTGTGTGTGAACGCCGATGAAAGCGAGCCGGGGACGTTCAAGGACCGGCAGCTTATGGAATGCGACCCGCATCAGGTGCTGGAGGGGATTGTCCTCTCGAGCTATGCCATCGGCTGCCACCATGCCTACTTCTATATCCGCGGCGAATTCGGCTTCGGCTATAAGCGGATGGCGCAGGCGGTGGAGGAGGCATATCAGAAGGGTTATTTGGGAAAGAATATTCTCGCTTCCGGTTTCGACTTGGATGTGACGATTGTGCGTGGGGGCGGGGCGTACATCTGCGGGGAGGAGACCGGGCTTATCGAATCGCTGGAAGGAAAGCGGGCGATGCCGCGGGTGAAGCCGCCCTTTCCCGCCGTCTCTGGGCTGTACAACTGCCCCACGGTGGTCAACAACGTGGAGACCCTGGCCTGCGTGCCGCACATCGTCAACCGCGGGGCGGAGTGGTTTGCCTCCATCGGCCCGACCAAAAGCCCCGGCACCAAAATCGTTTGCCTCTCCGGCCACGTGAACAAGCCGGGGAATTATGAACTGGAAATGGGAACTCCCTTGCGAGAGTTGATTTACACTCATGGCGGGGGAATTCTGGGCGGGAGGAAATTGAAGGCAGCTATCCCCGGCGGCTCGTCCGTGCCGATTTTGACCGAAAAGCAAATCGACGTCAAACTGGATTTTGATTCGGTGGCGGCGGCCGGTTCCCTTTTGGGCTGCGCGGCGGTCATCGTAATGGATGAACGAACCTGCATGGTATGGATGGCGCAGCGCCTTTCCGAATTTTACGAGCACGAATCCTGCGGCAAATGCACCCCCTGCCGGGAGGGAACGTTTTGGCTGGTCGAAATACTGTCCCGCATCGAGGAAGGGCGCGGCACGATGCGTGATTTGGATTTGCTTTTGAATATTTGCGACAACATCTCCTTCAAGACGGTCTGCGCCCTGGCGGATGGGGCTGCCGCACCGGTGGTTTCCGCCATTCAGCACTTCAAGGATGAGTTTGTGGCGCACATTGAGCAGAAGCGGTGTCCCCTGCCGTACAGGAACTTTGATTTTGACGGGTTTGTGAATTGAAGATTGAAGATTGAAGATGTATATCACGGTTGAAGGAAAGAAAGTAGAATTCAAGCCGGGGCAGACGATTCTGGAGGCGGCCCTGGCGACGGGATTCAAAATTCCGACCTACTGTTGGCATCCCAAGCTGGAACCGGTGGGGGCCTGCCGGATCTGCTTCGTCGAACTTGAAAAATCTCCCAAGCTGGTTGTTTCCTGCTCCACCCCCGCAGCCGAGGGACAAGTGGTCTGGATTGACTCCGAGAAGGCCAAAAAAGGGCGGGCGGGGGTGACCGAATTTTTGCTCATCAACCATCCTTTGGACTGCCCGACCTGCGACAAGGGTGGAGAATGCGAGCTGCAGGACATTTCCTGGAAAAACGGAGGAGATGCCAGCCGGTTCGAGGAGCAGAAGTTTCGCTTCATCGTGGACCGGAACTCCACCTTCGACGATTTGTCCATTGGGCCGATGATTGTGCGCAACCAAAATCGCTGCATTCATTGCTACAAATGCGTCCGCTTTAACAAGGAGGTTGCCGGGGAAGGGGATTTGGGGGCCTTTCAGCGCGGCTATCACACGGAAATCAATTCCATCGGGCCGGAGGGGATTGCCAACGAATACGCCGGAAACACGGTGGAGATTTGCCCGGTAGGGGCGCTTACGGCCAAGGATTGGCGCTACAAAATACGGGTCTGGTTAACGCAGAAAACTCCCTCTGTTTGCAACCAGTGTTCGGACGGGTGCAACACCACGCTCTGGACATCCGCTCAAAATTTATACCGCATCACTTCCCGGCGGAACGACGCCGTGGACGAGGGATGGATTTGCAACAAGGGGCAGTACAACTACCAGCTCGTCAACCATCCGGAGCGGCTGAAAAAGCCGCTCATAAAAAGAAGCGGAAAATTTGAAGAAGTCAGCTGGGATGAAGCGCTCGACTATACGGCCGCCCAGTTAACCAAAATCCGGGATGAAATGGGGGCGGATTTAATTGCCGGCATTTCATCTCCCGCGCTATCCAACGAAGATAACTACGTTTTCCAGCGGTTTTTCCGGCAGGTCATCGGCACTAACAACATCGATTTCCGGGTACGGTTCGGGAAAAACGCACCGCCTTCCGAGCTTTTCAGAGATGCCGTGCGCATTCGGATGGAAGAGCTTGAAAAAGCAAAAGCGATTCTGGTTTTGGGGATGGACCCGAACCGGGAGCACCCGATTTTGAACTTACGGCTGCACAAGGCGAAAGCCCGAGACGGGGCGGGGCTGTGTGTGGCCCACTCACGCGGGGTCAAGCTGGGAGATTGGGCCGGAGGACAGGCGGTTTACAAGCCGGGGATGGAACTTGGTTTCTTAAATTCGCTTTTGGCCGCATTGTTGAACGACAAGATTTTGAAGAATGCACCCAAAGAGGCCGGGGGATTGGCAAAAAAACTGTCTGACTGGTCGCCGGAAAAAACCAGAGAGCAAACGGGCGTTGATTCCGCGCTAGTAAAAGAATGGTCGAAAAATTGGGTAAAAGCGGGCGAACTTACCATCCTTTTGGGGCGGGAAATTGCTTTACATCCGCAACGGGAAGAGATTCTAAAAATCTGTCGGTTGCTTTCGTATTTGATAAATGGAGCCGAGGTCTCCGCGAAGAAAGTTAGTTTGCTTTTTGAAGAGGGAAACACGCAGGGGACGGCGGACGGCGGCTGTCTGCCGGACGTTTTGCCGGGTTACCGCAAGGTCGGTGACAAGACGGGGGATTTCAACGACACGTGGGGGGAGGTTCAACTTCCTGAAAAAGCAGGACGGGATGTTTTTGGAATGCTTTCTGCTGCGCGGGAGCGGAAGCTTTCGGCGCTCGTGGTGATGGGACAGGATGTTCTCTTCTCTTTCCCGGACTATCACTTTGCACGAGAGGCACTGGAAGCGACCGGCTTTATCCTTACCATCGACCAATTTATGACCCAAACCGCCAAGCTGGCGCACGTGGTTTTTCCGGCGGCGGCGTTTGTCGAAAAGGAAGGAACTTACACTAACTGGGAACGGCGGGTGCAGCGCTTCCAGCGGGCCTACCGCCCGCTGGGGGAAGCCCGGCCGGAGTGGCAAATTCTGGCCGACTTAGCCGACCGAATGGGGCGGCCGTTTGCACTCCATTCCCCGCAGGGAGTTTTTAGCGAACTGGCGCAAATGATTCCGAGCTATTCGGGAATCACCTACGCCGATTTGGCGGGGGAAGGAAAAATTTGGGAGGGGAACGGCGCCAAACCTGCTACTTTCGAGGTTTTCAGTCCGAAGAATGTCCTCCCGGAGAAAAATTTTCCGATTCTGCTTGCAACCGGCAATTCGCTCCAGCATTCCGGAATTTTGCACTTTCCGACCGAAAACCAGCAGCGACTGGAGCCGGAACCGTATTTGGAAATCAATGCAGATGAACTTTTGAAAATGAAAAAATACAAAGGGGATCGGGTCAAAATCGTTTCATCCCTCGGCGAGATTGAAGTGCGCGTGCGGCCGTCGGAGCTGTTACCTCCGGGCGTGGTCTTTTTGCCGGAGAATTTTCCGCAGGTGCAGTTGAACAAGCTGATGAAATGGGACAAACCATACTTGTGGGTTCGGCTGGAAAATGCTTGAGCAGGCGATAATAGCCGTAATCAAAGTCGCCGTGGTGCTTTTCGCCATTCTGACGGCCTGCGCTTACATCGTTTGGCTGGAGCGGAAGCTGGTGGCGCGGATGCAGGTGCGGCTGGGGCCGACCCGGGTCGGGCCGTTCGGTCTTCTGCAGCCCTTGGCGGATGCCATCAAGCTTTTCTCCAAAGAGGAGATCATCGTGGAGCATGCGGAGAAGTGGCTTTACATCGCGGCGCCCTTGATTGCCTTCATCCCGGCCTTCATCACTTTTGCCGTCATCCCGTTCGGCGACACGGTAACGCTTTTCGGCCGGCAGATCGACCTTTTGATTTCGGATTTCAACGTCGGGCTTTTGTACATCCTCGGCGTCACCTCGCTCGGGGTGTACGGCATCGTTTTAGCCGGGTGGTCCTCCAACAGCAAATACTCCCTTTTGGGGGCCTTGCGTTCCGCGGCGCAGATGATTTCGTACGAGATTTCGCTGGGGCTTTCCGTCATTGGGGTTTTGCTTTTGACCGGGAGCCTGAGCTTGGTTGACATTGTGAAAGCCCAGGGGTCGGTCGGTGACTGGTTTATCTGGAAACAGCCGGTCGGGTTTTTGCTGTATTTGATTTCGGCTTTTGCCGAGACCAACCGGACGCCGTTCGATTTGCCGGAAGCGGAAACCGAACTGGTAGCCGGTTATTTCACGGAGTATTCCTCGATGAAATTCGCCATGTTCACCATTGCCGAGTACGCCAACATGGTTACCGTTTCGGCCCTCGCCACCACCCTCTTTTTGGGAGGTTGGCAGGGGCCATTTCTGCCGCCGGTGGTTTGGTTTCTTTTGAAAGTGATGTTTTTTATTTTCCTGTATATCTGGGTGCGGGCGACACTGCCCCGTTTTCGTTATGATCAACTGATGCGCTTCGGCTGGCTCGTGCTTCTGCCCGTCGGACTGGTCAATGTTTTGGTTACCGCCTTGATGGTAGCCCTATAGAGGAGCTGGATGGAAGACAAAACAAAAGTTCCGGTCTGGGAGATTCCCTTGGCGATATTGAAGGGGTTTTACACAACCTTCAAGCATCTTTTCCGCAAGCCGATAACCATCGAATATCCTGAAAAAACCAAGCCGACGATGTACCCCCGCTACCGGGGGCTGCATTTTCTGGAGCGGTATGAGGACGGCACGGAGCGGTGCGTTTCCTGTGGGCTTTGCGCGGCGGCTTGCCCGGCGGATGCCATCTACATGGAACCGGCGGAGAACGAAAAAGGGGAGCGTTACGCCAAGGTATACGAAATCAACGAGCTGCGCTGTATTTTCTGCGGCTTCTGCGAGGAGGCCTGCCCGGAGGAGGCGATCTTTCTGGGAAAGGAGTTCGAATTTTCCGCCGACCACCGGGACAAATTCATCTATACGAAGGAAGATTTGCTGGTACCCTGGCCGCGCAAAAAACCGTCCGAAGTGGAATTCAAGCGCAAAAACCGGAGAGTTTTTTAATGGAGATGGCCGTCTTTCTGGGAGCGGGGTTTGTGGCCTTGGTTTCGGCCATTCTGGTCTTCACCCAGAAAAATCCGGTAGCCTCGGTCGTGTTTCTTATCGTCACCTTGGCCGCGCAGGCGGTTTTGTTTTTGCTTTTAAACGCGCCATTTGTGGCGGCTCTGCAAATCATCGTCTATGCCGGGGCGATTATGGTATTGTTTCTCTTCGTGGTGATGCTTTTGAATTTGGGGCGGGATGAATTCGGGCCGGAGAAGCGCAAGTTTATCCGCCCCTTGGCAATCGTTTTTGCGCTCGTTTTGATTCTGGAAATTCTGGCCATCTTTAAAGCGGGTTTGGCGGATAGCGCCCGTTTTGCCTACCATCCGGATTTTGTTGGTGATTTTGGCACGGTTGCGGGGGTGGGGCTTCTGCTTTTCACTCGCTACTTGTATCCCTTCGAAATTACTTCGATTTTGCTTCTGGCGGCGTTAGTCGGCACGGTGATTCTGGCAAAAAAGATTGCCGGTGGGAAAAGAGAGCTGTAATGGCGGCGGTGCCTCTCGACTGGTATCTGATTCTAGCGGCGTTGCTTTTCGCCATCGGCACGGTGGGGGTTTTGGTTTCCCGCAACGCCATCGTGATTTTCATGGCGATTGAGCTGATGTTAAACGCCGTCAACTTGACCTTTGTAGCGTTTTCGCACTTTCTGGGCAAAAACGACGGGCAAGTGATGGTATTTTTGGTGATGACCGTGGCGGCGGCGGAGGCGGCCGTGGGGCTGGCGATTATCCTGAACATTTTCCGGACGCGTGAATCGGTGAACATCGACGACATCAATTTGATGAAATGGTAGAACAACTGGTTCCCTTAATACCGCTTCTGCCCCTTTTGGGGTTTGCCGTCATCGGTCTCGGAGGGAAGCGCCTACCGAAAGCAGTTGTCTCGATTGTCGGCCCCGGCGTTGTTGCCACTTCGTTCCTTTTGGCCGTTACAGTTTTCTTCCAACTCTTCTCACTACCTCCTTCGGAAAGAAACGTCGTCGCCAAGGTTTTTTCCTGGATGGTGGCGGGGAATTTTTCCGTGGACATTGCCTTCCTCATCGACCCGCTTTCGATGGTGATGACTTTGGTGGTCACGGGCGTGGGGTTTTTAATTCACGTCTATTCGGTCGGCTATGTGGGGCACGACCCCGGCTACCGACGGTATTTCGCCTATCTGAACCTTTTCACTTTCTCGATGCTTTGTCTGGTTCTGGGGTCCAATTTCCTTTTGATGTACCTCGGCTGGGAAGGGGTGGGGCTTTGCTCGTACTTGCTCATCGGGTTCTGGTACGAGAAGAAAAGCGCCTCGGATGCCGGCAAAAAGGCGTTCATCGTCAACCGGGTGGGGGATTTTGGTTTCGCTTTGGGAGTGATGCTTATCTTTACCACCTTCGGGACTTTGGACTTCGGCGGGGTCTTTTCGCAGGCGTCCGCGCTTTCCTCCACCGGCGGGCGGAACATTGCCACGGCGATAACGCTTCTTTTGTTTCTGGGCGCCACAGGAAAGTCGGCGCAGATTCCACTTTACACCTGGCTGCCGGACGCGATGGAAGGGCCGACGCCGGTTTCGGCCTTGATCCACGCCGCCACGATGGTCACTGCGGGCGTATACATGGTGGCCCGCTGTCATGCGCTCTTTATTCTGGCGCCGTTCACCCTCGCTGTGGTGGCCGTCATTGGTGCCCTGACGGCGATAATGGCGGCATCGATTGGTCTTGTGCAAAACGACATCAAGCGGGTTTTGGCCTATTCCACCATCAGTCAGCTGGGATATATGTTTCTGGCCTGCGGGGTGGGGGCTTTTGGTGCAGGGATTTTTCATCTGGTCACTCATGCCTTCTTCAAGGCACTGCTCTTTCTGGGGGCTGGCTCGGTCATCCACGCCCTTTCCGGCGAGCAGGATTTGCGCAAAATGGGAGGACTTCGAAAATATCTGCCGGTTACCTATATCACTTTTCTTATCGCTACCTTGGCCATCTCCGGGGTGCCTTTGCTTTCCGGCTTTTTCTCTAAGGACCAGATTTTATCGGAGGCTTTTTTCTCCCCGCATGGGGGGAGCTGGCTTTGGCTTTTGGGAATCGTCACCGCCTCGATGACCGCCTTTTATATGTTCCGGCTTTTCTTTTTGACCTTCTCCGGGCGCTGCCGGGCCTCCGAAGAAGTGCAGCACCACATCCACGAATCCCCTCACTCGATGACCGTGCCCCTTATGATTTTGGCGTTTCTTTCCATCATCGGCGGCTATATCGGGCTGCCGCACGCCATGGGCGGGGTGAACGCCATTGCCGGATACTTGGAACCAGTTTTTTCCGGTCTGCCGCACCATTCGGAGCCCTCGCTCGGGATGGAATATTTACTAATGGCCACTTCCGTAATCGTGGCCGCGTTGGGAATCAGTGTCGCTTACTTCTTCTATATCCGCTCGCCGCAGACGGCGGAACGGCTGAAGAAAAACTTTTTCTATACCGTGCTTTTGAACAAATATTACGTGGACGAAATTTACCAGGCGCTCATCGTTTCCCCCATCGTGGGGGGGGCGCGCTGGGTATGGCAGAAATTTGATTTGGGAATCATCGACGGGGCGGTGAACGGTTCGGCCAAAGCGATAGACTGGCTGGCGCGTTCCATGCGGCAGCTGCAAACCGGCTATGTCCGGCAGTATGCCATGGCCGTGGTTATGGGCGTCGTTTTGATTTTCGCCTACTTGGTCTGGTGGATGTGATGAGGAAGTTGGAAAATTAGATGGATACGCAGATTTTAAGCTGGGTTGTTTTCATACCGCTGATCGGGATACCAGTTCTTTTGCTTTTGCCCAAAGAGCGCCCTCAGCTGGTCAAATGGACTGCTCTGGGGGTAGCTGCAGCTGATTTTCTGGTTTCGCTTTATCTGTCGGCCAATTTTGATGCCGCAAACCCGGGGATGCAGTTTTCCGTTGCGATTCCTTGGATTGAAAGCTTCGGTATTTACTACCGGCTGGGGTTGGACGGGGTTTCCCTCTTTTTGGTAATGCTGACCACTTTTCTTTCGATGCTGGCTATTTATTCCACCTTTTCAGCCATTAACGAAAAGGTGAAGGGGTTTTACATCTCCTTTCTGCTTTTGCAAACCGGAATGTTAGGCGTCTTTGTCGCGCTGGATGTTTTTCTTTTCTACGTTTTCTGGGAAGGAATGCTCATCCCGATGTATTTCCTCATCGGCATCTGGGGGGGGCCGCGGAAGATTTATGCTACCATCAAATTCGTACTCTTTACGATGTTCGGCTCGCTTCTGATGCTGGTGGCGATTTTGGCCCTCTATTTTCTGAACCGCTCGGCCACCGGGAATTACTCGTTCAATCTGTTCGATTTCTACCAGCTTGCCCTGCCGCTCAATTTGCAAATCTGGCTCTTTTTGGCTTTTGCGCTTGCTTTTGCCATCAAAGTGCCGATGTTTCCCTTCCACACTTGGCTGCCGGATGCCCATGTGGAGGCCCCCACGGCAGGGTCGGTCATCCTCGCGGGCGTTCTCTTGAAGATGGGCACCTACGGCTTTTTGCGCTTCCTTTTCCCGCTTTTTCCGAATGCCACCTTCCAGTTCATTCCGTTTTTGGCCGTTTTGTCCATCATCGGCATCATCTACGGGGCATTGATGGCGATGGTGCAGAAGGACGTCAAATCGCTGGTGGCGTTTTCCTCCGTTTCCCATCTCGGGTTCGTCACCTTGGGACTTTTAGCGATGAACCTGCAGGGGTGGCAGGGGGGGATGCTGCAGATGCTGAACCACGGCGTTTCAACAGGAGCTTTATTTCTTTTGGTTGGAATGATTTATGAGCGGCGGCATACCCGGCTCATCGACGATTTCGGCGGACTCACCAAGGTGATGCCGGTTTTTGCGGTATTTTTCATGATAATCACGCTTTCCTCCATTGGGCTGCCCGGGACGAATGGGTTTGTAGGGGAGTTTTTGATTCTTGTTGGCACCTTCCGCACGAACCCGGTCTGGGCGGCTTTTGCCACCACCGGTGTCATCCTTTCGGCGGTTTATATGCTCTGGATGTTCCAGCGGGTGATGTTTGGCGAGGTGAAAAATCCGGCCAATGCGGGACTTTCCGACCTTAACTGGCGGGAAAAGGCGGTACTCGTTCCGCTTGTTGTGTTCGTTTTTTGGATCGGGATTTATCCGAATACGTTTTTGAAAAATATGGAAGGAAGTTTGGAAAATCTGCTAAACCAGGTAAACCGGCGGGAGACGGTTCTGCGAACGCTGCCTTCGCAAAGCTGGTCGGAATTTATGGCGGGGGGTGGTTCCAGTCAGGCTCAAACTGCCAATCTGCCGGCCAATAACGTTCCATAAAGATGGATATTTTCTCAATCATAGGGACGGTAAACTATTCGGCGTTCGCGCCGGAGCTAATCATCTTGGGTTTTGCACTGCTGGTGATGGTTCTGGAGCCGTTTCTGCCCGAACGGGCAAAGCAAATAAACTTCTACTTGACCGTGCTCGGCCTAATTGCCGCGGCGGGCGCATCGCTATGGCTATGGAACCACTCCGGGACCAACTTCGGAGGGATGGCGCTCTCCGACAATTTCGCCGTCTTTTTCCGCTTGGTTTTCCTTGCCGGGACGTTTTTGGTGGTTCTGGTTTCCAAAAATTACCTTTCTGCTGAACGCTTTGTCAACGGGGAATACTACTCGCTTCTGCTTTTCTCTACGCTCGGGATGATGTTCATGGCCGGGACTTTGGACTTGATGGTCATTTTCCTCGGGTTGGAGGTGATGTCCATCCCACTTTATATCTTGGCCGGTTTCCGCAAAACGGACGTCCGCTCCAACGAGGCGGGGATGAAGTATTTTTTAATCGGCGCCTTCGCCTCCAGTTTTTTCCTCTACGGCATCGCCCTTTTGTACGGCGCCACCGGCACCACCCATCTGCAGGAGATTTACAACCAGCTTCCGGACCTGCAGGGACGCGGGGATTTTCTAATTTATGCCGGAGCGGCGCTTTTGACCGTTGGTTTTGCCTTCAAAGTGGCCGCTGTTCCCTTTCACATGTGGGCGCCGGACGTGTATGAAGGGGCCCCGACAGCGGTCACGGCTTTTATGTCCGCCGGGCCGAAAGCGGCCGGGTTTGCCGCTTTACTGCGGGTTTTCGCCCTGTTTTTGGGAGACTACAAGGAGGCGATGGAGGCCGTTTTCTGGGTGCTGGCCGTTTTGACTATGACCGTAGGGAACGTTCTGGCTTTAGTTCAGCCCAACATCAAGCGGATGCTGGCCTATTCCTCCATTGCACACGCGGGATATATTCTCGTCGCCGTGGTGGCTGGCGGGCCGGACGGGGTCTCGGCTGCTTTGTTTTATTTGCTGGCCTACACGGTGATGAATATTGGGGCCTTTGCCGTCGTTTTGGCGGTGGAAGCCAAGGAAAGTTCCAATCAAATCGGCGACTACCGCGGCCTGGCCAACCGGCATCCGTATCTGGCGGCGGCGATGACAATTTTTATGCTCTCCTTGATCGGCATTCCGCCGACGGCCGGGTTCGTCGGCAAGCTGTACATTTTTTCCGCCGCCGTTTCGGCCAACCAGATTCCGCTGGTCGTGATTGCTGTCTTGAATTCGCTTGTTTCGGTTTACTACTATCTGGGGGTGGTCGTGGCAATGTACATGCACCCCTCGCCCGCTTCCGAGAAGAACCAAAGTTTTTACACGGCGCCGCTTTTGGTTGTTCTGATTCTCACCGTTTTAGGCACTCTTCAGTTGGGGATTTTTCCCCAAGCTCTCCTACAGGCCGCCAGCGATTCGCTGGTGGGGTTGTTCTAAATTATCATCAAACCGGACTAAAGTCCGGCCTGCGAAACAAAGCAAAATAGCAGCGCTTGCCAAGCTTTTTGCTTTTTCATACTTTGATTCGTAATGCCCGACTTGAAAAAATTGGATGAAGCCCTAAATCAGCATATTCACCCGGAAACTTTTCCTTTGGCCATCAAAATGGCCAAAAGAGGAGAGGCCCTGCCGGAGCGTATCAAGCGGCCGGTGAAAGAGTTGGGCGTGGAGGTGGCCACCTGCCAGGGGTTTTCGCTGGCGCGGCGCTACGGTTGGTCGCTCGCCATTTTTGGGGATGACATTTCTTGTCCCTTGACCAAAGTGGCTTTCGGCTTTGAGAAAGAGGTGAAATATTTCACTGACGGGCTGGCCTGCGAGGGGATGTACACCGCATCCAGCGGCGCGGGGAGAAAAACGGAGGCCGAAGTTCCCAAGTTCGGTTACAAAGAATATGAGTCCATCTGGGTGGCGCCAGTCGGACGGACGAATTTCATCCCGGACGTGATTTGCATCTACGGCAACTCGGCGCAGGTAATGCGGCTTTTGACGGCTTCGCTCTACAAATCGGGCGGGTATCTGGTTTCCCGCTCGGCGGGGCGGATTGATTGCGCGGACATCGTCATCGAAACGATGAAAACCGGCCGTCCCCACTACATTTTGCCCTGCTATGGCGACCGGATTTTCGGCTTGACGCAGGATTACGAGATGGCGTTCGCCTTTCCCTTCGGCTTTTCGGATGCACTCATCGAAGGGCTGGAAGGGACACACAAAGGGGGGGTGCGATATCCGATACCAAGTTTTTTGCGTTTTCAGGCGCAGTATCCGGAGAAGTATCAAAAATTGGCGGAGTTTTGGAAAAAGGAGGGAGGGGAATGACGGCAAAGGATAGAATCGACGCGCTGTTGACCGGGAAACAACCGGATCGAACGCCGGTGGCGGCCTGGCGGCATTTTTATCATATGGAGTTTTCACCCGAACTGTTCGTTTCCGCCACAGTCGGCTTTCAGCGGAAATTCAACTGGGATTTCGTCAAAATAAACCCGCGCGCCTCTTATCACGTGGAGGGGTGGGGGGCGCAGTATGTGCCGCCCAAGAATCCTCTGGACAAACCCCAGCGGCTTTCCTATCCCGTGGGTCTGCCGTCCGATTGGGAGAAAATCGAGGAGCTGCCGCTCGGTTCGGGCGTTCTGGCGGCGGAACTTTTGACCGTTTCCAAAATCGCCAAAAAGCTGGGGAAGTCGGTTTACAAGTTTATGACCGTCTTTTCCCCCCTCTCCATTGCCGGGGATTTGGTCGGCACGGAAGCGCAGCTCGTACGGGATATGCAGGAATCGCCCCTTTTGGTGCAGGAGGCACTGGAGGAAATCACCAAAACGTTCGTACGCTTTTCGGTCGATTGTCTGAATGCCGGAGCGGACGGAATTTTCTTTGCCACCACCGAGTGGGCCTCCAAAAACGTTTTAGCGGAGGAAGATTACCGCAAATTCGGACGGCCGTACGACTTGGAAGTAATTGAAGCCGTGCGCGGAGTCGGCGGCAAGGTAATTCTGCATGTTTGTGAACCGAACAATATGCTTTCCCAATTCGCGGACTATCCTGTGGATATGGTCAACTGGGCGGCTTCCGACCGTTCCAATATCACCCTATCGGAAGGGTACAATCTGTTCAAAAAGCCGGTCATCGGCGGTATCGACCATACTTCATCTCTATTACTTGGGCGCAAGGAGGCGCTGGTAGGGGCTATACGGCCAAGTTTGGCCCTTTTGAAAAGCATCCCCGCCATTTTGGGGCCGGAATGCGCCCTGCCGCCGGCCGTTCCGGAGGAGAATTTGATGGCCTTGCGGCAACTGGTGGAAAATTCGGCGGCTTCAAGAAAAGCTGCGACCAAGTCCCGGCCCAAACGGGCAGTCAAGAAAACGGCGAAGAGGAAGAAAGTTTCAAAACCAAACAGGAAAAAGGGCAAAAAGGCGAAGCGGAAAAAGAGATAAAAATGGAAGTCATAAGTCCCGTACAGCAGGCTGTTGAAGAAATTCGGGCGCAAGCGGCAGTTCTATCGAAAGAAAAGCTGCTGGAGGAAACGGTCGCCGTTCTTAAAAACAGCTTCCAGAAATATACTTGGGTGGGAATCTACTTAGTGGACAGTACAGACGAGTTGGTTCTGGGGCCTTTTCTTGGGAAACCCTCCCCCCACACCCGTATCAAAATCGACTCCGGTATTTGCGGGGCGGCGGCCCGGGAGAAAGATACGGTCATTGTTCCCGATGTAAACGCCGACCCCCGCTATCTGGCCTGTTCAATAGAGACCAAGTCGGAAATTGTCGTCCCCATTATGCGCGACGGGAAAGTTTTTGGTGAAATTGACATCGATTCCGATTTGCCGAATGCTTTTGATTCTGAAGATAAAAAACTTCTGGAAGAAATCGCTGGAATTCTGGCGGAGAAGTTTTAACGGCCGATTATTTAATCGTTACCCGCCAATTCAAGTTAAAGTAATAGAAGTCCAAAACTTCAAAATATTTTGCCGCATTTGGAGCGAAGCTGCGCACCAAATCGGGAAGGGTGGTTCCTGCTCCGAGGCGCAATTCCCGCAGGGGGGAGACTCCATCCGTATCACGGCGGGTGCTGTAGCCGATGCCCAGGGAAATCGGCTGGCGATGGCCCCATTTGAAATCGGGGCGGTAAGTACCCCAGAAAATAAAGTTGTCGAACTGCGCCGTCGTCTGGGCAAAAAGATGGTCTTGGGAAGAAAACGGGTTGGATTTGACGCTGGCTTTTATGTCCCAGTTTACGGGATGGCTTAACTTCAAAAATCCCAGGCCAACCCCGGAGTAGTTGGCAATCAAATCCTCGACCCCAAATCCCTGGGTGGTGTTGAAGGCATCCATCGGCACTTCCACGAAAGTCATTATAACTGCACTTTCCAAGGCGCCAATGAGGCGGGCTTTTTTGGGAGAAAAGCCGGCCCAACGGTAAGCCCGATAAAACTCCTTGGTCAGCGTATAGGCCACCGCCAAGTGACTAACTTCGTCGTTTTGCGCCAATCCGTCGCCAGACCAGTCGCTTTTGAAGTGGAATTTTCCGGTGGATCCCCCCCAACTTTCCTGGGTCTGGTCAAAGGCAAAGGCCAGCCCGGCTACGTGTCCAGTCGCCAGCACTACCAGACGGAAGGTTTTGGGTGTGTAGAGGGGATGATGAGGCATTCCTGCGGCTCCATTTGCCAGCGTATCCGGCGTAACGGCCGGTTCTGCAAGGAGGAGTGGATAGGACAAAAGGAGAAGCAGGATCGTTAAAATCGGTTTCAAATTCTTTTTCCCGCTTGCGAGTCGAAAAAGTATAAATCGTCGGGGTTCAGGATAACTGCATCGGGAGTTTGGCCGGCCTTTTCGACGGTGCGAACGGAGAGCTTTTGACCGTCGGGGGTTTCCAGATAATAGAAAAACTCGTGGCCGAAATTCTCCTCGGCCAGAAACTTTGCCGGCAATTTCACAGCGCCGCCTTGGGAAGAAGCGAAAAGTTTTCCCTTTTCCGGACGGAAGCCCATAACCGGCTTGGCGGATTGCCCGGTCTTCGCAAGAAGGGGGGATGGCAGGGGAAGATCCCACCCCGGGAAATTCAGCGCGCAGTTGGAGATGCCTAAACTGGTCAGCGCATTCATTCCGGGATGGCCGAAGAACTGGGCTACAAAAAGAGTTTGCGGATTGGAATAAATTTCCTCTGGCGTTCCAATCTGCAAAAGCTCCCCCGATTTCATCACGCCGATTTTGTCCCCCAAACTCATCGCCTCGGTCTGGTCGTGGGTCACGTAAACCGTGGCGGCGGAAAGTTCCTTCTTAAGCCCCAACAACTCCTGCCGCACCCGCTGGCGCAAGGCGGCATCCAAATTCGAGAGCGGTTCGTCCAAAAGCAAAACCTTTGGTTCCCTCACGAGAGCGCGCCCCAAGGCCACCCGTTGGCGCTCGCCGCCGGAAAGCGCTTTGGGCTTGCGTTCGAGAAGATTGTAAAGCCCCAAAAATTCGGCGGTCTTTTTTACTTTCGTATTGATCTCGTTTTTTGGAGTTTTTTTCATCTTCAACCCGAAGGCGATGTTTTCGAAAACGGTCATGTGCGGGTAAAGAGCGTAATTTTGAAACACCATCGCCACTTCCCGTTCCTTGGGAGGAAGGTTATTCACCTTTTTTTCGGCGATAAAAATCTCCCCTTCGGCCGGTTCAGCCAAGCCGGAGACCAACCGCAGGGTGGTTGATTTGCCGCACCCAGAAGGACCCACCAGAACAAGGAAGGTTTTTTCGGAAACTTCAAATGAAATATGCCGGGGGATTTCAATGCCGTTCTCGAAACGATACGTTACATCTCTTAACATGAGCGAGGCCATCGGTGAGAAAATAGGGAATTGGAACAATTTGTCAAAAAATACGGAGAAATCTGTCGGCAATTTGCGTAAATGGCTTTTAAAACCTCGAATCCTGCGAATTGACAAGGACTTAAGTCACTTAAAATTCTATTGACAAATTGACTATTAAGTTCGTATAATTAAATGCCGACCTATAAAGTCGGGATTATATGTTTACGCTTAGCAAAAAGACAGATTACGGCTTGATGGCCATCGAGTATCTGCGCGCGGCCGGCAACGAGCGGCGGGTTTCGGCTCGGGAGATTTCCGAGCGCTACGACATTCCGACCGAGCTTTTAGCCAAGATTCTGCAGCGTCTGGCGCGTCACGGTATGGTGGAAGCGGTCCCCGGCCCATCCGGCGGGTACCATTTGGCGAAGGATGTGCGGGAGATCCGGTTGACCGACGTCATCGGCGCGGTTGGCGACGAAGTGGCCTTGATATCCTGCTTGAAACATGACCATTCGGCCTGCGAGCAGATCGGTTGCTGCACGGTGCGCAGCCCCCTCGTGCGGGTGCAGGAAAAGCTTTTGGATTATTTGGGACGAATCACGCTGGAAGAACTGTACCAAACGGAGACGGTTTTTCCGGCAGGCGGACTTAAGGTATAAGGAGCGGATAATGGCGGATACACTTCAAAATACCGGCGTGGAGCCGGAAGGCAAGATTTTAGTCACGGAAACGGCGGTTCGGGAAATCAAAAAAATTCTTTCGCAACAGGCCCCGGGAACCTTTTTGCGCGTTGGCGTCAAGGGGGGGGGCTGTTCGGGGCTTTCCTATCTGATGAATCTGGACACACAGACAGGGGAGCTGGACCGGGCGTTCGAATTCGGCGACGTCAAGGTGGTCGTGGATGCCAAGGCGCTAATGTATCTCGACGGGCTGACCTTGGATTACACGGGAGATCTGCTGAACGGCGCCTTCCGATTCAATAATCCGCAGGCCAAGCGGAGCTGCGGCTGCGGCAGTTCGTTTTCAGTCTGAAATGGAAGTCATCGATTTCGCCGATTTGACCTCCGGCGGAGTGGTGCAGGAGGAGGCGTTCGGAAAAACGCTGGCCGGTTTTTCCTGGGAAAAATATCAGGGGAAAGACGTTCTCATCCGGGGGTGCGCCTCGTTTCCCGTGCCGACCTGGGCTTATATGATGCTGGCCGCCCGGCTGGCGGGGGTTGCAAGGACCATCGCCTACGGAGAAGAGAAAAATCCGCTTCCGATTTATCAGAAATCGTGAGTGAAAGGTTTTACACCTTTCGCTATTGCCTGTTTATTCGCAAAAGATTTAATTCTTCGTTCCATTCCGGAAAAGAATAATGCCGAAGGTTTTCTTCAAAAATCTGGATAAAACGGTCGAGGCGTTGGAGGGACAGTCGATTCTGGACGCCGCCTTGGACAACGACATTTCGCTTACCCACGACTGTGGGGGAAACTGCACCTGCTCTACTTGCCACGTGGTCATCCTTGAGGGAATGGAGCGTCTTTCCCCCAAAGACGAGGCGGAGCAGGACCAGCTTGAAATGGCAGAGGGGTTGACCCCCACTTCTCGGCTTGGCTGTCAGTCGCGGGTTTTTGGCGACGTCACTTTGGTTGTCCCCAACGGATCTTCGCCTGGGCCTACCTCCGATCCGGTTTTCAAAATCGGGTCGCCGACGGGATAGCATTATATTATTTTGGAAAACATGAGCGCAGGTGAAAAACTTTACGACGTTACCGTAATCGGGGCGGGGCCGGTCGGCCTTTTCGCCACCTATTATGCCGGATTGCGTGACCTTTCGGTCAAAATCGTCGATTCGCTTCCCTACACCGGCGGACAAGTAAACACCCTCTATCCGAAAAAACCGGTTTATGACGTGGCGGGCTGCCCTGCGATAGTCGGGGAGGACTTGGTCAAAAACTTGGTGGAGCAAGTTCAGCAATACAACCCGGCGATTGTTTTGGGGGAGCGGATTACCGAGCTGCATCGTCAAGGGGACGGCAGTTATTTGCTCAAAGGCGACCACGGTAGCGAACATCGTACGAAAACAGTGATTATCACCGCTGGCATCGGCGTCTTCGCTCCGCGCAAGCTGGAAAAGCCGGAGGTGGAGGCCTGGGAGGGGCGGGGATTTTACTACGGGGTGATGGACCCGGAGGAGTTTCGAGGCAAAAAAGTTATGCTCATCGGCGGCGGGGATACGGCTTTGGACTGGATTTTGGCGCTCAAAGGGATTGCCAAAACTTTGGTTTTGGTTCATCGTTCGGCCCGCTTCACCGCCCACGAGGATTCCGTAAGAAAACTTATGGCCTCCGGCATTCCGGTTCTTATGACCACGGAAGTGGAGAAGGTGTCGGGAAATTCGCAAATCGAGCGGGTTTTTACCTTGAACAAGCTGACGCAGGAAAAGAAAGAATTCGACGTGGATGCGGTGGTCTGCTGCATCGGCTACGCCGCCAATATGGGGCCTTTGCGAAACTGGGGGCTGGAATTCGGCCCGGGACACACCATCAAAGTCAACGCCCATATGGAAACCAATCTTCCCGGCGTGTACGCCGCCGGGGATATTGCCGGATTTGATGGCAAGCTCAAGCTCATCGCCACCGGCTTTGGCGAAGCGGCCATCGCCGCCAACTACGCCGCCCACCTCATCAACCCCTCCGCCAAGGTTTTTCCGGGATATTCCACGAATTTTGTAGAAGAGAAGAAAGAAAAGCATATGCAGCAAGCGCAAAAGTAATATTTGTTTTGCTATATGGCCATAAGGCATTTTCTTGCAAATCGAAAAGTTTTGATTCTTGTTTTTTCATTTTTTCTTTTATCCCCAAATTACTTGACTGCTTCACAAAACCGTTCTTTTACAACTACTATAGATAGTTCCGTTCTTCTCTATCAGATTGAGTTAGCCAAAGATAGTTTTCTTTTGCACGAACCGGTAAGAGTGGAATTGTGGCTGAAGAATACGTCCGATAGAGCGGTAATTCCTAAATTTAGGTTATTTAGTGGTTGGGGGGTTCAGGATTCTTCCGGAAAACTATACCCGGCGTCCGTGCCCGAGGGTTATCGGGCAAGTACAACTCTCAATCCTGGCGACTCTAATGGAGGAGTAATTAGTCTCGACCAATATGGAATTCCTTACGAGTTAAACAAGTTTGACACTCGATATTTTCCCGAAGGAAGGTATTCCCTTTCTTACTGGCGTTTTGGCGATTCGATTCCGCCTTTAATATTCACTGTCGTCAAACCACAAGGGGATGAGGTTGAAGCTTTGGAGCTTTATCTTAAATCCTTCCCTGATGTGAAGGGAGAAAATGTTGTGAAGCTTCCGCGGGAGGAATTCAAAAAACATTACAAGGAACGAATGACAGCTTTAATGCAAGTTGTGGACAGCTACCCCAACAGTGCTTATGCAGAAGCATCGTTGTCCTTGGCTGCGAGTTTCGCTTGGATTGTTCTTAAAGATAAAGAATTGTCGCACCGGTTATACCTGCGCCTCCTTAATGAATATTCCGATCCGAATGGATATGCTCTCAAGTTAGTCGAAAATTATTATGTAAATAAAAAAGATTCAAAAGGGTTTCGTGGGGATTTGGAAAATATAATTAAAAACAGCTCAGATACTAATGTAGTGGTACGTGCTAAAAGAAGGCTGAAAGAACTTGACAGTGAAATGTGGTAAGCCTTCCTTGCTAGTTAGAATGTTAAATCTTATCTAAACCTCGAGGAGATGGAATGACAGCAGCGGAAAAGGCCTGCCGGATTACCGCTTTTGCCCGGTCGGGCGGTTGAGCGGGAAAGGTAAGTCCGGTGGACTTACACGACATCGTCCATAGTTTGGACATTCCGAAAAACGAGGCGGTTCTGGTGGGGGTGGAGACCGCCGACGACGCCGGGGTGTATCATCTCACCGATGAAATCAACCTGGTGCAGACGGCGGATTTCATCACCCCGCCGGTGGACGACCCGTTTTTGTTTGGCAAAATTGCGGCGGCCAATTCGCTTTCGGATGTTTACGCCATGGGTGGCCGTCCGCTTACGGCCCTCAATTTGTGCTGTTTTCCTTCCTCTGGAGTGGATAAGGAACATTTGACCGAAATCCTGCGCGGTGGGCTGGAAGCGATAAAGGAAGCGGGCGCGGCCTTGGTTGGCGGGCATACTGTCAAAGACGAAGAGCTGAAATACGGGCTTTCAGTAACCGGCATCGTACGCAAAGCGGATATTAAGCGCAATTCAACAGCCAAAGCCGGCGATAAGCTTATATTGACCAAACCGATTGGCACGGGGGTTATCGTTTCCGGAACGAGACGAGGCTTGTTGCCCGCCGATGGGGTTATCCGCCGCGCCGCCGCACATATGTCGAAATTAAATGCCACCGCATCTAATCGAATGGTCGAATTCGGCGCATCGGCCTGTACGGATGTGACTGGATTTGGGCTGGCGGGGCATGGCTTTGAAATGGCCAAGGGCTCAAGAGTCGGAATCCGCTTCTGGGCCGACAAAGTTCCGCATTATCCGGAAAGCTTGGAAATGATTCGACAAGGGGTGCGTACCGGCTTGACCCAACCGAACTTTCATTCCGTCGAGGGACACTTCAAACCGGACGCGACGCTTCCGGAAGAACTCGTAGGGCTTTTCTTTGACCCGCAGACCTCCGGGGGATTATTGATTTCAATTGCCGCAGAGAAGGCTTCAGCACTTTTGGATGCCCTGCACAAAGGCGGCGTTAGAGAAGCGGCCATTATTGGAGAGGTCTTTGTTTCTCCGGGGCCGCAAATTCTTCTTGAAAAGGCCCCTTGATTTGAATTCCGCAGGTTGCATCTTCTATGTTTTTCTCCATCTGATTTTCCAACGTGAAAGGATTTTATGAAAACGGATAGTCCTCAAAATCGGTTAGGCGAACCGATTGGAGAGATTGCCTCTACCGCTGGGTTGGCCGGGGACGAATTAATCCTATACGGACAAACCAAAGCAAAAGTACGCTTGGAAACATGGGAACGTCTCAAAGACAAGCCCGACGGCAAATTGATTTTAGTAACCGGCATCACGCCGACCCCCGTGGGGGAGGGGAAGACCACCGTCGCCATTGGTATGGCGGACGCCCTGCGCCGGCTGGGGAAAAAATCGCTGGTAACCTTGCGGGAGCCCTCGTTAGGCCCTGTTTTTGGAATGAAGGGGGGAGCGACAGGAGGGGGAAAAGCCAAAGTCATCCCGGAAGATGAAATCAATCTGCATTTCACGGGGGACTTCCATGCCGTAACGGCCGCGCACAATCTTTTGTCCGCCCTTTTGGACAATCACCTGCATCACGGCAATATTTTGGATTTTGATATGCGCCGCACGATTTGGAAGCGGGCCTTGGACGTCAACGACCGAGCCTTGCGCCGGATTGTCGTGGGATTGGGAGGACGGGAAGGGAGCTATCCCCGCGAGGATCGCTTCGACATCACCGCGGCCAGCGAACTGATGGCCATTCTGGCCTTGGCCAAAAGCCGGGAGGAGTTGAAAGAACGGATTGCCAATATCATCGTCGGTTTCACCCGCACAGGCGGTGCCCCCATCCGCGCATCGGAACTGAACGGTGCGGGCGGGATGGCGGCCTTACTGCGGGATGCCTTGGCCCCCAATCTGGTGCAGACGGCGGAGGGAACACCAGCTTTCGTACATTGCGGCCCGTTCGCCAACATTGCCCACGGCTGCAATTCGATTCTTGCCACCCGCTTTGCCCTCAAGCTGGGGGATTTCGTCCTGACGGAAGCCGGCTTCGGCTCCGATTTGGGCGGTGAAAAGTTCTTGGACATCTTTTGTCCTTCCGGGGGTTTCAAACCCGCGGCCGCCATTCTGGTTGCGACGATACGCGCCTTGAAATTTCACGGCGGGAGCAAGCGAAGCGAACTGGAAAAGGAAAATACGGAAGCTGTGGAACGCGGGTTTTCCAACCTTGCCCATCATCTGAAAATTATAGGAACGTTCGGAATGCCGGTGCTGGTCGCCATCAACCGGTTTACAAGTGACACGGAAGCGGAGATGAAAGTCGTCGAGCATCGGCTTGCGGATATGAACCAGCCGGCCGCGCGTTGCGAGGCATTCGCCAAAGGTTCCGAAGGAGCGGTGGAAGCGGCGGAGAAATTGGCAAAAATGGTGGAGACGCAAAAATCGGACTACCATCCACTTTACACGGTGGAAATGCCTTTGACGGAAAAACTCGAGGCCGTTGCTACCCGCATCTACGGTGCCGAGGGGGTGCATTACGCCGGACGAAGCGCTCGCCAGTTGGAGGAATGTACGGAGATGGGGTTCGGTAAAAATTTTGTCTGCATTGCCAAAACGCCCTATTCCTTCGGGGACGATCCAAAGAAAGGGCATCAGCCTGCCAAACACAAAATCACCATCCGCGAGGTGCGGCTGTTGGGCGGGGCCGGGTTTGTGGTGCCGATTGCCGGGGAGATTTTAACGATGCCGGGTCTGCCAAAAGTTCCCGCCGCCGAGCAAATCGATTTGCTCCCGGACGGCACCATAGCCAATCTGGTGTAAAGGGGCGATTTCATCGATATAAAGCCGTTTTTTGGATTTCGCTATAATCCGCAGAAAGTCGGGCCGTGGGAAAACGTGATATCTCCGCCTTACGACCAATACAACGCCGAAATGGAGCGGGACTTCCGCACGAAAAGCCCTTATAACGCCGTCCATCTGATTTTGCCCAAGCCGGAGGAGGGTTCGCTGGTTCCCTATGAGCAGGTTTGGGAGCGGTTAAGAGTATGGCTGAATGAAAAGATTATCCAGCCCGACTCGAAACCGGCGATTTATGTTTATCGGATTATTTATTGGGAAGAAGAGAAGCAGAAACAAAATCTGGGGTTCTTTGCGCTCGGAAAACTGGAAGAATATTTGAGCCGCGGGGTGGCGCCGCACGAAAATATTTTGGCCTCCCCCCGCGAAGACCGGTTGCGCTTGCGGCTTGCCACGCAGGCCGATTTTGGGCCGGTATACATGGTCTACTCTGATTCACAAAAAACCTTCGAGAAACTGACGGCTTCGATGCTGAACTCACCGGCTTTGATTGCCACAAAGGACATGGCGGGAGAGTTCCACGAACTCTGGGGCATTTCAGATGAAGCGATGGTGCAGGAGGTAGTTCACTTGCTGGCTGCCAGGTCAACGCTCATTGCCGACGGCCATCACCGCTACGATGCCGCGCTCGAATCCTGGCGGCGAAACCCGGACAACCCTTGGTTCGCCCACCGGCTGATGGCTTTTTTCAACGCCGAAGGAGGTGGGCTCTCCATCCGGCCGATACACCGATTGCTGCATGAATTAAAGCTTTCTCAAAAAGAATGCTTGGGAAGGTTGTCCGAAAATTTTGAGGTGTCGGTTCTTTACGCCGGAGGCTCGGAAGTAGATTTTCTGAATGCTCAGAAACTCGTAAGAGAAAATTCAGATAATGAGCATCGGTTTGGGTTATTGCTGGAGGACAGTTTTTACCTGTTGACTCGCCCAAGAAGTGGAAACTTGGACGTTTCCGTTCTTAACGAGGAAATTCTAAAGAACACTTGTGGATTTTCGGAAGAGGAGCTCAAACGGGTTTTGGATTATTCCAAAGATGCGGGCGTTGTGGCGGAGAAAATTGGAATGGGAAAGGCTAAAGCTGGTTTTGTTTTGAACCCAACACGGATGGAGGAAATCTGGAAGGTTGTGCAATCAGATCAGAAACTGCCGCCAAAGTCCACCTTTTTTTATCCCAAGTTGCTTACTGGATTGGTGATGAACATAAATTCGGAATTTTACAAAAAGAGCAATGGCTGACATCAAGGAGGGTATCCTCGAAACCATTGGTAATACGCCTCTCGTTAAAATCAACCGGCTTTGCCCCAATCCAAAAGTAACAATCTGGGTTAAGCTGGAATGGGGCAATCCACTGGGGAGCGTGAAAGAACGGGTGGCTTTGGCGATGGTTGAGCAGGCGGAACGGGACGGACGTTTAACGAAGAACAAAATCATACTCGAATCGTCCTCCGGCAACACCGGTATCGGGCTGGCAATGGTGGGGGCGCAAAGAGGGTACCAAATCCTAATCACGATGTCGGAAGGGGTTTCTATCGAGCGCCGAAGGATTATCGAAGCGCTGGGCGCGGAAGTTTTGCTGACGCCGGTCGAACTCGGTTCCGACGGGGCCTGGGATAAAGCGGACGAATTGTATCGCTCCAATCCGCAGAAATACTGCCGCTTGTCGCAGTATCGGGAACAATCGAATATCGACGCCCACTACCACGGCACGGCGGGGGAAATCTGGGAGCAAACAAAAGGGAAAGTGGACGTTCTGGTCGTTACGCTGGGGACCACCGGCACAGCGGTCGGCTGCGGGCGGCGGCTGAAGGAACTGAATCCCAAAATCAAAATCATCTCCGTCGAGCCCCAGCCCGGAAAACACAAACAGCAGGGAATTCGGAATATAGAATCCATGCGAACGCCGGAAATCTGGGATTCATCTGCAGTTGACGAGCGTTTGGTTTGCAGAGATGAAGAGGCTTTTCTCTGGGCACGACGTCTGGCAAAAGAAGAGGGGCTTTTAGGCGGTATTTCCACCGGTTCGGCTTTCTGGGGGGCGTACGTGACGGCGCAAAAAATGGCCGGCGGCAACGTAGTGGTCATTTTTCCGGACGACGGCCTTAAATACCTCTCCACCGAGCTTTATCGTCCCATTTAAACCCCGTTGACAGCTTGAAACTTCCGGGCTATACTCGGCGTATTATAGTGGACGCTCAATGATCCTTCAAACCTAAACTCCCAAGGAGCAAGGAATGAAAAAAAAGGAGTTTTTGACGATGCTTATGGCCGGCTTTTTGGCATTGCCCGTTGCGGCATCGGCGCAGAAATCCAAAGCAACCGCCGCCGATATCCCCAAGTTAAAGTTTGAGAAATACCAGCTTCCCAATGGGCTGGAGGTGATTCTTTCCGAAGACCACCGGCTGCCGCTCGTGGCGGTCAATTTGTGGTACCACGTCGGGCCAGCCAACGAGGATCCGGGGCGTACCGGTTTTGCCCATCTCTTTGAACATATGATGTTCCAGGGTTCTAAGCATGTGGAGGGGGACTCCCACTTCAAGCTTTTAGAAGCATCCGGGGCCTCTGACATCAACGGCACCACCGATTTTGACCGCACGAATTACTTTGAAACCCTGCCATCCAACCAACTCGAACTGGCTTTGTGGCTGGAAGCGGACCGGATGGGATTTTTGTTGGATAAGCTGACCCAGGCGAATTTGTCCAACCAGCAGGACGTGGTACGCAACGAGCGCCGCCAGAGTGTGGAAAACCGGCCGTACGGCATCGTGGAAGAGGAGATGTTTCACCAGCTCTATCCTTCCAATCACCCGTATTACGCCTCGGTCATCGGTTCCCATGCCGATATCCAAGCCGCCCAGTTGGAGGACGTAAAGAAGTTCTTCAAGCTTTACTACGCCCCCAACAACGCCAGTTTGGCCATCGTGGGGGATATCGACGTCGCCAAGACCAAAAAATTGGTTGAGAAATACTTCGGTTCCCTCAAACGTGGAGCAGAGGTTCCCCAACTTTCCGCGGTCACGCCGGCCATCACCGCCGAACGGCGGACGGTCGTGCAGGATCGGATTGAATTGCCCCGCGTTTACATGGCCTGGATCACCCCTTCCATTTTCAAGGAAGGGGATGCCGAAGGCGGTGTGGCGGCGCAGATTTTGGGCGGTGGCAAATCCAGCCGGCTGTACAAAAAACTGGTTTATGAAAAGCAGATTGCCCAGGATGTTCTAGCTGAACAGTATTCGCTGATTTTGGGTTCCGTATTCTATGTGCAGGTGACCGCCCGCCCCGGGCATTCGGCCGAGGAGATTGAAACAGCCATTAACGAAGAGCTGGAAGCGCTCCGCACCCAGGGTCCGGCGGAGGCGGAAGTGGAGCGGGCCAAAAATGTCATCGAGTCCGGCATCATCCGCGGGCTGGAGACCTTGGGCGGGTTCGGCGGCGTGGCGGACCGGCTGAATATGTACAATCATTACCTTAAAAATCCGGGTTTCCTTGCGGAGGATATTTCCCGTTACCGCAAGGTAACACCCTCCTCCGTGCAGAAATTCGCACAGGAGCAGTTGAAAAACGAAGCCCGCGCGGTCGTCCACGGCGTTCCAGGAACCCCGAATCTGGGGGTGGAAGTTCCGACGCCGAAGTTAGACAGCGCGCAGATGGCTTCCGGGGCGGAATCAGTCAATTTGGCCGAGCCGTGGCGTGTTGAAGTTCCCAAGCCGGCCGCCGAGCGCTCGCTTAAACTGCCGGTGCCGGAGAGTTTCAAACTCTCCAATGGGCTCACCGTGATTTACAACCAGCGCCCCTCGCTGCCGATTACTTCTGCGCGGCTGGTTTTTAAAACTGGCAGCGATGCCAACCCACTGGAGCGCCCGGGGCTTGCGAATTTCACCGCGGCGATGCTGGACGAGGGAACCAAAAGCCGAAATGCCCTCCAAATTGCCGATGAGGTGGCGGGGTTGGGTGCCAGCTTGAACACCAACTCCACAATGGACGCTTCCTTTGTGTCCGTGCAGTCGCTGACCAAAAACTTCCCCAAAGCGTTGGATATCTTAGCCGACGTGATTTTGAATCCGAGTTTTCCGGAGGAGGAAATCGAGCGCCAACGCGCCAGTCGTCTGGCGGGGCTTGTACAGGAACGGGAAAACCCCTCTGCCGTTGCCAACCGGGTGATGGCACGGGTTCTGTACGGTTCCAACCATCCCTACGGCTACCCGGAAATCGGCACGGAGGCGGCCATCAAAGCCACGACCCGTGACGATATGTATGGCTTCTGGCAGAAAAACTTCGTTCCCAACAACGCCGCTTTGGTGGTGGCGGGGAGCATTAGCAGGAATGAATTAAAGGCTCTGGCGGAAAAGGCATTTGCCAACTGGAAGCCGGGAACACCCACAGCTCCGCAGTTGGGAAATCCAGCAACCACTCCCGCGAAGGTGGTTATTGTCGACAAGCCGGGCGCGCCGCAGACCCAGTTGCGTGTGACGACTATCGGCCAACCCCGCTCCACGCCGGATTACGCCGCTCTGCAGGTGACGAACGGCGTTTTGGGGGGGCTTTTTTCCAGCCGCATCAATCTGAATCTGCGGGAGGCGCACGGCTACAGCTACGGCGCTTTTTCGACCTTTGTCTACCGCCGCGCCGCCGGGCCGTTTTTGGTGGCGACCGGTGTGCGGACCGATGTGACCGGGCCATCCGTGGAGGAAATTTACAAGGAAATCAACCGGATGACCGCCGAGACGGTCACACCCGACGAGCTGGCCTTGTCCAAACAGTCGCTGGTTCGCTCGTTGCCGGGGGATTTTGAGACCAGCTCCAGCGCCGCAGGCACTTTCTCCAACCTCTATATTTACGACCTCGGTTTGGACTACTACTCCAAATTCCCAGTCACGGTTTCCGCCGTCGATGCCGCCACGGTACAGGCCACTGCCAAGAAACATCTGCGCCTGGACAAAATGATCGTGGTGGCCGTGGGGGATAAGACCAAAATCCGGCCGGAGCTGGAGAAGTTGAATCTGGGTTCGGTCGAAGTACGCGACACGGAAGGAACCCTGGCGCAGCAGTAGGTTTTCGGTTCAAAAAAAGCCCGAAGGGAAAATCCTTCGGGCTTTTTTGTTGCGGGAACGTTATGAGGATGGCTGATTGGCTTTGCGAGTGAAACGTGCGGCCACGCTGTATTTCCCCGGGCCGATGAAAAGCAAACTGAATAATACGATGCCGTTTTCAATAGCGTGGGAGGCGCCGGAGAGACCATCGCCGCGGCTGAAGTGGTTAACGGCGGCGACCACCATCGTGGCGGCCATGAGAAGGGCGGCCCAGCCGAAGAAGAGGCCGAAAATAAGGCATAGCCCGCCGAAAAATTCGGCGGCGGCGGCCATAAAGCCCCAGAAGGCGGGAAAGAAGTCGATGCCCAAATTACCCATCGCGCCTCCCAGCTTGGTCCAGCGCTCCGGCCCGGCGGAAAGCTTGGGCCAGCCGTGCCACAGATACATCCCGCCAAGGCCGATGCGCAGAATCAAAAGCCCGGTGTCTCTAAAATTTTGCAGCCGTCCAGTCATCCTGTCATCCTTTCCCTGATATTCGATTATACCAGCGAAGCGAGTGTTTTCAAATCCGGCACTTCCAAATCCGGTTGTCCTTCCGCCGGGAGCGTGGCACCGCGTCCACGCCTTCGCACCAAAACGGTTGCAACCCCCAGCCGTTTGGCCGGGATGATGTCGTGATACACGCTCTGGGCCACGTGCACGACCTTTTCCGGGCTTGCACCGATTATCTCCAGCGCCTTTTTGAAATTGTTTTCCGAGGGCTTGTAGGACTTCACTTGTTCGGCGGTAATCACCCAGTCAAAACGAATCCGCAGATTCCGCGCAGTTTCGGCAAAGAGATCCTCATCCGTGTTGGAAATCACGGCCATTTTGAAACGTTGCTTCAATTCCAAAAGCGCTTCCACCGTGTCGGGAAAGGGTTTCCAGTTTTTCATCGAATCGGGCAGTGCGTTTAATTCCTCCTTGGTAGGGGCAAAGTGAAATGTTTCGCCGAATCCCCGCATCACGCTGCGCAAAACATCCCGGTATTTGATGTACGGCCCGGCTTCCGCTTTGGCTTCCAGTTCCGCATACAGTTGAAGAATTTCTTCGTCGCTCAAGGCGACGTCCCGGCGGAACAGAACGGGAAGAACGGCCTTTAAAATTCCCTTTTCCCAGTCAATCAGCGTGCCGTAACAGTCGAAGGTTAGTACGCGGTATTTTTTTAGTTCAAGCATCAAGCCGCTATGCTGACTTTCGAGCCGAAACCCTGCCGAGGAACCAGCCGACCAGATAGCCGACCGGCATCAGGGCCAACGCATAGAAGGGCAGAAACACAAAGGCGATGACGGCGGTGGAAGAACCCCCCTTTGGATTGAAAACGTCCATCCAGACGACCAGTTGAATAAAAAGCGACATTGCAAAAACAACGAATCCGGCCCCAATGACGCCCCATTTGTGAGACCGAAAAGTTTTGGCGTTCTCCATCGCGCTCATTCGATAGCGCCATCTCGTCAGAAAAGCAAAAACAACGAAGGGGACGGCGTTTATCAACCCGAGCAAGAAAAGATTATGCCCGGACGCAAAAAGAAGAAAGGGAAAGCGGGTGAGAATGACAACGATTTGCTCCGGCTTATAAAATGCCTCGACCAAAATTCGAACTATCCAAGGCATGACAATACCAAGGAGAATCACCGCCCAAAAGTTTTTTCTCGAAAAATGAGGCGGTTCGACGGTTTGGACCGCCGGAGCGATCCCGATTATCTCTTTTGCCGTTTGGTTTTGGATAAGGGCCTCCTTTCCTTAGTCCGTCCGGCGTATTTTTTGACGGGAGCTTTCCGAGGGGGGGCCGGCGGCTGGGGGGGCTCTTTTTTGGCTTCCCTGGCGACCGGCTTCTTCTCCTCGTTTTCTTTGGACGGCGGCGCTTCCTTTAACGCCTCGCCAAATTCCTTCAGCCGTTTCTCGACCAAAAAATTGACCGTTCCTTCCGGATATTTCCCGTCCTTCCCCCGGTTTCCGGCCGGCACGCCGGTCAAAATTTCAATCCCTTCCTCGATGGTTTTGACCCCCCAGATATGAAACTTCTTGGCCTTCACCGCCTGCAAAACCTCGTCCTTCAGCATCAAGTTCTCTATGTTGCTCGCGGGAATCATCGCCCCTTGATTGCCGTTCAATCCCCGCGTTTTGCAAAGCTCGAAATGCCCTTCAATCTTTTCGTTCACCCCGCCGATGGCCTGCACCTCCCCTTTTTGATTCACCGAGCCGGTTACGGCAATCCCCTGCTTGATGGGTAATCCCGAAAGGGCGGAGAGGATGGCGTACAGCTCCGTCGAAGAGGCGCTGTCCCCTTCGACTCCTTCGTAGCTCTGCTCGAAAACCAGCCGGGCGGAAAGAGCAAGCGGTTTCTCCTGCGCGTATTTCTGCGCCAGATAACCGCTCAAAATCATAACCCCCTTGCTGTGAATCGGCCCTCCCAACTGCACCTCCCGCTCGATGTCCATAATGTTGCCCCGTCCCGGGGCGACTGAGGCGGTGATGCGGGAGGGTTTGCCGAAGGCATAGTCTCCCAACTGCAGAACCGATAGCCCGTTCACCTGCCCGGCGGCCTCCCCCTCCGTGTCGATGAGCAAACTCCCGCGCACGGTCATCTCCTGCAGCTTTTCCTGAATCAGGCCGGAGCGGTACACCTTTTCCTCCAGCGCCTTTTCCACGTGCTCGGCGGTGATGTGGGAATTTTTCCCCTTCTGCGCCCAGTAGTTGGCCTCCCGAATCAAGTCGGTCAAGCGGCCGAAATTGGTGGAAAGCTTTTTCTGGTCCTCCGCTAGCCGGGCGGAATGCTCCAAAAGTTTTGCGGCGGCGCCGGCCTCCAGCTGCTTCAGCTTTTCCTTGTGGCAGAGGGCGCAGAAAAAGGAGAGAAACTCCTCCACCGTTTCCTTGGCGGCCTCGATTTTGGTGTCAAAATCGGCCCGGACTTTCACCAGCTCGGAAAATTCCTCCTCGTAGGCGTGCAACAGGTAATACCAAAGGGGCTGGCCGACGAAAACCACTTTCAGCTCCAGCGGAATCGGCTGGGGGCGCATGCTCTTGGCGGCGGCAAAGCCGAGCCGCTCGCCGATTTCCTCAATCTCAATCTCCCGCCCCCGCAGGGCCCGCTTGATGCCGTCCCAAGAAAAGGCATTGCGCAAAACGTCCTCCACCGGGAGCACCAAATACCCGCCGTTGGCGCGGTGGAAGGAGCCGGGTTTTATCAACGTGAAATCGGTGTAAAGCGTGCCGAAGCGGCTCTCCTTTTCCACCCGGCCGAAGAGGTTGGCGAAATTGGGGTTGAACTCCAAGACCACCGGCGCCCCCTTCTGCCGCGAGTTGTCCACCAGCAAATTCACCTCGTACTTGCGGAAGGAAACGCCGTCCATAAATCCGGGCGGCAGCCCGAGCTCCTCCGGCCCCGGCATCCGGGGAGGCGGCGGTTTGAAGGCGTCGATATTTTCCAGAACGTCCTTCTGCACCGCCTTCAAATACTCCACCACCGCCGGGGAGTCGGCGTAGCGTTCCAGCAAATCCCCCACGAACCCGCCGACGATGAAAAGCGCCACTTCCTGGTCCAGCTTCGAGAGCTTTTCCTGCGCCGCGCGCTCCAGGTCGCGGATTTTTTTCATCACCCGCTTCACTTCCTCCTGCAGCTCTTCCTGTTTTTTGGTGAGCGCATCCCGCTCGGGAGGAGGAAGTTTGGCAAAATCCTCGTCCTTCATCGGCTTGCCGCCGACCATCGGGATGATGAGAAACCCGGCGGGGTTCGGCTGGATGCCAAAGCCGGCCTTGAACACCAACTTGTCCAGCTCCTGCAAAAGCGCCCCCCGGTCCCGGTCCACTTTTTTGACCACTTCCTCCCGCCCCGCGGCATATTTTTCCCCCTCGAACGCCTTCGGAATTTCCCGCCGCAGGTGGTCGATGAGAAACTTCATATCCATCGCAAACCGCCGCCCCCGCCCGGCGGGAAGCTCTATTGCCTTGGGCTTGCCCGGTTCGTCGAAATTATTGACGTAGCACCAGTCGGGGGGAACGGGCCGGGTGGCGGCCATTTCTTCCAAAAAAGTTTTCACCGCCGTCATTTTGCCGATGCCCGGCGGCCCGGCCACGTAGATATTGAACCCTTTCCCTTCAATCCCCAGCCCGAACTGCAGGGCGGAAACGGCCCGCTTTTGCCCGATTATCCCCTTGAGCGGTTTCAGTTCCCCCGTATGGGCAATCCCCAGCGCCTTGGGGTCGTAGGTTTTGCGGAGTTTTTCCGGAGAAAGTTCCGGTATCATTGCTTTGAGTATATTAAATCAAGGGTCATGGGGCAAACGCTGACTTTGATTGGTGTCTATCTGTAATGTCTCTGACTTGTAGGTTTTTGGTAGATGACTTGGAGTAATTTCCGGAGATTTCGTGGATTTTTCACGAACTACTTTTTGAATGGAAAGTACATCGGAGCGATTAAGTATGAGAATTTCCGGGAAAGTTTTTTTATCGGCTAACTGAATGGCGTAAAAACGATCTCCTGAGAAAAAAAGTAAGCGGAGATCGTTAGCTGTGGGTGTTTCGGAATGGAGCTTTAGAATAGGCAGTGATGAGAATTGCGGGTCTCTATCTTTTAATCCTTGACTACGCCCAAGTGCATCTGGGGTAAAGTAGAGCCCAAGAACCACCACAGCATAAATCAAACTTGCAGATAGGTGGTCCCATGATAAATTTCGAGTTTGTAAACTTAAAATTATAGCCTCAAAGGCTGCTCCTGCAACAAAAATCCAAATTATAGCATTTAAATGTGACAGTAAGAAGAATGGTTTATTTAATATATAAGTGTTCAAGATAGCCTCGATTATTAAAAGCACAAACGGAATGTACCACCCATAGCGTAAAGTGTATAGAGTTGCCTTCGCCCTCCAAGCACCACCTTCAGCAAGGTCGGTTATTCCAAGCCACATGAAAAAGAGAAGTAATACCAATGGTGTCCAGCTATGAGTTAGCAGATTGGTCGCTGATAATTCTTCAGTAAGCCAGCTTGCGCCAAATTGATTGAAATACGAACGTGCTTCGATCCAGCCTACAATATATGCAACTGAACCAAAGGCGATTAGGCCTGAAGCAACACGTGGCAATACACCCAGAATACGGCTCAATGCTTGAAAAACTGGTTCTGTTGCAACCTCCTCTTTTTTGGGCGGAATAGTTTCGGTGACCATCTGGTTAAATTTTAGGCTCTTTTATTTTCGGGTGGAAGTTGTTGGCGTTCGTCAAAGTATATTTGTAACAACTCAGCTTCTGCTTTTGCGGGAATGGTTTTTTTATTTTCTGTAAAAGTTTGAATCCAACAAACTTGCAGGTAATCATAATTTTGCATCAACTTTTTGAAATAGTTTTGACCGCTCATATTCTTATTTCTGGTATTTTTTATTCGCCCTCGTAAGCCCTGTCTAGTAGGTTCGCCGTTTTGGTTAACTGAACCGCCCTTGCCGATATAAAGGAGCTTCGCATTTCGTTTATTTTTGCCGTAGATTAAATAAATGCCAAGTTTTTGAGGGACATTTGCTTTTTTTGTCTTATCTCCGATTTTTTCGCCTCTTCTCAATTCAAGAGATTTAACAGGCGACCTGAATGTTTTACAGAGTTGTTTTATGGTTTTCTGTTGGTTTTGAAACATCTTAGAGGCAAGAAACATTCGAGGATTATTACCGTCAATAGATAATTTCCCCTTGTCCATCTCCCCAAAATCCTTACTTTTAGACCTTTAGTTTTTGGAGGAGAAATGCGCAAGGTAGGGTTGGTTTTCACGATACTTTTTGTTTCATCCGCCCAAGCGGAATACTGGCAGCAGCGGGTGGCGTACAAGATTCAGGCGACGCTCGACGATTTCACCCGCGTCATTTCCGGGGTGGAGAAGCTGGTGTATTGGAACAATTCGCCGGATACTTTGCGCTTCGTCTATTTCCACGCCTACCCCAACGCCCACCGCCCCGGCTCCCGAATGGCCAAACGCCAGCAGAGTTTTTACAACTTTGGGATAGCGGACTCCAAGCCGGACGAATGGGGGGAGATGAAAATCGAATACGTCCGCGGCGCTTCCTCGAGCTGGAATTTGCCGGTGCATCTGGACGAAACGATTTTCAAAGTTGATTTGCCAAAGCCGCTGGCGCCGATGGATTCATTTGTATTCGAAATCGGTTTCCAGACCAAAATTCCCTCCGGCGAGGCGGCGGGGAGGACGGAATATACGGACGGGCAGTTCAAGGCGGTCTATTGGTACCCCTCGATATGCGTCTATGACTGGAAAATGGGGTGGGTCAATAATCAATTTCTCGGCTCCGGCGAACATTACGGCGAATTCGGAACCTGCGAAGTTTACATAACGCTGCCTGCGCACTACATCGTCGCGGCCACGGGGGTTTTGCTAAATAGGGAAGAAGTTCTGCCGGATTCGCTCTTGCAAAAGTTGGACATCAAGCATTTCAAGGACAAGCCGTGGAATTCAAAAGCGAGCGTCATCATTCCCAAAACTCCCGGCGCAACCAAGACCTGGAAATTCAAAGGGGAAAACGTAACCGACTTCACCTGGGTTGCCGACCCGACCTTCCGCATCGGCGAATCGGAATGGGAAGGAATCAAAATCTACAGCTTTGCGCAGGAAAAACATGCCGCCCGCTGGCAGGATGCGGCGGAACTGGGACGGCAGGGAATCGAGTATTTTTCCACCAATTTCGGCCGCTACCCCTATCCCCAAATGAGCATCACCGACAGCTACGACGGAATGGAATACCCGATGATTGTCCTTTGCGGCGGCGAATCGCCTTCCTACCGGCTTTTGCTCTGGCACGAAATCGCCCACAATTGGTATATGGGGGCGGTCGGCTCCAACCCGGTGGACAGGGCCTTCTTGGACGAGGGATTCACCACGTTTCTCGAGGTGAACATCATCGAGGCCCTGCACGGGCGGAAGGGGAACGTTTCCTTTTGGGATACGAAATGGAAAAAGAAGCTTTACCCGGTGGATGAAGACCGCGCCAACCGGGGCTATCGCAATTACCTCCACTGGCACAAAACCGGCTTTGCCCAGCGCTCGATTATCGAAGCCGACCGGGCGCCGGAGCGGATGGTGTACCGCGTTTCCTCCTACTACAAAACGGTGGTTCTGCTTTTCAATCTGCAATACGCGCTGGGGGATTCGGTTTTTGCCCGGGGGATGAAAAACTACTTTGAAAAGTGGCATTTCAAACATCCTTACGAGGAGAATTTTCAAACCGCAATGGAAGAGGCCGCTGGAGCCAAGCTGGAATGGTTCTTCGACCAATGGATAAACACCAACCGCACGGCGGATTATGGCATCGGTGCCGTCCACACCAAGGCCACCGGCAAAACAGGCGATTCAGCCTATCTTGTCACGGGGAAAATTTACCGCTCGGGTGAATTGGTGATGCCGATTGATTTGGGGTTCAAGTTAAAAAGTGGTGGGATACGCTATTTCACTATTCCGGTTAATGATTATAGAAAGCCGGATTCCCGCTCCCGGTTTTTGCCCATTTGGGATCAGGTGCGGTTGCCGGAGAAGGAATATCAATTTGAGGTTTATTTGCCTGCCAAGCCCAAGGAAATCGAGATTGACCCCTCCGGGCGGTTGGCGGATACCAATCCCTTGAACAACCGCTGGAAAAGCTTCCCCGATTTTCCCAAAGCGGATTTGAAGTTGAACAATTTGGCGGTGGATGTTCTGCCGGTGGATCGCTACCACTTCCTCTGGCGACCATCCCTTTGGTACAACCGTGTGGATGGCCTGATGTTAGGCGCCAATCTGCAGGGGAGTTATCTCGGCTTGGACTATGTTTTTTGGGCGGACGGGTTGAAAGCCACGAAGAAGTTGAAGCGGGGGAATCTTGATTTTTCGTATTCAACCTTGGTCGGGTTTTTGGGACGGGGGGGAAAGCTTTTCGGCAGGGCGAGATGGGCGGAGGGGAGGGAGTATTATGAGGCCGGAATCTCCAAAGAATCCCGCCCCCGCCAGCTTTTTCCGCCGGTACATCGGATGAGTTTATCGATGGTTAGCGAGAAACTTGTCCATTCGGAATACCTGTCCGCCTACAATTCCTGGTCGGCCAAAAATGAAGAGGCAACATTTTTGCGCTTTAAGTGGGAGGCCGAAACGCGGGCTGGCAAGATGGAATTGAACTATGATTTCGCCGGGGAGGCCTCAATCTTGGGAAGCGATTTGGACGTGCGCCGATTTTGGGGGCGATTTGAAATCCGAACGCCGGTCTGGAAAAAATTCAGTTTGGACCTGCGCAGTTTTGCGGGGTTGGGAAATCGGGACGCGCCGCCGCAAAAGCGTTTTTACCTCGCTTCGGGCAATCCGGAAGAAGCGCTGGACGCCCCCATCGTTCGCAGTCGGGGGGCTTTACCAACCCGATTTGTAGACAATGTCCGGCTTTTCGGCGGCGGCAATGTGCGTGGGTTTTACGCCCAGAATCTTTCCGGCGATGGGGTGGCTTCCGCTACAGTTGAACTGACATTTCCCCGGCTCGTTTCCTTCAAGTTTATGCCCAAAATTCCGCTCGTTACCGCTTTTCTGCAAAACTACTCCAATTACGTTTTCGCCGATTTTGGCGCCCTCGGCCACTATCGCGGTTTGTATCCTAACGAGCTGGACGATGAACTGGACATCAAAGGATATCTCGACTTGGGAGCCGGGCTGCGGTTCCCCCACGTCTGGCCCAAGCACCGCTTCCGGCTCGACTTTCCCTTTTACCGCTACCCCCAATTGAACGAGGACAACTTCCGTTTCCGCTGGGTGGTGGGGTGGGAAGTGGAGGTATAGTTTCTAGTTCCCCGGAGGAGGGGCTGCGGGGCTACCCGAAATAGGGGATTTCATTTTTTCCTAAAATTCGCCTCCCCCGCTGCCGATACATAAATAGATGCAGCGGTATTTGCCCCTTTTTAATTCTTTAGCCCAAAGGGAGGCGTATGTCAGAAGTGAATAATTCCGTCCTCGAACGGGCCCAGCGGCTCTTCGAGGCGAATCAGTTTTTGGGGCTGGTGGCGCTTTTTGAAGGGCTGCCGGCATCAGAAGTCAGACAGTTGGCAAGACCGGATAAACTTCGACTTTACTTCATCGTTGCAAGCGCTTACCTGCGTGTAGGTAAGGTGCCAGCCGCCTCCAGGTTTGCCAATATGCTGGTAAAGGCTTGCCCGGACGATTTGGGAGTGTTGCATCTTGCGGCCCAGACCTCCTGCGAGATGGCGGAATACGACCGCACCATCCATTACGCCGACCGGTATTTTGATGCTTTGGAATCCGACCATTTCAGCCAGAAGTTCAACTCCGCTGAAGCCCTGCAATCCGAACTTTATCGGTTCTGGGGCCGGGCCTTGAAGGAAACCGGCAAGGGGGAGGAGGCGGCCGAAAAGTTCCGCAAGGCGATCGACGCCAAAAGCGACGATTCGCTTGCCTATCTGGATTTGAGCCACTTTTACTTCCAAGTCAAAAAGTATAGCGAAGCGGGGCAGATTTTGTCCCAAGGGTTCAAAAAAGCCCCCCAATCGGAGGAGCTTTTGAAGCTGGCGGAGGGGTTTTGCGCCACGCGGGAAGGGGCCGCCGTCTGTCTCAAAGTTTTCGCGGACGCCGGTAAATGGAGCAAGGTACTCACGGTTTTGGAGAAGCATTCCAGTTTGCGGACTCTGGTCTGGGCCAAAAAGTTCAAGGCCCAGGCGCTCGCCGGGTTAGGGCAATGGGAGGAAGCCAAGTTTTTGTACGAGGAATACCTTGCCTCTTTCCTGGATGACTGGGAAGTGCTCAATGAACTGGGAAATGTCTGCTTCCAACTTGGGGAGTTCGACCGGGCGGAGGAGTGCTACCGAAGGGCCTTGGAGCGCAACCCGGCCTGGGAAGAGGGCTGGCGCAATCTTTCGGTCAGCCTGTCCCGTCTGGGCAAGCTCAAAGAAGCCCGAGCCAGTTTGGAGCAGTATATCACGCTCGTACCGGAGGACAAAACCGTCTACGGGTTTTTTGCCGATCTGCTTTACCGGGAAAACGAGTTTGGCCGGGCGGTGAATTTTTACGAGGATTTCCTGCGCTTCCATCCGGCTGAAAAGGAGGCCTGGGTAAAGCTGGCGGACTGCTATTTGAATTTGGGCCACACCCAGTCGGCTCTCTCCAGCTTCCGGCAGGCGCATACCCTCTCTCCGGAATCGGACGAAATTCGCACAAAAATGGAAGAACTACGGCGGCAGCTGCCGAAAATTTAAGTCCTTTCCGTTTTCTGCCGAAAACAAGGACAGAGGGGAAGAATTCCCCTCCGACGTCAAAAACCGGCATGGCGAAAACGGGAACAAAGAGAACTGAACAAACGGAGCTTACGTTCCATCCACCGATTGCTCCGGATCCAAACGAATCGGCCAAGGCCGTGCTTCTCTGCCCGGTGTATCTCCCCCCCACGGCGGACGACTTGAAAGAACTTGCCCGACGGCTTTCTCCCGTTCTGGCCCGTACCGGCTGGCAGGTTCTGATTTTGGAGGGGGAGGAGGGGGGAGCTTGTCTTGAAATCAGAAATAAAGATGGACAAAGCCGGCGGCTTTCTCCCGATGAAGCGCTGGCCTGGCAGGCGCTTTTGCCCCAGCTTTCCGGTTTGGATGATCTTTTTTCGAGCCCGGGGCCCGGCGATAGAAAGGACAAATAATGGACTTCCGGCCCACGGCGAGCTTGGAAAAGGAAATCATATCCCTTTTGAAAGACGAGCTTTCGTTTTACCAGTCGATGTTCATCCTGGCCGACAAGCAAAAGGACTGCCTTAAACTGGGCCGGGATACGGAACTGGCCCAGGTGTACGCGGATATTTCCCGTTTTTCCCAACGAATCGCCCAAAGCGAAAAACGGCTGGCCGACATTATACAGAAAGACCAGAAAAACTTCGTTCTCGCCAGTTCCCACTTGGAAGTACGCCGTTTAGTGACTTCCATCGCCGCCATCGTGGAAAAAAACATCGGGCTTTTGAAAGACAACCTAACCGCGGCCGAAAGCCGCGAGGCGTTCATCCAATCCGAGTTGGAGGAATTGCACAAAAGCCGCCAGCTTCTGGAACAGCTAGCCGGTCGTCCGGAGAACGCCGACGGAAGAAAAAACAACTTGTCAAAACCGGGGGGTTGACGATAAATTAAATAGGCCTCTTTGGAGGCGGAGTGAAAAAAATGCCGATCGACAAAAGAAAAAAGCAAGCATCAGAAAATGGTACGGCAGTCTGCGCTGCGGCCGGCGAGGAATTCATTCACCAGGCCAAAGAAAGGCTTTCCACCCTGCCGGACGTCCGCCCGGAGCGGATTCGGAAAGCGTTGCTCCGCATCTCACAGGGGTTTTACGACCGCCCGCAGGTGGCCGCCAAAATTGCCGACCGATTTTTGGAAGAAATGGGGATTGATTAGGAATTTGTTTGGTTACCGCACCTTTAACGTCCCAGTGTCCGCCTTTCAGGTCCGTCCCACACAAATCAAGTTTGACGCCCGGCTTGACACCTTTATCACTGGCTCTATATTGGATCGGTGTTGCGGGCGATTAGCTCAGATGGTTAGAGTACTTGCTTGACATGCAAGGGGTCGATGGTTCGAGTCCATCATCGCCCATTTTTTGATGATGGCGAAAACCGCAAGAAAACGACCGTTTTGTTTGGGGGCCTTTGCTGCTTGGGCTGTTTGTCAGGCCTGTCATTTCCCCGTCAAAAATCCCGGCTTAATAGTGCAGATGAATGGATAGGCTCGTTTTAATCATCAACGGCAACCGGGAAGAGTTTCCCAAAGGGATTACGCCCCAGCAAATCCTGGAAATGAAAAACTCCGATTTAAGGCAGAAGACATTGGGGGCGCTTTTAAATGGCCGGATGATCGACCTTTTCCGGCCAATCGAAGAAGAGGGGGAGCTCAAGTTTCTAACCTGGGAAGACCCGCAGGGGAAGGAGATGTTCTGGCACTCCACCGCCCATCTGATGGCCCAAGCGGTACAGGAGCTTTCCCCCGGTACCAAGGTGGCCATAGGCCCCCCCATCGAGGAGGGATTTTACTACGACTTCGACCGGGATCATTCCTTCACACCGGATGAACTCGTGGCCATCGAAAAGCGGATGGCGGAAATTGCCGCCGGCAAGCACGCCTATTCCCGCCGGGAAATACCGACCTCCGAAGCACGGGAGCTGTTCAAAAAAATGGGGGAACCATACAAGCTGGAGATTCTGGACGGAATCAACGACCCCACGGTTTCGATTTATTCCCAGGACCGGTTTACCGATTTGTGCCGCGGGCCGCACATCCCTTCCACCGACCGGATTAAAGCCGTCAAGCTTACCTCCTCCTCCGGCGCCTACTGGCGGGGGAGCGAGAAAAACCGGATGCTTTGGCGCATTTACGGTGTTTCCTATCCCGACCCAAAGCTTCTGGAGCAGTATCTTGTGCGGGTGGAGGAAGCCAAGCGGCGGGATCATCGGAAGCTCGGCAAGGAGTTGGATTTGTTCTCCATCAAGGATGAAATCGGTGCCGGGCTGGTTCTATGGCACCCCAAGGGTGCCTTGGTGCGCTATCTTATTGAAGAGTATTGGCGGCAGCGGCATCTGGCATTCGACTACGACATTCTGTTCACCCCGCACATCGCCCGGCTTAATCTCTGGCAGACCTCGGGACATACCGATTTTTACCGCGACAATATGTATTCCCCGGTAGAAGTGGAAAAGGATTTGTACCAGTTAAAGCCGATGAACTGCCCGTTCCACATCGAGATTTACAAGACCCAACTGCGCAGTTACCGGGATTTACCGTTACGCTGGGCCGAGCTGGGAACCGTCTATCGCTACGAACGCTCCGGCGTTTTGCATGGGCTTTTGCGTGTGCGCGGGTTCACCCAGGATGATGCCCATATCTTCTGCCGTCCCGATCAGGTGGAGGCGGAAGTTTTGGGGGTTTTGGATTTGACCTTCGAGTTTTTGTCCGCCTTTGGCTTTGACGAATATGAAGTGGTGCTTTCCACCCGCCCGGCGGATGCCATCGGCGCACCGGAGGACTGGGAGATGGCCACCAACGCTCTGCGCCGGGCCTTGGAACTGAAGGGGCTGGTCTTTTCGGTGGACGAAGGCGGGGGGGCTTTCTACGGTCCGAAAATCGACTTGAAAATCAAGGATGTGATGGGGCGGGCCTGGCAGTGCACCACCGTGCAGTTTGACTTCAATTTGCCGGCGCGCTTCGATTTGTACTTTGTTGCCCCGGACGGCACCTACCAGCGGCCGGTGATGATTCACCGCGCCTTGTTGGGTTCGATGGAACGCTTCTTCGGCGTTCTCCTCGAACACTACGGCGGCGTATTTCCACTCTGGCTGGCACCCATGCAGGTGGTCTTGCTCCCGATTACCGATGAGCAACTGCCGTACATCGAGGATTTGGCGGCCCGCTTGAAAGGGAAGGGAGTGCGCGTTTTGGTTGACCGGGGGAAGGAAAAAATCGGCTACAAAATCCGGGAAGCGGAATCGCAGAAGATTCCTTATATGGCGGTGGTGGGTAAAAAGGAAGTGGCCGCGGGGACGGTAGCTTTGCGCCGCCACGGCCGGGGGGATTTGGGAACGAAGAGCATTGAAGAACTGGAGCAGTTTTTGCTGGAAGAAATAAAAACCAAAAAGACCGGGCTTGCGCCATCTGGCCGGGCCGCGGGATACTAAAAAGGAGGAATCATAAAGGAAAAAGAACTTCGGGTAAACGACCGTATTCGCATCCCCCAGGTGCGGGTCATCGACGCCGACGGCGGACAGTTGGGGGTTTTGAATACCCGCGAGGCCCAGCGAATGGCGGCCGAAAAGGGACTGGATTTAGTGGAGATTTCCCCCAACGCCCGCCCTCCCGTCTGCCGGATTATGGATTACGGAAAATACAAATATGAACTGGCCAAGAAGGCCCGTTCGGCCCGCAAAAAACAGCACACCGTCGATATGAAGGAAATCCAGCTTCGCCCCAACACGGACGACCACGATTACAACTTCAAGCTGCGTCACGCCCGCGTTTTTTTGGCCGACGGCGATAGGGTAAAAGTCGCCATCAATTTCCGCGGCCGGGAGGTGGTGCACCAGGAATTCGGCTTCGACATGGCCAAGCGGGTGGAACAGGATTTGGGCGACATTGCCTACGCCGAGCAGAAAGCCAAACTGGAAGGGAAAACCATCACGCTCATTTTTCTTCCGCGGCCGGTTTCTTCGGGCGGGCGGCCCAAGGAGGCGCGGGCATCCGAGCCGACTCCCCCGGCCAAACCGGTTTGATTTTTTTGTAGCCAAATTAAGAAAAAATTCTTACATTATCGGTTTAGCTAAAACCGGCCGTTGGCCGTTTTATGTTTTAGCCATGGAGAATGAGGAGCCGATATGCCTAAAATGAAAACCAACCGTTCGGCGGCCAAGCGCTTCAAAAGGACCGCCTCCGGCAAGCTGAAGCACAAACGGGCCTTTTTGCGCCATATTTTGACCAGCAAGACCTCCAAACGGAAGCGTCAAATGCGCCGGCCGGCCTACGTCGGGGGCGCCGACCAGAAACGGCTGGAAACGCTTCTGCCGTACGGAGCTTAGAGAGGAAACGAGATGCCACGCGCCACCAACAACGTCGCGGCCCGCGCCCGCAAGAAAAAATATTTCAAAGCCGCCAAGGGGAATTTCGGCGGCCGCCGCAAGCTTTACCGCACGGTCAAAGAGACCGTCATGCGCGGCTGGAAGTACGCCTACCGCGACCGCAAAAACAAAAAACGGGAGTTCCGCGCCCTCTGGATTACCCGCATCAACGCCGGGGCGCGCCTGCACGGGCTTTCCTATTCCCGTTTCATTTCCGGTTTGAAAAAAGCGGGGGTGGCCTTGGACCGTAAGATTCTGGCCGATCTGGCCGTGCGGGATTCGGCCACCTTCGGCGAGCTGGCCAAACTCGCGAAAGCGTAGTATGGGGCTTCTGTCCGAAGGGGAAGTCGGGCAGCTTATTTCCACGGCCGAGGGGGAAATCGAATCGGCCGTCGGTGCGGAAGAGCTTAACACTTTAAAAGTCAAATACGTCGGGCGAAGCGGCGTAATAACCTTGGCCCTGCGCTCCTTGAAAGACATTCCTGTCGAGGAGCGCCCCAAGGTGGGACAGGCCTTAAATTCTGCCCGCATTTCGCTCGAAGAAAAAATCAATTCGCGCCTTTCAACACTCGAAGCGACCTCCCGCAAAGCCGCCCGCGGTTTTTTCGACCAGACCCTTCCCGGAACTCCTTCGTTTTTGGGTCATAACCATCCATTGACCAAAGTGAATGCCGAAATCGTGCGGATCTTCAACGTGATGGGTTTTGAAAACGCCACGGGTCCGGAGGTGGAAACCGATTTCTACAACTTTGAAGCGCTCAATTTTCCTCCCGACCATCCGGCGCGGGACATGTGGGACACCTTTTATTTGAAGGATTCCGAACTGCTTTTGCGCACCCACACCTCCCCGGTGCAGGTGCGGGTTTTTGAAAAACGGAAACCGCCGATAAAAATTCTGGCCCCCGGAAGGGTGTACCGCCACGAGGCAATCAACGCCCGCAGCTACTACACCTTTTTGCAAATTGAGGGATTTTACGTCGATGCCGACGTCACCTTTGCCGATTTGAAAGGGGTCTTGAACGCGTTTGTCTCCGCCTTCTACGGGGATGTGAAGACCCGCTTCCGCCCCTCCTATTTTCCATTCACCGAACCCTCGATGGAGATAGATATCTCCTGCACGATTTGCGCGGGGAAAGGGTGCTCGGTCTGCAAGTACGAGGGGTGGCTGGAGATTCTGGGGTGCGGGATGATTCACCCGCAAGTTTTCCGCAAGGTTGGCTACGACCCGGAGGTATGGAGGGGTTATGCCTTCGGCCTGGGGGTGGACCGGATTGCCATGCAGAAATACCGGATCGACGATATCCGGCTTTTTTACGAGAACGATTTAAGGTTTTTGGAGCAGTTCTAAGGCTTTAATCCCGAATGCAGACTTCCTACAAATGGCTTATGGAGTGGGTCGATTTTTCCTTTTCGCCTCAAGAACTGGCGGAACGGCTGACCGGCATTGGTTTGGCCGTGGAGACCGTCGAGCCGCTTTTTCCCAAGCTGGACGGCGTGGTGGTCGGCAAGGTGGAATTGGTTGAAAAGCATCCGGAGGCGGACCGGCTGACGGTCTGCACGGTGTCGCTTGGCGCCGAGAAGAAACGAGTGGTTTGCGGCGCACCCAATGTTCAGAGCGGGCAGAAAATCGCTTATGCTCCCGTCGGTTCCAAATTGCCGAACGGGGCGCAAATCGGGCTCGCCAACATCCGAGGTGTGGAATCGGCCGGGATGATTTGCTCCGAGTTTGAGCTGGGGTTGGGGGCCGACAAAGATGGCATCATGGTGCTGGACGGCGGCGTGATTGGCAAAAAACTTTCCGACGAGCTAGGCTTGGAGGACTGGAAAATAGCCGTGGAGCTGACCCCCAACCGGCCGGATTGCCTTTCAGTGGCGGGCATCGCCCGGGAAATCGCCGCTTTGGTCGGCGGAAAATTGAAACATCCAAAGACTTCTTTTAAGGAGATGGATGAACCGGCCTCCCGTTTTGTTTCCGTGCAAATCGCCGACCCGGAGCGTTGCCCGCGTTACGCCGCCCGGCTGGTGCGCAAAATCAAAGTGGGGCCCTCCCCTTTCTGGCTCAAGAAGAAAATCATCGCGGGGGGAATGCGCCCCATCAACAATGCCGTAGACATCACCAACTTGGTGATGCTGGAACTGGGTCACCCCTTGCATGCTTTTGATTTCAAGCGCTTCGGCTCCACGCGGGTTTTGGTGCGCCGGGCAAATGAAGGTGAGAAGTTGAAGACTTTGGACGGGGTTGAACGCGTCCTGACAGTGGAGGATTTGCTCATTACCAGCGGCAAGGTGGGAACGGCCCTGGCCGGGGTGATGGGGGGGATGGAGAGCGAAATTCAGAATGACACCACAGAAGTACTTCTGGAAGCAGCTTACTTTGAGCCGCGTGGCATTCGTCGTACCCGCAAGCGGCTGGAACTTATGACCGAATCGGCCCTACGGTTTGAAAAAGGTACCGATATCAATGTTATCCCCATGGCGTTGGACCGCGCTGCCCAACTTTTTGCCGAACTGGCCGGGGGAGAAGTTTTGGCGGGCAGCATTGATGTCTATCCCAAACCGAAGGAGCCGCTAAAGCTTGCCTTGCGCCCCATCCGAATGGCGCAGGTTTTGGGGGCGGAGATTACCTCCCCGGAGGTGGTGGACTACTTGACCCGGCTGGAGATGACCGTTACCCCCGGCAAGGAACTGACCGTCATCGTCCCTTCTTTCCGGGTGGATATCAAGGAAGAAGCGGATTTAATCGAGGAGGTGGCCCGGCTATACGGCTACGACAAAATTCCTTCAAAGCAACATGGTGGTGGCCCTCTCGTTCCCAAACTTCCAGCGTTTGAAGCGGCCGTTGACCGGCTGCGGGAGCTTTTAACCGGTGCCGGTTTCAGCGAAGCCGTGAACAGCCCGTTGGGAAATCCCAAAATTTTTGCCAGGGCCGGTTTTGCCGAGCCGTATGCCGCCCTGGCCAATCCGCTTTCCGAAGAGCTGTCAATTTTGCGGCCCACCCTTATGGTTTCGTTGGCGGAAGCGGCCGGGCGCAACCAGGCGGGGGGCAACCTTGCTGTGCGGCTGTTCGAGTTTTCCAAAGTTTTCCGTCCGGGTAATCCTCCAGAGGAGCGCTGGCGTTTGGGGCTCGTACTTTCCGCCGCGGCGATGCCCCATTGGCGGGAGAGGGGGCGCACGGCCGATTTTTACGACTTCACCGGCGTTCTGGAAAAACTTTTTGCCGCCTTTCTCTCCTTGCCTCTCCAGCTTGCCCGCCGGGAATCCCTCCCCGCTTTTCTGGAGCAGGAATATGAGCTGAAAGTGCAAGGGAAGAGCATCGGTCTTATTGGCGAACTAAGTCCGGAATGGATTAAAGAGCTGCATTTCAAGAAACCCTGCTACCTGGCGGAAATCGACTGGGAGGCGTTCCTCAATCTGGCCAGCCCGGAAAAAATTTATGTTCCCTTTTCCCGTTTTCCGGCGGTAGAGCGGGACGCCGCCTTGAGTGCCCCGATGGAGCTTCTGGTCGGCGACGTTTTGGATGAAATACGGAATGCCAAGGAGCCGCTCTTGGGGAAATTCGAGCTGTTCGATTTGTATACCGGCCCGCAGGCGGGAGAGGGGAAAAAGAGTCTGGCCCTTTCCTTCCGCTACCGGTCGAACGAAAAAACCTTAACCGACGTCGAGGTGGACGCCGCCCACGAAAAACTGGTAGGGCGGCTGGTTTCCCGCTTCGGCCTGGTCTGGAGGAAACAATGACCGATGCTTTAAAACGTTTGGAAGAAAAAGTCAGCAAGACGTTCGAGGCCCTGGAGAAGGCGAAAGAGGAATTGAAATCCTTGGAGCGGGCTAAAGCAGAGCTCGAGGCCCGGCTCTCCGAAAAGGAGAAAGAGATTGCGGCTTTAAGATCCTCCACCCGGCGGATGGACGACGAGCGGGCTCACGTCGTTAAAGTGGCCAAGGACAAGTCGGATAAATTCAAAAACAGGTTGGAAGGGGTTTTGACCAAGCTCTCCCGGCTGGAAACGGAACTGAGCGCTTAGCCCTACTTGTAATCGGTGACGTTTAATCCGAGAACGATGTCCCTTTGGCCTCTCCAGACGCCGTTTTCGTCTTTGGTCAGTTTGACAATTCCCGAGCCGCCCCTTTTTTCTAGTCGGTTTTTTATCCGCTCGGTTATCAGCGGGTCGCCTTCAAAAAAATAATCGTCAATCCAGTACTCGTTTTTGTCCGGTTCTTTGATTATGCAGTGAATATGGGCCGGGTCGCTCCCGTTCGGATACGGGGCGGGTCGGATGGTTCTAAATCTGTAATTTCCTTTTTCGTCCGTCTTTACCCAGCCCCGCAAATGTCCGTGGCGCCTCGCCCAGCCGGTTTGACCTTCGGACGGCTCATAATATCCCTTTGAGTTGGTGTGATAGACATAAAGAATAATGTCCTTGGCCGGTGTTTTGCCATCCTTTTTGAAAGTCGTTCCATTGATTTCCAGCCGCTCCCCCGGCTCGGCGCTGTCGGCGATTACAGTTTGCCAGCGCAAATCTTTCGGCATCCCTTCGTAAATCCCCTCGCATCCTTCGCAAAAACCCCCTACCCGTTCCGAATTGCGGTCGCGCCTTTGGGCTTCCGTATCGCAGCCGGTGAATATGAGAAGAAAAACCAAAATAAAACTCTTTGAGATCACGCTTCCTTCTTTTTCTCGCTATTCAGGAAAAAGGACAACGCACCGGAGGGACACTGTTTGACCTGTTCAATTATTCGTTGGGTGTCCGCTCCCTCTGGGTTCACCCAGGGGCGCTTGGTCGGGTCAAAAACGGTGGGTAGGCCCAAAAAGCATTTGGCGGAGTGGACGCACAAAGCCGGCTGCCAGAGGATGGTCACTTCGCCGTTCGTGTATTTTTTGGTTATCTCTCTCATCGTCCGTTATACCCTCTAAATGCGTTTGTAAGATTATCTGGTCAATTCGAAGTCAATTTCAAACCAATAATTCCAACTACAATTAAACCGATGCAGAAAAGCCGCGCAAGGGAAGCGGATTCGGCAAAAAGAATGATTCCGAAGAAAGCCGTCCCCGCCGCGCCGATCCCCGTCCAGATGGCGTAGCCGGTGCCCACGGGTATGGTTTTCACGGCCTGTGCCAGAAAGAAGAAGCTGACCAGCATCGCCACAATGGTCACGGCGCTGGCTCCCAGCTTGGTGAACCCCTGCGCATATTTCAGCCCAACTGCCCAGATAACCTCGAAGATTCCAGCTACGACTAAATAGATCCACGCCATATTTTTCTCCTCCCTAACGGCATCGCTTACAGGGGTTGAATATATTCAACCCCTGTAAATTATAGAAACGATTTTGGGTGGGGTCTTTGTGAGAAAGGGACTGAACGTATTCAGCCCTTATGGAAATTATTTTCTTTTCTGCGAGAAAAGCCAGGGGAGAAATTCCGGTTCCTTGAAGGCCGGCACCCAAACGTCGTGGCCGACCCCCTTGTATTCCGTATATTTTACTTCAACGCCGGATTTTTTTGCCGCCTCCACCATCTCTCGCGAGCGCTTGGGAGAAACAGACGAATCATCTCTTCCGTGAAAAGCCCAAATGGCCGTGTTTTTGGGCCGCGAAACCCTTGGAGGATATCCCCCGCCGCACATCGGCATCGCCGCGGCAAAGGTCTTCGGATAGCGGCCGATGATATCCCACGTCCCGAACCCCCCCATCGAGATGCCAATCACGTACTGGCGCTTGGAATCAATTTTGTAACGGGAGCGGAGATGCTTCAGCATTTTGACAACTAACTTCTGTTGGCGGGAAGCCGGTTGGCCCCAAGGCCGGCCCAGAGCTCCCCCGGCGGGCACTGCGGCGCCACGATAAAGCAGGGGTAATTTTTTTGATTTTCCGGACGGGCAAAAAACAGCGGGCCGTGCTCCTCCCCCCAGGATAAGAGCGTGTTTAGGTCATAGCCGCGGGCGCCCCGGCCATGCAGCCAGAGCACCACGGGATAATATTTCTTGGGGGTGTAATTTTTTGGGACGAACAGAAGGTAACGTAAACTGTCCCCGTTTGAGGATTTGAACATTCTTTGTCGAAAACCCCCCGGGAACGAAGGAACCGGATGCTCTGCCACAGCAGGGGTATCTTTGGAAGCCAATTTTCCCCCCGTCTTTGATAGCAGCACGGAAGGAAAGGCAAAGGTCACCAATAGAAGCCATACGCAACTACGCGCCATATATATTTATATTTTCGACAGGAATTTATGATTACTGAAACAGAATTTAAATCACACCCAACTGCCCAAGCAAATCAATCCCGTTCCATTCCCCCCAGCGTTCGGTGATTTTGCCGTTTTGGATGGTGATGATTTCAATACCTTTGAAGCGGATTTGCTTCCCTGTCGGCGGGGCGTTCAGATATTTTCCTTTGTGCGTGCCGACGGCCGACCAGCGGACGGCCACTTTCCCGGTTTGCTGCTCGACGACCAAATCCTCAACTTTGCAGTTGAAATCCGGAAAAGCGGCATACACTTCCAAAATCGCTTTTTTGAATCCGGCGTTGGTCGGTTCCCGGCCAGAGGGGTCGCAGTCCACAAAATCCGGGGCGTGGAGTTCGTCCACAATTTTGACGTTCCCCCGGACCCACCCTTCCTCAATCCAGCGGCGGGCGATTTTTTTCAGCTCTTCGGTTTTTGCGTCAACCACGTGTCGTCAAACGCCGGTCGGCACCGCCAGCTTGTGCTGGCTGACCCCCGCGGGGGATTGCCGGGTGCCGACGGAACCCGGTTTGACGAAGGTATTCTTTACCCTTCTGGAGCGCAAGAAGTAGGGAATCCAAATCGCCGCGGCGATAATCGTCCGGGCCATTTCCCGAAGGGCCTGCGTGTCTTTGGAAGCGGCCACCAACGGTATGGCGTTCCCCATAAAGAAATCGCTGACCACAAAGATGACGTTCAAAACGAGCATCGTGACGTACAAAGTCGGAAAGCGCCAGTGTTTGGTGAAGAAAAAGAATATCAACGCCAGATTGGCGAGGATGAAAAGGGAGTTTCCGACGATTTCAAACGTGAGCAGCGGTTTCCAGAGCGGGTGATATGCCTCCGTCCCCGGGGTGGTCAAAACCGGCCAGTAGCCGTCCCGGAAAATCGGCCAGAAATCCTTCAGCAAATTGAGTCCCAAACGAAGCGGTGCGACAAACAAACCGATGGCGGGCAAAATCAGCCACCCCTTCAAGCCCTTTGGTTCCGCAGGCGCGGTATTCATTTTCCCCTCCTTTTTTAGATGCCTATAAAGCTGTTGCTATGCCGTGTTATTCGACAAATCGGGGGAGTTACTTTACTGCAGTATGCGTGCTGCGCTTTGCAAGGAGCACCCAAGCAGCCAAGGCAGCCGCTTTTTCGTCCGCGCGCCAGGGGCCGTCCAGGCGGTGGCCCAATTCCACCAGCAAACTTTTCAGCTCCCCTTCCGTTCGACCCAAAATATTCGAGGCACGCTGATAGATGTTCCGTTCCAGAATAACTAAAGAAGACACTTTTTGTCGATGCAAGACTTTCTCCAAAACGGTGCGGAAAAGCCGTCCCTCCAAAGCATGGGCGCGAACGTGCGAGTTGCCGATGACTGCGGGGTCGATCAAACTGCCGACAACCAATCCGGCCTTTTGGATTTTGCATCCCCTCCCCCGACATTCCCGAAGCAGCCCTTTTACCGACTTGTGCGCCGTCCGCTCGATAATAACGGTTCGACGCTTTATTTTGATCCTGTCTTCCTCCAGCTTTCCCATGCGGGCATGGTACGGCTGAATTGAGTCGGGGTAGGCCGGGTCGGCAAGCTGAATGATGCGATGGTCGAGTACCTCCGGCAGGTTTTTCGAGCTACTTACCAAAACCGCGATGGCCCGGCCGGATTTCACCCGAAAACCGAGCGCCGTGTTCTTTACAGCGGTCATTTCCCGGTCGCTTTCCTCTTGACGTGTTTCCGCAACCCGATGTCATACGCCATCCGCATATACTTTTTTAGCGTGAGAGTCAAATCACTTTTCTTGTAGAGCCGGAAGCGGTTGGTGAAATACTCCCGCCCTCCCGGCCGGGCAGGAGGGATCTTTTCGATTTGGGAAAAGCATTCATCGGCATATAGTTTATCGAAAAGCAGGCCGCATTGAATATAATCCTTTGCAATTCTGGTCACCCCCGCAAAGCGGATTTTGGCCACAAAGGCAATTCGGGTTTTGGCCGGGTGCAAATCGAATTTACCGATTTTTTTATACTGCTTGACGAAGTAGTTAAAAAGCTCAACGGCGTGGGGCGTTTTTCCCTTCAAAAATCCGTCCAGCGTGTTTTTGCCGCAGGAGTGCCACTGGCTTTTGTTGACGAAACGCTGCTTGCATTTGGGACAGGTCCACATATCAGCCAATCCCCATATCCTCCAAATCCTCCTCGTCAAAGCCGAAATAATGCCCCAGCTCGTGGAGCACCGTTTCCTGTATGCATTTAATCAATCCTGCCAGGTCGTTCTCAAAGTCCCCTTCGAGGTTGTTTTTGAAGAGAATGATGGTGTCCGGCAGCCGCCCCAAATCGTCGTGCAGCCGCTCCGGCCGCGGCGTGCCGGCATACAGTCCGTAAAGCTCCCGTTCGTCCACCTCGTCCCCCGGCTTCGGTTTTCTGGCATCCCGGACGACTATTTGCACGTTTTCAATTTTCTTTTGGATTTCCTTGGGCAGGCCGGAAACGGCCTCCTTGGCAATGCGTTCAAATTCAGCCTGGGTCATTTTTCCTTAATACCAGCGCGTCCACAGGCCGTCGATGGCCACCTTGTCCGGAAAACGCATCCCGTTCTGCTTCAAGGCCAGCATTATCTGCCCGCGGTGGTGCGATTCGTGGGAGATGAGATACGCCATCCAGCGGACGGGGCTTTTCTTGAACCACCGTGGGGGGGTTCCCCCGGCAAGCGACTGGACGATAAACTCCGCCACTTGTTTGCCCGATTGCGTAAACGCTTTTTTGAGTTGTGCGCGGCTGGGGTTGGAGCCCTTCACCCTCGGCAGTTTGGGGCTTTTGCCGGTGAGGAAAAAATAGTGCCAGGCCAGCCGCACCCGGTTCATATGCGCCAGTTGCTCCCCCACCGTCCGGCCTCTCGAAAGAGACGGCACCGCCTGAAAACCCTTGGCCGGAATTTGGCTGATGAGATACAGATTAATTTCGTTATGGACGTTCCAAGTGTTGAGGATTTGGTCAATCACATTTTTATAGTTCATTTGGCTTTCTAACACTCAAAGGGATGGGAACTTACCAAAAGATTCTGTAATGTCAAAATAAAGGGTTTTTTCTACACCATCAGCCAATTTAATGGCGTACGTATCAATATCCTTCTCATTGAAAACACCGTGGGCTTGATAAATCAATTTCCAGTCCACGTCTTTCTGGCCGAAACGCTGGGTCATATAATAAAAGATGGCGTACGTTGCAGCCAGATCAAAATGGGCCCCGCGTATAATTATGGCATTTTCAGTTGTCGAGCCGTCTCCGCCTTCAAACCTGATATCGTCTTCTTCCTGCAACATATGATGAGCCGTTAACCCTTTAGTTCATCTCGTCCGCGTGACCCGGGTTTGTCTGGTCTGGTGGCTGCCATAAATATTGGCGGATGGAAAATGGCCGACCGTGGTAATGTAACTCGTGTGAAAATTAGCGTTGCCGTGCACCGTGGAATGGCAGTTCTGGCACAAAACCACGCAGTTTTCCTCGCTGTCTGGCCCGCCGCCGTTTTCCCGAAGCAGGTAGTGGGCGGATTCCTCCACTTCGATGAGCGACTGCCCGCAGTGGGCGCATTTTCCCCGCTGGCGCAGCCGGGCCTGGGACTTGGTGAGGTTGGAAAAGGACATTTTGTTCTCCTTTCGCGAGTTTGGGGTTATGCATTTCCAGTCATTTTTCGGAACGGTCCGGCCATACGGTTTCACAAAATTAGGCGTTAGCGGGACATAATTCAAGTCACATTTCCATGCTTGTCCCCCCTTGACTACGCTTCAGTGGCTGCGACAATTTTGGCCGATATGGGTTTATTTGGCAAAGCGGGAGGGTATTGCCCCGCGTTTACGCTCTGAGTCGGAGCGCTAATCAATGACGGGAGCGAAAAAAAACAGAGATTTTGGATGCCAGGGAAAAAGTCAGTGCAGGACTAAACTCGCACTCAACCGCTGGGCCGATTCCCTTCGGACGGGTGAGGGGCGGGGTCATCCGCCAAACTCACCCGTCATCAGGGGTCCGCCGCCCGGCCGGGTTAACCCGGCTCGTGCGGCTTCTTTAAAAATTCCCCGAACTGCGTTCAGGTCCGGCTTTCAGTGGGGGAATAAGCGGTTCCAGAGCTGGCCGACGCCGCGGACAACGCCGTTGCCCAGAATGGAAATTTCCAACAAGGGCCGGCCGAGGCGGTTCCGCACCGTGTGCTCAAAGTCGCGGACGTTCCGGGCCGTTTCCCGTACCATGTCAAAAGCATCGTCCAGTTTGGCTGCTTGCCGTTCCACGCCCTGAACAATATTACGGACATCGCCGGTGATTTTGATTATTTCCTGAATCAGCGGCTGTACCTGAATACGGACGGTTTCGGTCAATCGCTCCGCCTCTCTCGCCAGCCGCCGGAGGCGATACCCATTGGCAACCGCCGTAAAGGCGAGTGCAACCATGCAAACCGCAATGACCACCACACTCACCGTCAGTATCATTTCCATAAGTCCTCTTCCTCTCCGGGTCCGGACTCCGCCGGAACAGTATTAAAAGCGGGTCCCATAACCAGCAGGTTTAGTGCTGCAATTCACTTTCAGGCCGGATGGATGAATTCAGCCGGTTCTTAACGCGCCGCCTCATCCTTGGTGCCCGCCTCCATGGCCTCGCGCGCATGCGCCTTTACGCTTTGCAGCCGGCCGTCCGTCTCATGGCCGATTTCGCTTAGCTTCTCGCGCCCCTTGGCAATAAATCCTTTCGCATCGTCATAGAGCTCCTTTGACTTGCGGCCGATGTCGGTCCGCAGTTCGCGGCCCGATTTTGGCGCAAACAAAAGCGAAACCACCGCGCCGATGACCCCGCCAATCAGGACTCCCTTGTAGAACCCCATACCTTCGTTTTCCTGGGACATAACCGCCTCCTATCCTTGGGTTTTTGTGGAACTTCGTGGGACATAACGTCCGCTTTCATTAACCATAATAACAATAAATTTGATATTGTCAAGCACTTTTTTCGTTATTTTATAGTCCAACGATAACTAAAATATTTGTTAGTACAACGGATATGCGCACGAAGGAAAGAAGTCTGGAAAAGGGGGATTCCCAACTTTCCGGCCCCGTTTTGCCATCCATTAAACTTTGGGCCTTTTCCCTGCTTGACTTCTGTTTTTTGCCGATATATTTTAATAAGCGTGGCTTTGGTAGATGCCACAGGCGGTACCGTAGTAGCGCAGTATGATGTAAGTGGTTGTAACCAAACGACGTGCAGGAATGGGAAGGGTTTTACTTTAGCGTGGACGAAAAAAGACAAACCGTAAGGGTTAACATTTTCGGAGAGGAATATCCGGTAACGGCCCCCGCCAAGGCCGACTATATTCACCATTTAGCCGACTACGTGGATAAAAAAATGCGGGAAGTTACCGCCCGAACGCAATCCAAACAGCCGGCCCGAATCGCCGTTCTGGCCGCCTTGAACATAGCCCACGAACTTTTTTCGGAACGCCGGGAGAAAGAGTTAAAGCTTTCCTCGGTGGAGGGGAAGGCCGAAGAGCTGCTGGTCTGGATGGACCAAAAGCTGGCCGAAGACCTCGAATTGCCGCAGCCCAGAAAAAGCTGACGGCTTCGAACCCCCCGGCACAAAACGCCGGGGAACCGCGCACCAAACCCGTTTCTTCCTGCTTAAAATAGATTCCTCTTGCCGTTCGATTCGTTGGCGGCAAGAAATAACGGAGGTTGTATGCCGGAACTAATATGGATTATTATCGCCGGCCTTTTAATACTCGCCGCCTTTTTCACCGGCGGAATTCTCTTCCGCCGCTTTGCCTCCCAAAAAGTCGCCCGGGCCGAGGAATTCGCCAAAAAAATCGTGGCGGAGGCCGAAAAAGAGGCGGAAATCAAGAAAAAAGAGGCCATCTTAGAAGCCAAGGATGAATGGTTCAAGGCCAAAACCAACTTCGAACGGGAAATTTCCAACCGCCGCTCCGAACAGGCCAAAGCGGAAAAGAAAGTGGAGGAGCGGGAACAGTCCGTAGAACGGAAGGCGGATTTGGTCAACAAAAAAGAGCGGGAGTTAATCAACAAGGAAAAGGTTGTTTCCGCCCGGGACAAGGCCTTGGAAACCCGCGAACAGGAACTGGAAAAACTGATTACCGACCAGAACCGCCAGTTGGAGCGGATTTCCGGAATGTCTTCCGATGAAGCCAAGCGGCAGTTGATGGACAATCTGGTCAATCAGGCCCGGGCGGAGGCGGCGTCCGCCATCAAGCAAATCAAAGAGGAGGCGGAAGCCACCGCCGACCGGGAGGCGAAAAACATTATCATCTCCGCCATCCAGCGCACCGCCGCCGACCACGCCGTGGAGTCCTCCGTCTCCGTGGTGCATATCCCCTCGGACGATATGAAGGGGCGAATCATCGGGCGGGAAGGGCGGAACATCCGCACTTTCGAGACGCTCACGGGAGTTGACGTCATCGTGGACGACACGCCGGAAGCCGTGATTTTGTCGGGCTTCGACCCGGTAAGGCGGGAAGTGGCCAAGATGGCGCTCGAAAAATTGATTTCCGACGGGCGGATTCACCCGGCCCGCATCGAGGAAGTTGTGGCGAAATCGGAAAAGGAAATGGAAGTCATCATCCGCGAGGCCGGAGAGCAAGCCTGCTTCGACGTTGGCGTACACGGGATTCATTCTGAAATTTTGAAACTGATGGGCAAATTGAAATTCCGCACGAGTTACGGCCAGAACGTTTTGGAACATTCCAAGGAGGTTGCCTGGCTCTGCGGGTTGATGGCGGCGCAGTTGGGACTGGACGGAAATCTGGCCAAGCGGGCCGGACTTCTGCACGACATCGGCAAAGCGATCGATCGGGAGACGGAAGGGACGCACACGCAAATCGGCGCCACCGTGGCGGCCAAGTATAACGAACCGCCGGCGGTCATCAACGCCATCGCCTCGCATCATCAGGATGTCGTTCAGGAAACGCCGTATTCCGTACTCGTACAGGCGGCGGACGCCATCTCCGGAGCCCGTCCCGGTGCAAGGCGGGAATCGCTGGAAAACTACATCAAGCGTCTCGAAAAACTGGAAGAGGTCGCCGATTCCTTCAAGGGAGTGGCGAAGGCGTACGCTATTCAGGCCGGGCGGGAAATCCGGATTATGGTGGAGAACGAGCAGGTGGATGACACCGGCGCGGTCGCTTTGGCGGCCGACATCGCCAAAAAAATCCAGCAGGAGCTGGAATATCCGGGGCAGATTAAAGTCACCGTTATTCGCGAAACCCGGGCGATTGATTACGCCAAATAATTTTTGGCGAAACTTTTAGGGGCAGGCCCTCGAGCCTGCCCATAGGGGGCGAATCTTTGGATTCGCCCTTGCATTTTTTGTTTGCCTTTTCGGCAAAAACTTTCTTTTTTCCAAACCGGCCGTACGGCCTTAGAAGGGACATGCTCTGAACATACTTTTTGTCGGCGACATCATGGGGAAGCCGGGGCGCTGGGCGCTTTCCCAGCTTCTGCCCGGATTGAAAAAAAAATACGCCGTTGATTTTACCATCGTGAACGTGGAAAACGCCGCCGGGGGATACGGCTGCACGCCGCAAATCGCCCAAAAAATAAAAAGCTACGGGGCGGATTTGCAGACCTCCGGCAATCACATCTGGGACCGCAAGGATATTTTTCCCTACATGGAAACCGACCCGAACTTTCTGCGTCCGGCGAACCACCCTCCGGGCGCGCCCGGTTTCGGCTCCCGCGTCAAACCCCTTATCACCGGGCAGAAGGTGGGCGTCCTAAATTTAGAAGGCCGGGTCTATATGCGGGATTTGGAAGATCCCTTCCGCTACGCCGAACGGGAAATTGCCGAGATGAAAAAGGAGACCCCCATTATCTTCGTCGATTTCCACGCCGAGGCGACTTCCGAAAAGCAGGCGATGGGTTGGTATCTGGACGGTAAAGTTTCCGCGGTGGTCGGCACGCACACCCACGTGCAGTCAGCGGACGAGCAGATTCTGCCGGGCGGGACGGCCTTCATAACGGACGTGGGGATGACCGGGCCGCATCGCGGGGTCATCGGCATCAACGCGCAGGACGCGCTCGCGCGGTTTTTGACCCAATTGCCGCACCGCTTCACCGTAGCTACCGAAGACATTAAGCTCTGCGCCGTGGTGGTCTCCATCGATGAGGCGACCGGCAAGGCGACCAAGATCGAACGGCTCAAAATCGACTTCAAACCGGAAGGACAAACGTTCGACGACGGGGAATAGGAGTTCCCGACTATGGCAATCATTCTGGACGGCAAGGCGTTAGCCTTCGAAATTAAAACGGAACTTAAAGCCAAAGTTGATAAACTGAAGGCCTCTGGCCGGCCGGTCGGGCTGGCCGCCGTTCTGGTCGGGGACAACCCGGCCTCCGAAGTGTACGTTCGCAACAAAGCCAAATTTTCGGAGGAAATCGGCGTTTTTTCCGAAATCGTCCGGCCGCCGGGGAACATCACCACCATCGGGCTCATCACCGTCATTCTGGCCTTGAACGACCGGGCAGACATCACCGGCATCATCGTGCAGTCCCCCCTGCCGAAAAAAATCAACGAGCAGGAGGTGTCGGAGGGGATTTTTCCCGGCAAGGACGTGGACGGGTTTCATCCCCAGAACATGGGGCGGCTGGTTCTGGGGCGGCCGGGGTTTGTCCCCTGCACGCCGGCGGCGATTCTCGAAATTTTGAACCGCTACGGGCATTCCCCGGCGGGAAAGCACTGCGTCATCGTCGGCCGCGGCAATATCGTCGGCAAACCCTTGGCGATTATGCTGGCGGAAAAAACCATGGGGAACGCCACGGTGACGGTCTGCCATTCGGCAACCAAGAATTTGGCGGAGCATACCCGGCGGGCGGATATTCTAATCGCGGCGGTGGGGGTGCCGGAGCTCATCAAAGGAGACATGGTGCGGGAGGGAGCGGTGGTGATCGACGTCGGCATCAACCGCATCGAGGACAAATCCAGCCCGAAAGGGTACCGCCTGGTCGGGGACGTCGATTTTGATTCCGTCTCCAAAAAAGCGGCCGCCATCACGCCGGTCCCCGGCGGGGTGGGGCCGATGACCGTGGCGATGCTTCTTTCCAATACCGTCAAGGCGGCGGAGAAATCAAGAAAATAAAAGGTCGTATGGTTTTTTCCTGAAATGGAAATTACCGTCTGGCATGTTTTTTGGGTCGCCGTGATTACCGATTTGGCGACCGGATTGGGAGCGCTGCCGTTCGCCTTCGTGCGGACGATGTCGGCCCGCTGGCAGGGGATAGCCGCCGGTGTGGCCGGAGGGATGATGATTTCCGCCTCCGTTTTTGCGCTCGCAGACCAGGCCTTGAAGCGGGGGAGCGTCTGGGGCGTCGTTGCGGGAATGCTGGCGGGGGCGGCCTTTTTTGTCTGGGCGGCGAAACGGGTGGAAAAAAGCGAATGGCAGATTGCCAACCTGAACGCGGCGGATTCCCGCCAAGCGGTGCTTTTGGTGGTGACCCTTTTCGTGCACAGCATCCCGGAGGGGATTGCCATCGGCGTGGGGTATGCCACGGGGGAGCTGGAGTTCGGGCTGCTCTTGGCGTTGGCGATCGCCGTCCACAACATTCCGGAGGGGCTGGCGCTTTCGCTTCCCCTGCGCGCCAAGGGAGTTCCGGTCTGGACCTGCGCCGGGTATGCGATTTTGACCAGCGTGCCGCAGCCGATTTTTGCGGTGCCGGCGTTTTTGCTCGTTTCCACTTTTCAGGTTCTTCTTCCGGCCGGATTGGGATTTGCCGGGGGGGCGATGATATATCTTGTGTTTTCGGAATTGATTCCGGACAGTCTGGCGCGCTGTTCCAAATGGGAAACCGCGTGGAGCGTGGTGGCGGGGCTTTTGGTGATGCTGCTTTTGACTTCGGGACTGGGATTGTCTTAAGGGCAAATTCGACGGGGAATTGGTTGCGTTTTTGAAAATTTTGGGCGGAGTTATAGCGGGAATTTGAGGCGGGCTGCAAAATCGGGGGGATTTTGCAGGTGTTTTTGTGGATGGGTATGACCCCACCCTTGACCCCTCCCTTAATCCCTCCCCTCAAGGGGAGGGAAAAATGAAAACGGGGAGGGAATTATGTTAATTCAAGGGAAGGGAGGGGCGGAGCGTACGTCTCCGCCCCTTGGCCTTTCCTTTTCCCCTCAACCCGCTTTTGGCGGGTTTGGGGCTTTGTGACCCTTTTGGCTGGCCCCGGGGCCGGGGGCTTTGGGTTCGCGGGATCTATCGAGCGGCATGGGTTGAGAGCGGGCGCCAGCCGTTCTCTTTACTTTAACCGGCGGTCCGGTTTTGCCCCTCGACCTTGTTTCCTCGCATTCGCTCGGAACAAGCCGGGACGAGCCGGACGGACGTATTGAGTTGGCTTGTGCCGGATTTGCCTCCCAACTCCGAAACAGAGGTGTTACCCCGGTTTTTTGGGGTTCGGCACAGCCAGGGATTTTAAGGCAACCTCTCCCTGACCCTCTCCTAAAAGGAGAGGGGACAAGAGGAAGCAGATTCCACTCCGAAAGGGGAGCGAAAATGCAACCTCTCCCCAACCCTCTCCGACACGGAGAGGGAAAAGGAAGTGCCTATTTGTCCCCTTGCCCCGCCCTGACGGGGGAGGGGTTATTGGCGGCCGCGCGGCCTTGGTTGGACGACCTTTCGTCAAAGGGAGGCCCGGTGAAACGGGTTGTCCTCCTGACGGCGGCATTGCGCGAGCTCTTCCGTGGATCCATGCGACGCCTTTGGGCCTTGGGAAAGAACCGTTGTGCACGCCGGTTCCTGCTCCAGAGCTAAATCCCGCGTTCGCAAATAGGGATGGCGGCTTGGGGGTTAGCCCGAACCACGTCCCCTGGCCAAACCCGAGGTTTGTCTCGGGCAGGCCTCTACTATAGGCACCCCGGCACCGTTCACTTCGTTTTTGTAGTGAATTTGTGTACTTCCCCTTAATCTCCTTGAGGAAGAAAAGACAACCTCTCCCTAACCCTCTCCTACGAGGAGAGGGGACAAGGTGAGGCGGAGATTGGAGATTGGAGATTAGAGATTGGAGATTCGTGTACCCTGCACCACACAGATTCTTCGCTGCGCTCAGAATGACAAATGGAGGTCTGAAGACCTCCGCTACGCAAAAACAGGGGGACAGAAAAAACGGGCAGGCACAAGACCTGCCCCTACATATAAGATGGAGATTAGAGACTGGAGATTGGGGATTCGTCCGGCCGGGCTGGCGGAGCGGGTGGGAGTTGATTTTTGGCGGGGCGGGGGATAATTTGGCGGGATGAGCGACATCGTGAAGACAGCCATCAACAAAAATCCGGAGTTAAAGGGAGTTTATGAACGGCTGGTGGCGGAGGTGAAAAAATTCGGGCGGGTGACGGTGGAGGAGAAGAAAACGTCCGTTCACATCAAGGCCAAGGCGGGGTTTGCCGGGGTTCACCCTCGCAAGGACAATTTGATTGTTCAAATCGTTTCCGCCGCGCCCATTGCCGATTCCCGCGTTTTTAAGACCGAGCAGGTTTCCAAAAACCGGTTTCACAATCACGTCCGGGTGAGCCGTGTGGCGGAGATTGACGGAAAGCTTAGAGGGTGGCTTAAAGCGGCCTATGAGTTGATGGGGTGAGGGGCGGAACGGGAGAGGAAATAGAGAGCCGCTACAGTACCGCCCAAAAAATATTGATTATTGCCAAGAATAATTGTATTAATAACCCACCATGTACGACAATGTTGTAGCCCAAAAGATAGCCAAACAGTATAAAGAAAAACCGTTTACGGATTTTGATTCGGTTGGACCCAAAACCCAACTTGAAGATTTAAATCTGAACTGGCGCGAAAGGGACCTCCCTGAAATTGTTCGAACAAAGCATGTCCACCGACTCCATCCGTACATGGGTAAGTTTATTCCGCAGTTGGTCGAAATCTTCCTCAGGAAATTCCGCCCCAATTTAGTTTATGATCCCTTTTGCGGTTCTGGCACCACGTTGGTTGAGGCCAATTCCTTAGGAATTGAATCGATTGGAACAGACATTTCGATTTTCAACGTAATACTTTCGAAGGTTAAAACAGAAAAGTACGACGTAGCAAGGCTTGAAAAAGAGGTTCGCAATTTATTGAGCAAACTTCATTTGCAAAAAAGGAACCTGTTTGGAAATGGAAGCTCAAGGAAATTTGACCAGGAAGACAATGAGTATTTAAAAGCCTGGTTTGCGCCGAAGGCGTTAAAGGAACTTTCGATTTATTTGGAACTGATAAATGAGTGTACTTATAAGGATTTTTTTAAAATTACTTTGTCCCGCGCGGCAAGGTCGGCACGCCTTGTAACGCATTACGATTTGGATTTTCCAAAAAATCCTCAGACCTCTGAATATTATTGCTATAAGCACGATAGAACTTGTAAACCAATCGATGAGGCCGATAAATTTCTGGTTCGCTATACCCTTGATGCCTTGCGCAGGGTTAAAGAGTTTGCCAAGATTCGAACCAGCGCAAATGTTACCGTAAATCATGACGACTCCCGAAAAGTCGATTTGCCAAAAGGTATAGATATGATTTTTACCTCTCCCCCTTATGTGGGTCTTATCGATTATCATGAACAGCACCGTTATGCTTATGAACTCCTTGGACTCGCAAACAACGAAACAAAGGAGATCGGTGCGGCGAAAAACGGCCAATCTGAGCAAGCAAGAAGGGAATACATCAAGGGTATTAATGAAGTCTTAGCTCATACTCGTGATTACTTGGCCAAGAATGCTTTGGCCCTAATCGTCATTAACGACAAATACCGGCTTTACAATCCTGAAGAAGTTGGTTTTAAGGCTGTTGGGAAAATAGATCGACATGTCAATCGTCGTACGGGAAGACGCGACACCGCTTTCTATGAATCCGTTTTAATATGGAAAAAAGATTAATCTCATGACGGAGCGGAATAGCTCGGCAAAGGAAGAAAAGAAAAAGGCTATTCAATCTGTTATTAAAGAAATGATGGATAGAGTAATGCACAAGGTTCTCGTTGAGGACCCGTTCCTGCCGGACAAGCACAAAGCGGAAAAACCCCTCTATGCGGCCCTCGTTCCGAAAGAAATATTCAAAGGTTCCCATTTCGAAAGGCGATTTGTCACACCATTCGGCAAAGCGTGGGAAAAGTTAGCCCTTGTGGCAGCAAGTCACGGGCTGGGTCATGGCGCTATAAACTATATGATCAAGGGAACCGTAAAGCAGGAAAGATTACGAAGAATTACGGAAATTCTGAATTCTTTGGAACACGGCGAACGAGGCGGGAAACGTATCAGGCCAGACTGGAAAGCTGAATTAAGCTATGTGCTTGAAGGAAAGGGCAAAGATATCCCGGTAAGTGTCATCTGCGATGTTTACGCCGAAGATAGAAAGAAAAGCAAGCAGAAATTTGCATTTGAGTTAAAGGCACCTTTGCCAAACAGCGACCAGACCAAAGTCAGCAAAGAAAAACTATTAAAGCTTTACAGCATGGAACCTTTACAGATAGACGAAGCCTATTATGCATTGCCCTATAATCCTTACGGTACCAAGCGGGAAGAGTATTCGTGGTCCTTTCCTGCGCGATGGTTTGATATGAAAAAAGACCCCGTTGTCCTAATAGGCGTTGAGTTTTGGGAAAAGATTGGTGGCTTGGGCACCTACGAAGCATTTATCAGTGCCGTTAATGAAATTGGCGTAGATTACCGCGAAAGAATTTATCGTGAATATCTTGGAATTGAGCCTCCGGTAGAATTGGGTAATGGCAATTTGTGAATTGGCAGTAAAGATTTTGCTGCTTAGTAAATAATTTACCTAAAATCCTCCATCAGCTTTTCCAACTCCTTTGCGCCGGGGCAGAGGGAGGAAAAGGGGAGTTTGACCAGCGGGGTTTCGGAAGTGCCAATCATTTCGTGCATTTCGCCGACGGATTCGTCCAGATATAAAAGCCCGGTGGGGACGACGCCTTTGGCTTGATGCTCTTGCAGGTAGGTGAAGACCTTGGCGCGGTCGGTGGGGTCGTAGCCCTCCGGCACGGAGGAGAAGCGCACCAGCGAGCCATCGTGCATCGGAACCACCGTTTCGCCATTGGTTTCCACGTGGGCGGAAATCTCTTTTGCAGGCGGGACGAAATCGGCCTGGGCGACCTGCTGTTCGTGCTTGCGGGTGTACAGATAACTTTTGGTGGAGCCCTCGTGGTCGTTGAAGGTGACGCAGGGGGAGATGACATCCACCAGCGCGAGGCCGCGGTGCTTGAGACCGGCTTTTAAAATCGGCACCAACTGCTCCTTGTCGCCGGAAAAGGAGCGAGCGACGAAGGTGGCGCCGATGGAGAGCTCCAACATTACGGGATCGATGGGGGCCATCAAATTCACTTCCCCTTTTTTCAGTTTGGAGCCGACGTCCGCGCTGGCCGAAAACTGGCCTTTGGTCAGCCCATAGACGCCGTTGTTTTCGATGACGTAGAGCATGCGGAGGTTACGGCGGATGGCGTGGCACATCTGTCCCAAGCCGATGGATAACGAATCGCCGTCGCCGGAGATGCCGACGTAGTAGAGCTCGCGGTTGGCGGCGTTGGCGCCCGTGGCGACGGCGGGCATCCGCCCGTGGACGGAGTTGAAGCCGTGGGCGCCGGAGGCGAAATAGGTCGGCGTTTTGGAGGAGCAGCCGATGCCGCTCATTTTGGCAATCAGGTGGGGCTGGAGCGAAAGCTCCCACAGGGCGCGGATTAAGGCCGCCGTAATCGAATCGTGCCCGCAGCCGGCGCAGAGGGTGGACATGGCCCCCTCGTAGTCGCGGATGGTCATCCCCAACTTGTTTTGCTGGAGGGAGGGATGGGCGGCGATCGGTTTGGATATCGAGGGCATCAGGTCTTCATCCTTCGGCTCCGCTCAAGGCCGCCGGCATTCCCTCGGTTCCGCGCGTGTGGGGGCCGTTGGGGGATTTGCCAATCGCTTTCAGGAGGCCATCGGTCACCTGACGGGCGCTCAAGGGGAAGCCGCCGTAGAAAAGCAGGGATTTCAACTTCTGCTTGGGGACACTCGTTTCCACCGCTATCAACGATTTCAACTGGTGATCGCGGTTTTGCTCCACTATATAGTTTACCTCGTGGTCGTTCAAGAATTTTTCCACGGCGCCGTCGAAGGGGAAGCCGCGGATGCGCATGTAGTCGGCCTCGATTTTGCGGGCGGAGAGAATATCCAGCGCTTCGCGCACGGCGGCGTCGCAGCCGCCCAGCGTCACCAACGAGATTTTGGCTTTCTTTTTCCGCTCGATAATCGGGGGCGGGATGAACTTGGCGGCGGCTTTGTGCTTTTCCAAAAGCCGGTCGAGCACGTCCTGATATTCCTCCGGCAGTTCGGTGTAGCCCCCCAAGCGGTTGTGGCCGGAGCCGCGGGCCAAATAGGCCCCTTTTTCGGAAAACCCCGGCAGGGTGCGGGGCGTGACGAAATTTTCGTCCCAATCGGAATAGCGGTGGAAGGATTTTATTTTTTCCAATTCCTCCGGCGACAGCACCCGGCCGCGGTCGGGCTGATAACCGTCGTCCCATTTCAACTCCGGCACCACCCAGTCGTTCATGCCGATGTCCAAGTCGCTCATAAGAATCACGGGGGTCTGGAATTTTTCGGCCAGGTCGAACGATTTTACAGCGAATTCGAAACACTCGGCGGGGTCGGCAGGAAAGAGCAAAATGTGCTTGGTGTCGCCGTGGGAGGCGTAGGCGGCCAGCATCAAATCGGCCTGCTGGGTGCGGGTGGGCATTCCGGTTGAAGGCCCCACGCGCTGGACATCCACCAACACGGCGGGGACTTCCGCATAGTAGGCCAGCCCCAGAAACTCGTTCATCAAGGAGACGCCCGGGCCGGCCGTCGAGGTGAAAGCGCGGGCGCCGGCCCAGCCGGCGCCGATGACCATGCCGATGGCGGCGAGTTCGTCCTCCGCCTGCAGTATCGCAAAATTGTTTTTTCCGGATTTGTCCTTTCGGAAGCGGTTGCAGAAACCGATGAACGCTTCCATCACGGATGTCGCCGGGGTGATGGGATACCAGGCGGCGACCGTGGCGCCGGCGTACACGGCCCCCAAACCGGTGGCGGTGTTGCCATCGATTAAAATTTTGCCGGCGTTGGCGTCCATCCGCTGTACACGGATAGAAAGGGGAGATTTGAGATTTTGCTTGGCGTACTCGTACCCTAACTGCAACGCTTTGTGGTTGGAATCCAAAAGAGCTTTTTTCTTGCCGAAGGTTTCCTGCAAGAGCTCTTCCACCACGCCCATTTCGATATCCAAAAGAGCGATCAGCGAACCGGTGTACGCTACGTTTTTCATCAAAATCCGCTCGCGGGGCTCTTTGAAATTCTGGATGCAGAGCTGGGCGTAGGGGACACCCAAAAAAGTGACCTCGTCCCGGTGGAGCCTTTTGTCCAGCGGCCAGCTTGAATCGTACAACACCCAGCCGCCGGCGCGGACTTCCCGAATGTCGCGGGCGTAGGTCTGGGCGTTCATCGCCACCATCAAATCGTATTCCAAGGCGCGAGAAGTGTAGCCGTTTTTGTTCACGCGAATTTCGTACCAGGTCGGCAGGCCCTGAATGTTGGAGGGGAACAAATTTTTGCCCGAGACGGGAATCCCCATGCGGAAGATGGCCTGCATCAAAAGGCCGTTGGCGGAAGCCGACCCGGTGCCGTTGACGTTGGCCAGCTTGAAGGCGAAATCGTTTATACGGGAATCGGCTCGCTGGTCCATTTCAGAGTTCCTGCATAGGGGAGAATAACGTCTGATTTCTGCATATCCCAGGCGGCGGTGGGGCAGCGCTCCGCGCACAACCCGCAGTGGACGCAGATGTCTTCATCTTTCACCATCACCCGTTTGGTCTGGGGCAAATCCTCGGACACAAACAACGCCTGTTCCGGGTTGGCAAAAGGAGCGGTGAGGCGGGATTTTATTTCCTCCTCGGTGCCGTTGGGGGTGATGGTCAAACACTGCACGGGGCAGACGTCGATGCAGGCGTCGCACTCGATGCAGCGGGGGGCGGAAAAAACGGTCTGGATGTCGCAGTTCAGGCAGCGCTCCACTTCGCGGGCGGTCTGCTCGGCATCGAACCCCAGTTCCACTTCGATGGAAAGCTCACTGAATCGCTTTTTCAAATCGACGTGGCTCATCTTTTGCCGGTGGACGGGGTTGAAGTCGTTGGAGTAGCTCCACTCGGAGAGCCCCATTTTCTGGCTGATCAAATTCAGCCCGTGCGGCGGGCGCTGGGTGACCGGTTGGCCGTGGACGAACTGATGGATGGAGATGGCGGCTTCGTGGCCGTGGGCGACGGCCCAGATGATATTCTTCGGCCCCCAGGCGGCGTCGCCGCCGAAAAATACTCCGGGGCGGCTGGACATGAAGGTTTTTTCGTCCACCACCGGCAGGTCGTACTTGCCGAATTCGATGCCGATGTTGCGTTCAATCCAGGGGAAGGCGGCTTCTTGACCGATGGCCAGAATCACGTCATCGGCGGGGAGAAAAACGGTATCGATTACTTTGGAATGTTTGGCTTCGACGTCCCATTCCAAGCGTTCGAATTCCATGCCAACCAGTTTCCCTTTTTCTAATACAAAACGCTTGGGAGCGTGGTTGATGACGATTTCGATTCCCTCCTCCTCGGCATCCTCCAACTCCCACGGAGATGCCTTGAAGAATTGACGGGGGCGGCGAGCCATCACTTTTATATCCTTGCCGCCCAAACGGCGGGATGAGCGGCAGCAGTCCATGGCGGTGTTGCCGACGCCGATGATTAATACTTTTTCGCCAATCTTGTCGATATGCTCGAAGGCAATCGATTCGAGCCAGTCGATGCCGATGTGAATGTTGGCCGCCGCTTCCTGCCTGCCGGGGAGCTCCAAATCTTTGCCTCTTGGCGCTCCGCTGCCGACGAAGACGGCATCGAAATTCTGTTCCAACAACGCTTTCATGCTGGTGACGGGCGAGTTGTAGCGAACATCGACGCCCATATCCAGAATAGCGGCGCATTCCTCCTGCAGCACTTTTTCCGGCAGGCGGAAGGAGGGGATGTTGGTGCGCATCAGGCCGCCCGGCTTGTCATGTTTTTCGAACAGCACCACTTCGTAGCCCAAGGGCATCAAATCATTGGCCACCGTCAACGAAGCGGGACCGGCGCCGATCAAGGCGATGCGCTTGCCATTTTTCTGCGGCGGGGCTTTTGGAAGCAGATGACCGACTTCACCTTTCAAATCGGCGGCGACCCGCTTCAAGCGGCAAATGGCGACCGGCTTGTCGTTTTCCAGCCGGCCCCTCCGGCAGGCGGGCTCGCAGGGACGGTCGCAGGTTCTTCCCAAAATGCCGGGGAAGACGTTGGACTCCCGGTTCAGCATATAGCTTTCGGTGTAACGCCCCTGGGCAATCAGGCGGATGTATTCCGGGACGTTGGTATGGGCCGGGCAGGCCCACTGGCAATCGACGACTTTGTGGAAGTAGTCCGGATTTCTGGTATCGGTCGGTTTCATTCGACTATCTATAACTGCTGCCGGTTCTTTTCCATCCCTTCTCTTAACAACAGGAATGACGGGAAAGTGCCGGTCCTGGGGGCGGGGTTAAATATCCGCTTTTTCCTGAAAGGCCTCCATCCTACAATTTTCAAGATAATCGAAACGGCTTCCATATTCAAGCCGGGAGACCGTGCCACTCCGCCGCCCATTAGATGGAGTCGGCTATCTGGTTGTTGGGCTTGAGCTTTTCGCTTGAATTTTCAAAAACCACCGGCGGTCTCTTGACTTTGGTCAAGTTGAGAATTTTTACTTTTCAGTTGCGTCAATGGACTTTCTGATTATATTTGGCGGCTCGTTATGCGTGTCGCCGTACCAACAGAGATAACCCCCGGAGAAACCCGGGTTGCCCTTATTCCCGAGTCCGCCGCCGAGCTGGTGAAAGCCGGGCAGGAGGTTTTTGTCCAATCCGGGGCCGGGATGCGGGCGCACTTTACGGACAAAGCCTATCAAGAAGCCGGGGCGACGGTCGTTGCCAGTGCGCGGGAAGTTTATGCCAAGGCGGAGCTGGTGGCGAAAGTCCGAGAGGTGATGCCGAGTTCCGAAGCCGGCGGGCATGAGGCGGATTTGATTCCGGAAGGGGCGGTTTATATCAGCTTTTTGGGGCGGGATAAAAATTCGGAGGCGGTCAAAAAACTTTCCGCGCGGCGGGCCACCGCTTTTTCGATGGAAATGATTCCGCGCACCTCGCGGGCGCAAAAAATGGATGCGCTTTCCTCGATGGCCTCCATCGCCGGATACAAGGCGGCTTTGTGGGGGGCCGGGCATTTGGGAAAATTCTTTCCTTTAATGATGACGGCGGCGGGAACGATTGCGCCATCCAACGTTTTCATCCTCGGAGCAGGGGTTGCCGGTTTGCAGGCCATAGCCACCTGCCGGCGGCTGGGGGCCGTTGTTGAGGCGTTCGACGTGCGACCGGCGGTGAAAGAAGAAGTGCAAAGTTTGGGGGCGAAGTTTATCGGGCTGGAGCTTTTGGCCCAGGAGGCGGTAGCGGCTGGCGGCTATGCCAAGGAACTTTCGGAAGAGCACCAGAAAAAGGAACGGGAGCTGATTGCCGTCAGTTTAAAAAAAGCGGACGTGGTCATCACCACGGCGGCGATTCCGGGGAAAAAAGCGCCGCTTTTAATCACCGAAGCGATGGTCAAAGATATGAAGCCGGGTTCGGTCATCGTCGATTTGGCGGCGGAGACCGGCGGCAACTGCGAGCTGACCGAAGCCGGGAAGGATGTGCGGAAGCATAACGTATTGATTATGGGGCCTACGAACGTCCCCGCCTCGCTTCCTTTTCACGCCAGCCAGATGTACTCGCGCAACGTTTTGGCGCTCATCCAGCTTATGCTCACGAAGGAAGGAAAGCTCAACTTGAATTTTGAGGACGACATCATCCGGGACACCTGCATCACGCGCTCGGAGGCGGTCGCGGCGGGGAAGGCGTAATGGATATTCTATACGAAGTTTACATCTTTCTTTTGGCGGTTTTTGTCGGGTTCGAGGTCATATCCAAGGTGCCGGTGGTTCTGCACACCCCCTTGATGTCCGGCACGAACGCCATCCACGGCATCGTAATGTTAGGCGGGATGCTCGTTTTGGCCGACGCGCAGGAACCGCTATTGATCTGGCTCGGGTTTGCGGCCGTCGTTTTGGGGGCGGCCAATCTATTCGGAGGATTTGTGGTCACCGACCGGATGCTGGAAATGTTTAAAGCCAAGAAACCGGCGGCGAAAAAATAATGGACGCCAAGATTCTTTCCGACCTCGCCTATCTAACTTCCGCCTTCCTTTTCATCATCGGCCTGAAATTCTTGAGCCATCCGGCCAAAGCGCGCCGGGGAAATTTTTTGGCGATTTTGGGGATGGCGTTTGCCCTCGTGGCGACTTTCATCTTCCTTTGGAGCGGCGGCGCGCCGGAGCGGGGGATGCTCATCATTGCGGGCATTGTCATCGGCGGGCTTTTGGGAACCGTCGGGGCGCGGATGGTGGCCATCACCAACATGCCGCAGATGGTGGCTTTGCTCAACGGCTGCGGAGGGGGCGCGGCGGCCTTGATTTCCACGGTTGAGTTTGTGGGCGGGCACACGACCGAGGCGGTGGGGTTTGGCTCCACGATTTTCGGCTGCATCATTGGATCGATTTCCTTTTCCGGCTCTTTGGTCGCCTTTGGCAAGCTGCAGGGGATTATCTCCGAGCGGGCCATCACCTCGACCTTCCAGAAAATTTTCAACGCTCTTTTGTTCTTCGCCTTAATCGCCAACATCATCTGGATTGCGGCAGGCGGCGGAGAAACGGCCTTTCTTTTGTTTTTGGCGGGTTCCCTCGTTTTTGGTGTCCTGATGGTCATCCCGATCGGCGGGGCGGATATGCCGGTAGTGATTTCCCTTTTGAACTCCTTTACCGGCCTCGCGGTGGCGGCCACGGGGTTTGCGCTCAAGCAGCCGGCGCTCATCATCAGCGGAACTTTGGTCGGCGCCTCCGGAACGCTTTTGACGGTTCTTATGTGCAAGGCCATGAACCGCTCGCTGGCGAACGTGCTTTTTGCCGGCGTGGGGGCGGGGCCCGTCGCCACACCTGGCGTAGCGGCGGCCGGAGGAGCGGCCAAGACGGCGCGGGAGATTTCGCCTGAAGATGCGGCAGTTTTGCTGGGGAACATCCAGTCTCTTATCATCATTCCGGGCTACGGGATGGCCGTGGCGCAGGCCCAGCACGTCACCCGGGAAATGGCGGATATGCTTGCAGCCCGCGGGGTGGAAGTGAAATACGCCGTGCATCCGGTGGCGGGGCGGATGCCGGGGCATATGAATGTGCTTTTGGCGGAGGCGAACGTTCCCTACGACCAGCTTTTCGACTTGGACCAGATTAATCCCGACTTTGAGCGGTGCGACGTCGCTTTGGTCATCGGCGCAAACGACGTGGTCAATCCCGCCGCCCGTTACGATAAATCCAGCCCGATTTACGGCATGCCGATTCTGGATGCCGACAAATCGAAGCATATCATCGTTATCAAGCGGAGTTTGAATCCCGGATTCGCCGGCATAGACAACCAACTGTATTACGACCCCAAGACCTTTATGCTTTTTGGCGACGCCAAGGGGGCGGTGGCCAAATTGGTCGAAGCGCTAAAAGCAGCTTAAGTTTCTTCCGGAACCGTTTTCCGTTATAATCAAGTAGTATGGAGCCGATCAAGGTATTTGCCGTTGCCGGTTCTTTGCGGGCGGGGTCGTTCAACCGGAAGCTTTTGGCCGCCGCCGTGCGCAAAATCAAAGATGCCGTCGTGGACGTGGCGGACTTAAAGGAGTTTGATTTGCCGCTTTATGACTGTGATTTGGAAGCGAAAGGACTGCCCTCCGGCGTCGTCCGGCTGAAGGAGCGGATAGCCGCGGCCGACGCGCTCTTGATTGCCACGCCGGAGTACAACTGGTCGATTCCGGGGACTTTCAAGAACGCCATCGACTGGGCTTCGCGTCCCCCCTCCAATCCCTTTCGCGGCAAAACGGCCTTAATCACCGCCGCCTCCGACGGACACTTTGGCGGCACGCGTTCGGTTTTGCATCTGCGGCAGGTTTTCGTCACCCTCGGCGTTCTGGCCATTCCGGAACAGGTAACCGTTCCCCATGCCGACAAGGCGTTCGATGAGGCGGGGAATTTCATCGACCCCAAATTGGACGCCCGATTGCAGAAGGCGGTCGATGCGCTTATCCGTGTCACGACAGCATTGAAGGCCAGTAAATAATCTTGCTTTGATTTTCTTATTTCCTTGACACGATTTTGGGCGGCGACGTATAATAGATAGGAAAACGGAGGTGCCTATGTCGCCAAGGGCCGAATGGATTCGGAAAAGAGGGGTTTTTGTTTCGCTTTTGCTTCTCGCTATTTTCTACGCCTTACCAGTATACGCCACACTTACTAAAATAAGCCCGCAAGGACCTCGGCTCGAGGTGCCTTATTCGCACCGTTCCATCGCCGCGTCGGAGACCACGGTTGTCGGCTGGGACTTTGGATATGTAACGGCGGGAGGTTTTTTGGATTTGATAAATTCGCGGTCCATGTCGGTTTCGTTTGCCATCACGCTGGAAGACCTGCCGGGGACAACCGCTTCGCCTTCCTCCGGCACCATCCCCCCCCTCACCGTGCAGTCGGTGCTCATTTTCACCGACCGCACCAACGTGCCCATCGGGGAATACACGGGAAAAATCCGGGTGATTTTTCAGCCGGATGACACCATTATCGTCCCCCTGCATTACTTTGTGGCCGATACAATCTTCGGCGCAGATTTTACACCGCCCGCGGACTCGGTTCTTTCGCCCGGGACGGTGGTGAATTTTGGCCAGCGGGTGATTTTTACGCTTTGGAGCAAGAACACGGCAGCGGTGAACTGGCACGTCAAGAATCATTTTGGCACGCGCATCAGCCGCAACTTCAACGCCAGCTTGACCTCCAAGGGGAGCTGGGACTGGGAGCCCGGGGACACCGTGACGATTCCGAACGGGACGCCGACAGTCACTTCCATTTCCAGCATGACGCCGACCGGCAACCCGGTCACGGATGATTACTTTTCGGTTGTCTATCAAACATCCGACGGGCCGCCGGCCACCACCAGAGGGGATTTGAACAACGACGGGTTTTTGACGCCAGCCGACATCGTGTTGGAACTGAATCTTGTATTCCTGAATCAGACTCCTCCGGCGGGGGTCGCGGAAGGGGACGTGAACTGCGACGGGCAGTTGACGCCGGCGGACGTGGTTCTTCTCTTGAACAAAGTTTTTCTCGACAGCGGGACTTTGTGCACGTAAGGCAGAGATTTTAGATTGGAGATTAGAGATTAGCAAAAGGAGAAACAAAAGCGGGGGTTTTCTTTTAATTTTTCTCTTCCATTCCGCCCTTCTTTTTGCCCAGCCGGCGGATTTGGTTTTTCGGAACGACAAAGCTGTTACTGTCGACACAACAGTTCTTTTGAAGCCGGTGGCAGATTTGATTCTTCAAAACGGTAAAGTTATAACCATTGACACGGCGTTGCAACAAGCGGAAGCGGTTGCCGTTTTGGGGAATAAAATAGTTTACGTCGGCACCAATAAAGAAGTGGAGCAATGGGTTGGGCCGAAAACAGAAGTCGTGGATTTGCTGGGGAAATTGCTCCTCCCCGGCTTTAACGACGCGCACTGCCATTTATTGAACGGCGGTTTCCAGCTCATACGGGTGAATTTGCTCGGCGTTAAAACGCTTAAGGAAATTCAAGAGAAAGTTGGGGAGGCGGTAAGTCACGCTCCTAAGGGGGCCTGGGTGCAGGGGAGGGGATGGGATCAGACGCTTTTCAACAACGGCGAATGGCCCACGAAAGAAATGCTGGATGCCGCCGCTCCCAATACCCCGGTTTATCTTCGACGGGTAGACGGGCATTCTTCGTGGGTGAATTCGGCGGCTTTGAAGCAGGCGAAAATCACCAAGGAGACCCCTGACCCGGCGGGGGGAGAAATCGTCCGGGACAAGTCCGGCAATCCGACAGGGATTCTAAAGGAGAATGCCACGGAGTTGGTGACGCGTGTAATTCCCAAGCCATCGCCTGCGGAATTGCGGCAAGCCATTGAAAAGGGGCTGGAGGAGGCGCGAGGATTTGGCGTGACGTCGTTACAGGAAGAAAGCGAAGGGACGTATCCGGGAGCGATTTCGGTCTACAAGGAACTTTTGAACGAGGGGCGTTTGACGGCACGAATTTCGACTTGGATTCCGCTCGATTCGGCCAGATACCCGGAGCAGCTGGCGAAGTTGCGGGAGTTTTTCCCCGCCGATGCTTCCATACTTAAATTGGGCCTTCTTAAAGGGTACGTGGACGGGTCGATGGGATCGCGGACGGCCTTGCTCTTCCAGCCGTATTCGGACGATTCCACCACAAACGGGATCGCGCAGTATACGCAGAAGGAATTGGGGCGGCTGGTTTTTACGGCCGATTCGATGGGATTCCAAATCGACATGCACGCCATCGGAGATAGCGGAAATTTTGTTGCGCTTTTGGCTTACTCGCAGGCGATTTTGCAGAACCAGCCGCGGGAAAGGCGGCATCGGATCGAGCATGTCCAACTGGTGCGGCCAGCGGATATACCGGCATTCAAGGAGCTAGGAATCATTGCCTCCATGCAGCCGACGCACTGCACGTCGGATATGCGCTGGGCGGAGGCGAGGGCGGGGAAGGAGCGGTGCAAAGGGGCGTATGCCTGGCGGTCGTTTCTGAATGCCGGGGTGTCCTTGGCCTTCGGCACGGACTGGGTGGTGGAGCCGCTCAATCCGATGGGAGGGCTGTATGCCGCCGTCACCCGCCAGGACCTTGAAACCGGACAGCCGGAGGGGGGATGGTTTCCCGAGCAGCGGCTGACGATGGAAGAGGCGGTGCGGGCGTATACCCTCGGTTCGGCCTACGCTGATTTTCGGGAAAAAGAGCTGGGTTCGATAACGGTCGGGAAGCTGGCGGACTTGGTGGTTCTGGACAAGGATATTTTCAGCATCCCGCCGCGCGAGGTTTTGACCACATCGGTGGTGATGACCGTTATGGACGGGAAGGTCGTTTACCGCAAGAAATAGCTTGGCAGATTTGGCCTTTCAAGCGTATTTTATTTCCGTGAAAAAGAAAAGTTTTCTTCTGTTCTTTGCCATTCTCTTAGCCTTAGCCGGGTCGGAAAGTTTTTGCGCAGCGATTCCCTTTAGCGCTAAAGCCGAGGATGGGATGGTGCTGAAAGGGACGCTTTATCTGCCGGATGGCGTGAAAGAGGCGCGGCCGGTGGTGATTTTGTTGCCGAAGATGGCCAGCGACCGGAAAAGCTGGGGGGACTTTCCCAAAAAACTTTCGGCCTCTGGATACGCCGTTCTGGCCCTCGACCAGCGGGGGCACGGGGAGTCGGTGTGGCAGGGGAATAAGAAGCGGAGTTTTTTGAAATTCACCAATTTCGATTTTGCGCGGATGGTCACGGATTTGGACGCCGTATTGGCTGCTTTGTCCAAGCAAAAGAAGGCGGACGTCAGCCGGGTGGCCATTTATGGGGCCTCCATCGGGGCGAACGTGGCCTTGGTGTATGGCGCCGGGCATCCGGAAGTGAGTGCGGTGGCGCTTTTGTCGCCGGGGATGGATTACAAAGGGATTACCCCGGCGGATGCGGTTGTTTCCTGGGGCCATCGGCCGGCCCTCATCGTAGCGGCGGAAAAGGACGGCTATTCAGCCTTGAGCTCACGAAAGCTGGCGGCCAAAATAGGGGAAAACGCCATGCTTAAAATGTACGAAGGGAAAGAGCACGGGACGGGGCTTTTTGCGGAACAAAAAGATTTCGGGCCATTTCTTTTCGACTGGACGCTGGCGAATTTTCCCGTCACCTCTCCCAAATAGATGGAAAACCCCTTCCTGGAACGGCTGAAAAAAGGGCCCATCCTCTGCGACGGGGCGATGGGGACGATGCTCTATCAAAAAGGGGTGTCTTTTGAGCGCTGTTTCGACGAGCTGAATCTGTCTGCGCCAGAACTCATCGCCGACATTCACCGGGCCTACATCAAGGCGGGGGCTGAAATCATCGAGACCAACACGTTTGGCGCCAACCGGTACCGACTCTCGACATATGGATTGGAGAAGCAGACGGTAAAAATCAACCGGCAGGGAGCGAAAATTGCCCGGGATGCGCGGGAGATCGAGGGAAAATCGGTTTTCGTGGCGGGGGCCGTGGGGCCGCTCGGAAAACCGCTGTATCCCATCGGAAAAATCAAAGCAAAAGAGGCATTTGATGCTTTTCGGGAACAGGCGGAGGGGCTCTTGGAGGGAGGCGTTGATTTATTCATCGTTGAGACGCAAAGTGATTTGAAAGAGGTGGAGCAGGCCGTTTTGGCCATCCGGACGCTTTCGCAACTTCCCATAATCGCGCAGATGAGTTTTACGGAAGAGGGAAAAACCACCACCGGAGCCGGCCCGGCCGAAGCAACGAAATTTCTTTCCAACCTGCCGGTGGAAGTCATCGGCGCGAATTGTTCAGTCGGCCCGCAAGGGGTTTTGGCTGTGGTTTCGCAAATGGCGCACGAGACGAAAAAATATGTTTCGGCCCAGCCGAATGCCGGATTGCCGCGGCTGGTTTCCGGGCGGTTCGTTTATTCCACGCCGCCGGAGTACTTCGCCGAATACACGCGTTACTTTTTGGCGACTGGAGTCACACTCGTGGGCGGCTGCTGCGGCACCACGCCGGCGCATACGGAAGCGATGGCGGAGGCGCTAGTTCATTTTGCGGAAAAGAAAGTATTGCCGGAGACGGTGGAGGTCATTTCTTTCCCAGCCGAGGAGGAGAAACGGGAGTTTAAGCCCGGGCGGCCGACGGGGCTGGCGGCAAAGCTGGGTAAAAAGTTTGTCATCTCGGTGGAGCTGGACCCGCCGCGGGGGATTAATCCGGAAAAACTTTTGAAAGCGGCGGCGCGGATTAAAGAAGCGGGCGTGGACTGCGTGAACATCGGGGATTCCCCGATGGCGCGGGTACGGATGGGATGCCTTTCGGTCGCCTATATGGTGCACCAGCAGGTGGGGATTGACGTCGTGATTCACTTCACCACCCGGGACCGGAATTTGATGGGGATTCAGTCCGATTTGCTGGGGGCACACGCCTTGGGCATTCGCAACGTTTTGGCCATTACCGGCGATCCTCCCACGGTCGGCGATTATCCCCATGCCACGGGGGTTTTTGACATCGATTCCATCGGTCTCTTAAAGGTTTTGGCCAAGCTGAACACCGGCGCGGACTGGAACGGAAACTCCATCGGCAATCCCACCGAGTTCTTCATCGGTTGCGGCGTCAATCCCACGGCCGAGGATATGGAACGGGAAGTGGAGCGGTTTGGCCAGAAATTGGAGGCCGGGGCCCAGTTTGTTTTCACCCAGCCGTTGTACGACCGGCGGGTTTTGGAGGAATTCTTGAAGCGGGTCAAAGGGGTGAAGATTCCCATTCTTCTGGGGATTCTGCCCTTGCAAAGTTCGCGGCACGCCGAGTTTCTGCACAACGAGGTTCCGGGTATAACCATTCCGGAGCCGGCCCGGCGGGCGATGCGGGAGGCGAAGGACAAAGGGCCGGAGGTCGGCATTGAGATGGCGCGAGTATTTTTGGAGGAAGTGAAGGATTTGGTCGCGGGCACGTATTTGATGCCGTCGTTCGGGCGGTACGAACAGGTTTTGGAAGTGGTGAAAAACGTCTTACCGAAGGAGGAGGTTGTTAAAACGACACGATGAAAAAGGTGACGCTTGCCTTTGCAATTATAACGCTGGTCTTTGGCTGCGCCAAAAAAAATGACGAGGCGGAGGTTCAGAACCTTTACACGCAAGGACAGATTGCTATGAACCAGGCAAAATTTGATTCGGCTTTGGTGATTTACGACACGATTTTGAAAAAATATCCCAACCACCCGAAAAACGACCGGGCGCTTTTTTTGATGGGATACATTGAAAACGAGTTTTTGGGGAATAAAGAAAAAGCGAAGACGCATTTTGACGATTTGATGGCACGGTACCCTAAAAGCGACCTGATCAAGGATGCCCGGTTTTTGCTTTCCGGAGAGACGCCCAAGATTTAGCCGCCAGCCGGGCTTTTCCGGAAGGCCTAGACCGTATTCGGCAATACGCAACATATTGTGCTGAAATAGTTTGACATACCATTAAGTTGAGTTTAATTTGGGGCCGTGCGAGCCGTGATTCAACGGGTTTTGCGGGCTTCCGTCACGGTTGGAGAAAAGCGGGTGGCCGAAGCAGGGTCGGGTCTGCTCGTTTTTTTGGGTGCGGGGAGCGGCGATACGGAAAAGGAAGCGGAGTGGATGGCGCACAAATCGGCGAATTTGCGCATCTTTGAAGATGAAGCGGGAAAGATGAATTTATCGGTAAAGGATGTGAAAGGAGAAGTGCTTGCCGTTTCGCAGTTCACCCTGTATGCTGACGCGCAGAAAGGAAACCGTCCCGGATTCACCTCTGCGATGGAGCCGGCCGGGGCGGAAAAATTGTACCGCCATTTTGTGGAGACGTTGAAAAAAGAGGAGGTGCCGGTGAAGGAGGGAATTTTCGGAGCCAAGATGGCCGTTGAACTCGTCAATTGGGGGCCGGTTACAATTATTTTGGAGAGTGAAAAAAAATAGGATGTCACTGGCACAACTGCTTGCCGAAATACCGCAGCAACGGGAATGGCGGGAACTGGCTCTGCGGCTCGGTGAAAGGAAGGTCGTTCTGGCTTCCGCCTCCCCCCGGCGCAAAACCCTTCTTCGGCAATTAGAAATTCCTTTTACCGTCTTTCCCAGCGAGGTGGCGGAGGAGGACGGAATTATCGAGTCCGCTAATCCGCCCGGTCTGGCCGCCGAACTGGCGGAGCGGAAAGGGGCGGACGTTTTAAAAAAAACGGGCGGAGATATCGTCATTGGTACCGACACCATCGTAGTTCTGGGGAAAAGAATTTTCGGCAAGCCGCGAACGAAACAAGAAGCGTCTCTTTTTCTTGCCGAACTGCAGGGAAAAAAGCATACCGTTTACACCGGCGTTGCCGTTTTTACGTCCTCCGGAAAGAAAGCGAGCGGAGTAGAGAGGACGGACGTTTTTTTCCATGAGGCGGGACCAGAGCAAATGCAAGCTTACATCGAATCGGGGGAGGGGATGGATAAGGCCGGGGCGTACGGGATTCAGGGAATGGGAAGTTTTTTGGTGGAAAAAATTAAAGGTCCCCTCGACAACGTGGTGGGGTTGCCGAGGGTCAAACTTTTGGAGCTTATTAAAAAGGTGCTATGACAACTTCGCTCGGCGCATTTTTGCGCTCCAAGCGGGAGGAACGGGGGATTGCCCTCGAGGAGATGGCGGAGCGAACCCGCATTCCGCTGCGCTATCTTTCGGCGCTCGAAGAGGACCGGCTGGACGCGCTGCCGGGAAAAGTGTACGAACGTCTGTTCATCCGGACCTACGCCGATTTGGTAGGAATCAACGTGGAGGAGCTGGGGCGGCAGTTCAAGGAGATTCAAAACACGCTGGAACTCAAGGTGCGGCCGGAGGACGAACGGAGATCCCCTTTTCTAAAGCGGGGGATTTACGCGCTCGGTTTTTTGACCGTGGTTTTGGTGGCGGCTTTGATTTTCACCCGCCGGGAGCCGGAGCCGGCCGCGGCGCCGGAACCGGAAGTGATCCCGAATCTGGTGCCGGCGCAAAAGGCGGACTCCTTCATGCCGCAAGCGCCGGCCGCCCCCTCGGAGCCGGAGAGTTTGCATTTGAAACTTGAAACGGCGGAAAGCAACTGGGTGCGGATTTGGACGGACGGCAAAATGGTGCTTGAGGCGGAACTTAAACCCGGGGAAAGCAAGGCGTTTGTCGCGGAGAAGAAACTGCGGCTGTCGCTCGGACGGGCGCGGGCGGCCGATCTCTGGGTAAACGGGCACCGCCTGAAAAAGCTGGGGCGGGAACGGGCGACTTTAATCAATTTTGAGCTGACGCACGAAAACTATTCGGCCCTGATTGATTCGGCCGGAGGACCGTAAGGGGAAAGCTTGTTTTTATCCCGCCTTGAAATCGTAGGTTTCAAATCCTTCCCGGAGCGGACGGAGGTGCGCTTTGGTCCTGGTATCACCGGCATCGTGGGGCCGAACGGCTGCGGCAAGACAAACATTTTGGACTCCATCCGCTGGGTGATGGGGGAACAGCGTCCGACTTTACTGCGCGGTGGGCGGATGGATGAGGTGATTTTCAACGGAGCCCCCGGCGTCGGCCCGGTGGGGATGGCGGAAGTTTCCCTCACAGTCGAAAACAACCGGGGGATTCTGCCGGTCGAGTATTCCGAAGTGGTCGTCACCCGGCGGCTTTTCCGCTCCGGCGAGAGCGAATATCTCTTAAACCGCGTTCCCTGCCGGCTCAAGGATATTGTCGAACTCTTTTTGGACACCGGGATGGGCTCGCATGCCTACGCCGTTTTCCAGCAAACGATGATCGACGCGTTGCTTTCCGAAAAGCCGGAAGACCGGTTGGGGCTTTTTGAGGAGGCGGCGGGGGTGGCCAAGTACAAGCTGCGGCGGCGGGCGGCGGAGCGGAAGCTCTCCGCCACGGAAACTGATTTGGTTCGCTTGAACGATTTGTTTTCCGAAATCGAAAAGCAGTACAACTCCCTCAAACGGCAGGTGAAAAAGGCGGAACGCTTCAAAAACCTGGATGACGAAAAGCGGACTTTGAAAATGCGGCTGGCCTCGCTGGAATACCGGGATTTGAAAACGGGGGAGGAAAAAGCGGAGCTTGCGGTGCAGGCCTTGGAAATCGAGGAGGCGGAACTTTCCGCCCGGAAGCGGACTTTGGAGCTGGAAAAGGAAAACCTGTTGCTCAAGCAACTGGAAAAGGAGGGAGAGAAGCGGCGGGTGGAAGAGGAGCTTGCCGCACTCGACCGGCAGTTGGTGGAGCTGGAAGGGCGGCGGGCACTGCTTTTGAAGGAGAACGAGAACTTTGCCGAGCGGAAGGGGGAATTGGACGGCGAACTGGCGCGGTTGGCCGAACGGCAGGGGGCCATCACCGAAGCGTCGGAAAATCTGACGAAGGAAAAGGAGAAGCTGGCGACATCCAAATCGGAGCTGGAACGACAGGTCTCCTCCGCCGAAAAAGAGCTGGACAGTTTCTCGGGCCGAATCGCCGAACTTTCCCAAAAGAAGCAAAAGCTTTCTGCCGAACAGGAGGGATTGCGCGCCAGCCGGTCGGAGCTGGAATCGGAAAAGAGGGTTTGGGAATCGAAAGCGGGAGAACTGGAGTCGGCTTTGGAATCGCTTTCCTCCGAGAAACGGAAGCTGGGGGAGGAATTTGCCGCAAAAACGCTTGAAAAGAGGAAATTCGAAACACAGCTAGCGGCGGCCTCCGGCGAGCTTGCCGGTTTGAATGCCGAAATTAGCGCTTTGGAGCAAAAGCTTGCCACACTGGCAGCACAAAAGGAAACGTTTGCCGCCGAGAAGCAGAATTTAGAAAACCAGGCCTCCGAAATGGGGGGGCGGGTTTCAGTTTTGGAGGAGCTGGAAAAAAGCTTTGGCGGGTACGAGCCGGCGACGAAGGAGATTTTGTCCCGGAAGAAGGAATTTCCGGGCTTGGTTGAAGGTTTGGCCAATCTGATTTCGGCCGACGAGCAA
>Ga0073934_10000574_pt1 | contig 103052 bp, 79 predicted proteins | sample LarsenN4metaG_FD_76834 | JGI IMG/M metagenome (GOLD analysis project Ga0073934, IMG submission 76834) | Hot spring sediment bacterial and archeal communities from British Columbia, Canada, to study Microbial Dark Matter (Phase II) - Larsen... ...
CCCCCAGGCCCCGCAAGGTTTCCAGGGGGGGTCATTGGCGAAACCGGGCGGGCGGGGGGGGGGAGGGGGCGGGTTTGTTTTTTGGGCCGGGTTTTGGCTTCGGGGGGGCGGGTGCGGGGGGGGGGGGTGGGGGGGGAAAGGGGGGGGGTATCCGCCGTACCAGGCCCGGTCTCTGCCATAGAGGGGGGCATGGCAGGCTCAAAGGATTTTGTCCATTCTTTTGCGCGTCCGGCTTCAAATAGCGTCAACCCGTTCAGGCTGGCTTGCGCGCCCAGGGCGTATAGGGCTTCGATGGGCGCTTGATGAGGTAACAGGCGGCGCAGATGGGCTTCAATTGCGTCGGTGGGGCGCGCGCCGCGCGCGTCGCCTGCATAGGCGGCCCACACTTTAAGGGTCAATTCCAGCGGGGTCAGCCCCAGGTTGCCTTCTAGCAGCCAGCGGTTGAGCAGGATGGGGTCAATGGGGGTGAGGATGGTTTGCGCCCAGGCTTCGGTGGCGACGTACTTTTGCCAGAGCATGGTCCAGATTTGCAGGAATTCACGCTGCTTTTGGGATGTCCAGGGCATGATGGTCATCGGAACAAATCCCAGCGAAAGCAGGCCACCTACATATTCAGGGGCGCCGGTCGTGATGATGCGCGTGCGTGGGAATTGGCGCAGAATGACCCGCAGGTAAGCGGTCACTTCTTGCAAGCCGGTTGGGGTAAGTTCATCAACTCCGTCCAGCAAGAGCAGGGCGCGCCCGCTTTGGAAAGCATATTCTACAAAGCCAGGAATTTTGCCAGCGGTGAGCGCGCCGCTCGCCTCGAGCAGTTTCGATGTGATGGGAGTCAGGAAATCCGTGAGATTCTTTGGGTCTTTCAGCGGCAGTCCCAGGTCGGCAGCATGGATGAAGAAGGGGATGCTTTCATGCAGTGATTCGACCTCGGGGCGGCGGTTGACGATTTGAGAGGCCAGATGCGCCAGAGCGGTGGTTTTGCCGGTTCCGGGCTGTCCGGTGATAATAAGATTGACCCCGCCGGAGATGGCTTCAGGAATGGTCAGTGTTGCGCCCTGATAGACCGCCGCCAGTTCGGGGAAATCGGGCAGGTAGGGGATGGCCTGTTCGGTGATGTCGGTGTGGGGGCGGGGCTCATTGGGTTCGACATAAGCAGGCGGCGCAAGCAGGCGGGTTTCCATTGCAATTTCATCCAGGGCAAACAGTGAGGCAGCCAGGTGCGCGCTTTGCGTTTGGCGAAAGACGATTTTTCGGTAGGTGTTTTCCAGGTCGGAATTGCCTTGCAAGGCGCGTTCACGCCCTTGCTGGCGGATGGATTCCAGCAATTGCCGGAACAGGGGCTTGAGCAACGACAAGGCCCACCAGATGACGCTGGCGACGATAATGCCGAACAAGAAAGAACGGAATTCGAACCAGGAGAGTAGGTTGCGCATGGTTTGGTTTTCCTGTTCAACCGCCAAATAAAATCCTGCCGCAGGATGGACAACAGACAATTTGTTGGGAAAAACGCACCGATTGAGCGTGACCGCGTGTGAGAGATGCGCCGCAGGCATTACAGGCATCCTCGCTGATGGTAGCAACCGCTAATCCCCGCCGCTGCTGGCGCAGAGCATCGTAGAGGGAGAGCGATTCTGTGTCAATGACAGGCAAGACCGCCAGCCGTTGGGCGGAGAGCGTTTCGGCTTCCTTTTGGAGCGCGGTCTGCTCGCTGTTCAAGGATGCGTTTTTACGAATGACCTCCCCTTGCGTAAGGAGAACGTCTTTCCGGGCAGCCTCAAGCGCGGCGCGAGCCTCCTCCAGCGCGAGCATGGCCTCCAACTGGCGGTCTTCCAGCGTGGCGAGGTGACGCTTGAGCGCGGCGACATCGTTTTGTAAATCTTGCAATTCTTTGGGGTTTTGGATTCTGCCTCCATACAGACTCGATTCGGCCTGTTCGAGTTTAATGCGCTGGCTGGCAGATTCCGCCTCAGCCTGTTTCAGTCTTCGCTCTAATTCGTTCACCGCCGTTTCGGCTTGTTCCTGGCGCAGGCGCGTAGCCTTCAACTCGGCGTTGTTTTCCAGCGCGGCCTGGATGGTCGTCAGGCGGGAAGTTACCTGGTCGAGACGGGTGTCAATTTGTTGTAAGCGGTACAGGTTGAGAGTAATGCTCATTACTAGAATTATACCTAATGCTGGTAGCAATTCTCTATATAGATTTTGGAAACAAAAATCCCGAAGATTCTGTGGATGGAGCCTTCGGGACAGAATTTGATTGCTCAACGCGGCACAACCCCTAACCCTGGGCCATCTGGCAGGGTGAGGGTTGCGCCCTCATATTGGATGCCGTTGAAAGGGTCGTTGGCGACCAACAGAGGGCCGTCGAGGTCGAGATAGTCACATAGCGGGGCAAGATGTGCGGCGGCGGTGACGCCGACCGAACTTTCGACCATGCACGAGAGCATGATTTTCATGCCATGCGCGCGGGCGGTGTGGATGGCGCGCAGCGCCTCGCGGATGCCGCCGGTTTTCATCAGTTTGACCACCACCCCATCAATTGCCCCGGCATAACGGGCCACATCCGCTGCCGTTTTGACGCTTTCATCGGCAAAAATCCTCAGTTTGACGCCTTTTTTCTGGAGTTCAGCGTGCAGCCAGCGATAGGCTTGCGGGTCGCCAACCGGCAGGGGTTGTTCGACCAGTTCCAGGTTGTATTTTTCGAGGCGTGGAATCAATTCGAGGGCTTGCTGGGGCGTCCAACCGGCGTTGGCATCGACGCGCAGGCGGGCGTCGGTTGCCGAGCGAATGGCCGCAATTGCGCCTTCGGGGTCATCGGGCCCCAGTTTGACTTTGATGATGGGATAGCCGCTTTCGCGGGCGCTTTTGGCCATCACTTCAGGCTTGTCGATGCTGATGGTGAAGGAAGTCTGTGGCAGTGGGGCCGGAGTTAGACCAAACAGGCGGTAGAGCGGCTGGTTGAGCAGTTTTCCCCACAGGTCGTGCAGGGCAATATCAACCGCAGCCTGGGCGGCGTGCGCGCCTTGCGGCAGGGCGTTGAGTATGTCTTCCAGCGCGTAGGGGTTTTCACCGAGAGGAGGGAGGGCGTTGAGGTAGGCCAGCAGGCTCTCCTGGGTATCGCCGTAATATGGCACAGCGGCGGCCTCTCCGTAGCCGGTCCATCCGTTGTGTTCAATGCGCGCCAGCACGTTATGCCGCTGGTCGCTGGCCCCATGCGCCACGCGGAAGGTGGTTTTCAGGTTGAGGGTGAGAGGGGATGCGGTCAGATTCATCGAAACCGCCTCGCTCCGCGATAATTTTCATGCAGCCACTTGCCATAGATTTTGCTTTGCGGGTCGAAGCTGTTGTAAGAAACGCCCCAATCGGTGCCGTTGGCGTGGATGAATTCCTGCCCGCCCAGCGAGATGCCGACGTGGGTGATGCGGGCGGCGCGGACGTAACCCCGCGCATCCGGGCCAGGGATGTCATCTTCCGAAATCTCGCCGAAAAAGACCAGGTCGCCAGGCTGGAGCGGGCCTTCGACCGGCTCGCCTTTCATGAACTGCTGGTCGGCGTCGCGTGGGATGGTGACGCCCATGTAGGCATAGAACGTCCCGGCGAAACCGGAGCAGTCGAAGCCGTAGGGCGTCCGCCCGCCCCACAGATAAGGCACGCCGACGAAACGGCGCATCAGGTTCAGGGTCAGGTCGATGCCCGCCGGGGTGGTGGTCGGGCGGAATTCGGGCGCGGTCAGGTCGGAGGGGGTTAATCGCCAAAGGCGGCCATCGGGCAGTTCTATCCAGGCATCGCCTTCGCGCGTTTCTTTTAAGTAAACCGGCGTGGCAAATGGAATTTTTTGCACCAGCGCGCCGCTCTCGTCACGGGCTTCGGCCAACACTGCGGAAACAATCGCTGCGCAGCCTGCCTGATACTCCCGGACGCGCGCCTCGGAACAGGGATGCAGCGCGCGGGTATGAATCCAGCCGATGTAGCCATCGTGGACCACGTACACCCGCGTCCAATCGCCCCCGTTTTCCAGAATGCGCACCGCCTCGCCCAGCCGCACCTGGCTGACGCGCTCCGTCAGGATACCCTGCCCGCGCCGCACATCGTCCACCGGGCGGTTCACCAGCGCCCAGGGCGTCTCGCTGGTTAGCAGTACCTTAATTTCGTCGGTCTCAAACCGACCGGCAATATTGCGCGCCTCGGCGCGCATGGCCTCGGTCAGCACCATACCGGTCAGCGCGCCGTTTGCATTCAGGCGCACATCAAAAATCCCCTCGCGGTCATCGGCGTAATGTTCCATCTTGTAACGGTAAAGCGTGTCGCTGACCGGGTTGCCGCGCCGCGCCCAAAAATCGGTGACGCGCGCCAGCCACTCACCCAGCACATCCTCGTGGACATTGTGTCCAATCCCTTTTGGGACCCATAACTCGCTGGCTGGAATGTGTCGCGCCATGAATTCGGCATGCTTCATCGGCGCGTTGACGCGGTCTTCTGCGCCCTGCACAATCAGCACCGGGCGGGTGACGCGCGCCAGGTCTTCGGGCGTGTAATTTGGCTCCTTGATGAGTTCTGCCACCGTCAGCCGCACCAGTTCGCGCCAGTAATCCGCGCCCAGGCCGCCGTGCAATTCCTGCATTTCGCGCATCCAGGCAGGCCGTTCACGTTCAATAAAATCCGGGTCGAAAATCGGCGGTTCTTTTTCGGGAAGGTCGGGACTAACCCAGGCATTCCCGGCCTGGATGACGCAGGTTTCGGTTACATCGGGGTGTTCCATCAGCACCAGCAGGGCCACATTCCCGCCGTTGCTGTGTCCTACAATATGCGCCTTTTCGAAACCGAGCGCGCGTACCAGCCCGGCCATATCGGCGGCCAGTTCCTTGAAGGTATAGGTCATGCGCGGGTTGCCCGATTTTCCGTGTCCCCGGCAATCGGGCAAAATCATGAAATATTGGCTTTCAAGCCGGGTTACGACGTTATACCAGCACGAGCGGCCAGTTTGAGTCGAGCCATGAATCAGCAAGACTGGGGCCTGACCGGGTTTGGGCGTGCCAAAGGTTTCGTAAAAAATTTCGGTGCCGTTGACGGGTGCGTAGGGCATAGTTTCTCCGAGAATAGGGGGTGTTTTTAGTATATCATGGAGACGCGCGCCCAACAGATTGCAGGCTGATAATTTTCTCCGCGCGGAACTCAACCCGGCTGAATCTGGTTTCGATACAGCGGCAGTGGTCGAACAGGGCCGTGTTGGTCGAGCTTGTCGAGACTGGCCTGTATCGAGACCCCGCCGCCTGCTCGACCATCATCCTTTCACTCGTTTCAAAAACCCCGGTGTGTTCAGTTCCCGCTCCAGCAGGTAGGTGAAATAGCCCTGCATCACCGCTTCCACCTGCTTCTGACTTTCGGCATTGGGGCGCGCCCGCGCCGCCTCAGCATAATTACTGCGCTGAAAGTGCCGCAGGTACTTGAGCGCCTCCATGCTGATGCTCCACAGGCCCGGCAGGCCCATCCCGCACTTCGGGCAGATGACACCGCCCGCCGAGGGCGAGAAATACTGGTTGAGCGGCTCAATTTCGCGGCCACAATTGGCGCATTCGAACAATTTCGGGCGGAAACCCAAAAAGTCGAGCAGGCGCATCTCGTAGTAACGCACCGCCAGCCAGCCGTCTGGCTCGTTCGCAATTCGCGCCAGCGTCTCGGTGAGCGCGCGGAAAATGACCGGATTGTTGCCTTCTTCATCGTAAGTGAAGCGGTCAATCAGTTCGAGTACATAGGCGGCATACCCCATCTTCACCAAATCCTCGCGGATGGGCAGATAGGCATCGAGCGTCTCGACCTGAGCGACAATCGGCAGTTCGCGCCCACGCGCCAGCTGAATTGTGACCCGTGTAAATGGCTCCAGGTGCCCGGCTTTGCGCGAGAGCACCTTGCGCGCGCCTTTGGCGATGGCGCGCAGTTTGCCATGCTCGCGCGTGAACAGGGTTAGCAGCCGGTCGGCCTCGCCCCAGTCAGAATGACGGAGGACAATGGCCTCGGCCCGGAAGGAACGTGGTTGGTTCATGCGCGATATTGTATCAAAGCGCGAGGGCGGCTGTTTTTTGTCCAGGTAGTCAGGTCAAAAAACAGCCGCGCCCTGATGGATAACTGCGGGGGGATTAGCGTCTCCCGCTCCCCAGACGCCCGGTTGTGCCTTTTTTGTGGTACAAGCGTTGGTCAGCGGCAGCCAGCAGTGCTTCGGGCGTTTCGCCATCGTCGGGGTAGCAGGAGATGCCAGAGCTAAAGGATAAGAAGATGAGCGGATTGGTCGAGATGGGGGTCATGCTGACCAGGTCGGCCAACCGCTGCACCAATACGGGCCCGCGTATCAGGTCGATTCCAGGCAGCATCAGGATGAATTCATCGCCGCCATAGCGAAACAATAAGTCGGTGGTGCGAAGGTCGGCGGCAATGCGGCGCACTACTGAAACCAGCACTTCATCGCCACAGGCATGGCCGTATGTGTCATTGATTTCCTTAAACTTATTCAGGTCGATGAAAACCAGCGCGAATTTGTAGTTGTATCGTTGCGCGCGTTCAATTTCTTCCTGCAAGCGCAGGTCAAGTGCCTGGCGTGAGTACGCGCCGGTCAGGTGGTCGAACATTCCAGGCCCAAAGTCCATCGGTTTCACCTCGCGCACTCGCTCCGAGAGCAGGCGCATGAGTTCAATGCCGATTTCAGGAACGGTGGCCAGCATCTCCTGAAATTTTTCTTTGTTCAGGCATTTTAGCCGAGCGCTGGTGATGGCGACAACTGTGGCGGTGCGTGGAACGTTTTCGAGCAAAGCAATTTCCCCAACGACATGTCCTGGACGCCGGAAGGTGAGCAGTTGTGGGCTGCGCAATTTTCCCTGTACAATGGCAAGGATGCCTGAGTCTATCCAGTATAAATTTTCTCCCGATTCGTTCTGCAAAAACAAGATTTCCCCAGGGGTCAGTTCGACATCCTGCCCGAATTTTTCCAGGAAATCTTTCAACGAAACGGCAAAAGGTGAAATAGCCGGGGCCGTATTCGGTACATTGTTGAGTTGGCTGTATACGGTTTGAAGTTTGGCCAGGACGGGTTGGGAAAGAAATCGCTTATTTTTCACGGTTTTGCCACGCAAGAGGAATCAATTAATTGCAAGTTTAAATTTTAGCATAGAAATCAGGCGGGATTGCATGATTGGGTAGATGGGCTTATAAAGGCATTCAGGAGCATGTCAACAGCAGAGTCGATTTCCGTAGCGTCGCTGTTGGTTGGGGTGGATGCCGTGTTTGGGAGAAATGCTTGTCAAACGGGGCGATTTTTTGGGTCTACTGCTCCTGTTTTTCCTCGTTATCTGGCTGCCCAGCCTTTTCATCGGCTTTGGCCTGCTCATTTTTCCTGGACATCTTTTGTTGCAACTTTTGTTCTTTCTTTTTCTTCTTTGCGATTTCTTTTTGGCGTTTTTCGTACTTGTAATTTGTTTTTGCCAAGGTGGCATCCTTTCTGGGCGTGGGGGGGGATGGCTTGCCTGTTTCGATTTAACCACAGTTTTGCGCAAAAACAACTACAATTTTCCAAAAGCCAAAATTCCAGATTGACAAAAAAACGGACGCATAGTAACATACTACCCGCCCAGGGCGAGGTAGCTCAGCGGCAGAGCAAGCGGCTCATAATCGCTCGGTCGTGGGTTCAAATCCCACCCTCGCCACACCAAATCCCACTCAAGGTGGGATTTTTCTTTATAGAGATTGGATGAATAGGCAGTATAATTTTTATAATTCTATTCGTTTTCATTCTCTACATAAATGGCAGGCACTTATGTCGAATATCAACCAGTCACGGCCTCCGTCCTCAGGGGGAGGAAATGCTAACTCACTCCGCGCGGCGGTGAACGCAGGCGCGCCTCGTCCGCAGGCTGCTCCTCCTTCGCCTTCGTCTGGTTCGGGTTTCCTGCCGCCTCCCATTTCGCGGCTGGATGACACAGGTCTATCGCAACTCTGGCTTCAAGACCTGGCGCTTAAAATCCTTTACTTTCAGGGTTTTCTCTCTGGCTTCAAAATCGCCGAGGAAATCGCTCTGCCCTTTGCAGGCGTGACCGACCAGATTTTAGAATCGCTCAAGCGCGAGAAACTGGTCGAAGTCAAATCGTCCTCCATGGGATTGGGAGAAGGCTCGTACCAATATGCCATCACTGGGGCTGGAATTGACCGTGCGCGCGAGGCGCTTGAGCGCAGCCAGTATGCTGGACCGGCTCCCGTTCCCATCGAAATCTATAACGAAGCCATCCGTAAACAGAGTCGTCATCGCGTGGTGGTTACCCAGCGTCATATGCGCCAATTGCTCTCGCAATTGGTGATGTCGAATACGACCTTTGAGCGGCTTGGCCCGGCCTTGAACTCAGGCACTTCGATTTTCCTCTATGGGCCTCCTGGCAACGGCAAAACCAGCGTAGCACGCGCTTTTGGCAATCTCATCCTCCAGCAGGATATGTACATTCCTTATGCGCTGTATGTGGATGGGCAGGTCATCAAATTGTACGATTCGGTCAATCATCAGCGCGCGGCAGATGATGATGCCACCTCCGCCGGGACGGGGTCGCTTCGTTCCGGGCAAAAGCGTGACCCGCGCTGGGTTCATATTCGCCGCCCCTTTATTGTCGTGGGTGGAGAATTGACGCTGGCCGGTCTGGACCTGGTTTTTGACGATACTCATAAATATTATGAAGCGCCCTTCCAGGTGAAGGCCAACGGTGGCATCTTCCTTATTGATGACTTTGGCCGCCAGCAGGTACGCCCGCGCGACTTGCTCAACCGCTGGATTGTGCCACTCGAAAACCGGGTGGATTTCCTGACTTTACACACCGGACGCAAAATTGAAGTGCCGTTCGACGTGCTGGTGGTGTTCTCGACCAACCTTCCTCCCCGCGACCTGGTGGACGAGGCTTTCCTGCGTCGTCTGCGCCACAAAATCGAAATCGGTGACCCCAACTTTGAAGAGTATCGTCAGATTTTCCAGCGTGTTGCCCAGGCCAAAGGCGTTCAGTACAATGACCAGGGGCTGGCCTATTTGCTTCAGGAATGGTACATCAAGCGTAACCGTAAATTGCGCGCATCGCACCCGCGTGACTTGTGTGACCAACTTTTGGATATTGCCCGTTATCGTGGCGTTGAGCCGGTGATGAATAAAGAATTGCTCGACCTGGCGGCACAGTCTTATTTTGTGGAACTTTAAGCGCAAACTCTCTTCCTGCCCATGCAGATTTCGCTTTCGCCTCCTTTCTACTTTGCCCATCGCGGCGCTTCGGCTCATGCTCCCGAAAATACGCTGGCAGCTTTTGAGTTAGCCCTCAGGCAAGGCGCGCCTGCCATTGAATTTGATGTCAAATTGACCGTTGACCGTCATGTGGTTATCCATCATGACCAAACCCTCGACCGTACCACGGATGGCTCTGGTTTGATTAGCCAACAGCCCCTTGCAGCCCTGCGTGAGCTGGATGCCGGCTCGAAATTTTCGGCCAACTTTCGCGGCGAGAAAATCCCCACGCTTGGCGAAGTGTTTGAATCTCTCGGTAAAAAATTGTTTATGAATGTGGAACTGACCAATTACGGTTCTCCGTTCGATGGCCTGGTGGATGAAGTGGTTAAGTTGGTGAAGAAGCACGGACTGGAGGAATGGGTCTTGTTCTCATCCTTCCTCCCGACCAATCTGATTCGCGCCCGACAGTTGCTGCCCTCGGTTCCGCGTGGTCAATTGTTCTTTCCTGGTGGCTCTGGCTGGTGGCAGCGGTTTGGGGCAAAGTTTATGTCGCTTCATGCGGAGCACCCGTTCAAAGATGATGTGAACGCCGAAATGATACAGCGTACTCACTCCCAGGGCCGCCGCGTTTACGCATGGACGGTCAACGACCCGGCAGAGATGAAATCTTTGCGTATTTTGGGCGTAGATGCCATTTTTACCGACGACCCGCTGTTGGCAAATGAACATTTTTTGAGACCTGTCATGTAGTTTCCCCTCTGCGTCGATGTTTCCCCTCCATTGGATTTCGCTTGCCGCTGCCCGGATTCGCCCACACATCAGGCATACACCGCTGGTGTGGGATGCCCAACAGGACTGGTATTTAAAGTGGGAAAATCAGCAGGTGACAGGTTCTTTCAAGGCGCGCGGCGCGTTGAACAAAGTTCTTTCGCTTGAAGCCTGGGAACGAGAGCAAGGGTTGGTCACCGCTTCAGCGGGGAATCATGGTCAGGGCGTGGCCTACGCCGCGAAACTGACCGGTACGCCGGTAAAAGTTTTTGCCTCAGAACATGCCTCTGCGAAAAAGGTCAGCGCAATGCGCGAACTGGGCGCAGAAGTGGTACTTGTTCCTGGCGGGTATGAACAGGCCGAAGCGGCGGGCATCTGTTTTGCGGCTGAACACAGCAAAACCTGGGTTTCTGCCTACAACGACCCCCAGGTGATTGCCGGGCAGGGAACGATTGGGTTGGAGATAGCCGCCGACCTGGCATTGGATGAGTCATTTACCGTGGTAGTTCCAATCAGCGGTGGGGGACTGGCAGCTGGAGTAGGCGCAGCATTGCGTGGGTTGCCCAGACCGCCCAGGGTGGTGGCGGCCCAGCCAAAAGCATCACCGTTTATGCATGCCCTGTTTAACGGCGGCACGCAATCAGCGGTGGTAGAATCTCCTACCCTGGCCGATGGCCTGACCGGCGCGGTGCAAGATGGTTCGCTTACGATTCCCCTCGTGCGGCAATTCATTCACAATATTTTGCTGGTGAGCGAAGAGTCAATTGCCCGGGCTGTGGCTTTTGCCTGGTCAGAGTATGGTCAGGTTATCGAACCGTCAGCAGCAGTGGCGCTGGCCGCTGTTTTAGACAAAATGGTGAAACCGCCGCTGGTCGTTCTGATTTCAGGTGGTAATATTCATCCACAACAGCACGCGAAGATTCTGGAGCAAATGGCAGAATGAAGAAAATCTCTTTTGGGAGCATTTTATTTCGCTGGCTGACGCTGGCAGGGTTGCTTGCTGCCGCTTTTTCGCCTGCATTGGCGCAAGGACGCGACCCGGTGGCCGAGCATTTACGTAAAATGACTCCCGAAGAGCGAGTGGGTCAGTTATTCCTGGTTTCGTTTAGCGGCACCGAGGTTGGTCCCACATCCTCCATCTATGACCTGGTGGTCAATCACCATGTCGGCGGCGTGGTGTTGATGGCCGCCAACAACAATTTCATGGGCGAAAACACCACCCAGGCCGCCTACGAGATGATTTCCGCGCTGCAAAGCGTAGAGGCTCAATCTGCGTTTGACTCTGCGCCAGATGCAATGCCCAGGGTGTATGTGCCTTTACTCATTGGCATTTCCCAAGAGGGCGGCGGTATGTCTAACGACCAGATTTTAAGCGGACTGACCCCTTTGCCTGACCAAATGGCTATTGGAGCCACCTGGAATCGCGCGTTGGCTCAGGGCGTAGGCGCAACGATGGGGCGTGAGCTTGCGGCGCTTGGTTTTAACCTTTACCTGGGCCTTTCGCTCGATGTGCAAACCCTGACCAATCCGGCTACGAACAGCGACCTTAATACCCGTTCCTTTGGCGGCGACCCTTACTGGGTGAGCGAGTTGGGAAAAGCATATGTGACCGGTTTGCATGAGGGGGCATCTGGACGTATGCTGGTTATTGCCAAGCATTTTCCTGGCAGCGGCGGGGCCAACCGGCCGGCCGCGCAGGAGATTTCCACCGTCCGTCGTTCGCTGGATGAATTGAAATCGGTCGAACTCCTCCCTTTTTTTGCCGTTACCGGTGGCGCGCCTGACCCCAATGCGAAAGTAGATGGCCTGTTGGTTTCGCACATGCGTTATCAGGGGTTCCAGGGAAATATTCGCGCCACCACTCGCCCCATTAGCCTTGACCAGCAGGCGCTGGGGCAAGTGCTTTCCTTGCCAGAACTGGCAGATTGGCGTGCAAACGGTGGCTTGCTGGTGAGCGACAACCTGGGAACGCCTGCCGTGCGCCGTTTTTATGACCCCGATGGGCGCAATTTTTCTGGTCGGCTGGTAGCGCGCGATGCCTTCCTGGCTGGTAATGACCTGATTTACATGGGGAACATCGTTTCATCCGATGCGCCCGACACCTATACCACTGTGATTCGGTCACTGGAATTTTTTGCCCAAAAGTATCGAGAAGACTCGGCTTTTGCCAGCCGGGTGGACGAGTCAGTCTATCGTATTTTGGCGGCCAAGTACCGATTGTATGGGACATTTCGTCAGCCTGTGGCTTCGCCTCTTGCGTCTGACCTGGCAGTATTGGGGGCGGGGCAAAGCCAGGTATTCGAAGTGGCGCGTAACGCTGCGACGCTTATCAGCCCTGCGCCGGGCGACCTGGCAACGGTGCTGCCTTCTCCGCCTGGCTTGTCGGACCGGATAGTTTTCCTCTCAGATTCTCGAGTGGCGCGGCAATGCGCGGGATGTGATGATATCAATGTATTGAGCAAAACCTCTTTTCAATTGGCCGTGCAGCGTTTGTATGGGCCGTTGGGCGGGGGCTTGATAACGCCTAGTTATCTTTCATCCTATAGTTTTGATGATTTGAATCTGATGATGAACGATAAGGCTCCTACGCCTGACCTGTCCAATGATTTGAACCGCGCAACCTGGGTGGTGATTTCCACGCTGGATATGCCGGAGGGTTCTGAGAGTTTGTCAATCCTGCGGCGTTTTCTGACCGAGCGTCAACGTTTGTTGAGTAGCAAGAAGGTTATCCTGTTCTCGTTTAGCGCGCCTTTTTATCTCGATGCGACCGATATTTCGAATCTGACGGCCTATTATGGTCTATACAGCGAATCGGAGCCTTTTATCGACGTAGCCGCGCGGCTCTTGTTTCAGGAAATCACTCCGTCCGGGTCATTGCCGGTTTCGGTGCCGGGCATTGGCTACGACTTGATTTCCATCACTGCTCCTGACCCCAATCAGATTATTCGCCTGAGTCTGAATCTTCCGGCGCCTTCGCCCACTTCAGTCGGAAGTACGGTTACTCCAGAGCCGACCGTTGTGCCGGTGTTTCGCGTGGGGGATACGATTTCCCTGCGTACAGGCGTCATTCTCGACCATAACCAGCGTCCCGTTCCAGATGGAACGGTTGTGCGTTTCACCTTCTCGCAAGGAGAAAGCGGACTTTTCCAGCAGGTAGATACCGTCACATCGGAGGGGGTGGCGATTGTGGCTTACCGTTTGGATAAGCCCGGCTTGATAGAAATTCGAGCGGCCAGTGAACCGGCGCGGGTTTCAGACACCATTCAATTGGATGTCAGCAACGAAGGCGTTTCGGTGCTAATTAGTACGCCAACCAGCGCACTTCTTCCTACGCCAACCGTGACCCCTACCTTGCCGTTGCCAACGCCAACCCCCATGCCCATCTCTGCTTTACCGATGATGACGGATGGATACCCGAATGCCTGGGGCTGGTTTATGGTGGTGCTTGTTCTGTTTGCTGGGGCGCTGTTGTCGTACTGGCTGGGAACGCAAGTGGTTGAACCGCGCTGGGCGGTTCGTTGGGCGCTGCTGGTATTTTTGAGTGGCGTCCTGGTATATAACTATTTAGTTTTAGATTTTCCGGGCGCGGAGAGTTGGCTGGGCGGCCGCGGCCTGTCGTCTTTTTTGCAGGCCGTGCTGGTGGGGCAGGTCGTTGGGTTTATCCTTGGCTGGGTCTGGCGCTCAGCGGCTGAGGGTGGCAATCAGGCTCACGAGCAGTAGCGCGGCTGAAATCCCAAACAGGATGCTTTCGGGCGGCGCAAACAGCGTATCTAATGTAGGATGGCGCTTTTGGCGCATCATCGGGCGCTGTGGCAGGTCTTTTGTTCCAAACAGATATTGGCGGAAAGTTTCTACACTATCAGGACGCAGGTCGGGATGCAGTTCCATGGCCCACAAGATGGCTTTTTCGGTCCGCAGGCTGATTTGCGGATTGATTTTGCGGGGCGAAACCAGTCCTTCGGGGTGCAGGAACCGTTGACGCGCATCGACTGGCGGCTGATTGGTGAGCAGGTGATAGAGTGTGGCTCCAAAAGCATACAGGTCAGAGCGCACATCCGTATGGCTTTCAGAGCCGCCATATTGTTCAAGAGGGGTATAAAGCACTGTACCTTGACCCTGAATGATGGTAATGGTTTCTTCATCGGGTGAAAGCACTTTAACCAGTCCAAAATCGACCAGTTTGAGCAGCCCTTCAGGAGTCAGTTTAAGGTTGGATGGTTTGATATCGCGGTGGACGATGGGCGGTTTTTGTTTGTGCAGGTAAGCGAGAGCGTCTGTCAGTTGGGCTGCCCAATCGAGAACCAGGCTTTCGTCGAGATACATATTGCGTGATTTGGCTTCCAACATCATGGTTCGCAGGTCTTTGCCCGCCACATAATCCATCACGAGATAATCTCTCTCGGCGATGGAGAAAAAGTCGGAGACTTTGGGAAGGTTGGGATGGTCGAGGCGCGCGAGAACAGTGGCCTCGCGCAAAAACTGGTCGCGAGCCTCGTTGAATACCTTTTCAGGCAGGTTGCGGTCGTGTTCGACCTCCTTAAGCGCGCACTTGCGCCCTTCGAGGCGCAAATCATCCGCCAGGTAGATGTTTCCCATTCCACCTTGCCCGATGCGCTCACGGACGCGATAGCGTTCGCGCAGGACCTCACCCGGTTGAATCGGGGTCGGCATTTAGATTGAATCTCCTTTTTGGTGGTCTGTGCTAAAAAGTCGGCGTAGTTTCTGCACAGAATGAAAGTTTTCTGCTATATTATAACAAATGAGCGATTTTCATAACCAGAAAGATTTTCCACTTTTGGTTGCCCAAAACGGCCCGCTCAAAGGGGAGCGCTGGCTGTTAGACCGCCCTTTGGTCATTGGCCGTGAACCCAGTTGCGAGGTAGCCATCCCTGACCGGCAGGTCTCCCGGTATCATGCCCGATTAACGCCCGGTGCCAATGGAGTGGTGCTGGAAGATTTGGGCAGTAAAAATGGAACTCACTATAACGGCACACTGCTGTCGGCGCCTGTAGTATTGCAGGATGGTGATACCATCCATATCGCGGCAACGCAGGAGTTCCAGTTTCTGAGTTCTGATGCCACCATGCCGCTTCAAGCAGCCCCGGCGCGTAGCGGGCGGTTGTTGCTCGATATGCGCGCCCGCCAGGTCTGGCTGAATCAGGCTCAACTGACACCGCCGCTTTCAGCCCAGCAATTTCAGTTGCTCTGGACGTTATACCAGAACGCCGGGCGGGTGGTCACGCGCGATGAATTGGTCTCGGCAGTTTGGGGTGATGAGCAGTCGGCGGGGGTGACTGACCAGGCCCTGGACGCTCTCATCCGCCGCCTGCGCGACCGTCTGGCTGCGATGGACCCCTCTCACAATTACATCGTTACCGTGCGCGGACATGGCATTATGCTCGATAACGCGCCCGCAGACTGAGAAAATTATCCCAATCACCCAAACAAGGCGAGAGAAACTCCTCGCCTTGTTCTTTTTTACTTCTGTTCCCTACTGCCCCATTTGCTTGTTTTCTTTGTCCCCTGACTATTTGATTCCAAGATAACTGGCACGCACGCGCGGGTCTTCGAGTAATTCTTTCCCTGTGCCTTCCATAACAATTTCGCCGGTTTTTAGCACATAGGCGCGATGACACATTTCCAGCGCAAGCGATGCGTTTTGCTCGACCAGCAGGATGGTCAGTCCCAGTTCATGGTTCAGGCGCACGATGGTCTCGAACATGGCGTCAATCACAATCGGCGCCAACCCAAGCGAAGGCTCGTCGAGCATGAGTAATTGTGGCTGCGACATGAGCGCGCGCCCAACCGCGAGCATTTGCTGTTCGCCCCCCGAGAGCGTGCCGCCACGCTGGTTGATTCGTTCTTTTAATCGCGGGAAGAGCATGAAGACTTCTTCCATATTTTTTTCGATGTCCTGGCGGTTGGAACGGGTGTATGCGCCAACCAACAGGTTTTCACGCACCGAAAGTGGGGCAAAGATACGGCGGCCTTCTGGTACGAGCGTAATTCCGCTTGTAACGACTTTGTGAGTGTCTTTTACTAACGGTTGCCCTTTGAACGTAATGGTGCCTTCGCTATACGACTTGACCGCTGCGATGGTTTTCATCAGCGTTGATTTTCCGGCGCCGTTTGCGCCAATAACCGCCACAATTTCGCCCTGGTCTACCCTCAGGTTGATTTTATTCAGGGCGCGAATACCGCCGTAATAAACGGACAGGTCATGAATGTCAAGAAGCGCTGAGGTCGCGGGCATTTTTTCTCTCTCCCAGATAGGCTTTGATGACGTCTGGGTTGTTTTGAATTTCCTGAGGGGCGCCAACGGTCAGGAGTGAACCCAGGTTAAGGACGTAGATGCGCGAATCACGGCACAATTCCATGACCACTGCCATGTGATGTTCGATAATGATGATGGTATATTTCATCAAATTGTGGATTTTGCGTATCAATTCGATTAATTCGTTGCACTCGTCCTCGTTCATTCCGGCGGCGGGTTCGTCGAGCAGAAGCAGTTGCGGCGAAGTCGCCATGGCGCGCGCAATCTCCAGGCGGCGTTGCAAGCCATAGGGCAGGCTGGAAGCGCGCGCATGGGCATGTTCTTGCAGGTTGACCATTTCCAGCAATTCCAGCGCTTTTTGGCGAGTATCGCTCTCGATGCGGCGCGCGCGCGCGGTACGCAGAAAGGCCTCGGCCAGTGAATAGCGCGGCGTGCTGTGCAAGCCCAGCTCTACATTTTCGTAAGCCGTCATTTGTGGGAACAGGCGTATGTTCTGAAATGTGCGGCTGATGCCAAGTCTGCAAATCTGGTCGGGGGATTTTCCCAAAATGTTCCTGCCGTTGAGCAGGATTTCTCCCCCGGTGGGTTGGACGGCATTGGTAATCAGGTTGAAGATGGTGGTTTTTCCCGCGCCGTTTGGACCAATCAACGCCACCATTTCGCCGTTTCGGAGTGAAAAGGAGACGTCATTGACGGCGCGTACGCCTCCGAAATCAACGGTCAGGTGACGGATGGAGAGAATCTCGTTGGCATGAGTGGTCATTGGATGGCTATCCTTCCGCTGGTTTAGATTTGCGACGGAGTTTGGCCCACCAGCTTTTCGCAAAATGAAGATTCATTTCGACATAGCCCAGCAACCCCTGCGGACGGTAAATCATTACTATTACAAACAAGAATCCATAGATGATAAGACGCCATTCGGCCAGGGCGCGTAACAGTTCTGGAACAGCGATGAGCACGAAAGCAGTGATCACCGGCCCAATCAGTGATTGGATGCCGCCAAAGACCACTGCTGCCAGCAGGTCTGATGATTTTGTGATGGTGAAAAACGAGGGACTGAGGTAAGCAAAATAAAAACCGAGCAGGCCTCCCGCCACCCCGGCATAGAAAGCGCTGATGAAGAGTGCCAGCAGTTTGGTTTTGAGCAGGTCCACGCCCATCATTTGCGCGGCGACTTCATCTTGCCCGACGGCTATGCAGTTCTTGCCGTATTGCGATGTGACAAACATGTGCGCAAAATAGAGCGCCATCAGTACGGCGATGACAACCACAAGAACGGTGGTATGGCTGGGGATGTTCATATACCCGAAGGCTGCCCCGATTTTAATGGTGCCAATTTCCTGCGTATTGTTGAGCAGCAAGCGGATGGCTTCGGAAAAGCCCAGGGTAGCAATTGCAAAATAGTCACCGCGCAGTCGGCTGCGAAAGGCGGGGTAACCGATGATAAAACTGCATATTCCGGCGAATGCGCCGCCCGCCAACAGGGCAATGACGAAGTGCACCCCAAATTCTTTAACCAGAATGGCGCTAATGTAGCCGCCCAGGGCCATGAAACCGGCATGACCAATGCTGAACAGACCCGTATAGCCAGTCAGAATGGATACCCCCAGAGCGGCAATAATGTTGATGCCACAGAGAATGAGTATGGCGTTGATGTATCCCATCGTATCGTTCTCCCCTCTCTAGAGTTTTTCGTCTACGTTTTTGCCCATCAATCCGTTGGGGAAGAAGAGCAGAATGATAATCAGGAATAAGAACGAAAACAGGTCACGGTAACTGGATGAGATATAGCCTGAAACGAGCGTCTCCAACACGCCCAGCAGCATACTGCCTACAATCGCGGCGGGCAGGCTGCCCAGGCCGCCGACGATACTGGCAATCATTGCCTTGATGGTGACGATACCCATCATGGGGAAGACTGCGTATTTGATGCCATAGAAAACCCCTGCAATGGATGAAAGCACGCCGGTAATGACGAAGATGATAATTGCCACAGCATTGTTGTTGATGCCCATGAGCGAAGCCGTCTGGATGTCGATGGCGCTGGCGCGGATGCCCAATCCCCAGCGCGTGCGATACAGAAACAGCCAGAGCAGGGCCAGCACGCCGAAAGAAATTGCTCCGGCTATCAGGTCCATCCGGCCAATCGAGACGTTTCCGACGAAAATCGGTTGAACGCTTTCCACCGGGAACTTGCGGAAGGTGCCGCCGAAAATCAGGTTGATGATGTTGACCACAGCCAGGTTGACGCCCATTGCTGAAATCATCATGAACAGGCGCGGGGCTTTGCGTGCGCGCAGCGGGCGGTAGGCCAAACTTTCTGAGCCGACGGATAGGATAATGGTCAGGATGATAGACAAAATCATTGCCAGCCAGAAGGGCATGGCGAGCGAGGAAATGGCTACAAAGGCCATGAACGCGCCAAAGGCCATGAATGCATCAAACGCCCAGTTTGTAAAGTTATACACGCTATACACAAGCGCGTATCCTACTGCCAGCAGGGCGTAAATTGCGCCAATGGAGATGCCGCTTACCAGTTGTTGGATGAATAATTCCATGCTGACTCGCTTTTCCTGGTCAGGGATTGCCGGCTGATGGTTGCCAGAATCAAAGGGGGGGTGTTTGCCGGATTTGAGCAAACACCCCCGCCTGAGTGAGGGCTTATTTCGGCTGGAAGGTTTCCAGCAACACCCATTCGCTGTTCTTGATGGTGTTAATCAGCAGCGGTTTTTTCAATGGGTTGTGCGTTGCCGGGTCCATCGTCACTTTGCTGGTGAACAGTTGGACATCGGTCATGGTCTCAATTGCATCACGAATGGCCTGGGGGGTGGGCTCGCCTTTTTTGACTGCTTCACGGATGCCGTACTCAATCATCATCAGGGCATCCAGGCCGTAGTAGGTATAGATGTTGGCCTTAATCCCATGCTTGGCCTCAAACGCAGCGTTGAATTCGGCAAATTCTGGCGCGCTTTCTGAGACACCCGTTGTTACGATGGCTCCCTCCAGTTGCGGGCCTGCCATTTCAAGCAGTTCTGGCACGAAAACGCCATCGCCAGCCATCATTTGAATCTTCAGACCCAGCGCTTCTGCCTGCTGGGCGGCCAGGCCAACATCCTTGTAGGTGTAGGCATCCATCACCAGCAAATCGGCGCCAGAGTCTTTGATTTTCGCCAATTGGGCGCGGAATTCGGCGTCTCCCTGGGTGTAGCCTTCTTCGGCAACAATCTCGCCGCCCAATTCGACAAAGTGGTCCTTAAAGAACTGGTGCAGGCCAACCGTGTACGGAGATGCGATATCGGTCAGCAGGGCGGCTTTGCGCAGCCCCAACTTGTTGTAGGCAAAATCGGCCTGGGCATAGCCCTGGTAGGGGTCAATGAAGCAAACCCGGAACATGTATGGGTGCAATTGCCCGCTTTCCGAGACCGTCACATTGACATTCGAGGCAGTGGTGGCGACGACAGGAATCTTCGCCGCATCGGCAATATCGGCTATCGGAATGGCAGCCGCCGACCACGAAGGGCCAATGACGGCTACGACTTTGTCCTGGTCGAACAGGCGTTTCGTCACTGCAACCGCATCCGTCACTTCTGAGCGGGTGTCATAGACAATCAACTCCAGTTTGTAGCCGCCGATGCCGCCTTCAGCATTGATTTTATCGATATGGTCCTGAAGCGCAGGAACGGATGCTGGGCCGACGTAGGCATCTACACCAGTCTGTTCGGTGATAAACCCAATCTTGAGCACTTTCTCGCCCCCGCTGCAGCCCGTCAGGGCGCTGGAAAGAACGAGCAACAAGACCAGGATGAACCCCAGCCTCTTCGTGCCAAACAGTGATGCTTTTTCCATGCTTCTTCTCCTTTTGAATGGTTGATTTGGATGAGGAAAATGCAATCGGTATGAGTCAAGGAGTTGATGAAACCCCTGTCAGGATTTTTATCAGAAAGTGGGGAATAGAATAATGCCAAATTTCACGTTATCATTCTAGCAATATTCAGAGGTCATGTCAACAAGTGCGCAGCCGTTTTTAACCAAAAATGTCAGACAACGCGAAAAATTCCTGTTTCAGGAATTTGCGTTCAGAGTTCTTGTGTTCTGGATTTTCTGGCGGTTTCAAGTTCGGAGATGGAAGGATATGAAAAAATTCGGCAGAGAGCCTCTATTCGCGCTCCCACAACACGAGTCCATTCCTGGTTTGCGCATATTCTTTGATTTTCTGGCGCATGTCCGCCAGATTGACAAACAGGGATGTGACTTGCGAAGCATGCGCAGCGATGCTTTCCTGCCAGCCGGCCAATCCCTGAGGCGAAATAAAAAATGTTTTTCCGGTCATTCCCGCGGTAGCGGAAGGCAATTCTTGAGGGTTTCTGAATACATACGGCACATCCGCATAATACCAGAGCGGTTTTCCCAGTGCTTCGACGGCTTTGCGGGTGATGATGTGGTCGACATGCCCTCCGATTGCCAGCGGGCAAACAATCGTATCATATTGGGTCAGCCTGTCAGCCACCAGACGGGTGATTTCGTCGAACAGGTCATTTTCGCGCGAATGGGGTGGGACGAAAATGCCCTGTGGGTAGTATAGGGTACCGGTTTTAGAGCGGCGGTAAATTGCATCGGGGAAAGGCAGGTGACGGATGCCTGCCCCAACACGCCGGGCCGCATTCTGGTCCTCGCTGCGACGAATTGCCACTGTTTCTTGGGCGTTTCTGGTTTGCCAGTCTGCATGCATCTGCTGTGCCAGGACTGACTCGGCTCCTACCGGCGGGTCGCCAGCCATCACCGTCCAGATTTCCACCGGCAGGCCGCCGTGGGTTTGTTCCCAAATTAGCCCGCCACAGGAAAGGACAGCGTCGTCAAAATGGGGGGAGATGTAAATCCAGCGCATATTCTCCCCAAGGATACGTGATTTTAGATTAGGCAGCATGGCAGTACCGTAACAAGACTATCTTTATGGTTGGATTGATGGCGAAAGACGCAGGTTGGCGCGCCTATGGAGGGGTTTTCGCCTGGCCGATGGACCTGGTTAGTTGTTGATTTGTGTATCATCTTGCACAATTTGCGCCGCCAGGGCGTTCAGGGCTTCGATGTCAGCGGCTTCGGTATGGCTGGCTTTCCAGTACAGGTCGAGCAGTTCGAGCGGCGTCAGGCTGGCGATATTTTCATCATTCGGCAGGCGGATGCGTGTCTCCATTTGCGGGCGCTTAATGAGGTGGAATTCAAAGGTTCCGGCGGTATACTGGCGCAGTTCAGATTCGTCGATGAGTTTTTCATAATCGCGGGGATACTCCACCGTTAGTTTGACGATGGCATCTTTCATTTTTTCTTGCCTGGGCAGGGCTGCCTTCAACTGGCCAGTGACATCTTCTGCTGACCGAAGACTTGCCCAGGCTTCGATGAAGGGCCGCACTCCCTCCAATTTGCGCCACTGAACATCTGTTTTACCTTTTTGTACATCGGCAACGATGAAGAACTTATCGTCCGCTGCTTCGCCAAAATCCACCCGCTCAATGGAGCCGGGGTAGATAACCGGAGGATGGCTATCCTGGTTCAAGTTCTGCGCCTTATGGATATGACCCAGCGCGACATAATCCAGGCGAGGGTCTTTGACCAGTGAACCTGGCAGCACCAGGTCTGCGCCGAGCATCACCATTCGTTCTGCGCCGTAGGTTGCGCCCTGCACCGAGGCATGGGCGGTCAGAATCAATGGCAGCGATGAATCGGCTTTTTCAATGAACTGGCTCAGTAACTCGGTCAGGCGGCTTTCCATCTCGGCATAGATGCTTGCGCCCGCCAGGGTGGGGGCGGAATCCGTTTCGAGCGTGGCCATCAGCCCGGAGCGCGAGACCCATGGCAGGCCAATCACTTGCGCGGGCAGGCCCAGTTTCTCAGCATTCAGAAGAGTTGGTTTTGAAATGACGTGTACGTAGGGTATTTCAAGCGTATCAAATTCCTGAATGGCGTGCGCTCGCCCGATGGAGGGCGAGACATCGTGATTGCCAACCAGCAAAATGGTTGGAATTTTGGCCTCAACCAGCCGCACGATGCGCCTGCCCCATTCACGCTGGAAGGTGGGGGCGGGGGTGCGGTCTTTGTAGGCATCTCCGGCAAAAATCACCAGTTCAACCCGTTCGCGGATGGCCGTTTCGATGATGGTATCGAGCGACTTGAGGAAATCTAACACCCGCAGTGGCAGGCCGGTCTGGGAGTCGTGGCGGCCATAGTTTGCCATGTCGATATGCGCATCGGCAAAGTGGAGTAATTTCATGTCGTTTTCCGTTGTTCGAGAACAAAGGCGGCAAGGAACAGAAGCAAGGTCGAAACCAGCGTGATGGTCAACCCTGAGTAGAAACTGATTGGCACGAAGCGGAATTGTATCAGGTGTTCGCCCGGCGCGCTAATCCAAACGCCACGCACCATGCCGTATGTTTTGTAGATGGTGGTTTCCTGCCCATCTATGTACGCTTTCCAGCCAGGGTACCACGAATCGGCCAAGACGACAAAAGATTGCGAGTCGGTCTGAACGCGCAGAGTGACCGTTTCGTTTTTGTAGGTCTCGTCGAGAATTTTGCCGCGCGAGAGTTCTGTTAAACCGGTCGATAGGCCTTCGGCCAGGGCGGTCGTAGATGGGTTGAAATTGGGCGCTTGCCATAGGTAATAGTAGGCGTCTCCCCAACCCTGGATGGGAATGACCTGTTCCACGAAGCGCGCGCGCGGCAGGGCATTGCGGTTTTCGTAGAGCGTAATTCCATTGGTTGTTTCATAAACTGGCTGGTAAATGTTTGTCGTTTTATCCGCTTTTTCATTCCAGAGCGGCAGAGAAATCTCCTGGCTTTCGAGTCGGGTCAGGGTGATGTTTCGGACTTCGTAAGGCTGTTCAGAATAGGTAAAGACGCGCAAGTAAGCAGGGGAGGGGACGAAATCATGCGTAAAGATGAGAAACTGGTAAGGGCGGAAGGTTGTGGCTATAGTCAGCGGTTCAATTATGCGTTCCTGCCCGGCGCCATCGTAATTCTTGCCGAAGAAATCTACCAGCAATGGTCTGGTGGGTGGTTCGGCGGAGATTCGCGCTTCGAGTGTAACCTGATAGGCCGCATTGGGTTGGATGGGGAACGGAATTTGTATCCGTCCCATTTCTTTTTGGGCGCCTTGCCTGTAGCCGCGCAGGGTGGCCGTCTGCCCTGCAACCGAGGCTGGAGAGATAGCTTCCCAGTCTGGCGCTGCCAGGCCGTTGACCAGGATTTGCGTACTTCGTTCTTCACTGAAAGCCTTTATGCGCTCGATGTATTCTTTTTGCTCTTGGTCAGATGTGAGCAGGTAGCGCGTGGAGAGGACGGAGAGAACCCGGTTGTTGGCAATCAGGTCGCGCTTCCGGCCGGCGGGGGCTTCTAGGTTAAATGTGGTTATTGCGCCATACTCTTTTAGCCAGATGTTCGAGTAGGCATTGATGACGGGAATGCCATAGAGCATATTCAGGTTGGGCTGGAGTTCACGCTCCTGGCCTTGAAAGTTGAGCGGGTAAACGCGGCCCGGCTGGTTTTGGATGTACTCTGCCGCCGGGTTTGGCTGCCCCTCGAAGAATAGCAGGCGAGGGAAATCATTGAAGAAATGCCCAAATGTGAACAGGTCGGCCAGGAGAAGCAGGCTGAGCGCGCCCCACATCAGTGTATGTTGCCGATAGTGATGCAACAGGGCCAGGCTGAGAACCGAAAGCGTTAGGAACGCCAGCGGCAGGTAGACCGCTGGAGAGGAAACCTGAATGTTTTGCAGCCATCTTTCCTGTTCGCGCAGTTGGGGGAACAGGTTATCCCATCCAATGAGGATAAAGCCGCTCAAAGCCAGGAATGTGATGGACAGGGCTGCGACAATTTGAGCATATTTCCTCTTCTCAATGGGCTGGTAAAGTAGAGCGTCAGCGGCAAATGCCATCAAGATGGCAATTGCAAAACTGAACTCTAGCCAGTTGCGCGCTGGAACGCGGAACATGTTGTAGAGCGGCACGCGGTACATGAGCCGATAAAGGGGCGTCGAATCTCCCAATGCCAGCAAGAAAGCCGCCAGCGCCACAATGGCCCAAAAATAGACCTGCCGGTCGCGCCTGGGCAGGAGCAGGGCAAATCCGGCTAGCAGAAGCGGCAGGAAGCCTACGTAGCCGGTGAGTTCCATCAGGTTCCACTCGCCAAAGTAAGGAGCCGGGTAGGGGCCTTCGATGTTCGCCCCAAACAGGTAGGGGAACAGGAGCATGGGCAACTGATAGAGCGGAAATGAAAACGAAGCAAAAAAGTCAAAAGAGATTTTGTCGCGTGTGACGAGTGGCAGAGATTCCAGGATGGGGAAAACCTGCGCGGCGGCAATCAACACTCCGCCAGGGAAGAGGATGGCCGAAGCAGTAGCAGCAGTTTTCAACCGGGCCAGGAGCGGCTCTCTTGGGGTTGATTGGCTGGCGAGCGCGCGAAACCAAATGTAAGGGAAGGACACCATTCCAATATAAAGCGAAACGGCAGGATAATCTCCAAACAGGCTTAATCCGAATGCTAGAACCGCCAGCGCCAGGTGTAGCGGCCGGCGCGATTGCAGGTAAGTTTCAATGGCGTAGAGCAGAATCGGCAGCCAGGCCACCGTAATCACAATCATGTAATGCGCCAGATGTGCCGAAGCAAAGCCGCAGAACATAAACGCCAGGCCACCCAAAAAGGCGGGTGGCGTAGATAGGTTGAGCTTTCGCAGGAATAGGAATGTGAAGAAACCTGTGAGGCTGTAGTGCGAGAGAATGAGCAGGTTGTACCCAAATGGATTGGGGAACAGCGTCATTACGACGATGGATGGCAGGTACAGAAACTGAAAACCGATGTCTTTGAACGTAAATGTTCCAGCTTGCAGGTAAGGATTCCAGGCAGAAAGATTCGCGCCGAATAGTTTGGTGGGCAGGCCGCTGATATGTCCGTCGCCTGGCGCCAGTGGGATGCGCAAGACATCCACGCCCAGGCCAAAGAAGAGCCAGGGCAGAATGAGATAGAGAGCCAGGATGGCGTAAAAGCGAATCAGTTTCATTCCGATTTCCTTTTGTGAAGAATACAAGCCCTCAAGAACAGGAGCATTTTGAGAAAGTTGATGACCGCCGGTCTGGCAAACATTGACAGGAGCAAAGCCAGTTTGGTGGTATGCGTGTCTTCTCTTGCAACGCATACGCTGCGAATAGCCATAAATCTTGTTCTGGTTGATGTGGCTGTTGTTTCCACGCTCTGGCTAGCCTGTTGCAGCCTGGGCGGACTTTCTCATCGGCGGGTCATGCCATCTGGCATTTTAAGAGTATAACCCAATCTCATGGATGTGACTGTATTGCCCCATGGATTGCTTGCGTGCATGGGTGGGAGAAATGGGGGCCGTCAACAAAAACGCCTCCCCACCGGAAGGCTTTTTGTGAGCGTGGAGGGGGCGAATGACATCCCCTGAATGGGGGCCGTCAACAAAAACGCATCCCCACCGGAAGGCTTTTTGTGAGCGTGGAGGGGATCGAACCCTCAACAAACGGCTTAAAAGGCCGCTGCTCTGCCATTGAGCTACACGCCCGCTTGCGAGTGCGGATTTTATCACGCTCAATCACTTCAGTCAACCACCATTTAAGATTTTTAGGGATTCCTCTGCGCTATCAATTTGTACCCCAGTCCCCGCACCGTTATCAGGAGTTGGGGAGCATTGGGGTCGGTCTCGATTTTGGTGCGCAAGCGGCGGACAAGGTTTTCAATCTGGTAATCGAAAATTCCTTCCTGGTATTCTGACCACACTGCGCGGCCAATTTCGTCTTTCGAGCAAACCTTGCCCCGGTTTTGGTGCAGGAAGGCCAACAGGGCCAGTTCTTTGGGAGAGAGTGGCACGGGGCGGCGGTTCAAGCGCACCTCTCCAGCCATGAGATTGACATCCAATTCAGGAAAAGGCGTCTCGCGGCTGGTCATGTCGGGGTCATGAAAGATGAACTCAACGCCACCGATGGTCAGGTGGTCGCCATCGCGCAGGGGGACGGCCTCTCGCACTCGCTCGCCATTGAGAAAGGTGCCGTTCGTGCTGTTCTGGTCTTCCAGAATGGTCTTGCGTCCCTCGCGGCGGATATGGGCGTGCTCGCGCGACGATAATTTGTTGACAATGATAATCTCGTTCTCGGCGGCGCGGCCCAGGCGGGTTAGGGACTTTTCGAGAGGATGCTCCTGACCTGAAGGGTCGGTCAGATAAGGGATGTTCGAGTTGCTCATAGTTTTTCCTGCAAAATGAGATGCTCATAGTATAGCACGCGCCGGGAGCATCTGTTTTTGGCATCTTTATAACTCTCCGGCCACGCGTTCCCGCTCAATGAGCCAGATGAGCAGACCTGTGAGGAGCATCAGAAGGGTTGCCATTGCCATCGCCTGACCATAATTCATCCCGCCGGGCTGAGAAAGGAAACGGACAATGGCGGTTGGCAGGGTAGGGTATTCGGGACGGGCCAGGAGCGAGGCGGCCCCAAACTCTCCCAGTGAGACTGTGAAAGCGAAGGCGCTGGCGGAGATGACTGCGCGCGAAAGAATTGGCCGGTCGATATGCCACCAAACCCGGAAGGGGTTTGCGCCCAGAACAGCTGCCGCTTCGCGATAATGGTTGGGGATGGTGGTTATTGCAGATTGCAGGTTGCGGATGACAAAGGGCAGGGCAATGGTGGTATGGGCAAGTGGGATAATGAGGGGAGATGTGAGGAGTGATGCGCCAGGAGTGACGTGAGACGCAGCATTGAAGATGAAAAAGGGGAGAGGGCGGTTGAAGGTAATGATGTATCCCAGCCCGAGAGTGACTGCCGAAGCGCCAAGCGGAAGCATGAGCAAGGGGTCAACCCAGCGGGCAAACCGTTTAGGGTGGGCGAGAGCGAGAGCTGCCGGGAAGCCAAGCAAGAGTGAAAAGGTGACTGTCACACCGGCATAGACCAGCGAGTTGCGCGCGGCTTCAATGGGCGGGACGTAGAAGATGGAGCCGCGTCGGTTGATGAACAGCTCGGTGTAGTATTCGGTCGTCAGGGCTGGGCCGACCTGGGCGTGCTGGCCGCGCTCTGCTTCGAGGCGGGAGATGGAACGGATGGGGAGGGCGAGCAAAGGCAGCAGGAAAAAGAGAACCACCAGCGAAGAAAGAAGAAAGACGAAAGAACGTTCGAGGACGGATTTCGGTTTTTGAAGGGTTTGTTCAACTGGTTTGATGGGGATGGCCAGGCGGGTAACGTAGCGGCTGTACAGAACCGAAAAAGCCAGGGTGCACAGTAATTGCACCAGTGAGAGCAGGGCGGCGGCCGGTAGATTGAGCATGTGCATGGCCTGGACATAGATTTCGACTTCGAGGGTCGAAAACTGGGGACCGCCGAGCAATAAAATGACGCCGTAACTGGTGAAATCAAACAGAAAGATGAGTAAGCTGGCGGCAAGGATGGATGGGCGCAAGAGCGGCAGCGTCACCTGCAGGAAGACCTGAGCGGGGCTGGCTCCCAGCGAGCGGGCGGCTTGCGCAAGGCGTGGGTCGAGCGAAACCCAGGCCGCGCCCACCACCCGGATAACAATAATGGTATTGTAAAAAACATGCGCGGCGAGAATGGCCCGGAAGGTGCCAATGAATTGGACGGGAGGCAAACCCAGGGCGGTCAGTCCCAAATTAAACCAGCCGCGCGGGCCGAGCAGGGCGTTGAATCCCGCCGCCACTACCACCGTCGGCAACATGAAGGGGATGGCGGTCAGCGTTCGCAGGGCGGCTTTAAACGGAAATTCGTAGCGAGCAAAGAGAAAAGCGAGCGGCAGGCCAGCGATAAGGGTGAGAAGGGTGGATGCAAACGCCTGGAAAAAGGTGAACCGCAGTAGTTCCGCCAGCCGCGGGGCAAATGAACTGCCCAGTAAGGCAAGGGAGCCCGGATTCAGGCCGAGGGTCAGAATCCGGGCGAGAGGCAGGAAAAAGAATATCCCCAAAAAGAGGAGAGAGGGCAGCAGACGTTTCACATTCCTCTAACGCAGGACGGTTTGGGTCCAGGCCTCAATCCATTTTTCGCGGTGGTTGGCAATGGTTTCGACCGATAGGCTGGCCGGGTTGGGTGCGGTCTGGGCATATTTGAGGAATTCTTCAGGCAACTGTGCCGCCGGGTTGACCGGGTAGACGAACATCTGCAACGGAACATCCTGCTGGAACGGCAGGGAGAGCATGAAATCGACGAATTTTTCGGCCAGTTCACGGTTAGGGGTGCCTTTCAGGATGCCGACAAACTCAATTTGGCGGAAACAGCCGTCGAGGATGGAAGCGGTTGGGGCATCTGTCAGGGGTTGGGAGGCAAAAATGACTTCGGCAGCCGGGCTGGAAGCGTAGGAGACCACCATTGGCTGAGGGCCCTTCCCGGAGGATGCGCTGAAGTTGGTGTAGTAGGCCGTTTCCCAGCCGTCAACGACCACTACGCCGTTGGCTCTGAGTGCTTTCCAGTAATCCAGGTAGCCGGGGTCTCCGTAGCGGTCGATGGTGGCTAGCAGGAAGGCCAGCCCGGGCGAGGAGGTGGCAGGGTTTTCGACGACGAGCAGACCTTTGTATTCGGGTTTGAGCAGGTCATTGAGCGAGGTGGGCAGCGGCAGGTTGTTCTCTGCAAACCAGGCTTTGTCATAGTTGATGCACACGTCGCCAAAATCAACGGGCAGGGCGCGGTTTTGGGGGTCGAGTTTAAATTGGGTTGGGATTTCGGCGAGAAGTGGGGAGTTGTATGGCTCGAAAATATCAGCATCCAGGGCGCGCGTGAGGAAGGTGTTATCGACGCCAAAGAAGACGTCGGCCAGGGGGGCGTCTTTCGAAAGAATTGCTTTGTTGAGGGCGGAGCCAGTATCGCCGGATTTGAGGAAGGTCAGTTTTACGTTATTTTCCTGTTCGAATTGGGCAATGACTGTCTCGCTGGCCGAGAAGGAGTCGTGGGTCATGATGGTGAGGACTCGTGGAGAAGTCGAGGATGGATAGGAAGGGTAGGATGCGGTGGTGGGGGACTCGGCGGATGGATAAGATACGTCGGTGGCGGTTGTGGGGGAACAGGCTGTCAATAATAAAATGAGCAGCAGGTAGATGGAATAGATGCGGTTCATGGTGAACTCCTTTTTGGGAATTTGTGGTAACAGCAAGAAGGCTGATTTACCTTTTTCTTTGGTGGATGCAAAGCAGCAGACCTCGTTTGATGCGAACGGTGGCGGTTTCGCCTAACATCTGGTTGCTGATGCCGCGCGTGCGGTGAGGTCGCAGGGTTTCACGATTGAGTGGATAAGAGAGACCGTCGGTTAAAATGCCTTCGGCGGGAACGCCCCAGGGAAGGAGGGATACGAGGTCGCCGGGTTGACCGTGAATGATGCCAGTGCCGGAGATAAACCAGGCTTGTGTAATGCCATCGTCGAAGCACGCGCCTGCCTGGATGGCGTCGGGAGCGCTTAAGAGCGCCAGGTTGGCAATTGACTGGTCTACCCGTCCGCCGTATCCCCCGACGATGATAATGGGATGATATTCGGCTTGCAAAGCGTGGTTGAGGGCTAACTCGAGGTCGGTTTCATCTTTTGTGGTTGGGAACCGAAGGATATGCACGCCCATGTCTTCAAAGACTTTAATTTCGGCCTGGGTCAAAGAGTCAAGGTCGCCCAGAATGGCCGTGGGGATAATTCCCAACGAAAGGGCAATGCGCGCGCCTCCGTCGGCGGCGATGATGATGTCTTCAGGCTGTGCCAGGGCGCGGGCTGCGCCAGGGTTATCTAGCGGGCTGTTGACAAAGATTAAGGCTCTGGACATAAAAAACCTCCCGCCGGGGAGGTTTTTTGGTTGATGTAGACTTCCCTCCGCCGGCATTACCCGGATCAGGTTTTGCGGGTCGAGGGCTGCGGCCCTCCTCTCAGCCTGCCCTAGCAGGCTCCCCGTTCAATTTTTTATATTTTACACCCTGTTCTGGCAGGAAGTGCAAAAACTTATGCAATTATCATGTTAGCGGACGCGGCGCTTCCATTCTTCTTTCATTTGAAGCTCACGGGGGGTATCTCCGGAGGCAAGTGCCAGAAAGTCAGTCAGCAGGCGGTTGAAGCGGGCCGGGTCTTCGAGCATAGGGAAATGCCCGGTCTGGTCGAGAGTAATCATGTGCATATTGTAAGGGGATGATTCCGGGCTGAAAGGAGGCGCTGTCACCGCCTGGTCATTTTGTCCATATACCAGCAAGGTGGGGTTGTTAATGGTGGCGATTCGGTTGGCCAGGTTAAAAGCATCTGGATTAGAAAAAGAAGCAGCAATGACTTGTGGGTCAGCTTTGAGAGCATCGACACGGGCTGGCTCGGTGGCAGGGTCTTTGGCGAGCAGCCAATCGACGAGGTCGGTCATGGGGGCTGTCCGCATGCGGGCGTTGACCATGTTGACATCGAGCGGAACGCTGATTGCCATAACCCGGTCAACCATGTTGGGGTAGAGACGGGTAAAGTGCAATCCTACTACGCCGCCCAGACTGTGTCCGACAAATGCTACTTTGCCAATCCCCATTTCTTCAAGGAAGCTTTTGACCAGGTTGATGTAGGTATGGATGTCATAGCGTTGTGAATCGTGCGCCGTATCGCCAAATCCCCACAAATCGAGTGAGTAAGCGCGAAAGGACATGGAAGCGGCCTGCATAGCGGGCACCCAGTAGCGCCAGGAGCCAACCCAGCCGTGCAGAAAGACGATTGGACGCCCGCGCCCAATGACTTCGTAGTGAACAATGCCGCCTTCCAACAAAATCGCGCTCATATTTCGTTTACTTTTGGTATTTTGCGAGAACAGTTTTGACCCGGTCTACCAGTTGGTCTGGGGCAAAGGGTTTTAGCAGATATTCTTCGGCGCCTGCGGCAAGGCCTTGTTCAATTTCGCTTTCCTGGCCTTTGGCAGAGAGGAAGATTACCGGGATATTTGCCAGCGCTGGTTCTGCCTTGATGCGTTTACAGGCTTCATAACCGGTTAATTTTGGCATACGAACATCTAGCATGACCAAATCGGGATGTTCCGCTTTGGTGAGCTGGTAGCCTTCTTCTCCATTATTGCCTGTAATCACTTCATGACCAGCAAAACGCAGGGTAAAGGCGATAAGTTCACGAATATCAGGTTCATCTTCTGCGATGACGATTTTTGCCATGCTTACTCCTCAGGTTTGTAGGCCGGTATTGTGATTGAAAAAGTGCTGCCCTGGCCTGGCACGCCTGTGCTGAACATCCAGATTTTGCCATGGTGCATTTCCACCAGTTGTTTAACAATGGAAAGCCCAAGACCTGTGCCGGGGGTTGCCAGCACGAGCGGGTCTTCACCGCGGAAGAATCGGTCAAAAACCCGTTCCTGTTGTTCAATCGGTATGCCTATACCGTTGTCTTTGACGTCCACTTGTACCATGCCATCCGTTTTCTTCAAACTGACTTCGATTTTTCCATCGGCAGGGGTGTAGTTATAGGCGTTATCGACCAAATTGTCAATCACCTGCCGGATGCGTTCGGTATCGGCAAGAGCACGCGGAACCGATTCTTCCACATTGATTGAAATGTCTAAAACCTTGTGTTCATCCTGTGACCGCTTTATGAATCTGGTGATAATCTCTCTGGTGACTTCAACCAGGTCAACCGGCTGAATGGACAGGGATACGCGCCCGGCCTCGATGCGGGAAACATCGAGCAGGTCGTTTACCAGGACGTTCAACCGTTCGGTATTGTTCTTGACGATTTCCAGGAAGTGCGCCTGGTTTTCATTCAATGCGCCGGCTGCGCCCATCAGGAGAATATCTACATAGCCGCGAATGGAAGTCATGGGGGTGCGTAATTCGTGGCTGACGGTTGCGACAAACTCGGATTTCAAGCGGTCCACTTCAACTTCATGGGTAATATCACGAAAGATGGATACCGTCCCCAGGAATTCTTTGCGCCAGATGACCGGGGAAAGATGGACAAGCACTACCTGGCCTGTTTCCAGGCTGATTTGTTCAGCATACATTTCGCCAGCGTGATGCAGGTCAGGATTTTGCGACCACGTTTGGACTGCTTTGACCCACGTCTGGGTGGATTTTCCAAACAAACCGGCAAAGTTTTCCACTGGTTTGCCGGTCACCTGCTCCGCAGAGAGGGAAAGAATGCGCTCTGCAGATGCGTTTACAAAAGAAATTTTATTCAGTGGGTCAGTGACAAGCACGCCATCGGCAACTGCTTCGAGAATTGCGGTCTGACGGCTGGCCTCTACTTGCTGCGAACGTAACATTACGCCCAGTCGCTCGGCCTGGTCACGAATAAGTTCGTAAAGTTGGGCGTTGTTAATAGAGATGGCTACCTGAGCGCCGATGGCCCGTACCATTTCGAGCGAATCTTCGCTAAAGAAGCCAACTTTACGATGGAAGACCATGATAGCGCCAATGACATCTTCGCCGACAATCAGCGGGGCTACAATTGCGCTGCGATGGTCCTGGGAACTTTGCGAAATCACCCAGCGTGGGTCAAGATACAGGTCGTCTATCAGTACTGGCTGACGATTTTTCACCACCCAGCCGGCTAAGCCTTCACCAACCTTGAGCTTGAAGGAGGTGGACTTGCGGCTGACGTGCGGGTCTTGGGTTACATACCCATAGCCTGCCCGATAGTGGAGCATATTGTCTTCCGGGTGCAACAGCATGACGGTTCCCTGTTCTGCTCCAATGGCTTCGTTCAGCAGTGAGAGGGTGCGGCTCAAGGCGCGGTCAAGGTCGAGACTGGCAGAAACTTCCGTCAGGATGCGCAGCAGGGTTTCGGTATTGCGTTGTTCACGTTCGAGTTCGGCAGTGCGCTCAATTACGCGCTGTTCCAGTGTTGATGCAAATTTTTGAGTTTCCGTCAATAGACGGGAGTTTTGGATGGCAACCGTGACTTGATTGGCCAGAGTACTTAAAATTTGCTGGTCGTTTTCGGTATAGGCGTTGAACTGGTAACTTTGAGCAGATAATGCCCCAATGACTTTGCCGCCGGAAATCATGGGCACAACGACGATGGAGTGTGGGGTGCCTTTTTCTCCAATCGTAACGCCGCCGCGTGCTTCCACTTCGCTCGATTTCAGGGTGAGAATTGGCTGCCCCGTGGCAATCACCTGTCCGGCAAGTCCTTGTCCAACGGGCAGGCGCACCCCGGAGATGCGTTGTCCCATATCAACGATGTATGCTCCATCTACTTCGTTTGTTTCTTCGTCGTAGAGAGCAACGATAAAGGCGTCGACGGGCATGAGCTTGGAGGCTGCGTCATGGACGGCGCGATAGATATCATCCGGGTTTAGGCTGGCGCCAATCTCAAACGAAACCTGATTCAGAATTGCCAGGCGTTCTGCGGTTGCCAGGGTGGACTGGTATAAATCGGCGTTTTCCATCGCAATGGCGGCCTGATTGCTAATGGTGCGCGCCAGGTCAATTTCATTCGATTTGAAATGGGCAAATTCACTGCTCTGGAGGGCAATGGCATACAGGCTTTGGCTGCTAGAAACCGGTAGAATCATCAGCGAAGCGGTATCTTCCAGAAATTCAGAGAGGGCGGCCAGATTGGTGTCCGCGCGGGCATCGTCGCTGGTGTAAATCGTCAACGATTCGCGCACATAGGTCAGTACTGGCGAATCTGGAATGGAGCGGTAAATTGCTGGTCGGCTAACTTCATCTGGCAGGACAGAAAGCAGCAGGGCGCGTCTGTCCTTATCGAGCAGGATAATCAGGGCGCGTTCGGCCTGCATGGCGGTCATGAGTTGATTGGCAGTGAGTCGAAGCACCTGATCTGCATTGAGCGAGCCGGCTAATTCTGCCGAAAACTGGTTGAGCAAAGCCAACCGCTGAGAGCGTTCGTTAAGTTCCGCTGCACGCTGCACCGATTCTTCGAACAGGTTGGCATTATCGATGGCAACCGCAGCCTGGCTGGCGAAGGTGGTGGCCAGCTGCACAATATCGCTGTTATAGAAATGAACATCTGTTTTTTCGGTTGCCACGACGCCAATCACCTGTCCCTTGGCAATAAGAGGGACGCCGAGCCAGGAAAGACGGGTGGACTCGACCAGGGTGGAGAAGCGAGGGTCGGTACGGACATCTCCCACAACAATCGCCTGACCAGTGCGAATCATCTCATGGAAGAGAAGGCTGTCTTCAATTTCGACGGTTAGCCCTTTGCGTTCTTCGTTGTCGTCGAATCCGCGTGCGTCGGCGACCACCAGCCGGCCATCTGTGCGGAGCCAGAGAATCGCGGTGTCGTAGGGGACAACCATTCCCATTCGGTCGAGCAGGGAGCCAACCAGTTCGTCACGTTTCAGGCTGGAGGTCAGGGTTGATGCAACAGAATTGAGCGCCTGAAGCTGGCCAGTGCGTTCCTGGGTGGCCTGTACCAGGCGGACATTTTCAAGAGAAAGCGCCACCTGTTGCGTCAGCGAAAGCAACAAGGCCTCGTCTTCTTGGTGGAAAGCCGCTTGCGCATTGAAATTATCCAGGACAAGAATCCCCATATTTTGCGCGCCGGTTTGGATGGGAACCAGCAGGCTCGAAACTGGCAGTCGTCCTCCTGTTGCTTTACGGTACTTGAGCAGGTTCTCAGCCGGAAGGTTGTAGTCATTGGCAAAGTTGACTTCATCGACCCGGCGGGGGATCTTTTCCATGAATACGCGCCCCGGCAAGCCCTCGTTCATGTGGTACGTAATGCCCATGATGCTTTCATCATCAATATAATTCATGGCAGAGACGGGTATGAGCACTTCCTCACGCTCATCCCACTGCATGACTACGCCAGCATGGGCAGGTGCAACCACGCGCAGGGCGCTTTGCAGAAGAGATTCTAAAATCTGGCGTGGGTTTAGCCCGCTTAGCTGGCGGCTGAAGTCCAGCAGAAGATTTACTTCTTCTAGTCGCTGCCTGGTTTCGTTAAGCAGGCTGATGTTTTGAACAATAATCGACACCTGGCGGCTAATCTGGAAATAGACCTGCCGGTCTTCGAGAGACATTGCGGGCATGGGTTCACTATCAATCGCCAGCACTGCCGCTATCGTCTTTCTATTAACTACCACCGGGATGGCAATAAATGATTTGGCGCGCAGACTGGTCAGGAAGGGAGTGTCATGCCAGGTTTCGTCTTCATCCAGATTGATGGATAGAATGGTCTCGCCCGTTTGCAGACAAGCGCGTAAGGGGTTGCGCTGTCCAAACAGGGCTTGGGGATTCGCGCCGGCTGGCAAATTTCCAAGCACATGAGCAATGCGCGGTCCATCGTTGGTATCGAGAGCCACAATCGAGATGGACATGTCAAAACTGGTCAAAACTTGTTGTCCGAGGGCCATGAGCGCAGAAGAAGAGTCAAATTGGCGACTGATGGCCTCCGTCAGTTGCAAACCGGCGCGAATGTGCCTGGCGCGCTGGGCCAGGTTGGTGACTGAGATAGTGTGGTCGATGTCTTTTTGCAATAAAACAGGCAGGCTGCGTTGACTGAATACCAGCAGGTTTTTTTCGCGGGCCACTTCTTCCGAAAGGGTTTTGATGCGCTCTTGGAACGAGTGGGTGTTTTGCCCACTGACAATGGTGAGGGCGGCCTGGGTGGCATACGCCTCCAGGGTTTCGATGGTCACCATATCGGGGCGCATTCCATCCCTGGGCGCATCTACGCTGATAATGCCCAGTGGCTGGTCATTATCAGCGTAAATGGGGATAAGCAGCATGTCATCGGGTTGCCAGGAATTGGGAGACAGGCTTCCGCTCTGCGCGAGGGTCACAGTTTGCACATCGGCGGGTATGACAGGAGCCTGGTCGGCAGGGATAAAATACAGGCTGTTAATTTCAAACTCAGGCTTCATCAACTGTGCAACGCTTGTCCAGGGTTGCTGGTGAGCCTGGAGCAGTGAAAAGGTCTGTAAATCAAAGCCGGTCCCGGCCACGCGGCTCAGAATGCCGGTTTCCAAATCATTTAAGCTAATTAAAACGACATTAAATGGCGTTGCTTTTTGAATTCCCTGCGCAATCAGTTCCAGGGATTCTTCCAGCGATTTGCCTGCCCGCAATCCTTGCAATGTTTCCGTCAAATGTTTGAAAGCGTCGGAACGGCGGCGGAACAACTCCATGCGGTGTTGCTGTTCGCGATGACTCAGTGCATTTTGCAGGGCAATTGCCGCCTGAATACCAATATTTTTAATCATTTCCACGCGGGCTTCGTCAAACTGGCCTTCCTGGTTCGCGTGTAATTCGATAAAACCCAGGGCTTCATCTTGGTGGCAGATGGGAGAGACGAGGATGGCGCGTACCCCTTTGTGAGGAGCGTTGTTCTCAGACAAATCTTTTGCCAGGACCGGATTCATACTGGCAAATGCTTCGCGCACCATCAAAAATGCCGTCTCACTGGCGGGGTGGCCAAGGAAGAACATGGCCGAACGATGTTCGACATCAACATGTCCGGGTTCATATAACACGGCGGTTCCACATTCTACATCAGCAACCCGCAGGCTTTCTTCGTACACAACCCGCATCAGTTCTTTGAGCGTGCTGGCTGCGTTCAATTCCCGTACAATGCGCGCCATAACCGATAAATAATCGGCTTTGCGGCGTAACACTTCAGCGGTTTCATTGGAATGGCGCGTATTTTCGATAGCGACTGCAATTTGGCTTGCAACCGTCGCGGCAATCTGTAAATCGGGATTGCCGAACATATCTTGCTTTCGTCCGCCAATCATCATTTCGCCGATTCCGTGTCCGCGCACTACGAGCGGCACGGAAACGACCGATTCTACCGATAACCGCCGCACCAGTGCCTGATATGGAGGCAATACACGTCGGTCTTTGGATAGATTCCCTGAGATGAAGGGACGCTGGCTTCCAGCAACAGTGAGCCGGTAGATGGATGGTTTGATTACAATGCGTGACAACGCATCGCGCAATTCATCTGGTACGCCGAAGGTGGAGGGCATGTGCGCGCGCATCACGCCTTCGCCTTCGTCCAAAAGGAAGACAGCCCCTACATCAGCTTGTAACAGTTGGGACATTTCTTGCAAAGAATAGGTAATAATTTCATCAAGTGTGGCCGTTGAACTGACCAGGCTGGCAATCCGGCGCATCGATTCGGCGCGCTGGTTACGCTGCCGGGCTTGTTGTACGAGCAGGGCGTTGTCGATAATTGCCGCCACCTGATTGGCAACGATGTTCAAAAGTCGCAATTCGTCTTGTGAAATCGGCTGGTTCCCTTGACGATGATTCGAGAGTTGCAAGTACCCCAGGAAGCGCCCTGCTGAAATTAGCGGAATTAATGCTGTATCACGCATGGACGCGGCCTGGGCGATATCTTGCAGTCCCAGGTCGGCCCAAACAGTATCCTGGCTGGCATCCAGGGTCATGATGACATCCTGGCGTGCAATTCGTTCATCGGCAGAGCTGCTGGGACGGATGGTTGCTTTATATATCTGAACAATATTGTTGGGCAAACCGTGGAAAGGCGTTTGTCCTTCCAGAATACGACGCTGTTCGTCATACAGCAGAAATCCCAGGATTTCGACGTTGAACAGGGGGGATAAACCATTGACCAGTCGTGAGAACAGGTCTTTCAGGTCACGCAGGGAACCGACCGCTTGCGAAAGGTTGGTTAACCCAAACAATTGCGCATTCCAGCGCTGTTGTCTTTCGTACAGGGTGGCATTTCGCAATGCTACGGCTGCCTGTCCGGTGACGAGTTGAAGAATGCTCAGGTCTTCGTCTGTAAAGCTGTTAACAGGGACCACGCCCACTTCGAGAGTTCCAATTAACAGACCATAAGCAATCAGAGGCAGGCCGATATAAGACCCCATGGGCGGCACGCGGCTGCCAAATGGGTCATACCTGACCTGGGTAAATGAGCGCGTATCTGGAATAAAGAGTTCTTTTTTTTCGGTAATCAGGAAGCCAGCATATTCCCCGAACTGGCTGTTGCTTTCGCGTTGAAGGGTGCGTGTTGCTCCAGTGGTATCACTCATGCGGTAAGGGATAAGCGACTTTGTGCTTTCGTCCCATACTTTGACTTCCAGGAAATCTGAAGCAACCAATCGTTCTACGTTGGATAAAATCGCCTGGATGGTCGCTTCCAGACTCAGGCTGCTTGCAATGGCTTGTCCAAACTCAGAGACAGTTTTGAGTGCTGTGCCTGGGATTGTATCGCCTTGCTGAGACCGTCCCAGCCTCATGGAACTTTCTACGCGTCGAATGGCTATCAGGGTAGCCGGGGTAGGGCCTGGCATACGATACGAAACAGCATCGACAAGTTTGCCATTAATTGAAAAACGCGCCTGTCCCTCCGCTGCGCATAGTTCAAGGAAACTTTCGCCTGGTCTGACTCGGCGGGCTAATCGTTCCAGGTGGGGAATTTCTCCTTCAAATAGCTCAAACCACTCACGAGCAGAGGCGTTTACATGCTGTATCCTGCCACCCATCTCAACAATCAAGACGGCGTCATTATGTGCTTGTTGCTGAATAAAAGCCGGTTGTGCTGGCTCTGGAAGAGAAGGCCGAAATTTTGGGACCACAAAGCGTAAAAGAGACCAGACTATTAATATTAATAACAGTCCGAGTAGAAGAAAGCCGATGCTCAAGAGAATCGGGCTCTGTGGCATGACGGGAATTCTCCTGCCTATGCCCTCGCCGCAGTCCCGGCATCCTGGCGGCGGGCCTCGGCTGCCAGTTCGGTGATTTCACGAATATCGGCAAATGAATTTTGGGAGGGCGATACTAAACCGATAGCCAGGGTCATCAGTGGGAATTGTTCGCTCTGACCATCAGGGCCAGGCGCCATAACAAAACCTTGCTGGCGGTCGATAAAGTTGTAATGCGTTTGTACTTCCTCTGCAAAACGTTCTTTCAGGCGGGTTCGTACGCTGTTTGAAGAACCTTCGGTTGTAATGATGATGAAGTTATCCCCTCCCGCGTGACCGACAAAATCGGCAGGGGTTCCCATTTCGTCCAGCACCTCTCCAATTAACATTCCTGTAAAGCGCAAGACATCATCTCCGGCGACGAATCCATACACATCTTTGAAAGGCTCGAAATTATTAATTCGCACATCTAGGAAGGCCCAGCCAGTCTCACGGATGATTTTGCGCAATTGTTCTTCGATAAGTCGGCCTGCTGGCAACCCCGAACGTGGGTCGGTGAGGCTTTCACGCTCAGAACGACGAATGGCGCCCTGGACGCGCAGCTTCAGTTCCTCAATGTCAAACGGTTTGGTAATGTAATCATCTGCGCCCAGTTCCAGACCTTGTAAGCGGTCGCTGCGCTCATCCTTTTGGGTCAGGAATATGACAGGGATGTGGCTGGTGCGCGTGTTTGTCCGTAGATGGCGGCAAACTTCATAGCCATCGATATCGGGCAACATGATGTCTAGCACAATCAGATGAGGCAGAGCATGACGCGTTTTTTCGAGCGCGTCCGAGCCGCGCATGGCGGTATCCACATCATATCCCAAGCCGCTGAAATAAATTTTCAGCATGGTAGAGATATCGACATCGTCTTCTACAATCAACAGGCGGGCTTTTCCCATAACGAGCCTCCCATCATAATTGGCGCCGCGCTTTTTTTGCGTTTCGGCGCACTGCTTCGATTTGTTCGGGCGTGACCGCGCGTTCGAAAGAGCGGAAACCGCTCAAGCGAAAACCGTGCCTGGCGGCGATTTGAGAGATTTCCTCCACGCGCGCGCGGCTAATTTCTTTGCCAAGTGTGTAGTCTTCAAAACGACCCTCCAGCGCGAGAGCCATTGTTTCTGCCATGCAGGCATATGATTTGCCCGGCGGAAAACCAAAGTTAAAATGGAAATCAACGGGACCTGGCACATCCACCATTCCGCCGTCAATCACTAATATATCATCTCGTGCCGCAGCCACCATTGCAGATACATCACGGGGGCGCGCTACATCACAAACAACTGCGCCGGGCATCAGGTTTTCAGGGCGAATAATATCATGAACGGCGCTGGTGACGGTGAGGATAAGTTGAGCGTTCTGCAGAACATCCATAGAGGTACTGGTGCGTAATTGGGCTTTGGCTTTTGGCTGCCAGCGCTCACGCAAGGTTTCAAGTGCCTCAGCGCGGCGTCCTATCAAGTATAACTCACCTGCTTCATCTGCGAGAAGTTCTGCGCAGACTTTTCCTATCGCGCCAGTGGCGCCAACCACCGCAACCGTGGCGCAAGAGATTGGAATATCCATTATAACAGCAGCCTGTTTAATTGCTTCGACTGCCAGTGAAACGGTATAAGAGTCCCCAGTGGTCACCGGGACATCTAGCGCGTTTGCGATGGTGAGACCAGCATCGCCGATGACAGATGTAAAAGCGCCCAGGCCCAAAATTTGCGCGCCCAGTCCCTCCGCCATTTTGCCCGTTTCGATAATCTTACGGTAGACCGTTTTTTCGGGCAATTCCAGCATTCTCTGTGGTGTATAAGGACAGGCAACAAACCAGCCTTTAATTTGCTTGCCTGTCGCCTCAGATGTGATACCTTCAATTTCAGAGATGTAAACGGGTGGGAAAAAGGTCGAAAAGAAATTTATCTGGCGTTCGCTGAGAAGTTTTCCTAATAGCGGGTATTTTCGGCTGACATCACGTTTAGGGTCAATGGGATGAATAATAAAAGCAAAAGTATCCATGAATTACCACGATTCTAATCCTTCATTACCTTCTTCGCGGGGATATAAGCGCAAATGGGCATGGGCATTACGCATCTTGTGGTGGTCGCTGTCTTCATACTTGACGTCTTTATCAATAATCCGGCGGTCTTTTGATGCGGCTAAAACAACATCCGACTCAATGGTTCGGGCTGGGAAGACAATCATGCCAGCGCCAATTCGGCAGTTGTGTCCTACGGCTCCGCCCAATACAGGCCGGTTCGATGGTTTGAGTTCATTGCGGCCATCCAGGGCTCGGATGGGCGCGGGAATCAGGTTATAGTCGGTAAAGGTGGACCCAGCGCCGATAAACGTGTTGCGTCCCACCACGCACATTTGCAAGCAAGTGTTTTGCGCGACCATCGAGCTGTCCATAATGGTTGTCATGAACAGGGATGCCCGAAATGGTAGAAATACATTGTTTCCAACTACCGAGAGCATCAGCTGACACCCTTGCGAGATATTGACGTTGTCTCCAATCGTACAGTTTTCGATGACTGCGCCGGCGTTGATGGTCACGCCATCTCCGATGGTAGTTGGCCCATGAATGATGGCAGATGGGTCAATGACACAATTTTTGCCAATTTTTACCAGGGCTGAGCATTCTAGCAGTTGTTTGCCCTCGTACATGGCTGTTGCCAGGATTTTCAACTTAAAGGCTAAATCATTGTTCAGGCGCGTTTCAAAGCGCAATCCGCGCGCGAACAACCCAAAAACGCCATCTGCAATAAAGATGTGCGTCCAACAGTCAATGGCCATCATAGCCCTGCGCGGAACCTGGTACACCAGGTCGCCCCTTTGGTCGGCCATGTATGTGGGAACATGATAGTATCCCACTTCTTTGGACTGCATATCAATCACGAGCGGGTCAACATCTGCCTCGGGGCCATTGGGGTAATACCACAGGTCGGCCAGGTAGAGATTTCCCGCTGGTGTATAAGAAACTGAAAGAGGCAATGCATGTTCCCGAAAGGCGGGGTCGTCAATGGAGAAGGCGGCGCGTACAGGCCGCCCGCGTTGTTTTGCCCGGCGAATAAATTCTGCGATGTAATATTCGTCAAAAAATAAATTATCGCGGTATACCAGCATTGGTTCGCGCAAGAGGGGCAGTCGTTCATTGGGTTGGAGTTCTCGTTCACGGGTCACATAAGGCGCGAGAACGTTTTTTTGCCAGAGCCAAAGAGGCTGTGCCTGGATTGCCAGGTCTCGGGCCGGAACATTGAATGGCGAAATTTTTCGGGGGGCCTGTAAAATTATCTTGAGCATATGTTAACCCATTGGGGTCTTTTCTATTACTATAGTACAGGTAGCATCGCCGCAAGCGATGCAAGCGGTTTCTTCTACGCGATAAAATTTCCCACCGCTCATCCAAAACAATGATTCTTGTAATAATCCAACCGCCATTTGGCAGCATGGACTATCAGCGGTACGCTGCCAGCAAAGCGGACAGCGCTCGATGTGCCATAACAGGAGTGTGTCCCGGTCTTCCAGCCGAACACGCTGGTCGCTATTCTTGTTGAATATCTCTGCCAGGGTTGATGCGCCCACCTGAAAACGAGTTTGTGCTGGTAGCAGACGAAAGGTCAGGTCTGTTAATCCATGCAAAGGCCCAAATTCGCGTAACCCATGTTGGAAGCAGGCGCGGCCAATCCGCAAGGCAACTCCCCGACCTCCGTGTGGGCCATAAAAACTTTCGAGCGCGCCATGCAGGCTGCTGATGGCGTTGAAGGAAAGTTCTCTATGATATTTTGGTTCTGAACCCTCATCAATTAAATCCGTTAGAGAAGCCAGGTTCAGGATTGCGCTCACCCCATTTCGTCCCAAAATCTCTTCCATTGCCTGGAGGATGATTCTTCCCATGCGGTCAGGATAACGGAATTGGGTCGCAGTCATCAAGTTGGATTCGCTTCCTCATCCAGGAATGCCTTCAGATTTTCCATAAACTCTTGTGGCGTATCCAGCATGACGAAATGTTGGGCGCGTTCCCAGCGGACAATTTTTGCGTGAGAGACGCCCTGAACAAGCGGCTGCCACTGGCGGGGGTGAACGATATTGTCTCGGTCGCCATACATTCCCATCACCGGAATCTTTATCTGCGAGAGCATGGGGCGCAGGTCGGTGCGGCGCAGTGATGCGATGCTGCGCAGAAAAGACTCAACGGTCGTGCTGGATAAATCCTTGTCCATCATTTCAGGAAAACGTGGGTCAGCGCAAATAAAAGGGGATGCAATTCTCATTGCTCCCCGAAATGCCCACATCATGTTAAAGAGCATAAATGCGATGAACCGGTATCCGGCCAATTTAAGTGGAATTGCCAGCGAGCTGCCGACAATGGGAGAACCAATGACCACTACTTTCTTGGCACGGTGCGGGTATTGGATTGCGACAGAGAGGCTGACTGTGCCGCCCATGCTATGGCCAACCAGTGGAGCCTGGGCAATTCCCAGGCGCTCCATAAATTGGTCGACCAGGCTGACGAAGTCCTGAACGGCATACGTGTCGCGTTTTTTGCCCGATTCACCAAATCCCCAGAAATCGAGGGCATAGGTGCGATAATAGCGGCCTAAGTAGGCCATGGTCTCTTGCCAAAGCCCCCAAGAGCCTAGCCAACCGTGTAATAAAATTACCGGTCGGCCACGCCCATAGACCTCATAATGAACGATGCCCTGGTCAGTAGTAATCGATGACACGTTGTTCTTCGCAACTGTTTATTTTTCCCCGCCATCCATCTCGGCCAGAATGCTATAGAGCAGTTCGAGCAGGACGTTTTTGACGGTGGCTTTGTCGCTGGCAACGCAAGGCAAGAGTTTTACCTTGCCATCTAAGCGCAAGGCATGGCGCATGTCGTCAATATCCCAGGCATCGGCCATATCTTGCTTGTTGGCCGCAACGACGTATGGGGTGGGGGCATAAGCGCGGAAGGTTTCGAGGATAGAGCGTGCTTCGCGGAAGGTTTCAGGACGGGTGCTATCTACCATCACAATGAAGCCCAACATCCCCTCCGAAAGAATTTCCCACATGAAGTCGAAGCGCTTTTGACCAGGGGTGCCAAACAGGTAGAGCACCAAGTCTTCATCCACTGTAATGCGGCCAAAATCCATAGCCACAGTGGTTGCATTTTTGATGGCGCGTTCTCCGTCGGCTGAAACTTTTCGTTCCGTCGAGACAACATCAATTTCACTTACAGAACGAATGAATTCCGTTTTGCCTGCGCTGAAAGGGCCAGTGACCACCATTTTTACGGTCTGCATAATGCCTCACCCAAAAAAGATTTTTTGCTAAATAGAACGGATACGTGTGATTAGGCGATTAACCAGCGATTTTTGTTCTTCGCGGTTCTGAACTGTCACCTGTGGGCGGGCCCGGTCAACAGAGGCTGGCGCGCCTTCGGGCCGCACAACTTCAACCAGTCCGGCCTGCAACAGGCCGTAAACGATGCGCCGGATTTCCAGGTCGCTCATTTTGGCGGCAGATGCTATTTGCTGAATGGTATTGCGGGGATTAATATATGAAACCACACGCCATTCTTCCACGCTCAAATTCATTTTTTGCATGGACGTGCCGGGCCGTTCGATAAATTTGAGCGCCATATCCAGGCTGGGGATTTCATCCTGTAACTGTTCCCATTCACGAAGCTGGCGAGCGCCCTCAATAATTAAGTTTTCCAGGTCTAGCCGTACAGTAATCCGGTCTTCTGGGGGCGCCATGTCGTTTTCAAAGCGGAATGAACCTTCCACCCAGGTAAATAAGCGTCGCACAACATCTGTAAAATAGGATTGCAGTGAATTCAGGATGTCGTCCTGTGACAGGTAACCTGCATTAATCAGCAGAAGCCCAAGTTCCTTGTCGCTGACCTGCACGGCACGGGTCTGAATAGCGCGTAGTTGACCAGTGGTCAATTTGTTTGAACGATGCAAAACCGATGCCAGGCGACCATCTTCTTGCCCAATTTGCGCATGTGCAAGTTTGCCATCCCGAAAAGCCACTTTTGCGGCTTCAGATGGCCCCTCAATCACCAGGGTGCCTGTTTTGTGGGCCAAATTGATGAGGTTTAATAATTGCGTAACCGTAAAATCTCGAAGGTTTCCGCGAAGCGCCATGAGTCATCTCGCCTGATGTAAGATAAATGGATACTAGAGAGATTATACATGCAAGACAATGGTGTGTAAATATAATGCTGTTGCTGATTTGCGTTTTATATCTCTTCCGATGGACAAATGTCTCTCTGCATTTGCCATCGTCTTCGTGAAAAATCCGGGTGCGCTGGTTTTGAACCTGCAAAAATTTCTTAAGATTTGCGTTGATTCGTCAATCGGCCACCGCTGAATATACACGATATTTTTTCGCTGCAGGTCAATCTTGCGCGATGGATTTTTAACAGAATTGAAAGCCGACAGCCTGATGGGGCTGCCGGATGAGAAAACATGATGGTTCTTAAATCTTTCTCAGTGCCCGCAGTACGCGCTCTGGTGTGAGCGGGAATTCATTTATCCACACGCCGGTGGCATCATGAATGGCGGCGGTAATGGCCGGGGCCAGCGGAAGGTAGGGCAGTTCGCCTACGCCTTTGGCGCCCCAGGGGCCGATTTCAGCGGGGATTTCCAGGAGGACCGATTCCACCTGTTCGGGAATATCCCAAATGGTGGGGATGAGGTAGGTGCTGAACTGGTCGGTCAGCACGTATCCGTTTCGCGTGATGAAGTTTTCCTGGATGACGTAGCCCTGCGCCTGGACGACTCCGCCCTCGATTTGCCCCACCACCAGGTCGGGATTGATGGCCTTGCCTACATCATGCGCCGAAACAACCCGCAGGACGCGTAAATGACCGGTTTCAGTGTCTACTTCCACTTCCACCGCCTGGGCAGCGTAAGCGTACATGAAGTTGGGCGTGCAGTAGCCGGTTTCGGGGTCAAAGGGCGTGGTGGGCGGGGCCAGGTAGGTGTATTCGGCTATGGCAGGACGCTCCTCGTGCTTCCATTTTTCAAGCGCCAGTTCCGCCGCGCCCTTAACGGCATTGCCCGACATTACGGTCAGCCGCGAGGCCGAAGCCGAGCCGGCATTGCCCATATCAAGCGTATCCATCACTACCATATTAACCTTTTCGAGCGGCGCGCCCACCACATCGGCAGCCATTTGCGCCAGAATAGTATGATTGCCCTGCCCAACCTCTGCCGAGGCGCACCAGACTGTGACGGATTCGACCTCAGCCTGGCCGCGAATTTCAACCCGCGCCCAGCAGTTCTCCTTGTATCCAAAACTGAATCCGATATTCTTGAACCCGGTGGCAACCCCTCGCCCTCTTTTGATTGGTGACTGATTTTCGCTCGCTGATGACCGATGACTGATAACTGATAACGGCTTCCACCCGAATTTCTTCACCACCGCATCCAGCACTTCCAGCACGGTTGGCTTGTTGGGAGGAAGCGTGCCGACGGACATGGTATCCGTCTCTTTCAGCGCGTTGATGCGGCGGATTTCGACCGGGTCGATGCCCAGTTTTTCGGCCAGTTTGTTCATCTGACTCTCGGCCATGAAAGCCGCCTGCGGCGCGCCAAAGCCGCGAAAGGCCGCGCCCGGCACGTTGTTGGTGTAAACGCCAATCACATCGCCTTTGAGGTTGGGGATGAAGTACGGGCCGCTTTCGGTGATGGTGGAGTTGCCCAGCACTTTATTGGTGGTGTACATATACGCGCCGCCATCGGCGATGAACAAGTTTTCTGCGGCGGTCAGTTGTCCGTCTTTGCGCGCGCCCCATTTGGCGCGGATGACCATTGCGTGCCGTTTGGCATGTCCGAGGATGGATTCCTGACGGCTCCAGATGATTTTGACCGGGCGCTTCAACTTCCAGGCGGCCAGGGCAATCACAATCTGCACCGACATATCCTCGCGCCCGCCAAACGCGCCGCCAATGGCCGGGTATTGCACCCTTACCTGCTCCACGGGCAGTCCCAGCGCGTGAGCAATCTGCTTCTGGTCAACGTGTGTCCACTGCCCGGCGGCTTTCACCGTCAGCAGGCCGTTTTCATCCACATACGCCAGACCGGCCTCTGGTTGGAGATAGGCGTGTTCTTGCATTGGCACGCGGTATTCGGCCTCTACGATGACATCCGCTTCGGCAAAGCCTTTTTCCACGTCTCCTTTGCGAATTTTGTCGTGAACGCAGATGTTGCTCTGGCTGATTTCCGGGTGAATGGGGAAGGCGCCGGGCTTCATTGCTTCTTCCGGGTCGGTCAGCACCGGCAAATCTTCATATTCGACCCGAATCAGTTTGCGCGCTTGTTCCGCAATTCGTTCCGTTTCAGCCACGATGAGCGCCACCTGGTCGCCCACGAAGCGGACGATGGATGCATCCACTCTGTTCGTTTTCGTTTCTTCCGCAGGCAAAGAGGACCGCGGGCCGCACAACACCGGCTGGTCGTTGATTTGCAGTCCATACTCATTCACCGGCACGTCTCTGGCTGTGAAAATTGCGACCAGGCCCGGCAACGCTTCGGCGGCGGAGGTATCTATGCTCAGGATGCGGGCATGGGGGCGCCCGGCAAACAGGATTTTGGCGTGCAGCATGCCCGGCATCGAAAGGTCGCCGGAATACTCGGTCTGACCGGTCACTTTGCCGTAGGCGTCAATGCGCCGGGCGGAAGTTCCAACGATGGTGGTCATAGTTTTCTCCTATAACACCTTTTTCACTTCCAGGAAGTCTTGCTTTTCCTGATTGGCTTTTTCAATGGCTTCGGACGCGCCCATTACGACCACTTCGCCCTTTTGGGCGACCTGTTCCAGCGCATCGGCAAAGCGCTTGAAGTCAGAAAGTTTCGTCTCAAGCACTTCATTGCGGATGGTCTGGCGTTCTTCATCGGTGTAATGGGTCAGGTGGCGGGCCATGCTGGTCCAGCCTTTGGCGTCAGGCAACAGGTAGGCATCCAGGTCGCCGATGGCGCCGATGATGGATTTGGTCAGTTCGGATTCATCCAACTGGAGGCTGCGCAGGAATTGGACAGTGTGGTCGTAGTTTTCGAGCGTGGGCAGGATGTTGGGGTCGCGATAACTCAGGAAGGTGAACGTGCCAGAAGCCTGGTCGAACTGGCTGAACCCGCCATAGGCGCCGCCTTGTACGCGGATTTTGTCCCACAGCCAGGTGGTGCCAAGATAGCGGTTGATAACGTTCACCGACCCGTTGAGTTTGTACCCCAGGGCATACAGGTTGGCGCCCTTGCCAACATAGTTGACCTGGGCGGGAATGGTGAGCCCTTCGTTTCTGCGCTTGGCGTGTAGCCACCCTGCGTTTCCAGGGGTGAACCCGGCCAGCGGTTGAGACACAGGCAATGCCTCAACCAGCGAAGCAAGCCCAGGCTGGAGGTCATTAAACGAGGCCGCATCCGTTGTGACGTTAACCACCATCCCGGCGCGGTTGATGAGCAGCTCGCGGGTCTTCTCCAATTTTGTCAGCACCGCGTCCCAATCCGTTTCCATCTCTTCGGCCAGTTTGCGCAGGAAGAACAGATTTTCCAGCCCGCTGACCTGCTCCGAGACCCAATCGGCCTCGTTAAAGCGCGCCCGCAGGCGGCTGTTGACCACGCGATGCCCGCCTGGAATCAGCCCGGCTTCGGCGCTGGCTTTTTCTTCCAGTACGATTTGTTTGAAGCGCGCGCGGTTATTGAATTGGGTGGTCAGCAACACATCACGCAGGATGTCGAGCAATGCGCCCGATTTTTCGAGGGTGGCTTTGCTGCGCAGAAAGAAGTATACAGCCGGGTTTTGACTCTCGCGGATGGCGGAAACGAACATGCTGGGGCGGATTCCGCCCGTGTGCTTTCCGATGCGCTGGGTCAGGGTCACATAATCCTGTGTTTTGGTTCCCATCTGAAGCAGGAGGCGCCCCATCAGACCGAGCAGGGGCAAGAGCCCGGCGTTTCCATCCGCCGTGCCGGGCAGGAAGGGGCGCAGGTCGAAACCCAAATCCAGGTACAGAATGCCGTTGGTAGGCAGGTCATGCGTCAGGAGTTTTGCGCCTGCCAGTTCGCCGATTTCGATAGGGATAGTTTTGATTTTCGGGTCAATATCGGAAAGTTGCAGAGCCGGGATGCTCGCCAGGGCTTCGGGGCTATCTGGCGTTTCCTGGTGCTTTTTCAGCGCGGCCACGTCTGCAATCAGGGCTTCGATTTGCTCTGGCGTTAGGGCGGCTTTGGCGGCTTCCAGCCGGGCGGCTTCGGCAGCGGCGCGGCGTTTGCCTTCTTCTGGGTCGGGGACGAGGTGAACCGTGACGCGGTGCGGGTTTTCGAGCAGGTGGCGGCGAATCAGGTTCTCGAAGTAGCCCTGCGGCTGGCTTTTGACCGCTTTGAGCGGGGTCTCGAAGGCAAGTCCATCGAACGGGTCGCCATCATACAGCCAGGGCGTCAGCGCGCCGAGCATCAGGAACAGGCCGCGCGGGAAGCGCCCGGTGTTTTGTTCGCGCAGGCGGAATTCGATGGTGTTGAGCGAGGCGGCGACTGTTTCGGGGTCCATTCCTTTGTCCGCCAGTTCTGCTAACGTGGCGTGGATGACCGACTCCACTTTTTCCAGGTTTTCTGGCGCGACGCCCTTCATCCCGGCGGAGAAGTAGCCCTGACGTAGTTCTTCCTGATACCCGCCGGTCACGTCTTCACCGAGGCCGCTTTCTTGCAGGGCTTTTTTGAGCGGTGAGGCTGGGGTGGCAAGCAGGATGTGGGACAGAATGGATAGCGAGAGCGTGGTTTGCGCGTCTGTGCTTTCGGGCATCAGCCAGTTGACGGTCATGTAGGCTTTGGCCTCCGGTGAATCGCCGGAATCGTAGGGATAAACCGTGCGCCGGGGAGCGCTCCACCGCGGTTGCAGAGGGAGGGTCGAGTTCACTTCTTTGCGCTCGAAGGCTTCCAGCCAGGAATCCAGCAGGCGCAGGCGCTCTTCTTCGGGGTCATCGCCGTAAAAGTAGATGTAAGCGTTGGAGGGGTGGTAATACGTCTCGTGAAAGGCTTTGAATTCGGTGTAGGTCAGGTCGGGGATGACGGCCGGGTCGCCGCCGGAGTTCAGACCATAAGGGGTGTCAGGGTAAAGCGCCTGTTGCGAGAGTTCGCCGAGCAGGTCATCGGGCGAGGAGAGCGCGCCCTTCATTTCATTGAACACCACGCCTTTGAAGGCGAGGGGGGCTTCTGGTTTCTCAATTTCGTAGTGCCAGCCTTCCTGTTGAAGCGTGCGTTCGGGGATGAGCGGGTAAAAAACGGCATCAAGATAGACATCGACCAGATTGTAGAAGTCCTTCAGGTTGGTGCTGGCGACCGGATAACAGGTTTTATCCGGGTAGGTCATGGCGTTCAGGAAGGTGTTGAGCGAACTTTTGGCAAGTTCAATGAACGGCTCTTTCACCGGGTATTTGCGCGAGCCGCACAAGACGGAATGTTCCATGATGTGCGCGATGCCGTTTGAGGTGCGCGGCGGGGTGCGGAAGGTAATGCCGAAGACTTTGTTTTCATCGCGATTGACGACCGAAAGCAACTGCGCGCCGGTTTTCTCGTGCCGGTACAGTTTGGCCGTGGAGGCGATTTCGGGAATGCGTTTTTCCTGGATGAGGGTGAAGGGCATGAGAGGCTCCTGATGAGTGATAGGTGAGAATCATTTATGAGCAACCCAGAACTATGTAAAATAGCCTTCGAATGAGAAGTTTACCAGAGAAAATCAGCCTCGTGAGAGCCAAATCAGGCCAGCCTGCCATGCCAGCGCGCTGGTTCAAATTCGTTTCCCTGCTCCTTGTATTGCTCATGGCCTGCGGGCCGCTTTCTATCCTGCCCACTGTTGCTCCAACCGCCAGCCCATCTCCCACTGCGCCGCTTCCGGCTGGCACGCCCGCGCCCTCGCCCACGCCCGCCGCCGGGTTCAACGTTCGCGTTCACCCGGATGGCCCGCTGTACGTCGGCGACCTGGTCAGTTTCGAGGTGCTGGCCCCGGATGGCTTCGACCCTGCGAACCGGGTAGTCGTCCTCGAATCAAACGGTCAGATGCTTGGCGAACAGGCCTTTCGCCCGTTTGGCATTGGGGGGCGCAATCAGGCCACTTTCTCCTGGGTTTGGGAGACCACTGGATTGGAGGCTGGGCCGCATGACCTGACCTTTCGCCTGCGCCCCGATGAATTTTCCTGGGTGGAAACGTTCACCCTCCACCCTGCTGCCGATGTTCCGTTTCCCGAGCCGAATGCTCGCTGGGAGAGTCTCGCATCCGATTGCTGCCTTCTGTACTACATCACCGGCACCGATGCGCACCGCGACATCGAAATTCTGGCCGAGATGGCTGATTCCGAAGCGGAAAGGGTGGAGACGCGCTTTAGGGCGCAATTTCCCGAAAGAATTCCGCTTACCTTTTTGCCGCGCGTGCTGGGGCATGGCGGGTTTGCTTCAGACGGCCTCTATATTTCGTATCTGGATGAAAACTACGCCGGGAACGCCACCCGCCAGGTGATTCATCACGAAATGGTCCATTGGCTCGATTTTCGTCTGGGCGGCGATTTGCGCCCTTCCATTCTGGTTGAGGGGTTGGCCGTCTATTTGAGCAACGGCCACTTTAAAGAAGAACCCATCCTGCCTCGCGCCGCTGCCCTGCTCGAATTGGGCTGGTACATCCCTGTGCGGCAATTGACCGACGCCTTCTACACCTCCCAGCATGAAATTGGCTACTTGCAGGCCGCTGCGCTGGTGGCTTACCTGGTCGAGACCTACGGTTGGGAACGCTTCAACACCTTTTATCGCGATATTCATCCTGCCCCGGATGGCAGGCAATCTACTGCGCTGGAAATGGCTTTGCAGAAGCACTTTGACCTGAACCTCGATTCGCTCGAAGCGGCCTTTCTCGACTTTTTGCGCGTCCAAATTGTGAACGATTCTCATCGCGCTGACCTGCGCCTGACGGTGGCTTTCTACGATATAGTGCGGCACTACCAGCAGCGCCACGACCCCTCGGCCCACTTTTTGACCGCCTGGCTGCCAGATATTCCTGCAATGCGTCAGCGCGGAATTGTGGCCGACCTGTTGCGCCGCCCGCGCGAAGCGGTGAACCTGCGCATTGAACGTCTTCTTATTGAAGCCGACCAGGCTTTGCGCGCCGGGAATTATGAGCAAGCCGAAGCCCGCTTGCGCGAGGGAATGACATGGTTGGAAGAATAACGGTTTTTGATGGGGCAGGGTATGCGCGGAGAATCAAAAATCCCGAAGACCAGCGCCGGTCTTCGGGATGTAAAAAACGGATTGGGATTTTACGGGCATGAACCGCCAAGAATTGGCACGAGCCATGAAGTAAGCGGGGAACACCACAGCGCGGCGGCATCGTACACAAGCAGCCCCACCACGCAGCAACAAATCAGGACCAGGATGACAACCGCAACGATAATCAGCGTGCGGTTGAGGTTGCCTTTTGCGGTCGGCTCGACCATTCCCGATTCGGGCCCGGCTGGAATTTGACCAGCGTAACCAACCGATTGGACCGGCTGAGGCATTGGGGCTGGTGCTGGTGCTGAAGCGGCTGGCCTGGGTGGGACCGCTGGCCGCGCTGAGGAAGAGAGCATGGTCGCATTTGGGTCAATTTGCGCCAGTGATTCGAAGAGCAGGTTGATTTGTTCACCGAGTGAAATGACTTCTCCTGGCACCAGGACATGCGAACCGGTAATCCGTTGACCATTGACAAAGGTGCCGTTGGTCGAACCGATGTCGGTCAGGACATATTTACCGCCCTGGAAAGTAAGCTGCGAATGTTTGCGCGAAACTTCGGCATCGTTAATAACAATCGTGTTGCCAGCCTCGCGACCAATGGTAATCACATCCCCTTCGAGGGGGAAAGTTTTCCCTGGGGTCGGCCCGGCATGCATGACAAGCTGATATTGTGCGGCCATCATTCCTCCTGGAAAAATAACGTTGCTATTCCGTGATTAGTGTAATGATTTTAGCCCAAAAAGTCAAATTTTTTCGAGAGCGCAGGATAGCCAAAAAGTCCCTGACGTGATTTGTTTCCTGGCGCATGTTACAGGCTTCCAAATACCCGGCGGAACAAATCAGATTCCAGCAGGTTGTGCGGGTCAGTGCGCCGCTTGAGGGCCTTGAAACGTTCAACCGTTTCCTGACCCAGGAAGCGCAGGGCAGTTTCGGGAGTGGTTTCGCTGTTCTTGGCAAAATAAAACCGTCCGCCTGCTTCCAATATGATGCGGTCGAAGTCCTGGAGCATGGCGCGCATTTGAGCGCGTCCGCGGTTCGTGACTTTGAAATCGAGCGCCAGCGAAAAGCCATCTACCGCGTGCGAGAGCAGGAATTTGTCGGGGCGGTGACGTTTGGTGACGCCCAGGTAGGAAGGCATCCCACGCTTTTGCGAGAGGGCGAGAAGTTCTTTCCAGGCGGCTTCGGCGGTCTCTTTGGGGACGAAGGATTGGTATTGAATTAGCCCGTTGCGACCGTAGGCTTTTTCCCAGTTGGGGACATAATCGAGCAGAAAATGGAATGCCGCATGCGACTGTCTGTAACGCCCTTCGCGCAGGCTGGCAACGTATTTGGCGGTGTTGACCAGCCAGACCCCAGGATTAATCATGAACGGAGCCATGAAAACGTGAATGATGGATTTGGGGAAGACCCCGAAGAGGGTGGCCGGGAGGGTCTGGTAACTGACCTGCATCGTTTTCTTGGGGTCAGGGTCGTCACCCTCATGCAGATATTGGGCGGTGTGCAGTTGACCGCGCCCCAGCCCGCTGCCGGTGGCGGTTGAGTCGAGCCAGCCCACCGTGTAATCGTTCACCGGGGCTGCTTCGGCGATTGCGCTCAAATGCTCATGCAAATTTCGTACCGGAAAGGCGTGGACATTGAGCAGGCCAGAATACATCTTTTTCATCTGCATGGTGATAGACGTAAAGACACCCAGCATGCCCATACCGGAGATGATACTGTAGAACAGGTCGCCATTGTGGGTGGGGGAGCAGGTCACTTCGGCGCCGGTGGGCAACAGGGCGGTAAATTCGACCACTTGTTCGCCGATGGTGCCCATTTTGTAGTTGTTTTTGCCGTGAATATTCATGCCCAGGCAGCCGCCCAGCGTGGTGTACATGGTGCCGGAGACGACCGGCGGCCACCAGCCATCGGGTAACACATGCTGCCATAATTTTTGCAGGGTGACGCCCGGCTCGGCTTTAATGACGCCGGTGGCCGGGTTCCATTCCAGGATGCGGTTCATATCCTGAATGTCCATGACAATGCCGCCGCCGTTGAGCGCGGCATCGTTATAAGAGCGGCCAGCCCCGCGCAGGGTGATGGTGAGACCGTTCTTTTTTGCAAATTGGAAAATCTCGCTGATTTGTTCGGCGGTGGTCGGCTTATACAGGTAGGAGGCCGCCCGCAGTGAGTGTCCGAAGTTTTCCAGATAAGTGAGGCGTTCGTAGGGAAGGGTAGTCATAGGATTATAGAGTGGGAGATTGTAGGTTGAGGGGCGAAGAATGCTAAAAACTCAATCGCCTGAAGATGAAAGAGGGGATATGCCGGATAATGAGCATGAGCAATCCCCATTGCGCCGGGACGTAGGCCGTCTGTTTACGGGATTTGATGGCTTTCCAGATGCCCTCGGCGGCTTGCTCGGGCTTGATGAGCCAGAAAAAGTTCTTTTTAGGCGCCGAAAGCAGAATGTCGGTTTCGACAAAGCCGGGTTTAATTGTTGTCACGGTTACGCCGCGCCGCGTCAGCCGGTTGCGCAGGGATTCGAGATAGGTGGTGAGGGCAGCCTTGGAGGTGTTATAAGCTGGGGCGCCCACTCGTCCCCGGTCGCCTGCAACCGAGGAGATGCCGACGATATGTCCGGCTCTGAGGTGGTAGAACATTGCTGCCACCGGGTTGAGCCAGGCCAGCGCGCCAAGGGTGTTTGTTTCGAGCATGGCGCGGTCTTTCTCAAAATCGAATTCATCTGCTTTGACGTGGCGTTGAATGCCGGTGTTGTAGATGAAAAGGTCCAGGCCGCCCAATGCTTGCACGATTTTTTGGAGCATGGTTGGAACGGAATCGTAGTGGGTCACGTCATGAGAAAAGGGCAGGGCGCGCGTTTCGCCGTGTTGGGCATTGATTTCCGCGCACAGCGACTCTAGCAGGTCGGCCCGGCGCGCTACTGCCGCAACGGTGTATCCTTCAGCCGCGAGTTTGCGCGTCAGAGCAGCGCCAATTCCGCTGGATGCGCCAACTACAATGGCCGCGCGGCGGTGACGGAGCGGCGTGGCAGCGAAAGGTTTGGAATCAGACATTCTATTTCTCCAGGTCAGTCAGTTTGCGAAAACGTTCACATTCTAACATATTCTTTAGAGGGTCTTTCATTGCACGGCAGGAAGCCGCTCTTATGCGCAAAAGGTTTTTTGGTGAATGGCAACTTGCCACCCCCAGGCATGGAACTGTGCTGTGAGAGGGTTGTTCCTGGCGCAAGAATTTTGAATTGCAAAGCGCGCAAAAAACACCAGGGAACCCTTTTTGAGCTGGCGGCTTGCGCAGTTCTAATTTTTTGGGTGGGTTTCGGCTGCGCCGGATTAGGAAATATAACTTATGTCATGAATTTTACCTGGCAGTTGTATAATCCAATAAAATATTTGGAGAGATGATGAAACAATCGCACCAGCCGCTGCTTCAAATCGCTCGTAATAAATTGGCTCATGCGCGTTATACTCCTGAACAACGTGAACAAACCTTGCGTCTGTTGGGCTTATTGTTGGAACTTGCGGCTGAAGATGAAAAAAACGAGGACTATGCTCGCGCGACGACCAAACTGCTGGCGAACGTAACCCGGCATCATAACCTGTTCGCGCTTATCCAACAGCAGGCTGCCGAACTGGAAGCTCTCAAGCGTATCAGTTTCAACCTGACCTCCAGCCTGCAACTCCAGGCAGTACTTGACCGGGTGGCTACCGAAGCCATCCAGCTCATCAAAAACCCACAAAACGTTCACATATTCCTCTACGAGAATGGCGTTCTCCGATTTGGGGCTTCGCTTGACCACCAGGGTAATCGCAATCAGATAGTTTCTCTGCCGCGCCCCGATGGTTTGACCTATGCTGTTGCGCGCGGCAAGCAGACTATCGTGGTGGATGAGATGCGCGGTCATCCTCTGTTCAAGACCGCGCCGTCTTCCTGGAGCGGCGCAATTGTTGGCATTCCGCTTAAAAGTGACGAGGCTGTAGTTGGTGTGATGAATATGTCGCTTCAGCCGGGACGGAAATTTACCCCCTCCGAATTGCGCCTGCTCGATTTATTGGCCTCTCAGGCCTCCGTGGCCATTATTAATGCCCGCTTGCACCAATCCTTGTCTAAAGAAGCCATGAGCGACGTGCTGACCGGCTTGCCCAACCGCCGCGCGCTCGATGCTCGTCTGGAAAACGAAGTCAACCGTTCGGAACGCTATGGTCACCAATTTGCGGTCTTGATGATGGACCTGGATGGTTTCAAGTCCATCAATGACACCTATGGTCATGACGTGGGCGACCGGGTGTTGCGTGATTTCGCCCATTTTTTGGCCGAGGGCAAACGCTCCAGCGACTTCCTGGCCCGGTATGGCGGCGATGAAATGACCATGATTATGCCCGAAACAGATGGCAATTCTGCGGCAAAGCTGGCCGAGTCGATTAAGCAACGCATGAAAAACTTTGCGCCTGTTTTGCCAGACGGCGCGCAGCCACATTTGGGAATTTCTGGCGGAATTGCCATTTATCCTCATCATGCCAGAACTGCTTCTGATTTGTTGCGCGCGGCGGATGAAGCCCTGTATCGCGCCAAGCGGCACGCGCGTGGCTCTTTCCTGGCAGCTGGTCCAGGGGGCGGCGAATTACCTGTCCTCAAGAACCTGAAATAAGGTTGGGTGTTCTTCCTTTTGTGCCATGTGTATTTGCGAAGGAAACCCTTTCGCAAATTTTTTTATAAGGAGAATCACCATGCCGCGCAAAACCAAACTCATCTTAAACCCAATGGCCGATATGGGCCGCTCCTGGAGGGTTGCTAACGACCTGCGCCCGATGGTTGCGGAATATGGTTATGCTGATTGGAGCGGGACGGTGTATCCTGGTCACGCAGTCGAACTGGCGCGCCAGGCCGCGCTGGATGGCTATGAAATGGTCATTGCTGTTGGGGGCGATGGCACAGCGCATGAAGTGGTCAATGGTCTGATGCAGGCTTCTGTGGAGAAACGTCCCATTCTGGGCGTGGTACCGGTTGGTTCAGGGAATGATTTTGCCCACTCCATGGACATCCCAATGAAACCAGACCATGCTCTGCGGCGCGCGCTCTGGGGCGAACCCTCCAGCGTAGACATCGGTCTGATGACCGACGAAAACGGACGCAGGGAGTATTTTGATAATACGGTCGGAATTGGATTCGATGCGGTTGTTACCATCCGTTCGCGCAAATTACCCGTTGTGCGCGGCTTCCTGATGTACCTGACCGCTGTCTTCCAGACGATTATTCTGAATCATGACCCGGCGCGCATGCAAATCCAGACAGAAGCCGAAGCCTGGGAACAGCGAACGGTGATGCTGACGGTCTGCAACGGGCCGCGCGAGGGCGGTGGTTTTCTGGTTGCACCGGATGCGAAAAACACAGACGGTATCTTAAACTATGCTACGGTCACTCACTGCAACCGCCTGACCATGTTCCGGCTGGTGCCGGAAGTGATGAAAGGAACGCACGGACGATTCAAACAGGTGCGCCTCGGAACATTCAAAAAGCTCACCCTCACCGCCGACCGGCCGCTTTATGTTCATGCCGACGGAGAAATTTACACCAGTTTTGGCAGCAACCTGCGCAGTTTGACCTTTGAAGTTTTGCCAGGGGGAGTGCAAGTGGTGAAAGGGTAGCGCAGGTATTGTCAACGCCGTCAATCCTGCGATAAACTATACCTCGCGCCCGATTGACGACCATGCTTCATACACCCCTGCTTCGCACGAAGATTATCCCACCGCCACGAAACGCGCGCGCCCTCCCGCGTCCGCGTGTTTTGCAGGCCTTAAAACAGTCGCTTGATTATCGCCTGACTCTGTTGCAAGCCGGGGCAGGTTATGGCAAAAGCACCGCGCTGGCCGAACTGGCCGGTGAGGTTTCCCCTTTCATCTGGTACCAGGTCAATGAAGAAGATAACGACCCGCTGGTCTTCCTCCTTCACCTTAACCACGCCATTCGTCAGGGATTGCCGGAAATTCCCGGGCTGCCGCTCGCTGCGCTGGAAGAGTGGGATGGCACTCAGGGGCCTCTTCCCTGGCGCGCCGTGCTGGACCAGACCATCAACGCCCTGAGCGCGTTTCTCGATGTGCCTGCCCTGCTGGTCATGGACGATGCTCATCTGCTCATGGAAGGTAGCGAAGCACAGGCAGCCCTCATCCTTGACCGGCTCATTGGGCGGGCGCCAGCCCTGCTCCATATCCTGCTCTCAGGCCGTCCGACGATGACCCTGCCTTCGCTGTCCCGCCTTCGCGCGCAGGGCGACGTGTTGACGATAGACCAGTCGCTGCTCACCTTCACTTTCACCGAAACGACCGAACTCTTCGAGCGGCAATATGGTCTGGAGTTGAATCCCGATGAAATCGAAGCACTGCTTGCTTATTCGGAAGGCTGGGCCATTGCTCTGCAACTCATCTGGCAGAGCCTTCGCAGTCAGCCAAGCACGCTCGATTTTTCGCGCCGCTGGCAGGCCAATTCGCTGGAGGCGTTGTTTGATGTACTGACGCGCGAAGTCTTCGAGCGGCAACCCCAGGATGTGCGTGACTTTTTGCTTGTCACCGCCACCCTGCGCGACCTGCCCCCCGAGGCCTGCGATGCCCTGCGAAACCCCGAAGCGGGCGCAGGATATGGGGCCTCCAATTCGCTGGAGATGCTGGCCTACCTGAAGCGGCAGGATTTGTTTGTGGCCGAAACCGCTGGAGGCGTGTTGCGGTATCACCACATTTTCCACGATTTTCTGCGGCGCCAGTCTTCTGAGTCGCAGCGTCGGGTCTGGAATCGCGCCGCTGCCGATTGGTTTCTGAAGAAGAACAACCCTGAAGCAGCCATTTATCACCTGCTCGAGGCCGCCGCCTGGGATGAAATGGCCGATTTGCTGGATTCTTACGCCGCCACCCTGCTCGCTACCGGGCGTCTCGATACGTTGACCGCTTATATCGACTCCCTGCCCCCAGAAACCCTTTACCAGCACCCCGGCCTGATCTTTACGTTGGGAGACCTGGCCCGCCTGCACAGCCGTTTCGACGAGGCTTTGGGCTGGTATACCCAATCCGAAACCATTTGGCGCGCGCGCGGCCAGCAGGACGGCGTGGCGCGCGCCCTGCGTGGGCAGGCGCGTGTGTACCTTGACACCGTCAACCCCTCCAGGGCCGAGGAACTGCTCGAAACCGCCCTGCGCTTGAGCGACGGTTTTCATGACCGCGAAACGCAAGTGCGTTTGCTCGAACTGCTGGCCGAAAACAAACTCAATGCCGGGCGCGTTGAGGAAGCCGAGCGTCTCCGCCAGCGCGCCGAAGAACTGCGTTTGGAAGGCCCCTCGAATGAGGAGTTGTTATTTCGGGTCTGGCTGCGCACGGGAAGGCTTACAGAAGCCCGCAACGGGCTGGAAAGCCGCTTAAAAGCCGAACAACGCCAGCCCGTGCAAACCCCACGCGCCCACCGCGAAACGGTGCTTATCCTTTCGCTGATTTACTCCTTCATGGGGTTGGGTCGAGAGGCCTACCAGACCGCTCTGGATGGCACGCAGCGCGGCAATGCGCTTAAGTCGCCTTTTGTTACGGCGGTTGGCTACATGCGGCAGGGACATGCGCTCATGCTCCTGGGCGGCGCGGAAAATTATGCCCACGCACGCGAACAATACCAGAAAAGCATAGAAATCAGCCGCACGCTGGCGGTATCGCGCCTGCGGGTTGAATCGGGCTGGGGCTTGTGCCGCGCCTATGGCTACCAGGGCGACCTGCTCAAGGCTCAACAGCACGCCCAGGATGCCATCGAAATCGCCGCGCAGGCCGGGGACGAGTGGATTGCCTCGCTGGTGCGCTTGACAATGGGCGCGAGTTTTATGCTGGCTGCGCGTTACGAGGCCGCCGAAGGCTGGCTCAACCGCGCCGTGGCTGGCTTTCAGGAATGCAGTGACCCGTTTGGACGCAGCGCGGCGCGTTTGTGGCTGGCGCTGGGTGGTTTCCGTCAGCGGCAAACCGGGCGATTAGCGCAAATTTTGCCAGAAGTGCTCTCTACCTGCCGCGCCAATCGGTATGACTTTTTATTTACCCGCCCTTCTCTCCTGGGGGCGCCCGACGAGCGGGTTTTCACCCCCCTGTTGCTGCTGGCCCGCCAGTGTGGATGGGAATCTGCTTATATTGCCCAACTGCTCGAAGACCTGAACTTGACCGGGCTGGAATTGCACCCCGGCTACCAGTTGCGGATTCAAACCCTGGGCGGGTTCCAGGTCTGGCGCGGCGCGCAGGCCATTCCCCCCAACGGCTGGCGGCGCGAGAAGGCGCGTCAGCTCTTCCAGGTTTTGCTCACTTACCGGCACACTCCCCTCGACCGTGACCAGATTTGCGAATTCCTGTGGCCTGAGGCTGACCCTGCCACCGCTCAGCGCAATTTCAAGAGTACACTTAACGCCCTTTATCAGGTGCTTGAACCCGAACGCGACCCCGGCTCGGATTCCGCTTTCATCCTGCGCGAAGGTTCAACCTATACCTTGCGCCCTCATGCCGACCTGTGGCTGGATGCCGAAGAGTTCATGCAGCGCGCGCGCCGCTCTTCGGGCCGCGACCTGGACGAACTACAGAGAGCGGTTGCGCTTTACCAGGGAGAATATTTGCCCGATGCGCTCTACGAGACCTGGGCCGCTGAAGAGCGTGAAAGGCTGGCAGCCCTTTTCCTGGAGACCTGCGACCATTTGGCCGAAACCATGCTTCAGCAATCTCGTTATGCCGAAGCCATTGAATTGGCTCAGCGCGTGCTGACCCAGGATAATTGCTGGGAACGCGCTTACCGTCAGCTGATGATTGCCTACGCCAGACTCGGCGACCGGGGTCAGGTAGGGCGAACTTACCAGCGCTGCATGCAGGCGTTGCGCGAGGAACTGGATGTCAGCCCCGCACCTGAAACTCACGCGTTGTACGAAACACTGGTGAAATAACCTGATTCAAGGCAGCGTAATGTTAAACGTCGCTCGCCAGGTCAGCAGGATACCATTGACAGTTCCTTCGACGAAAACCAGGTATTCCCCCGGCTGAACCGCCGCGCCGCCTGCTTTCCACCGATAGGTGTAATTTTCCACCACCCAGGGGTTACAGGGGCCATTGCCGCCAAAAATGCAGTAATCTTTGGCCAGTTCGGTAATTTCATAAACGATATCTCCGTCCCGTATCACTGAAAAACTGATTTGCTCCACGCCATCTGCCTGGCCCAGTTCCCGCCCATCTTGCAGGACTTTGAATTGAATCCAGGCTTCGTCCGAGAAAACTACATCGCAGACGTATGGCAAATCGTTATCGCCGCAACTGCCTTCGGGCGCGGAACTGATAGCACTGCGTGGCAGCGGCGGCGGGAGCGGCGTGCCAACCACAATGGAAGGCAGGCTGGACAGGTCAATGTTGCAGGAAATGAACTGATTCCCGGCGCTGACCCAGCCTTTTTGCCCACTGACCGGGTATTCCACGTAAACCCAACTTCCGCCAGGGATGCCGGTCGGGTTGAATGCGAGCGGGGTGACGACGGAATTCCCAGGCAAAACGCGAATTGGGGGCCGGTAGGCCGTCCCTGGCCCGCTGCGCAGGTTCAAATCCTGCAGGATGGCGCAGGAGGGGCCGGTTGGTTCGGGTGTAGAAGTCTGCGCAGGCTCTTCGTCCACTGTGGTCGTTGCGGTTGGTTCATCAACCGGTAAAAATGGTGTAACGGTCGGCTCAATCACAGTGGCGGTTGGCTCAATGCCAAGAGTCGGAGTGGCGGGCGTTTGAGCCGCCGGGTTGCACGCGCATAAAAACAGGCACGCAACCAGAAGCGAAGAGATTCGCATCATTGTTCTCCTTTCAGTTCGTTGAAAATCCCCTGGGTTTGCAACAGGTAGGGTTGGCAACGATTTTCGACAATATCGGTCTGAATAACCAGGTCAAGCGCGTTTTCAGCCTGGGCGATGCAGCCATCGAAGGCCGCCAGCGACTTCTGGTAGGCCTGCAACGCATCGTCGTAAGCCTGTTTCCCTTCCAGGAGCGCGCCCTGCCACTGATAAGCCAGGCCGAGGTACTCGTAGGCCTGCGCCAGATAGCGGCGATGTGATTCATGCTGCCGGGCCGAGGCTTCGAAGACTGGGACGAGCGGCTCAAGCAGGTCGATGGCCGTTTGAATGGACTTTGCTCCCTGGTCAAGGTCACCGGCTGCGACCGCAATCGCCCCTTTCAGGCGATGACCGTTCCCCAGCGCCAGCCGCGCCACCTCCATTACGGGATTGCCGTATTCGGCGGGGTCCGGGTTCAGGTCGATGGATTTCTGGTAAGCGGCCAGGGCTTTATCGGCCCATTGCGCGGCCTGCGGGTCGGGGGGCTGGCCGGTCGCCAGGGCGGCGTCGAGCAGAGACGCTCCGCGCTTGAAATAGACCCCGCCCAGGCCAATATACGCGCGGGCATGGCGCGGGTCGAGGGTGATGGCGGTCTGGAAGGCGGTTTCAGCAGATTGCCAGTAAGTTTCTCGTTCCCTCGACTGCAAATCGGACAGGAACAGGGCGGCCCGCCCGACGAAAAACTGCGCCAGGGCCGAGTCAGGCGCGGCTTCAACGGCCTTCTGGAAAACGCCGAATGCGTCCTGGTTTTGGCCCAACTGCTCCTGCGCCAATCCGAGCGTAATCCAGGCCAGCGCGCCAGATTGCCTGCCCAGCTCGCCCTGGATGCCGGGGCCGGGATTCTCCAGATCGGCGATGCGGATGGGCAGGCCGAGGCCGTAACTGCCCTGGATGTCCTCAAAGCGGTATTTGGCCTGCGGCGCAACCCAGAATTTGAGCGCCAGGCGGGGCGGATTTTCGCGCCGGTCAATGTAGCCATAGAGCAGCAGGCTGGCGTTGATTTGGCTGGCAGTTTGTTCGGCGGTTTCGGCGGTCACCAGCGGCACCCGCGCCCGGCGGAACAGGCCGCCCTCCTCCGGCCAGAGTTGCAGAGAAGGGGCGTCTTTCAGGTCACTGCGCAGGTAATCGAGCGCCCAGTCGCTCATCTGTTGACCAGTTTTCGAGGGGCGAATGACGCCGTCCGAGTCCATTTCGCCAAATTCGGCGACTGCAATATTGAAGAGCCCGGTCATTTGACGGGGCGCGAACACCCCATTCGCGGCCAGAATCGCCACAATAACGGCCAGCATCAGCAGCACGGCCGTTGCGCCGAGGAGGGTCTGCGTCCTTCGCGCCTCGGCCAGTTTGCGGCTTTGCTCGGCTTCCTGGTGGGCCGCAAGCTGGCTGGCATCCAGGAATTCCTGCTCAAGCAGACTCACCAGGTCTGCGTTTTCCACCGCCCAGGCCTGCATTTGCCTGAGCCGCGCGCCGCGCAGCAGCGCCCCCGAATCCCGCTCCAGTTTGAGCCAGTCGTTGGCGGCCTCGGTCAGCTGGCGGTGCAGAATCAGCCCGGCACGGTTCTGGTCCAACCATTCCCGCAAGGTCGGCCATTCGCGGATGAGCGCCTCGTGGGCCACCTCCACCACGCGCGCGTTGCCCGGCTCCAGCGTGCTGGTTGTCACCAGGCGCGCTTCGGTCAGAATGTCCAACACGGCATGGATGGTGGCCGGGTCGGTGGCGCGCGTTATCAGTTCTGAGAAGGCCGCCCGGCGGCGGGTATCGAGCGCGCTCTCGCCCATTTCGGCCAGTTTGATGAAAATCATGCGGGCGATGGGCTGTTGCGCGGGGGTCAGTCGCTGCCGGAAGACGGTTTCGGCGGTCTGAGCAATGGCGCCTTGTACGCCGCCGGCCGCCGTGTACCCCGAAACGGTCATTACCCGTCCCCGGCGGCGTTTCCAGGTTTCGAGCAAGGCGTGCGAGAGCAATGGCAGCGCGCCCGGTTCGTTGCCCAGGTCATCGAGCAACACTTCTACCAGCCCGGCCTGCACCTTCCAGTTGCCGAGCGCGGCAGGCTGCAGGATGGCGCGCGTCAGTTCCTCGCGGTTCATTGCGCCAATGAATTCCTGGTGTTGAGAGATGCGCTCACGCAGACCCTCGTGTTGGGCCAGTTGGGCGTAGAAATCGGCCCGCAGGGTCAGTAAAATACGGACTGGCTGCGGATTCTCCGGCTTGGTGGCGTAAAGCAGATTTTCAATAAACGCTTTGCGTTCAGCCTCGTGCCTGCACTGCGTAAAAATCTCCTCGAACTGGTCGATGACCAGCAACAGGCATTTGCGTCCGTTTTGGGAGAGCCGCCGACGGGCGGCCAACGCCAGCGAACGCGAATCCTGTTCCAGGTCGGCGCGTAAAACCGTCGCCGCGCTGACCGATTCAGAATCTCCAGTCAGGCTGGCAGCCAGGGCCTCCAGCGGATGCGCTGAAGGGGTGAAAATGCGGATGTCCCATTGGCCGCTGTCAGTGGGCGGCAGGCCTCCATCTGCCAGCCGTTCACCGCGCCGCAGGGCCGGAATGACGCCCGCCCGCGCCAGCGACGATTTTCCGCTGCCCGATGCGCCGATGACGGCCAGGAAGCGGCTCCCGGCCAGGCGCGCCACAATTTTAGCGACCAACATCTCCCGCCCAAAGAAGCGGTCTGCATCTTTTTCGTCGAAATATTGCAGGCCCAGGAAAGGCGATTCGCCCGGCTCCGGCGGCAGGTTTTCCAGTTCCCTGGCTTTGTCGTTGCTGACGATGGTGGACTTGATATGGATAACCGCGCCGCGAAAATCGCCGGAGAGATTGTAGGCATCTCCGCTGGCGGGCCGCGTTTTCTTTTTTCCGGTTGGCTCAGTCATTTATCCCGCGCCGGTCAGTTTGGCAACTGTCAACACAATCTGGCTGGCAATCGTAGCCACCGAAGGCATCACCCCGGCCAGGGTTTGGGCGGCCTGCTTCAGCCCCTCGCCGCTGATTTGCAGGATGGTCTTGTTGGGTTTCTCGGCGCTGGCGGCCTCCACCAGGGCTTTGGCAGTTTCGGCCACTGCCTCGGCCTGCTCCTGATTCTCCGCCGGGATGCTTTGCAACGCCTCGCTCAACGCACCGATGAGCTTTTCCAACTCTTTGCGCGTCGATTCTTCCCCGTTGCGCATCTCGCCGACGCTCTGCTGCGCGTTGGTCAGCGTGGATTTGATGTTGATGACCGCTCCCCGAAAATCTCCCGACATGGTGAATTTGTCCGCCATTTTTTTTGCTCCTGAATTTGGACTGGATTTATCTACTATTGTAGGCTTTTCGGGCGTCGGATACAAGCATTTCGCTGGGAGATTTGTAACCCCACTGTATCCGGTTTCTGTTATTCTGATAGCGATGGACGCTCCGACTCCCCCCTCCATTTCGTCCTTCGTCATCCGCTTTGTGATGGTTGTCGAGCCGGGTCAAGATATCGAACCCGGCGCAAGCGCCTACCGGGGCGAAATTCGCCACATCCAGACCAGCCAGGAAATCCGCTTCAGTGCCTGGCCGGAAGCGGTTGCGTTCATTCGGCGCTTTGTGCCGCTCGAAGCGGAAGATACGCCATCCGGGTGACCGGTTTGTAACCCGTCTGCAACCCGGTTTGCTAAAATGTGTTTATCCAGCCCAAACCAGGAAGGAGTTCACAACATGCGTTTGAAAGATAAAGTCACCCTCATCACCGGCGGCGGCGCCGGCATTGGCAAAGCCACCGCGCTGCGTTTTGCTGAAGAAGGCGCGAAAGTCGTCATTTGTGATGTCAACGAGCAAGCCGGGCAGGCCCTGCTGGCCGAACTTGGCCCCGAAGCGCGTTTCTACAAAGTCAACGTTGCCCACCGCCAGGAAGCGCAGGACTGGGTCGATGACGTGGTTGCCCACTATGGGCGGGTGGACGTGCTGATTAACAATGCCGGAATCCTGCGCGATGGTCTGTTTGTGCGCGTCAAAGATGGCGTGCTGGTGAAGCAAATGGAAGAAGCCGCCTGGGACGCCGTCATCAACGTCAATCTGAAAGGCGTCTTCAACTGCGCGCAGGCGGTTGCGCCTTACATGATTAAACAGGGCGGCGGCGTTATCCTGAATGCATCTTCTGTCGTGGGTTTGTATGGCAACTTTGGCCAAACCAATTATGTTGCCACCAAGGCCGGTGTCATTGGCATGACCAAAGTTTGGGCGCGCGAATTGGGACGCCATAACATCCGCGTTAATGCGGTTGCGCCGGGCTTCATCATGACCGAAATGGTGCAGCAAATGCCCGAAAACATCCTGAACGACATGAAATTGCACACCCCATTAGGGCGGTTGGGCGAACCGCGCGATATTGCCAACGCCTACCTGTGGCTCGCCAGCGACGAGGCCTCTTTCGTGACGGGCGCCACCATCAGCGTGGATGGCGGCATTGTGGTAGGGACTTAATCCGTCTATTGGAGAAAAACGCAATGCGCTACGGAACCATCCTCAGCACGGGGCGCTACATCCCCGAAATCGAAATCTCGAACGAAACCTTCAAGGAGCGGATGGCGAAAGTTTCGCCTGACTTGCCTGGCGTGGTGGATAAATTTGCCGAATCGAGCGGCATTCTCACCCGCTGGTACGCTCCCCGCGAGTGGGCCACCTCCGACCTGGCAGTGCGCGCCGCCCGGGAAGCCATCCAGCGCGCCGGAATTCGCCCGGAGCAACTGGATATGATTCTGCTTGGCACCGACAGCCCCGATTACATCACCCCGGCCACCTCGGTTGTCGTCCAGCACAAACTGGGCGCGGTCAACGCCGGGACGTATGACCTGGGCTGCGCCTGCGCCTCCTTCCCAACCGGCGTGGCCTCGGCCTGCGGCCTGATTGCCACCAACCCCTGGATGAAGTACATTCTGGTCATTGGCGCCTACATGATGAGCAAACTGGCTGACCCCAACGACATTACCTCGTTCTTCTATGGCGATGGGGCCGGGGCGGCAGTGATTGGCGTGAGCGAAAAGCCTGGCTTTGTCTCATCCACCTTCCTGGCCGATGGTTCGTATCACTCCTATTGGGGCATTTACTCCGGCGGCACGTTTGAACCAGCCTCGGTCGAATCGGTGCAGGCCGGGCGCACGCAGGTACGGCTCATTCAGCGCTACCCGCCCGAAGTCAACCACGAAGGCTGGCCCAAAATTGCGCGCGGCCTGGCCGAAAAAGGCGGGTTCAGTTTCGATGACGTGGCGATGGTCATCTTCACCCAGGTGCGCAAACCGTCCATCGAACTGGTGATGCAAACCCTGAACATGCCGCTGACCAAAGCCCACTGGATTATGGACAAATGGGGCTACATGGGTTCCGCATGTATTCCCGTTGCCCTCGATGATGCGATTCAACTTGGCAAAATCAAATCGGGAGATTTGGTCTTGCTGATTGGCTCCGGCGTTGGCTACAACCAGGCCGGAACCGCCCTGGTGATGCCTTGAGCCAAAGGATGCCATGACCAACCCTCAAGACCTTTACCGCCAGAAACTGCTCTCCATCCCCCAGGCCGTTGCGCTCGTCCAGCCCGGGCAGACGATTGGGACGGCCATGGCCGCCTCGGAGCCGGTCGGCCTGCTGACCGAACTGGGTAAACATCGTGACCGGCTGGAAGGCATGACCGTTTGGGTCTGCCTGCCGTTGCGCCAGTATGATTTTGTTCTGAAGCCAGAGATGGCCGGGCATTTCTTCGTCGAAAACTGGTTCTACGGCGCGCCCGACCGCCGCGTTCACCCCGAAGGCCGCACCTCCTACATCCCCAACAACCTGCACCAGGCTGCCACCGTAAAACTGGCTGCTTCGCGTGGAAAACTAAACGTCTTTTGGGGAACCGCCACTCCGCCCGACAAGCGCGGCTACATGTCGCTCTCGCTGGGGCTGGTCATCGAAAAGCAGTTGATGGCCGCCGCCGACCTGGTGGTGCTGGAAATCAACGAAAACCTGCCCTGGACGCTCGGCGATACGCAGGTTCACATTTCCGAAGTGAATCATGTGGTCGAGAATCATGTTCCGCTGTTCCAGTTCCCGCCCGCGCCGCCCTCTGAAGCCGAACAGGCCATCGGCGGTTACATCGCCGACTTGATTGAAGACGGCGCGACGCTGCAACTGGGCATCGGTGGTATTCCCAACGCCATCACCGCCTTCCTGCATGACCGGCGCGATTTGGGCATTCATACCGAAATGTTCACCGATGGCATGGTGGATTTATACGAGGCCGGGGTCGTCACCAACCGCCGCAAAACGCTCTGGCCGGGCAAAATGGTTGGCGCGTTTGCCCTCGGAACGCAAAAACTCTACGATTTCATTGACAACAACATCGGCGTTGAGTTCCAGCAGGGGCGCGTCACCAATGACCCGTTCATCATCGGCAAGAACTACAAGATGGTCAGCGTCAATACCGCTCTGCAGGTGGATATTTTCGGGCAGGTTTGCTCGCAGAGCATTGGCTATCGCCACTTTAGCGGCACCGGTGGACAGTTGGATACGCATCGCGGCGCTCAACTTTCCCCCGGCGGACGCGGCATCATCGCTTTGCGTTCCACCGCCAAAGACGGCGCGATTTCCACCATCGTCCCCATCCTTTCCGAAGGCGCGGAAGTGACCGTTCCGAGCCAGGATGTCGATACCATCGTCACCGAATACGGCGTGGCCGAACTGCGCGGGCGCAGCGTGCGCGACCGGATGGAAGCGCTCATCAAGATTGCTCATCCTGATTTCCGCGAGTGGCTGCGCGAGGAGGCTCACCGCCTGGGCATTGTGCCAAAACTGGTTGCGCCGGGGCGACCGTAGGCACGGAATGTATTTCATCCCCCTTTCGCAACATCCACCCCGTTGGGGGACGATGTTGCAATCCTGGATTGAGCAAGGAGCACTCTGATGGAAAAACCAACTCCCTTAACTGGCATTACCAACAAGATGGTTGCTACCAACCGCATTGCGCACAACGTTTACTTCTCCGGCCCCGAGACAGGCACCCCGGTTGTTTTTCTGCATGGTAATTTTTCTGCCGCTCTGTATTGGGAAGAAACCATGCTGGCCCTGCCGACCGGGTTTCGCGGCATTGCCCCCGACTTGCGCGGCTACGGTTGGACAGAAGACAAATTAATTGATTCGACGCGCGGCATGAGAGACCTTTCGGAGGATGTGGCCGCGCTGCTCGATACGCTTGGCATTGAAAAAGCCCACTTTGTCGGCTGGTCGATGGGCGCGGGCGTTTTGTACCGCTTCATTACCGATTACCCTGGCCGCGCGCTGTCACTTACGCTGATTTGCCCGGTTTCGCCCTACGGGTTTGGCGGCACCAAAGACGTGGACGGAACGCCCTGCTATGATGATTTTGCCGGTTCGGGCGGCGGCGTAGTCAGCCCGGTCTTCGTTCAGCGTATCCAAGCAGGCGACCGTGGCGCGGAAGACCCCAACTCGCCGCGCAACATTATCAACACGTTTTATTACAAAGCGCCCTTCCGCGCCGCCCGCGAAGAAGACTTTCTGACCGCCTCGCTGATGGAGAAAACTGGCCCCGACAAATACCCCGGCGATTTCGTCCCCTCCGCCAACTGGCCGAATGTTGCTCCCGGTACGAAAGGCATCGTTAACTGCTGGTCGCCCAAATACCTGAAAAATGACGTGGCCGAACTGCTGGCCGTCAATCCCAAGCCGCCCATTTTGTGGGTGCGCGGCGATAGCGACTTGATAGTTTCCGACAATTCGATGTTCGATTTGGGCGTGCTGGGCAAACTGGGTTACGTCCCTGGCTGGCCGGGCGAGGAAGTGTATCCGCCCCAGCCGATGATTCAACAAACCCGCAAGGTGCTAGAGCGCTACGCAGCCTCTGGAGGCCGTTTCGAGGAGCATGTCATCCCCGATACGGCGCACAGCCCGCATATCGAAAAACCGGGCGAGTTTCAGGCCTTATTTCACGCTTTCCTCGCAAGTTGAGCCTGGAGTTGCAAATCTCCCAACTTTTGCGCGCTTCTTTTGCGCGCTCCTTTTGCGCGCTCCAATAAAACCAGGAGAAAAACACAATGACCATCCGCAAACTCAGCCGGGGCGTGGCTGTGGTTGGCGTGGGAATGTCGAAATTTGGCGCGTTTCCCGGCCAATCGAGCCGCGACCTGTTCGTAGACGCCTTTCAGGAAATGCTGGCTTCGGTGGATAAAGGCTTTGACCCGGGCGATATAGAAGCGCTGTTGATGGGCAACTTCAGCAGCGACCTGTTTGAGAACCAGGGCCACACTGCCCCCATCATGGCCGATTGGGTTGGTCTGACTCCGCGCCCGGCCACCCGCGTCGAAGACGCCTGCGCCAGCGGCGGCGTAGCCCTGCGCCAGGGTATTCTGGCGATTGCTTCGGGCTTATATGACATCGTTCTGGTCGGCGGTATCGAAAAAATGACGGACCTGCCCATCGAGCGCGTTACCGACACGCTGGCAACCGCCGCTGACGCCCTGTATGAGGTCCCCGCGGGATTCACCTTCCCCGGTCTGTATGCTTCGATGGCGACCGCTTACATGGCCGAATATGGCGCGCCGCGGGATGTATTTCTCAAGGTGGGACTGAAAAATCACGAGAACGGCGCGCTCAATCCCAAGGCCCAGTTCGGTCAGCGCATTGCTGAAATTATGGAAGCGCGCAAGAAGAGCGCTGCCAAAAAGGGTTTGCCCATTCCCGAATGGGATGACGAAATGGCTTTCTTGAAGGATGAGCGCGCCAACCCCAACATTGCCTGGCCGCTGCGCTTGTACGATTGCTCGCCCGTTTCAGACGGCGCGGCGGCTGTGCTTTTGGTCCGCGAAGACTTGGCTCACCGCTTTACCGATAACCCACTCTACGTCATTGGCAGCGGGCAAGCCAGCGACGGCGCAATTCATGACCGCCCAACCCTCACCTCGCTGGCCTCTGCGCAAAAGGCGGCGGCAGCGGCCTATGAGATGGCTGGCGTGAAGCCCGCCGATATTGATGTGGTTGAAGTTCACGACTGTTTCACGATTGCTGAAATCATCGCTACGGAAGATTTGGGCTTTTTTGAACCCGGTCAGGGTTGGTGGGCGGTGGAAGAGGGCAAAACAGCCCGCAGCGGGGTGCGCCCCGTCAACACATCGGGCGGCCTGAAGTCGAAGGGGCACCCGGTGGGCGCTTCGGGGGTGGGACAGGTCATCGAAATCTGGAAGCAGTTGCGCGGCGAGGCAGGCGAACGTCAAGTGCCAGGCAGCCCGCGCCTGGGGCTGACTCACAACGTTGGCGGCACCGGCCAGACCTGCGTCGTCCACATTTTTGAACGGAGATGAGCCATGAGCGCGTTCAATCACATCACACACTACGCCGCGCTTGGCGAGAACAAATTGATGGGCAGTCATTGCCCGGCTTGTGGAAAAAACTGTTATCCAGCGCGCCCGCTTTGTCCGGCCTGTCATGGCAGCGACCCGGAGGCGGTGGAGTTTTCGGGCAAGGGCAAGCTGGTTGCTTTTTCGGTGATTTACATCGCCCCGACTGCCATGCTTCAGGCTGGTTTCGACCGCAAGAACCCGTATTGCGCGGCGGTGGTCGAACTGGAAGAAGGCCCGCGCATCTGCGCCCAACTGGTCGGCGTGGATGTGAAACAGCCGGAGAACATCAAAATTGGCCAACCTGTTACCGCCACTTTCCTGATGCGCGGCGAAGGTGAAGCCGCCAGGACGTTTCTCGGTTTTCAGGTTTGATTTTTACCGAGAGACTGGTTTTCTATGGCGTTGTCGAATGGACACTTCGCCCATTCAAAACGAATCCGGCAGGCACAACCTGCCCCATCATTCTTTGTATTGGAGGAGAACATGAAACTGTTTCGTATGCTTGCTGTTGTCGTGATGTCCGCCTCATTGCTGCTGGCGGCCTGTGGCGCGCCTGCCACAACCCCGCCCCCTGAGCCAACCAAGGCTCCCGAACCGACCGCTGTCCCCCCCACCGAGGCCCCTGCGCCAACTGCCGAGCAAACCGCTGAACCGACGGCAGAATCGGCCCCGGCTGGCTTGACCTGTGCTGTGCCCCTCAAGGTTGGTCTCATTACCGATGCTTCTGGCTCGCTGGCAATTTATGGCGCGCATATTTTGCGCTCGTTCATGCTTGGCATGGAATATATGGCTGGCGCTCCTGGCTCGGCTGGCGAGAAATTTGATTTCGCTGCGACGCAAGAAAACACCTTCAAAGTAGATAACTGCGAAATTCAGGTCTTTGTCCGTGATGATGGCAGCAACCCCGAAAATACCGCCACCATTGCCCGCGAACTGATTGACGTACAAAAGGTCAACTTCCTGGTTGGCACGGTCTCATCCGGCGCGACTGCCACCCTGCAGGGGATTGCTTTTGAAAGCAAAATTCCGCTCATTGTGGCGCCCGCGGCTGCCAACGATATTACCGGCGCGAATTTTAATGAATATACCTTCCGCGTCAGCCGCAACAACTATCAGGATGCAATGAACGAGTGCGCGTATCTCGTCAAGCAGTACAAAACCTTCATTCAAATTGCTCCCGATTATGCCTTTGGGCGCGGCTCGGCGGCGGCCTTCCGCGATGCCTGTACTTTGGGCGGTGGAACTTTCGTGACCGATGACATCTTTGCTCCTCTCGATACCACTGACTTTACTCCGTACATGGAGCAGATTGCTAATTCGGGCGCGGAATCTTACATTGTCAGCTGGGCAGGTGGTGGATTTGTGCCGTTGATGCAAGCGGCCAAAGACCAGGGCGTCACTGAAACGATGGCGCTTGGCGCGACTTTCATTGATAACACTCTGATGCCCGTTTGGTATGGCAACGCAGTGGGCAGCACCAGTGGTATCATCTATCACTACACCGCGCCCAAAAACCCGATTAACGACTTCCTGGTCAAGAACACCAAACCCCGCTATGGCGTCAATCCTGACCTGTTCGATGCCGATGGAATGAATGCCGCCATCATGCTGGTCGAGGCCCTCAAATTGACCGGCGGCGATGCCAGCGGCGCGGCGCTCGTCAAGGTAATGGAAGGGATGACCTTTGAAGGCCCCAAAGGCACCATCTACATTCGTCCTGAAGACCACGTCGCCATTCAGGATATGTATATCCTGAAATTGCTCAACGTGACGGACCCGGATGCGAATTTCTACGAATACGTCGAAACCACTCGCCCCGAACCGCCCTGCCTGCTGCCTGAAAACCTGAAAGACCGTTGCGGCGACTTGCCGTATGGCAGTCTGACCGGGCAGTAATTCCATCGATTCGTCCCAGCCTTCCCCTATTGTTCGGTTTTGAACATGGGGGAAGGCGTCGAAAATTTGTGGCTCTCTCAAAATCTCAATAGCGTGCGTGGATTTTGGGAGACTGCAGGGCATAGCAAAGGACAATCGGGATGAGTTGACGTTGACGGCGGACGATTGCCAGTTCAACCGCGGTGGATTGTCTATCTTCTATCGTCAACGTCGATACTTTTGAAAGGCGCCATGACAACGTCCGACATCATTTTCCAAACCATCCATTTGCGTAAGGAATTTGGCGCGCTTGTGGCTGTGGATAATGTCAACATGCAGGTTCGCGCCAACAGTCTTCATGCCATCATCGGTCCCAACGGCGCGGGCAAAACCACTTTTTTCAACCTGCTTTCGGGCAATATTGAGCCTACCAGTGGACAGGTCATCTTCAAAGGCCGCGATATTACCCACCAGCCCGTTTACAAAACCATTCATTTTGGCATCGGGCGCTCCTTTCAGATTACCAACATTTTCCCTAATCTGACTGTGCTGGAGAATATCCGTCTGGCTGCGCAGGCAATGGGGTCGGACAATTTCAAGTTCTGGAAGGCAGCCTCCCATTTTCAGAAATACGAGCAACGTGCCTGGGAAGTGGCTGAAAAGGTTGGCCTGAAAGACCGGGCCTACTCCCTTGCCAAAACCCTGCCACACGGCGACCAGCGTAAACTGGAACTGGGCATGATTTTGGCCCCCGACCCCGAAGTGCTTTTGCTTGATGAGCCAACTGCTGGAATGGCCTCTGAGCAAGTTCCTGAACTCATTACGCTCATTCAAGAAATCCAGCGCGCCGGTAACAAGACCGTTCTTCTGGTGGAACATAATATGAACGTTGTGATGACCGTTTCAGATACGATTACGGTGATGCACCAGGGGCGCGTGTTGACCGAAGGTACGCCTGCCGAAATTGCGGCGAACAAAGAAGTTCAAACCGCCTACCTGGGCGGCTTGTATGAGTTGAATGTGTAGCCATGAACATCCTTCTCGAACTACAAAATGTCCACGCCTTTATTGGGCAGTATCACATTTTGCAAGGCGTCAGCCTGGAGGTGCCGCGTGGCGCAATTACGGCCCTGTTGGGGCGCAACGGCGCGGGCAAGACCACCACGCTCAAGACTATCCTGGGTCTGACTCCGCCGCGCGAAGGCAAAATCACTTTCAATGGCTGCGACATTAACGGCTTGCGCTCCTTTGATATCGCCGCGCGCGGCATTGGCTTTGTCCCCGAGCATCGCGCCATTTTCCGCGACTTAAGCGTGGAGGAAAACCTGAAAATCGCCGAACGCAAAAAAGGAGATTATGCCCGCAAACAGGATTTCATCTTTGGCCTGTTCCCCGACCTGAAGCGGCTTATCAGGTTATCGGGCGCGAATCTCTCAGGGGGGCAGCAGCAAATGCTTGCCATTGCCCGCGCTCTGGTTGCCGATAATTCGCTCTTGCTGATTGACGAACCTTCCGAGGGTCTGGCCCCGGTTGTCATCGAACACATGATGAGTGCCATCCGCCAACTCTCGCAGGAAACGACCATCCTTCTCGTCGAACAAAACTTCCTGGTTGCCAGCCAGCTGGCAGCATACTATGTCATCATCGAGGAAGGCCGTTCAGTCAAACGTGGCGCAATGGCCGACCTGGTCAACGACAAAGCCACCATCCACCGTTATCTGGGCGCAGCGTAGCCTTCGCGCTGGCGGGAAACGTGCCATGAATCGACTCCAAGTCAACTTTCGTAAAAATCTCATTCTATATATCATGCTGGCTGTGTTTGTCAGCCTCTTTGTTGCCGCCGCGCAAGGCATGGAAAGCAAAGATTTCGTCATCACGCTTTTGCGCGGCCTGGCAGTCGGCTCGCTTACTTTTCTGGTGGCCTCGGGGTTTTCGCTCATTTTCGGTCTGCTCGATGTGCTTAACCTGGCCCATGGAACGCTCTTTATGATTGGGGCCTATATCGGCTGGACCGTCTTTGTTCGGCCAGATACATTTATAGATTTGCTCACACCGCTTGCTCTGATGATGAGCGGCTTTTTGCTTCAGGATGTCTGGGCGGCGCTTTCTGCCCGAATGCCCCCAAAAGGAAAAATGGGAAAAATTCTGCCCTGGGCCGGGCTTTTGCTTGCCGCGCTGATTCTTTTGCCCGTTTTGAGAAATTACCCCATCTCTCTCTGGGATACAGAAGATTTCTCTCAGGCTCCCGGTTCATATTCGCTCATGCTTGACCAGGGTACGCCCTTGCTCCCCCCCGTGGCGGCCTTCGACCAAATCCATCCTGCGTTGGCCGTAAGCGGGTTGCTGCTTGCCAGTTTGACTGGCGCGTTTTCTCTGACCCTGTTGACCGGGAGCACTGTTGTTCCACCGCGCCTTTCCTGGCGTAAATTTATCCCATTTGGCGGGTTGGTTACGTTTGGCTTGCTGACTTTGGTCTTCAATGATGCTTTGACCGCATGGTTGACCAGCCTGAATAGCAATTGGCTGTTTCTGATTGCAATCCTGGCGGCAGTGCTGGCCGGAATGGGGCTGGGCGGGCTGATGGAAGTGGTTTTGATTCGACCGCTGTATGTCCGCCCGATTTACCAATTGATGCTGACGCTGGGCATGAGCGCCATCGGCATAGAGATGGTGCGCGCCGTCTGGGGCCGGCCCGAATTCACCATGCCTAAACCGGCTCTGTTTACTGGCTCTGGCCCGGGTTGCCCGGCGGTGACTTTTGCTGATTGGTGGCAGTATCACTGCTCGACCATCCTGGTTTTGGGCGGGCGCGTGCGCGTATATAACGAAATTTTTATCCCCCTGGTGGGGCTGGTCGTGTTGGTGGCAGTCTGGATTTTGCTGCAACGCTCACGGCTTGGCATGGTCATTCGCGCAGGCGTGCAAGACCGGGAAATGGTTGAGGCGCTTGGAATCAACGTGCGGCGTGTTTTTACCCTGGTCTTTGCCCTTGGCGTGGGGCTGGCAGCGCTGGGGGGCGCATTGGCAACGCCTTCGGTCGGCCTTTCCAACCACATGGGCGAGACCGTGATGCTCAATGCGCTGATTGCGCTTGCCATTGGCGGGCTGACCAGCTACCCTGGCGCGGCGATTGGCTCGGTGCTGGTTGGGCTGATTCAACAATTCATCATCAAATATGGGCAAATAGGCATTCCCATTCCGTTCACTGAAATTGTTCTAAAACCCACCCCGCCGATAGTTCCGGCCTCAACCATCCTGCTGATGGTCATCATCCTGCTTCTCATGCCCAACGGTTTGTTAGGAAAGAAGGAATAGCGCACGATGAACCAATCCTTTTTCCGCCAACACCAGGCTTTTCTATTTGCCCTGCTCACGCTGATTCTCTTTCCATTTGTGGTTGGCGTGTTCGAGGGCGCTTCTCTGGAGGCAGTTTGGGCCAATGCCAGTGGCGCCAGCAAATTTATGCAGGGACTCGCCATCGAGATTTTCATCCTGGCCCTCTACGCGCTCAGTTTTGACTTGATTTTTGGTTTTACCGGCCTGCTATCTTTTGGACACAGCATGTTCTTTGCTGTTGGTGCTTATACCACCGGTATTGCGCTCAAGAGTTTTGGGCTGAACCTGTGGCAGACGCTGGGCGTGGTGCTGTTGGCTGCGCTCGCGCAAGCCCTCTTATTCGGAATTGTCCTGCCGCGCGTCAAAGGGATTACTTTTGCTCTGGTCACGCTCGGCATGGCGAGCGTTTTTCACATTCTTGTCATGTCTACCGAATTTGGAGCGTACACTGGCGCGGATGTTGGCTTGCAGGGTGTGGTCGTTCCAGATTTTATCAGCCCGGCCAGTGAACGATTACGGTTGTATTTTGTGACCCTGGCAGTGCTTGTTTTCTTCTACCTGCTTTATCAACGCTTTGTCAGTTCTCCCACCGGGCGAGTTTGCGCTGCCATTCGTGAAAACGAAGCGCGCGCCAAAATGCTTGGCTATAATACCTTTACGTTCAAATTCGCTGCACTGACACTCTCTTCGATTACTGCTGCGCTGGCTGGAACATTACACGCCATCTACCAGCCTATCATCAGCCCAAACACGGCTGGTCTTGGATTCACAGTGACGGCGTTGTTGATTACTTTGATGGGTGGGGTTGGCATGCTCAATGGGGCGCTGGTTGGGGCGCTGGTTTATCGCCTGCTCGATTTTGGCCTGCGCCGTTACCTTGGCGAAAGCGCCAGTTTTATCAACGGGGCAGTCTATGTTCTCTTCGTGCTGTTTATCCCTTATGGAATTGTGGGAACCTGGAGGCTGAAATCGTTTGATGTACAAAAAGGTTGGCAGGAACTGCTTAAGCGCTTTTCGCGCTCATCCCTTTGATGAACTTCGCTAACCATCCAGCGTAAAAAAACAAACCGCCCGGCGTGCAGAATCAGTAATCTGCGTGCCGGGTGGTCTTGTTCTTTAAAGTTTAGCGGAACGCAATTGCGCCGCGAAAAACTATTCTTTCTTGTCCTTCTCGCTGTTTTCTTCGCCGCCTTTGACTGACTCACGGAAGTTGCGAATGGCGCTGCCGAGTTCCCCGGCAATTTTGCTGATGCGCCCGACGCCAAAGAGCAGGATGACAATGATAAGGATAATAATCAATTCGGTAGGGCCAAAATTGGGCATGTAGCCTCCTTTTTGAAGTTCCAACTGCCATGATTGTACCCGAATTTCAGGATGGGAGATGATGGCGAGTTTCTGGCTTTCCTGCGTAAATTGGCCTGGCAGCCTGCTCAAAAAATGGGCGTCTGTTCAATGTCCTGGTCAAATTGTTTCAATTCTTCCTGTTCAGTCTGAATGATTTGCAGAAGGGCAGAGATTTTTTCGGTAACGAGTTGAGGCGCGCGTCCTTTCAGACTGACCACCCCCGTTACCACGCCATCCACTGCGCTTACCGTACCGGTCAACTGCGCCTCGAAGCGCGCGAGCAGGGTGCTGATTCCTTTCAATTGCGCCTGACGGGTCTGGAGCGATTGCAGGGCGGCCTCGAACTCGCGCCGCGCCGCCAGGTCGGCAGTTTCGACGATGTTCTTCTCCAGTTTGGCAACTTCACCGCTAAAGTCACTGCTAATTTGTTGAACTGCCAGGGTGTTATCGAGCGCGCTCATTCGCAGGCAGAGTTGATAAGCGTGTTCCACCAGTTCATCCAGGGCCTGTTCCAACGGCTCCAGCGCGCGGCGTAACGGTGGGCTGGCTTGCGAGAGGGCATTAAACACCGAAAATCGCGCCCGGTCGAGACGGTCGAAGCGAACCTGGTATCGCTGGGCCAGCGGCTGACGGTTTTGACGGATGAAAGTCATTTGCAGGCCGGGGTCGCGGGCAATGACGAAGACCATGACCAGCCACAGGGCGAACCCGATGGGGGCCAGCCACCAGGCTGAACACAGACCGGCGGCAGCCGTCAGTGCGAGCATGGCGAGGTTGACGGGGTTGAACAGGGCGAGGAAGAGCGGAGAGCGAGGCATGGTTTGATGATTCGTTCGTCAAATTTTGATGGGCCGGAGGTGAGGAAAACTAGAAGAAGGTGGCGATTTCATCATAGATTTTCTGAATGTTTTCTGGCGAGCTGTTGTATTGCTTGCCGCCGGTGGGTTCGGCAATTTGTTTCAGAATATCTTCATCTGCGCCGTCACCAAAGGCGATGGTGAAAATCTTGATGGCGTTGCCGCCTTCGCCTGCCGAGGCGTTGATTTGGGTCATCACCTCGTCGAGGCTCTGGGCCGAGGCGGTGTCTTCGCCATCGCTCAAAACGACAATTGCGCGGATGTGGTTGGGGTCGCCGTTGGCGGTCAAATCCTGATAGGCGGTCAGGGTGGCGTCATAGAGCCGGGTATCGCCCTGCTCAAAAATGCCTGAAACGCTATCCAGCACCTTTTGGCGTTTTTCTCCCAGCGGAGAGAGGGGGGTGAGCGTGGAAATTTCTGAACTAAACAGAATAATTCCCAGGCGGTCGCGGTCATCCAATTTTTTGATGAACTCAAGCAGGCTGGCGCGGGCGGTGGTGATTTTTTCGCCTTGCATGCTGCCGGAAATGTCCATCACTACCATCAGGTCGACTGGCTTTTTGCTCTCGCGCCAGAGAGTCTCGATTTTGTTGATGACCGCTGCATCGGGGATTTCGAGGATGGTTTTGGGCTGGGTGATGTCTATGCCGTGTTGAGAATCGAGCGGGGCAGAGAGGGGAATGGAAAGGTCGGCGGGACGGAAGCCGTATTCAAGCGCTTTCAATTGTTGAGGACGGTCGAGCAGGAAGGCCTCGAAAATCCCCGCAGCCTCGCGCTGTTCATCGGTCACCCAGGGGGCGTTCAGTACCACATAGGGGTTGTTCGTCCAGAAGGTGCCTTCTTTGGGGTAAATGGCGACCACTGGAATCTGGGATGATTGCCCGCTCAGGCGTTTGGCTTCCTGAGCGACGATCAGATTTTCATAGACGACTGCCGCGCTCAAGTAGGAAGGCCCGCGCTCGAACATGCGCTCGGCGAAGAAGCCGGTGCTGGTGCCGTAATGAATGATGCTTTTTTCGACGGCGGCCATGAACTCCCGAACCTGAGGGTCTTCCAGGTCGGTTTCAGTCAGGCCGCGTTGTTTTTGGGTGGCTGCGTAGGTTTCGGCAATGATGGAGACGATACCGCTGTTGCTGTAGCCCGGGTGGGTGTGGCCGAATTTGAATTTTCCCCATTCCGGGTGACCGTAGGCGCTCCAGCCTTCTTCGGAAGTGGCCAGGGTGGCAATATCGGCCCAGCCGAGGGCTTTATCGGGCCATCCCAGGGCCTGCGCCATTGGCCGCCACATGGCAATGACCACCGGGCTGAGCACCAGGTCGTTGGGGTTGCCCGTCACCAGGTCGCTTCCGTGCTGTTTGCGCCATTCGGCGTTGGCAAGCGGAAGATAGACCGAAGAGGCCGGGCTCCACACGGTGGGTTGAAGCGTGCCTTCCAAAATGCCGCGTACCGGTTCGATGGAGCCCATTGGGGTGGATTCCACCACAATCAACTTTCCACTCGCGGTTTTGTTGCCTTCCGCGTTGAATTGCTCTACCAGTGGCTCCAGCCATTCTTTCTTTTCCGAACCGTAGACGATGCTGACGGTGACGCTTTGGCCGGGGAGCATGCCCTGTAAGGGCCCACAGGCAGAGAGCGCCAGAGAGAGGATGATGACAATCGAAAAAAATATCCGTTTCATGGTTGCTCCTGATGACGTACACAAAGAGATAAGTACACAAGGAAACCTGTCTACCTGTCTACCTGCTGACATTTCTTGCCCAAAAATCGCGCAAGGTATTCAGCGCGCTGCCTGGCGGCACCTGCACTTCCGGCAGGAATGACAGGTCGGCGCGGAAGCCGTTGGCGGCGTAGCGGTCGAAGGGCGAGCCGGGTTGTTCGAGCGGGATGGAGGTATCTACCGGGCGGTAGCCGTATTGGAGCAGGGCAATTTCCTGGGCGGGTTTGCTCACCAGGTAATCGAGGAAGGCCTGGGCGGCTTTTTTCTGGTCCGTCGTAACCCATTCCGCATCCAGAATGCAGAAGGGATGGTCGCTCCACAGCGTGGCGGGCGGGTAATAAACGCGCAATTCTCCGTAGCGCCCCACGGCATTTTCGGCTTGTTCGATGGCCGTCGATTCATAGACGGCGACGAAGTCGTAGGTGCTGGGGCCATAGGCAATCACTTTTTGCATGAGCGGGCCGGTGCTATGCTCGAACTGCCCAATGCCCGATTCAATTTCCAGGAACCATTGCTGGTAGGCGCTGTCGTTCAGGATGTCGGCAGCGGTCAGGCCGCTGGTTTTGCCGTAATAGCCATACGTCATCAGCAGGATGGTCATGTAACCGCTGTTGGATTTGAGCGGGTCGCTGTGGCCAAATTTGACGTAGCCCCAATCGGGCTGGCCGTAGGCGGCCCAACCCTGCGGGTTGATGAGCGCGTCGTGCAGGTCGCGCCAGAGGGAAGCGCCGGGCTGCTGTCCCCACAGTGTATCGGCCCGCTCTTTCCACGCCACCAGCACCAGCGGAGTGCGCAAGACGGCTCGACAGTGAGCGGTATCTGCCGGGTTGACCAGGCTGCGCCCAAACTGGATGGTGGAAGTATCTTGCAGGGCCGCAATTTGTAACATGCTGGCCGGGCTGATGAGGACCGGCTGACGCTTTCTATCTAACACGGCATTGATGACTTCCCATGACCCCATTTTTTCCAACTCGATTTGAATGGGGTGTCCGTTGACGTTGGCGCCGCTCTGCTCGAAGGCCGGTACGACTTCTTCGAGCCAGGCTTGTTTCTCCGTGGAGTAGAGAACGGTGACGGTAACGGGAGCAGGCGGCGGCAGGAGCAGTTCCCGCAGCGGGGCGTAGGCCGCCGCCCGAAAGGGGGGAATCAACAAGGCGGCCACGAATACGCCGATGGCCGCCATCCCAAACAAAATTAAGAATATCCAGTTAAGACGAGGGGTATACATTCTGTTGCTTCTCCATGCCTGATGATACGCCAGGCTGGAGATTTCGTTGCTTAACGTATTGTTAACGCTTTGACCTAGATGGCATCGGCTTCCCAGCGCGGGCGTGGGCGATAACGCTTGCGGATTTGCTCCAGAACTTGCATGGGCGTATGCAGTAAGCGGCGGGCAATTTTGGCAATGCGTTCGCCGGAGACGCCGCCGTTTTGGATGGGCATCAGGCGGCGCAGTTCGTCTTTATCCAGGTAGGTGTAGGTTTCTTTGCCCAGCGCCAGGGCAACAAAGGTGCAGGTAGATTGTTGGGTCATGACTACGCTGGCATTGGCAATCATGTCATTGACATTGCCGTGCGTGAGAATCAGCGCATCGGGCGCAATGGCTTTGATTTCGCGTGTGGCGCGCTCCACGTTTTCGGTGGGATGCAGTTTGAAAATCATCGGACGGCCTTCGGCGGCTTGCGTGCAGCGGCGCAGGAAGGTCAGGCGGTCATCGCCGCGGTACGTTTCACGGTAGGGCGTGGTGGCAACCAGCACGTAATCACGATGGGGAAAGTCGTTCTTCAGGTGGCGCTGAAGGTTGTCGAAGTTGGGAATGCCCGTGACGGCGATTTTTTCGGCAGGCACGCCCTTACGGATGAAATGGTTGCGGTAGCCTTCGGATGCCACGCAGAAAATATCGTAGGCGTGAGAAAGACCGTTGGTGGCGGTGTTGGCGATGTAGCGCGGCAGGAAGGGAAAGAGTTTCCATAACCGGTAGAGTTTGCCCTCCGGCTCGGTGATGCCTTCCTGCACCAGAAGCAGCCGCTTGCCCCGAATGTTGTTCTGGATAATCAGGTCCGATGAAGTGATGACCAGGTCATATTTGCGGCCTTCGCCGCGCTCGTCTACGGGCAGGTGTTGGTCAGCCAGATATTGCAGGGTATCGCGCCGATGCCGGCCTCCTAAAACGCAAAAATCGAGCAGCCCGGCTTTCGCTGCGAGATGCTCAATTCCATCGGCGTAGTAAGGGGTAAAGTAGCATCGGTATTCGCTCATTTGTTGAGCGACTGCGTGCATTTGAGTCGTCTGGTTGAGTGAACCGCAGATGAATAGGATATTTTGGGGCATATTTACCTCGTCTCCTGCATTGTAGTCAGCACAGGTTAACCCTTGTAAAACAAAAAATTAAAGTCTGGTAAACAAAAGTTTGTTTTCAAAACATTAACATAACTTTCCAGGCGCGTTAACTGTGTTCGATTACACTACCATTGCCTGCGTATTGCCCCCATTCCGACACGAGGCCGTTTATGTCTACTTTGCTTAATGATGATTTCCAGATACCGGTCTGTATCGCCGATCTACCTGCGCATGATTTCCAGGTTTCGCCCGAAACTCTGACAGAAAATGTTGTGGAAACATTGGAGCTTATCCCCGACTTGCCGGGGGTTTTGATTATCAAAAATCGTCAATTGATAGGGTTTCTCACCAGGTTAAAGCTCTTTGAGCGCCTGGGGCATCGTTACGGGGTCGAATTGTTCATGCGCAAGCCGATTTTAGAGCTGAACCGAGTCATGCAGACTCGAGTAGAACCATTGTCTGGTAGTTTGCGCGTGGAGGAAGCCGTTCGGCATGCTTTGAAGCGCTCCCCTGCGGATATTTACGACCCCATTGTGATGAAACTCCGCAATGGCATGTTCCGAATTCTCGATATGAACGTGTTGTTGCTGGCCCAATCGAAGACGGTCACGAACCTGAGCAATGTAGTCGGAAAGTTGGGGCAAATCGATGCCCTGATTTACCAGGATTGGGACAAAGCAGAGATTTTGGGGCGCATCTTGCGCCTGTTGGGTCAGGTGGTTCCTTATCACCAGGCCCACGTTCTTGTTTTGCGGGGCGGGCAAATTGACCTGGTCGCCTCGCATGGCGACCGGGCCAGCCAGGGGCTTGACTTCAGCAATCTGCAATCTAATAGCATCTATCAGATGATGCTCAGGCACCGTCAGGCAATTTACCTGCCCGATACCAGCCATGTTCCAGCCTGGCACGGATTAGAAGCGTTAGGGCAACCAGCCTCCTGGCTGGGCGTGCCGCTCCTGAATGAGGAGGCGATGTTTTGCGGTTTCCTGTCGCTTGGCCGAAACGTGGACAGTCCTTTTACTTTTGATGAAAAACAAACCTGTCAGGCATTCGCGCAACGCATGGCTCAGGTTTTGTTGAAAAGAGAAAAAAAGAATAGCGTTCTGATGCACCATGATTTTTCTATGGGGATGACGATGAAAATGATGACATTTGCCGAAGCGGAAGGCGTTTATTGATGCACATTCTTGTTACAAACGATGATGGAGTAACTGCCCCCGGTTTGTTGGCGTTGGCGCAGGCCATGCGCGCCCTGCCCGAAGTAAAAGTCAGCATCCTGGCTCCTGACCGAAATTGGTCGGGCAGTGGGCATGTCAAAACGCTCGAACGCCCGTTGCGGGTGCGCGATGTAACTCTGGCGGATGGTTCGACCGCTTTCGCCAGCGATGGTGCGCCTTCGGACTGCGTGGCGCTGGCGTTGTTGGGATTCTTTGAAGAGAAAATAGACCTGGTGGTTTCGGGCATTAACCCGATGCATAACCTGGGGCATGATGTCACCTATTCCGGCACGGTCACGGCGGCGATGGAAGCCGTCATTTGGGATACGCCTGGCATTGCCTTTTCCCTGGGGTCGCTCGACAACCACCTGGGCGCGCTGGATTACACTGCCGCGGCCCAAATTGCCCGGCGCGTGGTCAGCACTGCCCTCGAACACCGCCTGCCGTCTGGCATGTTGCTGAACATCAACATTCCCTACTTAACCGCCGAAGAAATTAAGGGAATTCGCATTACCCGCCAGGGATTGCGCGTGTACCGCGACCGACTGGATAAGCGCATGGACCCGCGCGGCAAACCATATTACTGGATTGGCGGCGATTCGCCGACCGGCACGCCCGAAGAAGGCACAGACGTGGGCGCAATTGCGGCAGGCTACGTCTCCATTACCCCTATCCAACTTGACCTGACCATGTACAGCGCGATTCCTACTCTGGGGGATTGGGATTGGAAGTCATAACGCGGCGTTCATTCTGCGTTGTGGCGCGCGGCATTGCGGCAAAAAACATGAAATTCCTCCCTGCCAGGCTGCCCAATTGGGTGTACACTCTAAAGCATGGAGGTGCAATGAATATTGCCGCAATTGATGTCGGTTCTAACGCCATCCGCATGGTGGTTGCGCGTCCCAATAGCGCGGGCGGCCTGGAGATACTCGAATCGACCCGCTTGCCGGTGCGCCTGGGGCAGGATGCCTTTACCAGCGGTCAACTCAGCGAATCGATTATGCAGGCGGCGGTGGATGCCTTTCTGCGCTTCAGAACGATTGCCGACCAGTTTGGCGTGGGGCAGATGCGGGCGGTTGCTACTTCGGCTTTGCGCGAAGCGGAGAACGGAGAATTGCTCATTGACCGAATCGCTCGTCAGACGGGCATCCAGGTTGAAATTATCAGCGGGGAAGAAGAAGCGCGGCTCATTCACCTGGGAGTATCTAAAGCGCTGGATTTAAGCGATAAACGCGCCGTTCTGATTGATGTCGGCGGCGGCAGCGTAGAAGTGACCATCGCGCGCGGCGATGAAATTCTTTCCTCCGAGAGTTACCCGATGGGAACCGTGCGCCTGTTGCAGCGCCTGGGGGCGAACGGAGGCCTGCCGAGTCTCAAATTGATGCAGGAATATACCGAATCGGCCCGGCGGCGCATTGACCGCGAGTTGGGCGGCCAAAAAGTGGATTTGTGCGCTGGCACGGGGGGCAATCTCGAAGAAATGGGCTTGTTGCGCAAACGCCTGTTCAAGCGCGATTCGAGCGACCTGATTACCCTGGATGAACTGAATGCCCTCATCGAAAAACTGGGCGAGATGACGGTGGAAGAGCGCATGAAGAAGCTTGACCTGCGCCCCGACCGGGCGGATGTCTTGTTGCCTGCCTGCATGGTCGTTCACATGATTGCCCGCGAAGCGCGCGCCAGGGAAGTCAAAATCCCCGGCGTGGGACTGAAAGACGGCGTTTTGTGGGATATGCTGCCGCTGGCTCTGGGGCCGCGCCTGCCGCGCCGTGAACAGGTTCTTAACGCCGCCATGCGTCTGGGGCAAAAATACCTGTTCGATGTCGAACACGCCTCCCACGTCTCGCGCCTGGCCGGGCGAATTTTTGACCAGACTCTTTCACTGCACGGCCTCGATGAGAGCGACCGATTGCTGCTCGAAGTGGCGGCTTTGCTGCACGATATTGGGCATTTCATTAATACCATTGACCATGACCAGCACGGTTACTATATTCTCAAACATTCGCCGCTCATGGGATTGGAACCGCCTCAGCAAGAGGTGGTCGCCAATCTGATTCGTTTTCACCGCAAGACTTCTCCCTCCACGCAAGAAGAGTCTTTTAAAGCCTTGCCACCTCGCGCGCGGATGACGGTTCTCAAACTATGCGCCATCCTGCGCCTGGCTGATGCCCTGGAAATCAGTCATGCCGCCCGGCTGCGCGATGTGACCATCGAAAAAAGTGGCGGTCGTTGGCAGGTTTTGTTGCGCGGACAGGGCGAGATGATGCTCGAAAAGTGGTCGTTTGAAAAGCGCAAGGGCTTGTTCCAGGATGTCTTTGGGGTCAGGCTGGAGATTATCTAGCGCAAGTGGAATATCTTGCGCCACGCAAGGAGCAGAAAAAATGAACCTTTACATTATTCGTCATGCCATCGCCGTAGAACCTGGCACGCCGGGATACGAAGATGACAGTTTGCGTCCGTTGACCGGCAAAGGCGGCGAGAAAATGACCAACATCGCGCGTGGTCTCAAATCGCTTGGCGTGCGTTTCGACCTGGTACTTTCCAGCCCGTACGCGCGCGCCCTTGAAACGGCCAGGATTCTGCTCAAAGTGATGAAAATGGGGAAAGAATCGCTGGTTATTACGGAACATCTGGCCCCGATGGGCTTTCCAGAACAGGTGATAGGCCAAATTAACGAAAACTACTCCAGCCTGGATAGTGTTGCTGTTGTAGGGCATGAACCCAACCTGAGCGCGCTCATCAGCCTGCTGGTCGCAGGAGATATTGCGCTTTCTATTAATATGCGTAAAGGCGGCGTGTGTTGCCTGAGCGCCGAAAACCTGCTCCACGAACGCCGCGCGACCCTCGAATGGCTGATGATGCCCAAGCACCTGGTTGCGCTAGGGGAGATGGATTGATGGAGAAAAAAACAACGAGCCGTGGCCAGCCAATACCACGGCTCGTTGACTTTATTATTAAGGTTCGCTCATGGTTTTAATCTACACCCAATGCCAAAGAAGATAACCCTTCATCGCAAGGAAATTTATGCCAGCGGTGGTTTTACTTTTGTCCCAGTGCCGCTTCGATGAGTTTTTGCACTTTTGGCGCAATGCTGGATGGGTCGGGGTGCAGGCCCTCTACCAGCAGGGCGCTGTCGTAGATTTGTTCGATGACCAGCGTTTGCAGCTCTGAATCGGCGGGCATTGCCAGCAGGCTTTTCAAAATCGAATGCGAGGGGTTGAGTTCCAGGATTTTCTTGGGGGCTTCGTAGTCTTTGCCCAGATATTTATACACGCGCTGTAGTTCAGGGTTGAGCGCGCCCTCCGGGTCTACCAACCGCGCTACCGATTGCGCGAGTCGCTGGCTGGCGCGCACATCGGTCACCCGCTCGCCCAAAACGGCTTTGAAGCGTTCAATTAACCGGCCAAAATCGGCTTCGGGGATTTTCTCTGGCTCTGGCTGTCCTTCTTTGGGCGTTGTTTGGGGCGTTTCGATGTTGGCCTGAGCCACGTTCTTCAACTCATAATCTTTGTACTTATGCAGTCCCATCAGCATGAAAGAGTCGATGGGTTCGGTGAGCAGCAACACTTCCAGTCTCTGGGTTTGGAAGGTCTCCAGGTGCGGGCTGCGCAAGACCGATTTGGGGTCTTCACCGACGATGTAGTAGATGAATTTCTGGCCTTCTTTCATCCGAGCGGCGTAGTCTTCCAGGGATGACCAGGTTTCGGGCTGCAGATTGGTCTTGAAGCGCAAAAGGGGCAGCACTTTGTCGCTTTCCGCCGGGCTGGTGGCTACGCCTTGCTTCAGGTATCCGCCGAACTCTTTCCAGAAGGTTGCATATTTTTCGGCGTCGTTTTTCGCAAAGGTTTCCAATTCTTTAATGACCTGGCCGGTCAACACTTTCTTCAGGCGCGGCATCAGGCCGCTCGATTGAACCGTCTCGCGCGAGACATTGAGCGGCAGGTCTTCGGAATCAACCACGCCTTGCACAAAGCGCAGGTATTCGGGCAACAGGTCTTTGTTGTATTCATCAATCAGGATGTTGCGCGAATACAGTTTGAGACCATCGTCTTTGCGCAACGAGAGTACGCCGCGCTCGCCCTTGCCAGGGATGTAGAGCAGGGCATACAACTGCACCGGGGCATCGGTCACAAAATGAATGGTCAGCAGCGGTTCTTCGAATTCCAGCGTTAACTGACGGTAAAAGTCAGTATACTGCGTTTCGCCGATGTCCGATTTGGGCGTACGCCAGAGTGAAGTTTGTTTGTTCACCGGTTTTTCATCGGCGCCGATGTAAATGGGGAAACTGATGTAGTCGGAATGTTTGTGGATGATATTCTTGAGCCGATATTCGTCGGCAAATTCGGCAGCATCTTCCTTAAGGATGATTTTGATTTCAGTGCCGCGCTCAGGCTTTTCTGCCGCTTCGACCTGATAGTTATCGTCGCCCGTGCAAATCCATCTGACGGCCTCGGCATCTCGTTTGTGCGAGCGGGATGTCACCCGAACAGATTCGGCCACCATGAAAACGGAGTAGAAGCCGACCCCGAACTGCCCTATCAGCCCGGATGAGTCGAAATTTTTTTGTTTGGCGGCTTCCAGGAATCGCCGCGCGCCCGATTGGGCAATGGTGCCGAGGTGGTCAATGATTTCCTCGCGCGTCATGCCGATGCCGGTATCGGTAATGGTGATGGCACGGGCGTCTTTATCGATGGTGATGTGGATTTTCAGTTCTGCTTCGGGGTCGAGTACATCCTGGTTGGTGAGCATCTCGAAGCGCAGGCGGTTGAGGGCGTCCGATGCGTTGGAGAGTAGCTCGCGCAGGAAGACTTCGCGGTCTTTGTAGAGGGAGTGGATGAGGATATGTAGCAGTTGCCGGGTTTCGGCTTTAAAGGTGAAGGTTTCGGTCATGGACATCTCCTCAGGCTGGTGAATGTGGGTTGGGCAGGAAAGATTGTCGGTGGTATTGGACGGACAAGGTTTTTGTTGGAGTTGAGTTCGTTTAACGGGAGCAGGTTGGTGCCGGGTGGTAAGATTTTCCAAAAAATCGCATCCATTTTATATCGAATGCGTTTGTCTTTGGCAAGAGTTTTGTTAGAGGAATATCAACGCTCGCTTGCCATGCTTTGTCCAATGCCATATAATCACCCCGCTTTGTATTTCTGTTGTAAAGGAGATGGACAGTGACAGACCAGTGTTATTATGCCGCCGTGGTGGGCGCGGGCCCGGCGGGGATGTATGCCGCCCGTGAGCTGGCGCGCAATGGCGTGCGGGTGGTGCTTTTCAATCGCGATATCAAGCCTGGCGGTTTGGCTGAATATGGGATTTACCCCGATAAGCATACTATGAAGCGCGGCTTGCGCCAGCAGTTCCACCAGGTGTTGGATACGCCCGGCCTGACCTATTGCGGAAATGTTACCATTGGGGCGAAGGGTGACCTGACGTTGGATGACCTGCGTGGGTTGGGTTTTCAGGCCATACTGGTGTGCGCTGGGGCGCAGGGCATTAAGTGGTTGGGGATCCCGGGCGAGGCGCTCAATGGCGTGTATCATGCCAAGGGGCCTGTGTATCACTACAACTTGCTGCCGCCATATACGCAGAAGGTTTTCAATTTTGGCAAACGGGTGGCGATTGTGGGAGCGGGGAATGTGATGCTCGATATTACCCGCTATTTGACGCGCCGTCTGCAGGTGGACGAGGTGATTGCGCTGGTGCGGCGCGGCCCGCTGGAAGTCAAGTTTGACCGCAAAGAGTTGGAACATGTGGCTGCGTATCTCGATTTGGACGATTTTGAGGCTGAGATGGAACGCATTCGCCCACACCTGGATGCGATTGGGCAGGATGTGCAGGCGGCCAAAGAGAATATCCTGGCGGCCCTGCCCAAAGCGGAGCGGCCCAGTTCGCGCTCGCGCTTCCGTTTGCAGTTCCTGGTTTCTCCAAGCCGCGTGTTAGGTGAACAAAAAGCCGAAGGGCTGGAGTTGGAAGAGAATATCCTGACGGTAGATAAAAATGGCGTGGTGAAAGCGCGCGGCACGGGCAAGTTCCGCGAAATGATGGTGGATTCGGTGGTGTTTGCCGTGGGTGACCGGGTGGACCAGGATTTTGGGCTACCGGTTTCTTCTTCAGAATTTGCCAAGAACCCCGCGCCGCGTTTTCCGGTCGATGATATTTCGTATGAGGCTTATGACCCAGGTGCGGATGCGATTATCCCGGATGTTTTTGTGGCCGGTTGGAGCCGCCAGGCCAGTACCGGGCTGGTAGGTTATGCCCGTAAGGATGGGGTGAATGGCGCGAAGGCGGTCTGGCAATATCTGCAGACGCTGCAGCCAACCCGCCCTGATGAGGCTGCCTTAACGGCGCGTTTGAAGGCGATTGGAAAGCCGGTTGTTCATTTACCCGACATTCGTAAGCTGGCAGAAATTGAAGATGAAATTGCACGAGAACGTGGTTTGGAAACGTTCAAATTCGGCACAAATGAAGAAATGCTCGAAAGAATTATGTCGATTGGATGAGACGCGATAAAAAAGAGCCGGGGAAGATGCCCGGCTCTTTTTTTGTTGGTGGTTTACTTTTTCATTTGAGCAAGTTGCTCATCCAGGTTGGCGTTGGCGTCGGTGTTCAGTTTTTCCAGGGTGCTGGCTACATCGGCGCCGTCAACAATGGCGGCCATGGCTTCTTCGGCCATTACGCGCACAAAGTCATAGCCGGGCGTGGGTGGTTCAAATTTGGCATATTTGAGCAGGTCAAAGGCGGTTTTGTAGGAGGGTTGTTCGGCAAAGTAATCGCTCAATCCTTCGGCCACGCTGGCGCGCACGGGAAAATACTGGCTTGCTTTCGCCCATTTGGCCTGAACTTCGGGGCTGGTGTAGTATTTCAGGAACAACCAGGCTGCCAGCTCTCGTTCGGGCGTGCTTTTAGGAATAGATACGCTTGCGCCATAGACGTTAAGCACCGGGTCTTTGGTGGTATGTGGCAGTGCGGCGACATCCCATGCAAATTTCGCGCCTTCATCGACAGCGCTCTTGTAGAAGGGCAAGCCGGAGGAAGAGCCAACGGTGAAGAGCACTTTGCCAGCGCCGAAGTCGGTCTGGTCACCGTAGTCTTCAGTGACGAGGCTGGCGCAGCCGGACTTGAACAGGTCTTGCAGGAAGGTCATGGCTTGTTGAGCGGCCTCGCTGTTGTAGGTGTAGCGGCCGGTTTTCGCATCATACACGTCTCCGCCAAATGCAAAGGTCCATGAAGCAAGGCGGGATGCGTCAATGCTCAGCTCGTAGCCAATGCTGCCTTCGGCAGTGGCCTTGCTGAAGGGCTGCTGGGCGGCTTTGCAGGCCATTTCTTTGAATTCTTCGGGGGTTTGGGGCGGCGCATCGTAGCCCAATTCTTTGAGCCAGTCTACGTTGTAGTACATCACTTCGGACGAGCGGTTGGGCGCCAATGCCAGGCGGGCGTTATTAAAGTTGGGGAAGACATCCTGGGCAAAGAATCCCGGGAAGAAATCTCGCTGGTCTTTGATGCTCAACCCCCACTTGGGGCTTTTGACGAGGCTGTTCATATCCACCAGGGCATCGGCCAGCTGATATGTGGCTGCCTGGTTCTGGTAGGCCACAACCAAATCGGGCACATCGGGGGTGTTGAGGATAGGTAACATCTTGTTGAAGATGTCGCCATACGAACCCTGATATTCGGCCACTACTGTGATGCCATATTCGTTGGTCTTGTTAAATTCATCCACGATTTCTTGCAGGGCCTGTTCCCGGCCTTTGGTGTGCTGATGCCAGAAGGTGATGGTTTGACCGTTCGGCTCCACTTTGAACCAGGGGTCGCTTGGTTCTGGCAATTGTGCCAATTGCTCGGCGAGGCTTTGATTGGCCTTTTTGTTGGTTTCTTCCAGGGTACTGGCTACATCGGCGCCATCGGCAATGGCGGCCATGGCTTCTTCAATCATGTCACGGGCAAAGTCGTAGCCAGGGACGGGCGGCTCAAAGTGACTGTATTTGAGCAGGTCGAAAGCGGTTTTGTAGGCAGGCTGCTCGGCGAAGTAATCGCTCAGTCCTTCGGCCACGCTGGCGCGTACCGGGAAGTATTGGCTTGCTTTTGCCCATTTGGCCTGGACTTCGGGGCTGGTGTAGTATTTCAGGAACAGCCAGGCTGCTAATTCCTCTTCGGGGGAATTTTTAGGAATAGAAACGCTTGCGCCATACACATTCAAAATGGGGTCGGCTGTGGTGTGTGGCAATGCTGCAACGCTCCAGTTGAATTGGGCACCAGAATCCACTGCGCTTTTGTAGAAGGGCAGGCCGGAGGAAGAGCCAATGGTGAAGAGCACTTTGCCAGCGCCGAAGTCGGTCTGGTCACCGTATTGTTCCGTGACGAGGCTGGCGCAGCCGGACTTGAACAGGTCTTGCAAGAAAGTCATCGCTTTTTGCCCGGCTTCGCTGTTGTACGTGTATTGATTGTTTTTGTAATCATAGATGTCACCGCCGAACGCAAAGGTCCACGAAGCAAAGCGGGATGCGTCAATGCTCAGCTCGTAGCCAATGCTGCCTTCGGCAGTGGCTTTGCTGAAGGGCTGCTGGGCGGCTTTGCAGGCCATTTCTTTGAATTCTTCGGGGGTTTGGGGCGGCGCATCGTAGCCCAATTCTTTGAGCCAGTCTACGTTGTAGTACATCACTTCGGATGAGCGGTTGGGCGGGAAGGCCAGGCGGGCATTATCGAAATTGGGGAAGATGTCTTGTTCAAAAAAGCCGGGGAAGAAATCGGCCTGTTCTTCTGGGCTCAGACCCCATTTGGGGCTGTTGACCAGGCTGTTCATGTCCACCAGGGCGTTGGCCAACTGATAGGTGGCTGCCTGGTTCTGGTAGGCCACAACCAGTTCTGGCGCATCGGGCGTGTTCATAAAGGTCAACATCTTGTTGAAGATGTTGCAGCGGGACCGCAGGCGCTCAGGATGAATGCCATCATGAGCAGAGTGGCTAACAACGTGAACCAGATGGATTTTGTTTTCATTTGATTTCTCCTCTCATAGCAAAGTGAACCGATGGAGCAGGTTTTGAAGCCAATTTTGGGGTGTAAGCGGATGTCTTTTTTTGGGTAATTGACCTATCCTTTCAGTCCTGTGGTGGCAATGCCCTCCGTAAATTGTTTTTGGGTGAAGAAATACATGACCAGTATGGGGATGACGGTGATGACTGCGCCTGCCATTAACAATTGAGTTTCGGGCCCGGCTTCGTTCACAAAAGTCCATAGCCCGACCATCAAAGGCCGCCAGGTATCTTTGGTTGTCACCAAAAGAGGCCATAAGAAGGCGTTCCAGGCGCCAATGAAGCCAAAGGTAATCACTGTCATAATGGGCGCTTTGCTGAGCGGCAAAACAATTTGCCACAGAAAGCGCAAGTGACCTGCGCCATCCAGCCGCGCCGCATCCCATAATTCATCGGGAATTTTGATGAAGAATTGCCGCAGCAAAAAAATGCTGAACGCGTTTGCCATAAATGGCACCGTCAGCGCCGGCAGTTGGTTCAGCCAGGAGCCTTTCCATTCTGGCAACCCCGGGAGTGGGATGATGCTGCCGCGAATTAACAGGAAGTTGGGAATCATCGTCACCGATTCGGGAATCATCATCGTCGCCAACAAAACTGCAAAGATAAAATCACGGCCAGCGAACCTGATGCGCGCAAAGGCATAACCGGCCAGAATGGATGTGAACAATAGCCCGACCAGTGTGACAGCGGTCATAACCACGCTGTTGATGAAGTATTTCGCAAATTTAGCCTCTTGCCATGCGATGGCATAGTTTTCCCAGCGTGGAACTTCAGGAAGCCATTGGCGGTTAATCGTTTCTCCGAGGGTCATCAAGGAGGTGGAAATCATCCAGAAAAAAGGTAGAACTGCAATGATTGCGCCCACAATCAACACTGAGTAAACCACAACCTTTTGCCAATTGCGGAGCGGCTTTGCGGTAGTGGGGGTGGTAGAGATTTCAGGCAGACTATCCATAGAACACCTTTTCTCCAAAAACTTTGTTTTGCACCATCGTCAATGCCAGGATAATCAAAAAAAGCAAAATTGCTTGCGCGGTGGCATAGCCGTACTGATTCGATTTATAGAAAGTGTCAAAAATTTGCACGCTGGCAACGTTGACTGTGCCAAGTGCTGAAGGCACGCGCATGACATAGATGTGATTGAACGCCTTAAAGGTGCCAATAAAAGCAATTAACGCCAGGTAAAACGTGACCGGTGATAACAAGGGTAGGGTGATATAGCGAAAAGACTGCCATGAATTGGCCCCATCAATCTCAGCGGCTTCATATAACTCGCCTGGAATGGAGCCTAACCCAGCCAGAAAAATCACTGTGTTGTATCCAACATATGTCCAAATCCCAAAAAAGATGATAGAGACCAGCGCCATGCTTGGGCCTGCCAGCAGGCCTTCCAGTTCTGTGCCAAACAGAATGTTGATAAATGGCTTTGGCTCAAAAAGCCACTTTTGCGGTTCTATGCCGAAAATGCTCAAAATCTGGTTGACAAGCGCGGTTTCACGCGGGCTGAAAAGGGTGCGAAAGACCACCGCGCTCGCAACCGTTGGCGTGATGTAAGGGAGAAAATACAACATGCGGAAAAATTCTTTGCCTCGCAGGTTTTGAAAAAGCACATACGCCAACAAAAGCGCAATTCCCAGTTCTGCCGGAACCGTTCCCAGCGCGTAAAATACGGTGAGCGGTAATGACTCCAGAAAGCGCGCATCTCCCGTCAGCATCATCCGCGCCCAGCCGTCTGAAATGACCCATCCTGCTGCTATTAGCAGGAATGCCACCATCAGACCAAAGATGAGACTGCGGTTACTGTTCGATTTATTAAATGCATTTTGCCAAAACCAATAAGCAATGCCAATTAAGACAAACCCAATGACAAAGATTGTCAGCCCGAGCCAATCCCCAATTGCTTTTTCATAGTTTGCCAGACCATGAAAAGCGCCCTTCCGTACATTCCAGTTGAAGAGACTCATGTAAAACGCATAGGCAATTGGAAATAGACCGAACAAGCCAATCAGCAACACGGCTGGAAAAACGAAAATATAACCGGTGAGTTGCTCTTTAATATCTATCCAGCGCCAATTTCCGAGTCGCAGAGTTCTTGGGAGTGGGGTAGTCATAGGTATCCTGTATCGCCTCCAAAGGAATGCAGACCAATTTACTCACAATCAGGCGGTTTGGTGGTTAACCTGATGTGAACGCTTGGTTAACATTTGGGATAGGGTCGGTTATGCACATAATTATTATAAGCCAACCGCCACTATCTGCATCGTGCGCCCTTGCGCAAAATAGCGCCCTGCAGCGGATGGTGAGCCAGGAAGGGTGAGTTTTACGGCTTTTTATCCGCTGGTGTGAGTAAGACCTGTGGGGGACTAGGAAACGCTACCATCATGCGTATACTAAAAATCAGATAATTCGAACGCTCAGTGCTGTGCAATGAGTTTGTAAGGATTGCGTAAAGCCCCTGTAAGGAACAAAAATCAAAAGTTGGTGTTTGATTAAGCAAAATATGGAACTAAACCGCATCCTTAATCGTTATATGTTCATCAACACGACCCTAAAAGGAGGTACCCATGACCCCATACGAAATTGCCGTTCTGTTTCTGGTAGTCGGTTTGTTCGTCATAATCGGTCTCCTGCCGCTGTTTACCAGCCAGGAAGACAGCTCTCTGATAGAGCGACACGAGTGATAATGATGGACATTGCTCACACCCCCTGAAGGCGACCGCGTGTAAAAAACGGTCGCCTTCAATGTTTAATATTCATTCCATCGTTTGCGTACCAGATATCCATCCATCACGCTTTTTCTGCCTTCTTCACTAACCAATTTTCCCCCGAGCCAAAGAAAATCATTCCTGCCAGGCTTATCCAGCTTGCCCAACCGCCCAAAAGGGTGGTGAATCAAAACTGGCACAAAACTGACCAGCGCCAATGGCCAGATTTCGTAAGGCGGAAAGGCTAATATAAAAGCCAGTCCACCGAGAACAGCCAGAGTCAGGCCAAGCAAGATACGCAGAGGGGCGGGCAAACGCAGGGCGTTCTTGTTTTATCCAATCGTAGGCAATTTGTGTTCTCGTTTTTTATCGCTTCAAGGGCTTGTTCTGGCCAGCGGTTTTGCGCTATGGCGCTGGCAACTCCATAATCAACGGTTAAGAGCCAAAAGAAGCGGTTGCGCGGGTTATCTTCACTCATCGCCTCGCGATTATCTTCTGGGATATGGCTGAATTTTTTCAGGCGATGGCGCTGCATGGCCAGTTGATGCTCGAGCAATCCAATCATTTTGTCATCGCTCAAATTCCTGGCAAAAAAGACCTGAATCAGCCAGGCCAGGCGAATTTCGTTCGGCGGATAGGGGGCGAGCCAGCGAAACAATTCTTGTAGTCCGGTTTCGGTGATGCTATATATCTTGCGCGGCGGACGCGGTTCCTGTGGGATGGTTTCGACGTTTAGCCAGCCCTCGGCCTCCATCCGTCCCAGGATTTTGTAAATCTGGCTCTGCGCGGCGGGCCAGGAGTGTGATACCGAACTATGATGTCCTGTTGTTTCAATCGACAAAAAAACCTCGCGCCAGCGAGGGCGAAATCTTGACATTGAGATTACGACTGTTCACCCAGGGCTGCTTCTATTGCTCTCGCCATCTCTCTGGCTTTTTCAGGCGCGTTGCCCACATGATGGGTGTAATCCATCCATGCGCGAATCTGTTCTGAAGATAAAAACTGCAGGATATGTGCGTCTTTGGAGAGATTTTCAACCAGTGGGTTGGGTTCGCCGCTTCGAATGGCATCCCAGGCGGTCATGGAGTGCGCGCGGATGATTTCGTGCATTTCCTGGCGGTTGGCTCCGGCGCGCACAGCGGCCATCAGAATCCGCTCGGTAGCAGCGAAAGGCCCATAAATATCCAGGTTGCGCCGAATGGCTTGTTCGTTAATGCGCAGGCCGGTCACGATTTCACGCAGGGTGTGGAGCATTTCATCGGCGGCAAGGAAGGCTTCGGGCAGAATGGTACGGCGATTTGCCGAATCATCGAGAGTGCGCTCGAGCAGGCTGTGAGCGGCGTTATCCCAGGCGATGCGCGGCAGTTGCGCCAGATAGCGGCCCAACGAGTCAATTTTTTCGGCCCGAATGGGGTTTCGCTTGAAGGGCATCGCCGAGGAGCCAACCTGTTTGCTGCCAAATGGTTCGCTTAACTCGCCAATCGGTGGGGATTGCAGCAAGCGCAGGTCAAAGGCCATTTTGTAGAGCGATTGCGCCAACCCCGCCAATATTGAAAGTACGCTGTAATCTTGCTTACGCGGGTAGGTCTGCGTAGCCACCGGGTAAAAGGGCAAATCCAGTTTTTCGCTCAGAAGTTGCTCAAATGCGGCCAGGTTTTCCGCCCCGAGCAGTTCGGCATAGCTGGCAGAAGTTCCAACGGCGCCCTTAAACCCTTTGCCGCGAATGTTTTTGCGAGCGGTTTGTAGATTTTGATAATCTTCCAGTAAGTCTTGGGCATATTGCCCCAGGCGATAGCCAAGCGTAGACGGTTCGGCAGGTTGAATGTGGGTAAAGGCAATAAGCGGAGTATCAGCCTGTTCCATGAGATGCCGGTGCAGCGCGCGGAGCAGTTCGCGCAGGCCATCCATCGTCAGGTCAAGGCTCTCGCGCAGCCGCAAGGCGTCAGCGTTGTCTTCTACATCCATAGATGTGGCGCCAAAATGGATGATTCCGCCGCCCATTTGGGCTTGTTCGGCAAAGACGCGCACTTCAGCCATCAGGTCGTGGTGAATTTCGGCTTCAATTTGGAGCGCGCGCGGCAGATTGATTTCTTCCGCATGAGCGCGCAAGTCGGCGGCCTGTTCCGGGCGAACGAGGCCATATTCGGCCTGCGTTTCGGCGAGCGCAACCCAAATTTTGCGCCACAATAAACGTTTGCGGTGCTCAGACCAGATTTGGCGCATGGCCAGGCTGCCATATCGCCAGGAAAAAGGGGATTGATAGGTCGTGAAATCGGTCATAGATGCAGGCATTTTACCACTGGCGCGCAAATGGTCAGCGATGTGTAATTGACGCGCCGATGGGCCAATGGTAAGATGATTTTATCAAGATTACTTATCGTGGAGTCGGGCATGCCAATCGAAGTCCAGTTATTTACGATGGATTATGTCATTCGGGGTCAGGTTGAAAATGACGGAGAGCGACTAACGGATGTCCTGAACTTAAAAAACGAACAGGGTCTGGTTTTGCTTGATGCTCAATCTGCCAGCCTGCATACGTTGGGAAAAACCCCGCCGGTTCGCATGGCGAAGACGCGCGTAGAAAAAAATGCCATCACCATGGCCATTCCCATTCAGCGTGACTTGACGCATAAAAGCATCTTTCGCAAGGCCAATCGTCTGGCTTTTGATGTAGTGGTGCTGATGCCGCAATTTCAAATTCAGGGCGTTATTCATCTCACCGAGCGCATCGACCCTCGCAAGGGGTTTACCATGCGCCCCGAAGATTTCATCCCGCTTACCGAGGCTGTACTGACCTTTGCTCCTAACCCGCAAATGGTCATGCGCGTTGATACCGTGGTTTTCAACAAAAAACAGATGCTGATGGTTGCGGAGTTGCGCGCCCGCGTTGGGCCGCTCAACCCACTGACCGGCCAGCCGCCTTCACAGTCTGGCGGGTAAAGGGGATGGAGCGGATGTCCAAGCGTGGATTGACCTTTCATAAGCGGTTGATGAATGCCGCCGGAACGCTTGGATTCGCGCCGGATACCCGCTTGCCGTTAAACTGGGCGGATTTTGGAGCCTTCATCACCAACCCGTTAAGCCTGCGCCCGCGCCGCCCTGCCGTTGAACCGGCTTTAATCGAGCATCCGGGCGGGTTCTTGCTTCATAGCGGATTGCCCAATCCTGGTTTTTCTCAGGTGCTTAAACAGTATGCCGCCAAATGGGAGCGCGCCAGTCTGCCGGTCATTGTCCACCTGATGGCCGACCGCCCCGAAGAAACCCAACGCATGACCCGCCATCTGGAAAACATCGAAAATGTCATGGCGGTCGAGTTGGGCTTTGCGCCCCTCCTGGCCGACGACATCATTCTGCTTGCGGTGGAAATGTCGGCGGGCGAATTGCCGCTCATGGTCAATTTGCCTTGGGAACAAGTGTTGTGTTTGGGGCCGAAAGTATTGGCGGCGGGCGCCGACGCCATTAGTCTGGCGCCGCCGCGCGGCGCGCTGATGGTTCCGGGAGGCGACGTGGTTCATGGTCGGTTGTTTGGCCCGGCGCTGCTGGCGCAATCACTTTTTCTAACGCACCAGGCTGCTCGAGCCGGTTTGCCGGTCATTGGCGGCTGTGGGGTTTATTCCCAGGCCGATGTTGATGTAATGCTGAATCATGGGGCATTGGCCGTGCAGGTGGATGCTGTTTTATGGCGGGGCGGATTTAACTGAACCAGAATCGTTTATCTTGATTGAAGCGCAGGGCATATTCCCTGGCAATATAAGCGACGCGTTGAATCAAAGTTTCTTGCGATTTTGTATCTGATATCCACAAAGAGAAAGTTGCAATGTAACTTGCCAGGAAATATCCTTCCAGCAGTCGTTCATAGCCGGGAGGCAAGGGTACAAATTTCGTGTACTGTTCAATAAAAATGGGGTGAAAGATGGTTCTTACATTCGAAAGGCAAGTCGCCAGGTCGTAGGCGAAATGCCCAAACCCGCACATCGAAAAATCAATGAGACGAACCTGCCCCTCATGAAACAGAAAGTTGCCCCGATGCAGGTCGCCGTGCAATAATCCCCAGGTTGGCAGAGTGGGGGGCAGGCGGTGGATTTCCTCTTCCAGTAGTTTTAGCGATGTGTCAAAGGCCTGATAATCGGAATAAGAGATACGCCCGTCCTGTATCGCTGGCTGAAGAGAGCGCAACGCGTTCTGGAAGTAAGCCGCATCTCGTTGGGGACGAGAAAACCCGGCTGGAATTTGCCAGCGCTGGGCGTGAGCGTGAATCTTGCCGACCAGTTCCCCAATTTGCGCGGCGGTTTCTTCGCTTTCCATCTCTCGGGTCATCAGGTTGCCTGCCTGCCAGGCTAAAAGGGTGGCATTGACCCCTGCTGCCTGGGAAACATATCTGCCTGCTTTGTTCCTGATTGGCGCGGGGACAGGTAAATGCTCCTGGCGCAAGGCTTCCAGCCAGAGCATTTCTGAGTTTACCACCTGGCTGTCTAACCCTTGCTGGTCAAAGGATGCCGCGCGCGGTTGGTGCAGGCGCAATAAGAAAGTCGTATCTGGGCAATCCACCCGAAAGGTCACGTTTTCGCTGTGTTGCAAGAATGTCACCAGCGTTGGTTTTATTTCGTAATGTCGTAAGGCTTCGTAAGCCGTTTCCAGGCGGTGGTAGACAGAGATTGGCATAGTCCGATTTTACCCGTGTCTGTCTACCGTTTGCTGTTCATTTCGTAACAGGATGCGGTGTTTAGATGTTTAGCGTTACCGCTCTAGCCAGATGGTCACTGGGCCATGGTTGTGGATTTCGACCAGCATTTCGGCCCCAAAGACACCTTCCCCAGTTGGGATGCCCTGCGCGCGCAAGAGGGCCGCAAACCGCTCCACAAGTGGCCGGGCGAGGGCGGGCAGGGCAGCATCGGTGAAGGAAGGCCGGCGTCCTTTTTGAGCATCGGCATACAGCGTGAATTGACTAATCACCAGCGCCTCCCCGCCTACCTCTTTGATGGAAAGATTCATCTTCCCCTCTGCATCCTCGAAAATTCGCAGATTCGCAACTTTGTCGGCCAGCCAGGCAGCCTGTTGTTCTGAATCCTGATGCCCAACCCCCAGCAGAATCACCAGCCCCCGGCCAATCTCGGCGCGGGTTTTGCCTTCAACGCTGACTTTTCCGTAATTAACCCTTTGCACCAGGGCGCGCATGATAGCCTCCGTGATGGCGAATAAATGATGCGTAATCCGTTTCGCCAATTTCGGATTACGCATCACAACGTTTGCATGTAGCTCAGTTTGCTTGCCCGCATACTACTTGGGCAATTGAATCGCCTCGCGCACCGCCACCATCGTTTCCTCGGCAATGGCGCGAGCGCGTTTGCCACCATCGTGCAAAACATCCCAAACGGTATCGGCGTTTTTGCCAATCTCGGCGCGTTTAGCGCGGAAGGGTGCCAGATGCTTGTTCAGATTCTCGGCAAATCGCTTTTTACAATCCACGCAACCAATGCCTGCCCGGCGGCATTCCAGGTTAATCATTTCCACTTCTTCCGATGGAGAAAACACTTTGTGCATCGAGAACACATTGCAAACATCGGGATTACCCGGGTCGGTACGTCTTACGCGCTGCGGGTCGGTCACCATTTGCATGATGCGCTGGCGCGTTTCTTCGGGCGTGGCCGCCAATTCGATGTGGTTGTTCAGGCTTTTTCCCATTTTTTGTTGCCCGTCAATGCCCAGCACTTTAGGGACTTCGGTGGTTTTCATCTGGGGTTCTTTCAGGACGTTCGCCCCGAAGCGATAGTTGAACGAACGCACGGTTTCGCGGGCAAACTCCAGGTGCGGGGCCTGGTCTACGCCTACCGGCACGATGTCCGTGCGATAGAGAACGATGTCGGCGGTCATCAGCACGGGATACCCGACCAATCCGTAGTTCACATTATCCGGGTTTTCACGCACTTTTTCTTTGAAGGTTGGCAAATCGGTCAGTTTGCCAAGCGGGGTGACCATCGAGAGGTAGGTGTGCAATTCCATGACCTGTGGAACATGGCTCTGGACAAAGACAATGGATTCTTCTGGACGAATTCCAACGGCCAGCCAGTCGAGTGCCATGTCATACGTATTACTGACCAGGTCTTTGGTGGTCTCTACTGTTGTCAGCGCGTGAACGTCTACAATGCAGTAAACGCAGTCGTATTCGTCCTGGAGCGCAACATAATTTTTCATTGCTCCCAGGTAATTTCCAAGATGTTGCCGCCCGGTAGGGCGGGCGCCTGAAAAAACGCGACCTTTCTTTGCCATTTTGCCTCACGAATTTAAGAAATTGTCGATTAACCCAGCCACTTCACCGGGTTCGGCGTGCCGCCGGGTTTGGAGTTTAGAATAAATCAGCTGATTATTCACAACGACTTCAAATTTGCCTCCATCAGACGGGATAAGAGTGATGGATTCGATTTCGGGTTCGTATTTTTTCAACAATTCGCTCGCCAGGCTCACGGCCCGGTCTGTATAATGTCAAACTGCGCAGTAAGTCACCTCAATTTTCAGCATATTTCCGCTCCAGGGGGGTAAATTGCGCGAATTATAACATGCCAGGCTTGACGCTTCTCTCAAATCCTGATAGACTCTGCGTCCGTTTGGGCTTCAGCGCAACCGACAAATCAATTCTGGCGCTGAAAATTCCCCCCAAAATCCCTTGTTGTGGCGGGCAGCGTTTGGTATAATTGCCCCGCTTAACGCGGGACAAGCGGCCGACGTAGCTCAATCGGCAGAGCACCCGCCTTGTAAGCGGGCGGTTACGGGTTCGATTCCCGTCGTCGGCTCCATTGTTGGTTGGCGTTCGGGGCCACAAGTGACCCCGAACTCGAGTCAGCAATGGCTCAAACAACTGAATTGTGGGCAGTTACCCAAGTGGCCAAAGGGGGCTGACTGTAAATCAGCTGGCAGACGCCTTCGGAGGTTCGAATCCTTCACTGCCCACCTTCCCGGTTCAAGCCGGGCAGCACGATACGCCCTCATAGCTCAGTCGGTAGAGCACAGTCTTGGTAAGACTGGGGTCATGGGTTCAAATCCCATTGAGGGCTCAGTTGCTGAATATGCACTCTGTTCATTTTTTTGTCAAGGAGAGTGAAACATGGCGAAGCAGAAATTTGACCGCAGCAAACCGCATCTGAATGTGGGAACGATGGGCCACATTGACCACGGCAAGACGACCCTGACGGCGGCCATCACGAAAGTGGCGGCGCTGATGGGGCAGGCGGAATTCAAGGCGTATGACCAGATTGACAATGCGCCGGAAGAAAAAGCGCGCGGTATTACGATTAACATTGCGCACGTAGAATATCAGACG
>Ga0073934_10000575_pt1 | contig 102946 bp, 93 predicted proteins | sample LarsenN4metaG_FD_76834 | JGI IMG/M metagenome (GOLD analysis project Ga0073934, IMG submission 76834) | Hot spring sediment bacterial and archeal communities from British Columbia, Canada, to study Microbial Dark Matter (Phase II) - Larsen... ...
CAGAAATCATCGACCTGCACGAACAATTCGAGTAGACTTTCCATGGGGACTTCTCCTTGCGAGTGGCTTGAGTTCTGGTAAACCCAAGTGCATCGCAGGTGAAGTCCCTTATCCCGTACTCACATTATATTACTATAGATTTTTTATACCCTATCAAGGTTTATGCATTGGGAGATGTTTATAACCATGTTGGTTTCGAAAAAAAGATGCATTTGAAATCAAAGACAACCGTACCCCAACGGATATATGATATTTTGATCCAAAATTCTTCAAAGAGTTCATCACCAAGGGTCCGATTAATCGATCCAGTGAAGAAATATTCAAAGGTATCCAACCCTGGGCGGGTTTTGGGGAGATAAAGGTCATTGAACGATAAGACTCTTCGCCTGCACCAGCCACACCCCCAGCAGGATGATCGCCCCACCCAACAGGGTGGAGGGGGTCAGGGCCTCGCCCAGCAGGGCGGCTGCCGCCCCGGTGGTCACCAGCGGCTCCAGGTACAGGAAGGCGCCGGCCTGCGAAGCCGGGATGGCCTGCAGGGCGCCGTACCAGGCCAGGTAGGCCAGCCCCGAGCAGAAGATGCCTAAGAAAAGCAGCGCCAGCCAGCCCCGGCGGCTGAGACCGGCCACCTCCCCCAGCCCCGGCCCGGCCAGGAACAGAACCGTAGAGAACAGCCAGCCCAGAGCCAACACGTAGAACATCATCCAGCCGGCAGGCCGGCGGTCCAATCCCGGGCGGGAGAGCACCGAGAACAGCGCCCAGTTCGGTGCGCTGAGCAGGATCAGCCGGTCGCCCGGCGCGCCGAATCCGCCGGCACCGAACGCCGCCCAGTCGCCGCGGGAGACCACCAGCAGCACCCCGATGGCTGCCAGGCCAATGCCCAGCACCTGCAGGAGGCCCAGCCGCTCTTTCAGCGCCAGCCAGCCTAGCAGGGCGATGAAGACCGGAGTGGTAGCCACGATCCAGGCCGTGGTGGCGGCCTGGGAGGTGACCAGCCCGTTGGACTGCAGCCACTGGTGCAGGGTAATCCCCAGGAAACCGAGCAGGGCGAAGTAACCGGTCTCCTTCAGGGTCGGCAGGGCCAGGCAGCGTCTGGCCAGCAGGGCTGCCCCCAGGATGGCCATACCCATGGCGAAGCGTAGCCACACCAGGGTGGGCGGCGAGAGCTCACAGAGCGCCACCTTGGTGGCGACAAATGAGCCGCCCCACAAACCCACCGCCAGGGTCGCCGCCAGGTAGGCACCCGGGCTGGTCCGACCGGCGTTAGATTCTTTTCGACGGCCTTGCATTTTGTCCATTCTTGTTGTATAGTGAGTCTTGGACCGGCCGGGAAGGGAGGCTCGCCGGTCTTTGAGGAGGTATTACGCGGTCAATTTTAACCCCTTCCGGGAATGTCACGCTCTCAACTTTATTATGCGTTTAAACTGCGAGCAGGATCTCGACGCCTCTCAATGAATCGTGCTGTGCCAATCATGAAGATCGTCCCCCAGCGAGGTCCTCCATGAAAAGACAATCTATGCTACCCATAATTTGCACGCTCTCCGTCCTGGCGGCTGCGTTGGCCCCTGGAAACGTCAGCCATACCGCCCTGCTGCCGGCGCCTCAACTGGTGTCCCCGGCCAACAACGCCACCATCATCACGCCCACCTTCCAGTGGAGGAGCGTCGTCAACGCCCACCATTACCACATCCAGGTGGCCGATAACAACCTGTTCTCCACGCCTGCGTTCGACGAGGAGACATTCGACCTGACCATTACCCCGGTGAGCACGCTGCAAAATGGCGACCTGTGGTGGCGGGTGCGGACGGTGGACGCCAACAACAATCCCGGTCCCTGGAGCGCGGTGCGCAAGCTCACCAAGCACATCCCCGCGCCAGTCCTCTCCAGCCCGGCAAACGGGGCGAGCAATATCGTCACCCCCAGGCTGCAGTGGCAAGCCGCCGAAGGCGCGGCAATTTATTCAGTTCAAATCGCCACCGACCAGGCCTTCACCAATCGCGTCTTCGAAGACACGATTCACGACCTGGCGCTAACCCCCATCTCCAGCCTGCCCAACGGGTTGTTTTGGTGGCGAGTGCAGGGCCTGGACGCCGATGACCACGCCGGTGCATGGAGCGCAGCCTGGAGCTTCACCAAGCACATCCCCGGGCCGGCCCTGAATACGCCGGCGAACGGTGCCACGGTGGTCAATCCCAAATTGGAGTGGAAGAATGCCGACGGCGCGGCCGACTACCTGCTGCAGGTGGCCAGCGATGCGGGCTTCACTAACATCGAGTTCGAAGACAGCACTCGCAACCTGAGCCTAACGCCCATCGACAACCTGCCGAATGGGACCTTGTGGTGGCGCGTGACCGGGCGCGACGCTGACGGCAATCCGGGAACTGCATCCAACGCCCGCAGCTTCACCAAGCACATTCCTGCTCCGGTCCTGACCAGTCCGATCAATGCCGCGGGGGTGGTCACCCCCACCCTGGCGTGGCAGCCAGCCAACGGCGCCGCCTACTACCTGGTGGAGGTGGCCAGCGACAGCGGCTTCACCAGCGACCTCCAGCAATACCGCACCTATAACACAGATGTTACACCGATCGTTGCACTGGATCCTGGGACATGGTACTGGCGGGTGCGCGGCGTGGACGCCGACGACCACGAGGGCAGCAACAGCGCAGTGCGCAGCTTCACGCTGGCCTCCATCCCAAACTGCGCCAACACCGTGCTGGCCCTGATCTCACCCGCCAATGGCGCCACGCTGACCAACGACCCGCAGTTCGAATGGTCTTGCCTGCAGGACGCCGACTCCTACAGAGTCAGGGTGTATTCGGGAAGCGATCTTTACGACTCAGCACCATCCACCGATTACACCGTTTACACACCGTACCTGGCGCCCAACTACGACGAGCGCACTTACAACAACGGCACCTATACCTGGAAGGTAGAAGCATTTGATGGCAATACTCTCATAGGCACCAGTGGCACACGCACCTTCACCAAGAACGCCACCCTGGCCCTGACCGGGCCGAACGACGGCGCCGCGCTGGGGAATGACCCCACCTTCCGCTGGGAGGCGGTGCGCGGCGCGGAAGCCTACAAGGTGCTGGTCTACGACCAGGACAGTAACCTGTACGATTACACCTGGACGAAACACACCAGCTACACCCCCTATCCCCACCCCAACGTTGACGAGGATATCTACAACAACGGCACCTACACCTGGAAGGTGGAGGCCTACCAGCGCGAATGGGCCCCTGGATTAATCACCACCAGCGGCACGCGCAGCTTTATCAAGAACGCGGCATTCGATCTGCTCGCGCCGGCCAACGGCAGCTCGATCCAGGCCGATCCTCCCTTGAAATGGGAGGCCGTGCGCGGCTCCATGGGATACAAGGTGCTGGTCTACGACCAGGGCAGCAACCTATACGACTACACCTGGACCGAGTACACCAGCTACACCCCCTACGCCCACCCCAACTTCGACGAGCAGACCTACAACAACGGCAGCTACACCTGGAAGGTGGAAGCCTACCAGGATACCTTCCAGGACAGCAGCGGGTTGATCAGCACCAGCAGCCAGACCCGGACCTTCACCCGCGCCTCCCAGCTCAACCTGCAAGACCCGGCCAACGGCGCCGTGATCAATGGCGATCCGACCTTCCAGTGGGGGGCGGTGCGGGGTGCCGAGGCGTACCTGGTCAAGGTCTACAAAGGGACAGCCCTCTACGACCAGGCCTGGGTGGGGTACACCACCTACACCCCCTACGCCCACCCCAACTTCGACGAAGACCAGTATGCGGAGGGCAAATACACCTGGGAGGTCCTGGCGTACCAGTCGGGCTATGCCGGCACTGGCGCGCTGATCACGACCAGCGCCAGGCGCACCTTCACCATCAGCTTCAGCGCCAAGCTCTTCCTGCCGGTTGTCTATAATAATCAATGAGACATTAATTTTTCATCCGGCTTCTTGGGGTGTGAGCGGCGACATCCGTTCACACCCCAAAAAACCCGTTCACAACAGCCCTACCCCAGGCCGGGTAGAAGCGGGCGGGCCCAGGGCATCCCTAGCAGCAGGAAAATCCAGGTCAGCGTAAACCACAGAGCAATCCGGCGGTGCTTGACGATCGGTTCGACGGCCCGCTTTGCCAGGGCCACCCCCAGGTGGGCGCTGATGACTGCCAGCAACATGTACAGGGCGTGCTCAAGGACGAAGAAACGCAGCCCAGGGTCTGCCATGGCTGCCCCGAGTTCCTGCAGACCGCGGCGCGTGATCGGGCTGAGGAGAAAATAGAGGATAAGACCAAGCAATAGCTGCAGGTCGAGCGCCGAGCTGAAGATCACACCGCTGCGGCGTTCGGCTTCGCTCCATCCCCCCCTGCCAAACCACCCCTGATAAGACCGGATCAGCGCATAAACCCCGGCGATCAGCACCACCCAGCGGACGACATTGTGGATTGCCAGGACGATGGGATACATGTGGATTTCTGAGTGCCTCCTCCTTGGAAAAGTATCGTATGCTCCTGCCGATTTTACCCCACCCCAGCCGGATTGGCGCTCCAGGTCCCCGGATTATGATACGATTCATGCTGAACTCTCACGAACCACCGCTATCCGAGACGGCGAGGCCTGCATGAGCGAATTACCTGACGATAAAATCCTGCCGCTGGCCCTGGAACATGGCTTCTGGACCTGGTCGGCTCAGACAAAAGTAGCCCCCATACCCATCAAGCGCGCCAGGGGGGTGTACTTCTGGGACGTTGATGGGAAGCGCTACCTGGACTTCAACTCGATGGTGATGTGCGTCAACATCGGTCACGGCGACGAGCGGGTGATCGAAGCCATCGTGCAGCAGGCGCGCGAGCTGCCATTCGCCGGTCCACACATGGCGACCCGGCCGCGTGCCATCCTGGGTGAGCTGCTGGCAGAGATCACCCCCGGAGATCTAAACCGCTTCCTGTTCACCCTGGGTGGAGCCGACGCCAACGAGAACGCCATCAAGCTGGCGCAGGCCTTCACCGGGCGACACAAGGTACTGGCCCGCTACCGCTCCTACCACGGAGCTACCGCCGGCGCCATGGCTCTCACCGGCGACCCGCGCCGGGTGGCATGGGAGCCCAACCTGATGCCTGGCGTGGTCCATTTCCTCGATCCTTACCGCTACCGCTCCACCTTCCACCGCACCAACCCCGACCTGCCGGAAGCCGAATTCACCCAGGACTACCTGAATCACCTAGAGGAGATCATCACCTACGAAGGGCCCGAGACCATCGCCGCCATCCTGATCGAGACGGTCACTGGCACCAATGGCGTGATCATTCCCCCGGAAGGTTACCTGCAAGGCGTACGCCGGTTGTGCGATCGTTATGGCATCCTGCTGATCACCGACGAGGTAATGAGCGGCTTCGGGCGCACCGGTAAGTGGTTCGCCGTAGACCATTGGGGAGTGGTGCCCGACCTGATGACCATGGCTAAGGGCCTTACCTCCGGCTATGCCCCGCTGGGCTGTGTGGCGATGCGCCCTGCAATCGCCTCCTTTTTCGATGAGCGCGTTTACCAAAGCGGATTGACGTACAGCGCCCATCCGATCTCGCTGGCAGCGGCTATCGCCAACATCCGGGTAATACAGGAAGACCGGCTGATCGAGCGAGCGCACGAGATGGGCCCCGTGCTGCGCCGCTTCCTCATAGAGCTGGGTGAAGCGCATCCGTCAGTAGGCGAGGTGCGTTCGATCGGCCTATTTGGGGTTATTGAGCTGGTGCGCGACCGGCAGACGCGCCAGCCGATGGCGCCCTATAATGGCACCAGCCCTGAGTTGGCAGCTCTACGTCAGAACCTGCTGGAACACGGGCTGTTCCTGTACACCCACTGGCACACCGTGCTGATCATCCCTCCCCTGGTCATCACCGAGGAACAGCTAGCCGAAGGGTTCGCCGTGCTGGACAAGGCGCTGGCGATCACCGACGCGGCGGTGATCAAGTAGCCGGCCGCGTTAAAATCCAGGCCGCTGACACTGTGGGTACAGATTGCTTGCTGTTGGTCCCGACTCCGTAGATAAGATTCCGATCCCGCCCGGGTATATCCAGCGGATGCGCCACTTCCTGGGAGAAGAGGCGGAGCAATTCCTGGCCTGCTATTCCATATCGCCTCCAACTGGCCTGCGGGTGAACACTTTGAAGGTCTCCACGGCAGGTTTCCAGGCCATCTCCCCTTTCCAGCTATCACCGCTCAGTTTCTGCCCTTCGGGCTTCGTAATTTCCGCTGAACCTCGCTCGCCCCCCGGCAAACACCCGTACCAGGCGGCCGGACTGTATTACCTGCAAGACCCCTCCGCCATGTCGGTGGTCGAGCTGCTGGACCCGCAGCCCGGCGAGTGGGTGCTGGACCTGGCAGCCGCTCCCGGGGGTAAGGCCACTCACATTGCGGCCAAGATGGAAGGACAGGGGTGGCTGCTGGCCAACGAAATCCATCCCCGACGCGCCTGGGAGCTGGCAGAGAACCTGGAACGCTGGGGTGCCCGTAACGTCACCATCTGCAACGAGTTCCCCGCGCGGCTGGCCGGGAAGCTGGGCCCTCAATTCGACCGGGTGTTGGTGGATGCGCCCTGTTCTGGCGAAGGCATGTTCCGCAAGAGCCCGGCAGCCCGCCAGGATTGGAGTGTGGAGCTGGTGCGAAGCTGCGCCAATCGCCAGCTTGCCATCTTGAGCGAAGCCGCCAGGCTGGTGCGTCCCGGGGGAATGCTGGTTTATTCAACCTGCACCTTCGCCCCGGAAGAGAACGAGCTGGTCATCCAGCGCTTCTTAAACGGTCAGGCGGGCTTCGAACTGGTGGAGGCACCCCACTGGACGGGCAGTGCGCCGGGCCGTCCAGACTGGGTTGTTGAGGAGGCGCCCTTACCGAAGCTGGCGCGCACACGGCGCTTCTGGCCTCACCTGGGCGGGGGTGAAGGCCACTTCGTGGCGCTGATGCGCCGCATGGGGACGGGTATCATGTCGCGTGCCAGGGCCAGTCAGCCAACTCGTCTACCCAAGCGGGCTTTCCATCCCTTCCTCGATTTCTGCCAGGGCACATTGAACATCGAGTGGCCGGCAGAATCCCTCGCCCTGCGCGGCTCTTACCTGTACGCGCTGTCCGGACGGCAGCCCGACCTGGACGGCCTGCGGCTGATCCACTCCGGGTGGTGGCTTGGAACGCTAAAAAAGGAACGCTTCGAGCCATCGCACGCCCTGGCGATGGCGCTCCAGCCGGGCGAGGCTCGCCGATCTCTCAAGCTAAGGCTGGACGATGAACGGGTGCACGGCTATCTGCGAGGCGATGTATTGGGTATCGAAATCCACGAGCGAGAGGCCTTGCAGCCCAGCCTGCACGCCGGGAACGGCTGGATCTTGACCACCGTAGAAGGCTTTCCTCTCGGCTGGGGAAAGCTGGTCAAGGGGGTAGTGAAGAATTATTACCCGCGTGGCCTGCGCCGGCTATGAGGTGCGCGCCAGCTCCCGGCACAGGATGCGGCGCAGTATTGCCACGCTACAGGCATAGGTGGAATCCATGCCGAAATACGACAGGCTGCCGGCGCCTAGGCTCCTACCCCACTTGAGCGGTGTATCCGAGGCATAGTGGATGATGCCCAGGTCGAATGGTAGCCCGTACAGGTTCACGATCTCGTTCACCGGGTGGCGCTGGGGTCGGTACATCTCGTATACTGCGGAAAGGTATGGCCCGGCTTCCATCTCGATATCGGTGTACCCCTCCCGGTAGAACACTTCCATATAACGGTCGTTTTGCAGGAAGGTGCCCAGAACCGAGACAGCCTTTTGGTTGTCCAAGACGCTGCCGTAAGCCAGGTAGGGAGAGACGTCGGCTGCATTGAAGCAATTTCCAAACAGATAAGTATTTTGGGAGTGTTCGTCGTGCACAACGTTGGAGATCATCACGTCTCCCAGCACGCCATTCAGGGTGGCCGCCTTGCCCATCACATACACCCCCAGGATTTCCCTCACGTTCTCAGCAACCTCGGTAAGGATATTATAGGCCGCCAATCCCAGGGGGTAATCAATGTTGAGGATCAGCGCGTCGCTGCGCAATAGCGGCGTAAGGTCATCGGGCAGGGCACGGTCGTCCACCCTTTGTGCGTCCAGTCGGGCCAGATATACTATCTGAGCCTCGACGTCAAAATATCCCTCGCTGGGGATACGCAGTATTCCCATCTGGCGCTCGATGGCCTGTTGTTCGGCGCGCAGGTCGCGTTTCTGATGTGTCCCTTGATATTTTCGCAGCACGTAATACAAAAAATTCTGTTCGCTGGATTGGACCTGTCTGGCTTGAATATCTTGCCACTCTCTGAACAATTCCTGGTTCTCGGGAAGACCCACAAAATCGATCAGGGTCTGGCGAGCATTAAGGGCAAAGCCTGAGATCAGGTTCAATAGGCTGTGGGTGTTACTTGAGACGAAATATACGGGACGATCCCTCAGCTCCGGGCAGGTGTGCTCGATATGCGCCCACCAGGCGCTGGTCGCCCGCCGGTATGCGCTCAGCGACCCACTCAGGAGGCGCACCGCCAGGTTGCGCGGCGCCACCGCGATCTTGCGCAACAAGTCGCCGAATCCAATGCCTGCCCTGCCCTGCCAGCGTTCCACCTCATCCAGGCCGGCACCCAGGGCCTCTGCCAGCTCCGGCAGAGCGGCGGGGTCTTCGCCCAGGCGGTCGATGATAGCCCGGACAGGCGCCGGCTGGAGCAATCGATGCAGCTTGTTCCATTCGATCTGGAAGGCGGTCAGCAAGGGGACGACATCATCGATGTCGGAGCGGCTGGCGATCAGACAGGCCAGGGTTTCAGCCCCATCGAAGAAACAACGCCGGCGGCGAGCCTGTGCCGATACCTGTTCCCAACGCTGTACATCGCCAAAGCCGGTGCGGGCGAACACTTCCACGCTTTGGCCTAACACCACCAGGCGAACCTCCGGCATGCATCCCGGCAGGCGTGAAAGCGCATAGAGGAAGGCAGACATGTCCAACGTGGGCTCGCGCGCCGAGCGATGCAACAAAGACTTCATGCCGGCATGGACTTCTTCGAGCGTGCGGATGCGCACCTCGGCCGTTGTCCGCAGCAGGGAGGTGTAGGTGCGCAGGTAAAGCTCGACCTCTTCAGAGGAAGTGCGCGGGACGGTGCGTTCCATGGCCGATCAGCGCCTCTTCTTGCGCCAGGTTTCTGGGGGTGCATCCAAAGGGCCGTATTGGGGTGGCCCGGCGAAGCGATAGACCAGGGCGTAGACGGCCATCAACACGGCGAAACCGACCAGCAACAATACCAGCGCAGTCAACAAGGTCGCGATCAGGTGGGGGATGATCCCGATCCATGGGAGACGTATCGGCTGCATCAAAGCGGGCGCCAAGGGCAGCCAATTCTCACGCCGGTTTGCCTCCACCAATAAGACCGCTCCGGCGTAGGCCATCACCGGCATCACCACCAGCAATACGCAGCCGATACCCCGCCAGATGGGATGCACTTGCCAGGGCCGGGATTTCGACTGCGGTCCTCGCAGGTACTGCGAATACTTGGTCATTCGTCCTCCACCTGAATGGTGCGAGCCTGGGATTTATGCAAGTGGCGGCTCACATTTGAGCGGCTCACATTTGAGCGGCTCGCTCAATGGCTTTAAGGATCGAGTAATAACCGGTGCAGCGGCACAGGTTGCCGGTGATGGCGATCTGGATATCCGAACGGCTGGGGCGAGGCCGTTCCTCCAGCAGCTTGGCTGCGGACATCAAGAATCCCGGGGTGCAGTATCCACACTGCACCGCCCCTTCATCGATGAAGGCTTGTTGTACCGGGTGCAGCTTTCCATTCTCAGCCAGCCCCTCCACAGTGACGATCTCGGCGCCATGCGCCCGGGCGGCCGGCACCAGGCAGCTCATCACTGCTATTCCGTCCAGGAAGATGGTGCACGCTCCGCATTCCCCTTCGGCACAGCCCTCCTTGGTGCCGATCAAGCCAGCGTCTTCTCTCAGCAAACGCAGCAAGGTCTTGTCGTGGCTCCCCAGGAATGTGTGTGGCTTTCCGTTGATAGTGGTGACGATCGGGGTGCGGTGAGTGTGTTGCAGTCTTTTCGCCAGGCGAGGCACTTCCCCGCGGAATGCACTCCCCCACAACAGGGGCGGAAATTCTGGGTATCCCTCCCGTTCCTGGCCGCGAGCAATCGAGCGCAACGCCCGCAAGGTGCACACCCGCACCATTTCACGGCGATACTCGGCCGAGCTGCGCACGTCATCGATGGGAGTCGCCGATCGAACCGCCAGCGAGGCAGCCTGGCTCATCGTTTCCTCATCAAGGAATCTGCCCACCAGATATTCTTCCGCCAGCCCGGCGTGCACGATCGTGGGCGCAACCGCCCCCAGAGTGATGGCCGCCCGAACGATGCGCGAGTTCTCCAGCTTCCCGGCGGGATCTGCCTCGAACGTGATCACCACCGCTACATCCACCAGGGAGATTGCCTGGGCATTGCGCAACCCCAATTTGATGAACGTCCCCTGCTGGTTCGTGCGCAAGGCCGGGAAGGAGATATCCACCAGGACCTCGTCAGGTTGCATCACGGTCTGCCTTACACCGCGATAGAACTCACCCAACGGCACTACCCGTTTACCTGCCTTCGATAACAAGGTAACCCGGGCATCCATGGCGATCAAGGGCGTGATGGTGTCGTTGGCGGGCGAGGCGGTGATCAGGTTGCCGGCAACCGTGCCCCGGTTGCGGATCTGGGGCGCACCCACTTCCCAGGCGGCGCGTCCCAGTGGAAAGGCGCGTTCGGCGACCAGCTTGGAGGCCACACAGTGGTTGTGCGTCACCAATGGGCCGAGGTGGATGTACTCAGCTTCATCCAGGATGATGCGGTCCAACTCCGGCACACGGGTGATATCTACCAGGGTATCGATGCCCCTGCGCACCCCGCGTTCGATCTCCAGGATCAAGTCCGTAGCGCCGGCCACTATGCGCGCCCGCTCGCCGCGTTCCGAGAGGATTTTCAAGGCTTCATCCACACTCGTTACACTATAGTAATCCGTCCACATAGGTTCTCCATGGGCTACAGCGATTCATACAGGAGTTTTGGATGTTCGATTAACCACTCCTTGATTCTTTCGGTCAGCAATTCGATGTCCACCAGTCGTGAATTGCAGTCCGGGTATCAACTGCCTTCTCCGAAGATCAATGCCAGGCGTTCATGTTCCAGTGGCGTCAGGTCACACTCGTCTACCAGGTATTCGTCGCGGACATATAACCGGTTCCCGCGGATGATATTGGCCGCCGGGAATGGATCGGCATCCTGGAGCGAGACCACCTTAACCCGCGAGAGCCCAAACAATTCTTCCAGATCCTGTGCCAGCTTAACCAGATCGTGAGCCGATAGACGCCTCTCACGCGACGGCTTCACCCCTACATCCACATTGCAAGAACTAGCATCCAGTCCGATGGCAGGCTCATGGAGCCGTGTGTACACTTCCGCTGCCTGGCTGCCAAATGCGTACAGGTTGTCAATAGAATGGTTTTGACAAAACTTTCCTAATTCGATGTTACGGTCCATGTTAACCTTCCCCCTTGGCCTGCATCACAGCCCCATTCCCGCCATTGCGCAGCATCACGACCTCCGCCATGATGCTCAAGGCAATTTCCTCCGGTGTCTCGGCGTTCAGCTCCAGGCCTATGGGCGAGCGCACCCGCGCCAGCTTCTCTTCCGGCACGCCGGAATTGGCAAGCTGCTGGCGGGCAGTCGCCCACCGCCGGCGCGATCCGATCACTCCAATATAGCCGGCCGGAGTCTCGAGCAAGGCGGGCAGCCCCACCACGTCCAGGTTTACGCCACGCGTGGTCAAGACGAGATACGTCCAGGGGGTGATCTCGACCTGATTGGGGAGCTCCTGCATCGGAACGGGACAATAGACATCCGCATCCGGAACAGCCTGTGGGGTACAAAATTCCGGGCGGTCATCGCTGACGACGACGCGGAATCCCAACCAGTGGGCCAGTTGGGCCACCGCCTTGCCAACGTGCCCGGTGCCAATCACCACCAGGGTCGGTTTCGGGATAATGGGTTCCACGAAAATCTCCAATTGGCCCCCGCATACCCCGGGGTCTCCGCGCTGGGGGTCGCTCATGTTGTATTGTAACAGGCGGGGCTGACCATCCTGGATCGAGTTCAACGCCTCTGCAATAACCCGGTTTTCCATCTCACCGCCTCCAACCGTGCCCACAATGCTTCCGTCGGGATAGACCAGCATCTTGCTCGTGGCATGGCGTGGGGTCGATCCGGAACTGCGCACGATGGTACACAGCGCAGCCGCCAGATTGCGTTCTTCGACCTCAGCCAGAGCTTTGAAGAGTTTCGCCATTGTTTAGCTCTCCAACAGGCCCAACACGGCCGGGAGCAATTGTTTCTTGCGCGACACGACCCCTTCCGCCAGCAGGGTGCCATCAGGCTGGCGCGGGTACGGCAGGTCGCCCAGTATCGGGACCTCGTCGGTCAGCAGCAGGCGGCTTGAGCTGCGCACCACGTCGGTAACCATCAGCATGGCAAAATCCAGCCCCCTGCGATCCCGCAGATCGCACAACGCCGCCAAGAGCGCCGTCAGGTGCTCTTCGATCTGCATGAGATCGGTCACTTCTGCCTGGGCGATGGCGAACTGGTAGCCGCCTGCCTCGTAAAGCTTGAGATCCGAATTGACGATTTCCCAGGGGTCCCTGGCCGCGATGGCGGCACCTGCCTGTAAGACCTGTTCTCCGAAAGAAGCGATCGTTTCACCAGCCAGGGGCCCTGAGCGCACGAATGCCCAGCGCGCCAGCCGCGCGGCTGCATGGCGGTCGCGTTCAGTGGTGGTCGGCGAGCTCAGGATCAAGGTATCCGAAAGACATCCGGCGAGCATCAAGCCGGCCAGGGTGGGCGAAGCGCTCAGCCCGGCTTCCTCGATCCTTTCCGCCACCAGGGTGCTGGTGCTGCCAACCACGTCCACGGTGAAGCGGATCGGTACGTGCGTTGAAGCATTCCCCAGGCGGTGGTGGTCCAGGATTTCGAGCAATTCGGCTTCCTCCAGTGCGCCCAGCGCCTGGGCTGGTTCGTTGTGATCCACCAGGATAAGCTGCAGGCGGGGTGGATTGAGCACGTCCCGTTGGCGGCATACCCCCACATACCGGCCGTTTTCATCCACCACCCAGAAGTCATCGCCCTCCGAGCGCAGGATGCGGGCCAGGGCGTCGCGAATGCGCCCACCAGCCTGGAAGCTGGGCACCTGCGTATCGCACGCCTCGCAGCAAGGCACCTCCAGCAGCTCCCCGATGCGCATATTGTCCCGCCTGGGGTGTGGGCCAATCATCTTGCTTAAGAAGGCGAACAGGCTGGGTCCATTGATCAGGCCGTATGGCGTGCCATCCGGATTGACGACCGGGGCGATGCCCCAGGTACGAGTGGCGATGGCCCAGGCTTCCCGCAGCAGGCTTTCTGGTGTGGAGCTGTCCAATCGACGGGCGATGGTTTCAAAGCGCGGTGAAGCGTCGGTTAGCAGGGGTGGGCTCTCCAGCTCCAGGCGGCGCAGCACCCAGCTCGTCTGGGGATTGAGGGGGCCGGCGCGCGCCCCTACGGCGTCTTGCTGGTCGCGCTCACGCAGCAGCCAGGCATACCCCATAGCAGCTGCGATGGCGTCAGTATCCGGATTCACGTGACCGATCACGTAGATGGGAGCCATATAATCCGGAAATCATCCATTTAATGCCCTCCACACCTTTTCAGGCGTGGCCGGGTTATCGAAGATCTCTGCGCTGCAGGCGTCAAGGATGGCGTTTCCTACCGCCGGCGCAACTCCATCCATGGGGATCTCCGCCACCGCTTTGACGCCAAAGGGATGCGAAGGCTCGTAGGTCTCCACGAAGATGGTCTCCAATCGGGGCATCTCGTGGGCCTGGAAGATATGGTAGTCCCGGAAACTGCGTTCACGGGCTCGCCCACCATCGTCATAACGCAATTCCTCGCACACCGCATAGCCCAGCGCCTGAGTCATGCCGCCTTCAATCTGGCCAGAGGCGGTGATGGGATTGACGATGATGCCCGAATCGACGGCCATCACCAAGCGGTCCACGATCACCTGCCCGGTTTCGACGTCCACCGTCACCTCGGCAAATTGGGCTGCGAAGGGCGGCGGCGAGACCGGAGACATATAGGAAGCCACTGCCATGATCTGTTCCTGGTCCTTGTGGTGCAATGCATCTCGCCCAATCTGCGCCATGTCCACGGAGCGCCCATCCGGCGCGCTGGCCTTGCGCTCTGCCAGGCGGACCTGCTCTGGACTGACCGGCGCATCTGGATGGAGCTCAGAAAGCATGCGGGCGGCGCGCCGGCGGATGAGGTCGGCAGCCTGCTGGGCAGCCTTGACCACCGCAGCTCCTGAGATATAGGTCGTGCTGGAAGCATAGGCGCCCTTATCGAAGGGCGTGAAGTCGGTATCCGAGGAATAAACGATCACGTCCTCCGGGGGCACACCCAGCACCTCGGCCGCCATCTGTCCGAGGACGGTATCGGATCCGGTGCCCAGGTCGGTGGCTCCTACCAGCAGGTTAAAAGAGCCATCATCGTTCATCTTGAGGCTGGCGCCGCCCATGTCCAGGTAGGGGATGGCAGTCCCCTGCATCACTAGAGCCACACCGATTCCCCGCTTCAGGTAAGGCCTGTCTGCCACCGTGTGCCATTCGGGATTGCCGAATTTCTGGTCCCAACCGACGACTGCCTTTCCCTGGCGAACGCACTCCTCCAACCCGCAGGTTTCCACTATCTCCGGCCTAGGCTCGCGCCCTTCGCTCCAGGCAGTGCTGAAAGGATGCAGCTCCCCTGCCTGCAGGGCGTTCTTCAGCCGGAACTCCAGCGGGTCCAGGCCCAGGCTGCGGGCAATTCGCTCCATGTGTCTTTCCAGCGGCCAGAAGCCCTGCGGAACTCCGTAGCCGCGATAGGCACCGGCGGGCGGGTGATTGGTGTAGACCACGTCGGCGTAAAACCGGATGTTAGGGCGTTGCCGATATGAGCCATCGCCCACGTAGAGCGCCATGGACTTGTGACCGGTGTTGCCAGTGACGGTCAGGGCGTGGCAGCCATAGGCACCGGTGTCCGACAGGGCGTACATGGCGTTGGCGGTGATGGTGCCATCTCTCCGGACACCTGTCTTTAAGCGCACCCGCATGGGATGGCGCGAGCGGCTGGCCGAAAACTCTTCCTGGCGGGTGTATTCGTAGAATACAGGCCTGCCGGTGGCGATTGTCAGGTGTGCAGCGACGTCTTCGATCAACACCTCCTGCTTGCCGCCAAATCCGCCTCCGATGCGCGGTTTGATCACCCGAATGCGCTTGATAGGAAGATCCAGCACGGGCGCCAGTTGGCGGCGTACGTGGAATGGAACCTGGGTGCTGGTCCGGATGACCAAACGGTCGTCTTCGTCCCAATATGTGATGACGACATGGGGCTCGATATGAGCCTGTTGGACCTTGGGCACCTGATATTCGGCTTCGAATATTTCATCGGCCTCCTGGAAACCCTGCTCCACGTCTCCAATATCAATCCGGATGTGGGCAGCCAGGTTGCGGTTGGGGTCCGAATCGGCGAAGTTTACGTATTCCGGCTCATCGTGCAGGACCGGCGCGCCTGGCTGCATGGCCTGGGATGGATCGAACAAGGGCGGTAGCGGCTCGTACTCGACCTCGATAAGCCGCAAGGCCTGTTCGGCAATCTCGTCGCTCTCCGCGGCCACGAAGGCTACCCTGTCACCCACGAAGCGCACCTTGTTATCCAGCGAGAAAGTATCCAGCGGGCCGGGGATTGGATCGGACTGGCCGGCTGTGGAATAGATCACCCGCGGCAGGTCTTGCCAGGTCAGCACAGCGGCCACGCCTGACAAGGCACGCGCCTGACCGGCATCGATGCGCTTGATGCGGGCGTGCGGCAGGGGGCTGCGCAACACCCTGGCGACCAGCATGCCACGCCGGTCAAAATCAGCGGTAAAAGCCGGCTTGCCCTGGACCAGTTTATAGGCGTCCACCTTGGTCTCCGGCCGGCCTACAGTCTTCCAGGATGCCGCCTCGGGAGCCATGTGAATGCGTGGCATGACCCGGCTGCGGGTGAGCAATCCCTCGGAAGACAGCGGGCCAGGGAGCGGAGCATCCGGCAGCTCTCCTTCTCCGGATAATGCCGGGCCTTCGCCGGGCAGCCACTCCGGCGGCGCTGGATAGCCTTCTCCTGGAACGGACAACACACGGATCGGGTCCACGGTCTCACCGCGCAGCATGGCTGCAGCCCGCAGCACGGCCTGGACTGGCTTGAGATAACCGGTGCAACGGCACAGCACCCCCGAGAGGGATTCCCGGACCTCCGCCTCGCTGGGGTTTGGCTTGCGAGGCAGCAGTTCCCTCGCCGCCAGGATTTGCGCGGGCGTGCAGTAGCCGCACTGGATGGCCCCGGTCTCCACGAAGGCAGCCTGGAGCGGGTGCAGCCCACGGTTGGTTTTCCAACCCAGTTGCGGATAAACGCCCACCGTCTCGATCGTTTCTATTGAATGGTCCTCGGCCTGAGCCACCAGGTAAACGCAGGAATTAATCGGTTTCCCATCCAGCAGGATGGTACAGGCACCGCACTCACCAGTCTCGCAGCCGTGTTTCACTCCAAAGAATCCCAGGCGGCGCAACGCCTTGAGCAACGTCTCGCCGGGATATGACGCTATCTGGTGATACTCGCCATTGATCCGCAAGCTGACCATCTTTCCACCCGTTGTCATATCCCTACTCTCCGTTCACCTGCCGGATTTGCTGTCGGAGCTGATCGATGACGATTCGTTGCCCGCTGGCTTCGTCCTGGTAATACCAGGCCTGCCAGCCATTGCACGGGGCCTTCTGGATGGCCCGGCCTACTTCGTGTATCGAGCCGATCAAATCCATGAAACGCACATGCCCATTTGCCAGGACCGTGGCGGTCAGGTCATCCTGCCCGCCAAAGTAGAGCGTCTGTCCAGGGCGGAGCAGGCCGCGTTCGACAAGCGAGCCAAATGGCACGCGTGACTGTCGGCGTTTATCGTCTGCAGATCCCAGGTTGAGCGATGCTGTGTCCGGCTGGATGGCAGCGATTCTCTGGCGGGCGATTTTTACGTAATTTGGATTCTGCTCGATCCCGATCCAGTCCCGCCCTAACCGCCTGGCAACCGCGCCGGTGGTCCCGGTGCCGAAAAACGGGTCCAGGATCACGTCGCCGGGTTTCGAGCTCGCCAGGATCACCCGGTACAACAGGCTCTCCGGTTTCTGCGTGGCATGGGCCTTGCTACCACTGAGCTTAATCCGCTCCTTGCCGGTACAGATGGGCAGATGCCAATCGCTGCGCATCTGCAAGTCGCCATTCAATGCCTTCATGGCATGGTGATTGAACACATAGGGTGCGTTGCGAACCTTCTGGGCCCAAATCAAGGTCTCGTGGGCATTGGTCAATCGCACCCCGCGAAAGTTGGGCATAGGATTGGTCTTTATCCACGCCACATCGTTCAATATCCAATAACCCAGGTCCTGCAATATTGCCCCAATGCGGTGGATGTTATGATAGCTGCCGCTGACCCACAGGGTCGCCGTGGTTTTCATGACCCGGCGGCAGGCTGCCAGCCAGGATCGGGTGAACGCATCGTAAGCCTGGAAGCTCTCAAAGCGATCCCACTCATCGTCCACTGCATCCACCAGGGTGTTATTTGGGCGCCACAGATCGCCACTCAATTGCAGGTTATAGGGCGGGTCTGCAAAGACCAGATCGACCGAGTCCTGCGGAAATCCCTGCAGGACCTGTCGGCAGTCCCCCTGGATGACGCAATTGAGAGGTAAAGCTGTGGCTTCTGTGGACATGATCGGTAATGTTTCAGGTGTATCCAAGGGTTTCCAGGCAGCGCTTTGCCAGGATCCCCGCCATCACCTGACGATATGCAGCGCTGGCCCACTCATCGCCAGCGTGAGCGTAGGCATCACGGGCCGCCATCTCGATCCCGCCCATCTCAGGCCCATCCATCGACATCACAGGTGCCGGTCCGTATCCTCCCAAGGCCAGGCGGATGCGCCCCGCAGGCCAGCGGGCGACCGCTGCGCACACGATTGGCCGGTCGGCTGGGGTGCGGGCCACGTATTCATAGGCCAGGTGGGCGTTTAGCGGGAGAAACACCTGCGTGATCAGACGTCCACGCCAACCCTCACCACGCCGGATCAAGAACTCTCCCAGGCCGATACGTCGCTCCTTGGGAGTTGAACCTGCCTCCTGGCAGCGATATTCCAGGATAGCATCGGAGGCAAGCAAGGCAGTCGCCAGCGGAGACCTGCCATCTGCGGCCACCAGCGTCCCAGCCAACGTGGCCACCTGCCTCAGGTTGTAGGTCGCCTCGTGGCGGACCGCCTTCTGCAAACCAGGCGGCAACGCCGGGTAGTCGAGCAGCGTTTGCAGGGTAAGGGTTGCCCCCAGCAGAAGGTTATTGGCGCGCGCGACCAGTCCATTCAGAGGTAGCGCCTGCAGGTCCACCACAGCAAATGGTTCCAGGGAGGGGCGGTTCAAGACCGATCCACCTCCCATTGGCACGGTCAAGATTTCCTTGCGGGCCAACAGTGCGATGGCTTCTCTAAGGGTCTTGGGCCGGTGGTATTCGACGATCATTGGCAGCTCCCTATGGCTCGCTTACACCTGTAATCCAATCGCCAGCTCAATCCAATCAGAATCACCCTATAACCTCGGGCAACTCTGGATACACCTTCCAACCCAAGGCAGCCAGGTCAGTGGAGTCAATCAGCTCCTCGGGGACGTCGACCAGCAGGGCTTCTGATTCTGCCAGCAGGTTCCCTTCAGCATCATAAATCGAGCCGGTTGCAGTGGCTGCCCGGTTATGGTTTCTGACGGCCCGTCCAACCAGGCGCAGCGGTTGCCCGACCGGCACATTCTTGCGGTAACGCACCTCCAGCCGGGCAGTGTACATGAAGCGAGGGGCTTCTATCTGCCCCATGAAAGCACGCCCCGCTACCTCGTCCAGCATGGCGGCGACTACACCCCCGTGTACCACTCCCGGGTAGCCCTGGTAATGCACGGGGACGGTGTATTCGGCAGTCACTTCTCCAGGAGCGGTCCAGTAGAACCTCAATTTTAGACCAAACGGATTCGATAATCCACATACAAAACAATGCAGGGAGTTGGGTTGGGCATTCCGCAAGACGGAAATTCTCCTGTAGGATCAGAGGATTTGGCCAATAACTCTCGCCGGGTGGCCCCAGGCAAAATCTGTGACAATTATACCCATTCTTAGATGACTGCTCAGGAGCGTCAAATGGAGCAGCCACATATTGTGTACCACAACAACTTTTACACTCTCATCTCGCCTGCCTTGGGTGGTGCTCCCTATCGATTGGGGTGTTAAAATATAAAGTGGCTCGGGTAGAGAAAACTCGCCCTGACTGCCTCCATCTTGATTGGGCGAGGAAAAGAACAGCGACATCCCAAACATGAAACGCCCGAGATCGAAAGATAGCATGCTCCTTCCTGCCCTGCTAGCTGCCTTGGTCTGGACAATGCGGGCGGTCTGCTTGATCATGATCCCCCTACGGGCGCTGGCGATGACCCCCTGGCTGATCGATGACAGCTTCATCTCCATGCAGGTTGCCCGCAACCTGGCTACCGGCGGAGGCTTTTCGTTCGACAGAATCGATCCCACCAGCGGCACCCCACTCGCCTGGGTGGTGCTCACCGCCCCAAATCACCTGTTCCTCGACCGTGGACCCGCAGCCAAAGCCACAGTCCTGGAAGGCGCTTTGCTCGCCTCAATCGCCAGCGTGCTGGTCTTTCACCTGGCCCAGCGCACCTATGGACGGCGCGCCGCATGGATAAGCTTCCTGCTCACACTCCTGCTCAGCCCGCTATTTTTCAACGCCTTGAATGGGATGGAAACTTCCCTGTCCACCATGCTGGGATTGCTGGCTACATTCCTGTATATCAGCAGCCAGGACAGGCCACCCGATTGGCCAGGCTACCTGATACTGGGCGGTGTGCTCGGGTTGGCAAATCTGGCTCGTTTCGACAACCTGTTGCTAAGTTTGGTCATTGTGGCCTTGCTTCTGAAGGCCTTGCTTCTGAAAGAGATCATCGGCTCTGTTCCGGCGGAGCGTCGTCTTCGCCTGCGGAGCCTGTTGAGGATGATGGCCCTCATGCTGATCGTCTCCCTGCCTTCCTGCCTGTGGTCTCTGGCAGCGGATGGAACCCCCTTCCCAGCCAACCAGGCCGGGCGGCGGGCCATGGCATGGGAAGGGATCATCCTGCCGGGCGGCGAATTGATCTGGACGGCTTATTTCAAACGAGTGGCCCTCAACCTGCTTTCTCTAAGCCAGTTGGTCTCGATGATTACAGGCACATGGCTGCTGGCGGCCCTGGCAGTTGGCTGGGGGGTCTTGCACGTCTCAAGGCATCGAATGGGTCTGCCGGTGGCGCTTTATCTGGGGAGCTACCTGGGCCTGTTGGCCACATATCAGGGTTACTTCCCCGACGTGCATGGCCTGCGCTACCTGAACCTGGCGGGGTTCCTGCTGGTAATCATGATCGCCGGATTCCTGGAACATGGCCTGCTCCCTCGCTTCAGGTCGGTCGGTGTGCGCAATATTATCCTGGTTTGCATCCTGGCAGGCTTGGTAGTGTCGACTGCCTATCAGTACCAGCAAATGACTGCCCACCTGCGCTGGACCCGGGGCATGCGAGTGATCCCATTCTACTCCCAGGAAGAAGTGGAAAGCTGGTGGGCATTCCTGGATTGGGTGGCGGCCGATCTCCCCGCGGGGAACGTTATCGCTGCCAAGGATCACGGACGGCTGGCGTACTTTACCCCATCGCAGGTAGTCGATCTGGCGGGCATCATCGACCCGCAGGTTCTGGAGGCACTTGACCAGGGCCAGGTAGCCCATTACCTGGCAGAAAAAGGGACCCAATATGTGATTCTGCCCCTGGAGGGCGGAAAACCGATCCACCAGGCGATACGCAGCAGCATAAGGATTGAGCCAGTGGAAGGCGCACCCCTTCAAGAAGCCACCGGTTACGTCCTATTCTACCTACCTCCATAGGAGAAAGTATCAATCAACAGGCGCACGTCTCCGCCAACCGGGTACAGGATCGGGCAGGTGCTGCCGTTGACCAGATATTCCCTTACCTTGGCGCGCGCCTCCTCGGGCGTCCCTGAAGCAGTGATGCGCTGGATTAATTCCTCCGGCACCAGATGCTTGGCCCTTTGGATTTGTTCCCTGGTCGCAGGCCAGCCCAAGATAGACTGGATCTCAGCCACCACTACGGGAGAGACTCCCGAGGCCTTGGCGATGTGCGGCTGCTGGGCCAGGTACTGGGTTAGCAGCTCGCGGGTGGTGTCGATTGCCTGCTCCCGGTCGTGGTCCACCGAACAGACCACCAACTGAGGCCGGTCGATCTGGTCCAGGGATCTACCAGCCTTTCTGGCGCCGCTTTCCAGCGCTGCCAATGCCTTATGGTTATACTCTGGTGGGACGCAGTAATTGAGCACCACGCCATCCGCGATTTCGCCGGCCAGTTCCATCATCTGGTCACCCGTGGCACCGATCATGATGGGAACCTGGCGGGGCTCCTTACGGCCATGCACCACGTCCAGCTCGATCCCATCCACATGGACAAACTCACCGTGATAGGTCACCCGCTCCATATTCAGCAGGCGGCGCAGCACAGTGACCGTCTCTCGCATGGCGGCAAGCGGCTTAGTGCGTTGTATGCCTACGTTGCGGGCCAGGGGGTCCCACCAAGCGCCAATGCCGCAGATGATGCGACTGGGAGCCAGGTCGTCCAGGGTCAGAAAGGTGGCTGCCAGCAGGCCGATGTTGCGCGTCCAGTTGTTGATCACCCCAGATCCAACTTTTATTCGTTCAGTGACCGCCGCGTAGGCAGCCATCGGAACGATAGCATCCCGCACTAAGCGAGATTCCGCCTGCCATACCGCTTCGAATCCGCGCTGCTCGGCGTAACGGGCATAATCCAGCCCATCCCTCAGGTCATGGGCGTCTTGCAAATATAGGGCTACTCGGGGGAACATGCGGCCTCCAGTTCAGGATGATTCATCCACCGGCGGCAGGTGAGGTCGCCGCGGAGGAGGATTCTCCGCTGCTATCCATGAAACCGGAGTCGAGCTCCATTTCTACCATCCGCAGGTCTTCAGGCAGGTCTACATCCAATGCCAGCGAAGGAAGTTCAACGATCTCCAGTCTGGCGCCTACCTGGCGTGCTCGCTCGCAGTGACGCTGGTAGGAACCCGGCCCATAGTCATATTCTATCAACCCGGCCGGGCATACCAACAGGGCATTGGTGCCTTTGAAATGGCGATCAGGCGCCACCACGACCACCGGCGGATCTTTGGCGCGCTCTAACATGGCGCGCACGTCTTCAGGGGTAATCAGCGGCAGGTCTGCCGGGACGATCAAAACGCCGCGGGTCACGTATTTCTGGGCGACGAAGGTCGCCCTCGCCAGGGCGATGTTCAAATGAGGTGCGCCATTCTCCTGTACCGTGCGTGCTCCATGTTCCCGGGCCAGCGCCAGCGCCTGGGTATCGCGGCTGATCACCAGTACGTGTTCGATTTCCGGTATCGCCATTAATGTATCCAGAGTGTGTTCCAACAGCCGGCTGTTCAACCTGGTTCGCTCATCCTGGGACAATACACCGGCCAGACGAGACTTGCCGCGCCGCAGCGGCTTGACAGGCACGATTGCCCATAAGGTCATCCAATCACCTCCAAGCGCGATAAATGTAGCTGCTCACTAAAGTGGATCACTTCTTCAGCCAGGCGGCGCCGGTCGGCGCGATCGCGCATCAAGATATCAGTAGCCCAGGTTCGAATCCCTAAATCTGATATCATTCCAGCCAATGCACTGTCTGAGGTGTCGAGCACAAACCCGGCCAGTAAGCTGCCATAATGCCGGGCGACCGCCAATGCAGACGGCGCGATGCCCATCTCCTGATACATCTTGGCTGCAGGGCCTTTCACTGCCTTTCCACCGATGATCGGAGAAATAGCAACCACGGTTTTCGAACTGAGGATCTCCCGTATTCCCGGCAGTGCAAGAATGGGTCCTACACTCACCCACGGGTTGGATGGGCAGATCACCACCAGATCGGTTTTATTCAGCGCCGACAATACCCCTGGAGCTGGCCTGGCGTGCTCGATTCCCTCGAACAGAAATCCGACCACCCTGGGCCCGCACTTGCGCCTGACGAAATATTCTTGAAAAGCAAGCTCCCCTTCTTCAGTATACACCCGGGTGCGCACTGGGTCATTGCTCATTGGCAAGACTGTAAGGTGAATTCCCCAGGAACGGCAAAAATGGCGGGTGACCTGGCTCAGACACTGGCCAGCCCGTATTCGGCGGGTGCGCTCCAGGTGGGTGCCCAGGTCCTTATCCCCCACTCTGAACCAGGTCGGTCCCCCCAGGCAGGCCAGGCTGTCGAGGGCGTTCCAGGTTTCTCTCGCCTGCCCCCAACCGGTCTCAGGGTTGGCGAGGCCTGCCAGGGTGTAACAAACGGTATCCAGGTCCGGGCAGATGGTCAGCCCCAGGTGCTCGAAGTCATCCCCGGTATTTACCACGACGGTCAGGTCTTCTCCGGGAAGGAGCTGGGCCAGCCCATCGACCAGCCTGGCACCGCCAACCCCGCCAGCTAATGCCACGACCTTCATCAGGCCTCTACTCCATCATCCAACAAATGGCATGCGGTATTTCAATTGGCCCTGCTTTTCGTCCTCCTGGTACACCAGGGCCAGGTTATCCACTCGGATCTCCCAATCGAAATCCTGGCAGGCCAGTTTGTCTATGGCACAACGCAATCTGGTCGGAGTCACGTCGCCGTGAGGCAGCGTTATGTGAGGCATCCAGGCGTCTGGTGTATAGTACCCGGAAGCGCCAATACTCAATGGCTCGACTTTCTCCCAGATTTATGGAACTCACTGAGCCGGGTGGTGCGGATCAAAGGCAGGTAGACCACCGGGTCTGTCCCGCTGAACAATGCCAGGCCGCATATTCGTACGGTGAACGCATTGGCCTTGGCAGCCTTTTGTTGTGACACCACTCTCAACGGGCCAGAGCGATAATCTTGGGCGAGGTGCCATGTGAAATGGGGGATGGGCGTGGTCTTGATCCCGCTCAATTTGCACTCGCTTTCCAGCAAGCGCCACAACCTCTCTACCCGGGCACGATTCTCATCGTCCAACAATGAGACTACCCCATGCATTAGCCCATCAGTATCACATAAAAGTATGCTGTCCGAGAATTCAAGTGGATATCAATTTTACCGCAGGCTGCCAGATACTATATGAATACTGGATAAGTCTCGTCCGTTTGATGAGCAGCACTTACAGGCCTCCCGGTTTGACCAGGGATGCCACACTTTCAAGTGGCAGAAAGGCCAGTCAAACAAATGAACATCTTCGATTTCAAGTGGGAGAAAGGCCAATCGATCAGGTGAATAAACTCCATTCAACGGAACATGTCCTGGTCGCCTGGCCGCAGCAGCTCCTCCAGCTTAGCTTCCCGGGAGGGGTAGGGAAATCCACGCACATGCACCACCGGCGTGCCTTCCGCGGCCTGGCCCATCACCAGAGAGGCGGCAGCCGCCAGCTCATCTGCCGCACCCACTTGGGTGATGCGCAGGATATAGCCAAACAGGTCTGGCCTGCCGCGCAGGTCGACCAACCCTGGCAAGCCCGACAGTCCAATGGCCAGGCCCACGGTGCCCAACCGCCAGGGCCGGCCGTGCGAATCGATCACCATGACGCCCAGAGCAGCCCCGCTGGCCCGTTGCAGACGGGCACGCAAATCCTGGGCCGAGCGATCCGGATCGGCGGGCAGCAGCAGCACCCATGGCTCGCCGTGTGCGCTGCCCACGTTGGAATGGTCGATGCCGGCATTGGCACACACAAATCCCAGTCGGTGTTCGACGATGATCGTACCCGGCCGGGCGCGCAGGATGGCGCGGCTCTCTCGCAGCACTAGCTCCACTTCGCGTGGATCCTTCTCGACCCGGCTGGCCAGTTCGCGAGCCGCAGCAGAGGGCTCTACCTCTGCCAGGTTTACCAGCCGGCCCTCGGCCTTGGAGACCACCTTTTGGGCAACCACCAGGATATCCCCATCTTGCAGGGTGGTCCGCGTCTGCTGCAATGAAGATAAAATGATCTGCGCCAGATCATCGCCGGGGTGGATCAGGGGAATGCCTTCCAGGGGGGTCAGGGTGAGAGTCATGGATTGGTTTCAGGGACACCGGTGATGCCAATGGAGGCCGTTTTCACGCCATAATGCCTGTTCAGGCTTATCAAGATCGAAGTGAGCCCTTCGACAACGATGGCGTTGTCCAATCCTCCACAATAGTAGGCGCGCATCTTCCCCGCTCGCGCCAGGCCCATCACCACTTGGGCGGCCTGCTGGTCGTCGGCGCACACCAACACGTCGGCATCGACCGGCTGATCTAGATTCTTGCGCAAAACGTGGGCCGGCACGTTCTGAAAGGCGGCCACGACCCGCACTCCCGGTCCCAATTTATTCTGGGCCAGGCGGGCGGCTGCCGGTGGTGAGGGTGGATGCGGGTCGTGGAAATCCACTCTAGCGGTGGCGTCTACCAAGATTCTTCCCTGCAGGTGCTCAACCAGACTTTGTATGATGGATTCGTGGGCAGTGTTGACAACTGTCAGCACGCAGATCTCGGCGCTACGCGCCGCCTGGGGGTTTTCCATCCCTAGGATGCTGTTGATGCCCAAGATGGCGTTCAGCTCCTCAGCCATCGACTGGGCCTTCTCAAGCTGGCGTGAGCCAATGATGACAGGATAACCGGCCCTGGCCCAACGCAGCGCAAGGCCCGGTCCCTCTTTTCCGGTGCCACCCAGGATTGCCAGACTTGGCAGGGGCGGCTCATGGAATAAATTGGCCATTGGTGCTCCCCACTTGAAATGATCACACTCCAGCAGCGGAAGCGGTATAGCGCTTCCATGCCTCTGCCGCCAACTCGCGCGCCCTCCCGGCGATCTCTTCCTCATCCAGGCCAGGCAGCCGGCGATCCTCCATCAAGATTTGCCCTGCCACAATGGTCGTAGTGACCATGCCCTCATCGAAGCCAAAGATCATGTGCCAGGGTAGGTTTTCGGATGTGAGCGGCGTGGGCGGGTAGTAGTCGACGAAGACCAGATCAGCATGGGCGCCTTCAGCTATTACGCCAAGGGGAGCATCCGGGAAAAAAATTCCCGTCAGGGCGGCGTTATTCTCGCTCAGCATGCGCATCACGTCGATAGCCGACATGCGGCGCGGATCGCGCTGCCACACTTTGTGCAACAGATAGGCAGCCTTCGCTTCCTGCCACATGGCCTGAGAGAATCCATCCGTCCCCAGGCAGACCCGCACACCTGCCCGCAACATTGATTCCACTTGGGCCACGCCGACTGCGTTGTTCATGTTCGAACGCGGCTGGTGGGTGACCCAGGTACCGCTTTCTGCCAGCAGTTGGACCTCCTTCGCATCGACATGCACGGCGTGGGCGGCAATGCTGCGCGGCCCCAGGATGCCGTGGCGCTGCAGCCGGTCCACCACCCGTAAGCCAGATTTCTCCAGGCTGTCATACTGGTCAGCCTCGTGTTCAGCCACGTGGATATGGAAGCCCACCCCGTCAGGTGCAGCTTCTCGGCAGGCCAACAGGGTAGCTTCGGACAAAGTCAGGCTGGCATGCAGGCCGAAGGTGGCTGCCACCCTCCCACCGGCCAGGTTTCCAGCCCGCGCCTGTTCGATGAAGCGCAGGTTTTCGGCGATCCCTTGCCGGGCTTTCGCCTGCCCGTCCCGGTCGGTCACCTCGTAACACAACACCGCCCGCAACCCTGCCTGATCGACCGCTTCGGCGATCTGGTCCAACGAGCCTTCCAGGGCGTTTGGCGAGGCATGGTGGTCGATCAGGGTGGTGGTGCCGTGGCGGATGGCGTCCACTAACATTACCAGTGCCGAATAGCGCACGTCCTCCAGGGTTAACGATCGATCCAGGGGCCACCACAACTTTCCTAATACCTCGGGGAAATCCTGGGGCGCCTGGCCTGGGATCGCCATGCCGCGGGCGAAGGCGCCATAGAAATGGGTATGGGCGCAGATGTTGCCGGGCATCACGTACTGCCCTTTGGCGTCCAGTCGACTGGCTTCAGGATGGCGGGCAAGCAATTGGTCCTGCAGCCCGATCTCGGCGATGCGGCCGCCATTGATGTACAGGGCATGACCTTCCAGGATGCGGTTGGGCTTGGCCAGGGTGATCAACTTGGCATTCGTGATCAACATGGAACCACCTTCGACTCAGAAATCTGCCACCATCTGTTCCTGTCTTCTCGTCTCCACTGCACCCCTGACCTGCCCCCTGATCCAGTGGATGGCAGCCTGGCCTTCCAATTCCAACGCCCGCTTGGCCAGGCAGGCGGCAAACATGCCGGTGCGGCCTTTTCCCGCCCAGCAGTGGATGGCGATGTTCATCCCCTCCCTGGCCTGCGCAATGGCCCGATTAACTGTGGATTCGAGCTGCCCCATGTCGGGCAGGCCACCATCTGGAATCGGCAGGTGCAAGACCTGCAGGCCATTTTCCGTGTAGAGCTGGCGCAGGTTTCGAGCGGCTTGTTGCAGGCAATATTCATCATCAACCAGGAGCACAACCGCCTGTACCTTATGACGCAGGTATTCGTCCCAGATAGACAGGTCAGTGTCGAACTTGCTGAACGGCATGGGGCTGCAAAAGACCCGTCCGGTAAATGGCAGTGGCAGCTCGGTGATCATCGGGCTTGTGCAAAGGCCTGAGGATGCAGCTTGCGGGCGATCTCTTCCTGGTCGACCGGCAAGCGGGTGACGTGCACACCCACTGCGTTGTAGATGGCGTTGGTGATGGCCGGCGTGGTGGGTATGCTGACGATCTCGCCCACTCCCTTCGCCCCATAGGGACCTTCGGAGGTAGGGTGCTCTACCACAATCGAGGTGATTTCAGGGGTGTAGGCGATCGATGGCATACGGTAGCGCGCCAGGCGGTCGGTGATCACCCGGCCCTGCTCGACGATGAAATGCTCGGTGAGGGCGTTGCCGATACCCATCATCACCCCACCTTCCACCTGACCCTGCAAGCCGAGAGGGTTGATGGCCTTCCCCACGTCGTTGGCGGCGATCACCCGCAACACACGCACATCACCGCTGCGCGTGTCCACCTCGACCTCGACAGCCTGGGCGGCGAAGGAGAAGGCGAAGTGCATATCGCCGCCTTGCCCAAGTGGCTGGGTCGCCGGAGCCCAATACTCATAGGTAGCGCGCGGTTGGTGGCCTTCCTGGTGCATCTCGCGCACCACCTCCCCCAAGGGGACGCTATGACTGTTAATCTGGGCCAGGCCCTCCACGAAGCGGACGCGCTCCGGAGGCTGGTCGTATTTCTCAGCCAGGGTCGCAACTACCGCCTGGCGCAGGGTCTGCGTCGCCAGTCGAACGGCGTTGCCGGTCACATAGGTCTGACGAGAGGCAGTGGTAGGGCCGCCATCGGGAGTCAGGTCGGTATCCATCACCAGCACCTTGACCCTGGCTGGCGGCAGGCCGAATTCCTGGGCAGCGATCATCTGCAGCACGGTAACCAGTCCCTGGCCCAACTCTGCAGATGAGGTGCGCACCTCCAGCATTCCATCGATGGACAACTCCACCTCGGCGCCTGCCTTGTCGGGCGCGCCTCCACCCAGCCCGGTATTTTTGTAGGCTGCCGCGAAACCCCAGGCCCGCCGCAGATGCGGCGCGCCTTTCACAGAGTGCGAGGCGAACGGGTTGTCTCCAGCCAGACGGCGCATCTCCCGATTCACCGCCTGGATGCAGTCCAACAGGCCGACGCTTTCCCTGAGCACCTGGCCGGTGTTGGTCTGGCTGCCTGTGCGCAGCGCATTCAGGCAGCGCAGTTCCACCGGATCGATCCGTAGGGCTTCCGCCAGGCGGTCCATCATGCTCTCGATGGCAAAAGCGGACTGGGTAACCCCAAACCCGCGAAACGCCCCGGCCGGAGGGTTATTGGTATACATGGCGTAGCAGTCTGCCCGAACATTCGGCACCACGTAGGGTCCCGATGAATGGGTAGTGGCGCGTGTCATCACCTTATCGCCGAGCGAGGCATAGGCGCCGGTATCTCCATACAGCTCGGTCTCCACGGCTGTCAACCGTCCATCCCGCCGGGCGCCTAGCTTCACCCGAATCTGGGTAGCGTGGCGCTTAGGGTGCACCAGCAGGCTCTCATGGCGATCGAACAACAACTTGACTGGGCGCCCGGCGGCTTGCGCCAACAGGGCGGCGTGAATCTGCCCGGCGATGTCTTCCTTGCCACCGAAGCCGCCTCCCATCATCTGGCCTACCACCCGCACCCGTTCCTCAGACCATCCCAGGGCGCGCGCCACCTGGCTGCGGTCTGCATACGGGATCTGCGAGCCAACGTATACCTCCATCCGCCCGTCGGCAGTCGGCACGGCGAGGCTGCATTCAGGCTCCAGGAAAGCATGCTCGGTGATGGCGGTATGGAAAGTCTCCTCCAGGACCACGTCGGCTTCTGCGAATCCCTGATCCAGGTCTCCCTTGCGCACTTTGATGTGCTTGAGCAGGTTGCCTTCAGGGTGGAGTACAGGGGCGTCCGGCTGACGGGCCTGGACCGGGTTGCTGACCACCGCTTGGGGTTGATATTCAACTTCTATCAGGTCCAAGGCCTGGCAGGCAATCTGGCGGGTCTCAGCCGCCACCAGGGCTACGGCATCGCCCACGTAGCGCACTCGTTCTCCCACGCCTACCAGGCTGGGCCAGTCGGGGATGATCAGGCCGTGGTTGTGCTCACCGGGTATGTCCACGGCGGTCAACACGACCGCCACACCCGGCATTTGACGAGCGCAGTCTACATCCAGCCGGGTCAGAATGGCGTGGGGGATTCCGGCGCGCTTCACCCTGGCGTGCAACATATCACAAAACTTCAAGTCATCGGTGAAGATGGCCTTCCCGGTCACCTTGGCGTACGCATCCGGGCGGGGCTGCAGGTTGCCTACGACTTCAAAATTGGCCGAGATTGTTGGAATTTCCGGCGATCGTACCGGATTCCCAGAGCGCAAGGCCTCGGCTGCCGCCTGGATGGCCCGGATGATCGTTGGATAACCACCGCAGCGGCACAGGGTATCTTTCAAAGCACTGCAGATCTCGCCTGGCGAGGGATGCGGGTTTTGCCGCAGCAAGGCATAGGCTGTCATGATCTGGCCCGGTATGCAGAAGCCGCACTGCACTGCGCCGTGCAGAACAAAGGCTTCCTGGAGAGGGTGAAGAATTACGCCCTCCCCGTTTGCGGCTCTCTCCGGGACGGCCAGGCCCTCGATAGTCAAGACTTCTTTGCCGGCGGCACGTTGCGCCGGATAGGCGCAGGACAAAACCGGGTCACCGTCTACCAGCACTGTGCATGTGCCGCATTCGGCCTCGTTGCATCCGATCTTGGTGCCTGTCAACCCGAGTCGCTCTCTGAGCAGGTCGGACAACATCTCGCCCGGTCCTGGCTCAACCTCATGGGAGATACCGTTTACCGTCAGGAACATCTCAGCATATCGATCCTTCTTGCTGGAGTGGCAGTGACTCTAACCATACCTGGCGCCTCGGTTCGCAATCGCACGCCTGCATGCCAGCCCGAGCGTCTCGTGAAGCAGGTCAACGCTCAGGTAGCGGCGGTATTCGGCCGATGCCCGCAAGGGGCTGGTGCGGAACCTGGCTTCGGCCAGCAGCGCCTGGCTGGCATGGCCGATGCCCGCCTCACTCAGCGGTTGGCCACGCAGGACAGCCTCCGCTGAACGGACGCGCAGCGGTACCGGACCGGCAGGCCCGATGGCAATCCGTACATCTGTAATCCTGCCATCCCCGGTAGGCGATCCATCGACCTGCACCCACACCGCCAGATTGAGAATCGGCAAGGCCACTCCTTGAGGGCGCATCACCCGCCTAAAGGCCGAAGCCTGCTCCGGCTGCTTCACCGGCAGGGTAAAACCAACCAGCAATTCGGCCCCAGGATCCAGCGCGGAGCGCCCCGGCCCCAGAAAAAGGTCCGTCAGAGGCACGGTGCGGCATCCACCCCGGTAGGCCAGCTCCGCTTGGGCATCCAAGGCCAGCAGGGCCACCGTGCCGTCGGCCGCAGGCAAGGCGTGGGCCACATTTCCGCCCAGGGTGGCAGTGTTGCGCACCTGCGGACCGCCGATAAGAGCACAGGCTTCGACCAGCGCCTGGGCATGTTCGATGGCCAGCCGTGAAGTGACGATCCGGTTGAGCGACACGGCTGCGCCGACGAACAGCCCCGCTGGGCGCAGCTCCAAGACAGACAACTCTGGTATTCCGTTGACGTCCACCAGGGTATGGATCGGGGAATGGCGTCCTTGCTGCAAGTCTAAAAGCAGGTCGGTCCCGCCGGCGATCAGACAGGCCGCACCCTGCGCGTCTGCCAGCGCCTGCAGGGCATCGGAAATGGAGTGAGCCAGATGGTAGCTCTGCCAGAGAGTCATGGATCGGCGATATTCCTGGCTGCCTGAGCGTGTACGGCGGCACTTTTCGACGGGCCAGACCCGACGCCGTCGCAGGTGATCCCTGCGGCGACCGCCGATCCAAGCTGAGGATATTTTAACACGAAATCCAAAAGCCAGTACAGACCAGCTTGCCGCAGGATTCCACCTTACGGTTTTATCAAATTCTGCGCCCTTTCCTCTGGACTCAGTTCATGCTATCATAAAACCCATGTTCCCCGCCTGGTTATCCGCCTTGATCCTCACCATGCGCCCCCGCCAGTGGATCAAGAACGTAGTGCTGTTCGCCGCCCTGGTGTTCGACCGCCAGCTTTCTATCAATAACCTGCCAGCGGTATTGCGCACCACGACGGGTTTCATCGTCTTCTGCCTGCTTTCAGGGGCAGTATATATCATCAACGATCTCGCCGATCTGGAGGCAGATCGCCGACATCCCGAAAAGAGGCTGCGCCCACTCGCCTCCGGGCAGTTACCGGTCTCCATCGCCCGCAACGCGGCGCTGCTTCTGATCGTCCTCCTGACTCCTGCCTCTTACCTGCTCTCCCCAGGCTTTGCCCTGGTAGCCCTGGCTTACCTGTTTACCAACCTGGCTTACTCCAGGTGGATCAAACATATGCCATTACTGGACGTGCTGACCATCGCCCTGGGCTTTGTGCTGCGGGTTGGAGCTGGAGTAACGCTCATCCAGGTGGCGCGCTTTTCACCCTGGCTGTATGTGGTGACCACACTGGGCGCGCTCTACATCGGCTTTGGCAAGCGGCGAGCCGAGCTGGCCCTTCTGGCCGATGGAGCCAACGCTCACCGCCGGGTGCTGGATGGCTATACCATCCCCCTGCTTGACCAGTTTATCACCATCGTCTCCGGCACCACGATCATCGCTTACAGCCTGTATACGTTCTCCGCTCCTAACCTGCCAGACAACCACATCATGATGCTTACCATCCCATTCGTCCTGTACGGAGTGTTTCGCTATCTCTATCTTATCCAGGTCAAGCATGGAGGCGGCGCCCCGGAGGAGGTGCTGCTTTCCGATCGGCCGCTACAGGCGACCATCCTGCTGTGGGGAATGGCCGTGTTGCTGATCTTCTACGTCTTTTGAGCTTGAGATTATCAACCACTCCAGGAAGGAACCCCGTGAACGGCGCATTCCTATTGTAAGGACTACCGGTGCCCGCTATCTCTGCTACTGCCCCGGGCAAGGCCATCCTGTTCGGCGAACATGCCGTTGTGTACGGGCAGCCGGCCATTGCTGTGCCGGTGCGCCAGGTTCAGGCTAGGGCGGTTGTCCTGGCGGAGCCGCGCTCAACACCGGGTCAGGTGCGCATACAAGCACCCAACATCGGATTGGATGCCTGGCTGGACAAGCTGCCTCCGGATCATCCCCTTGTCGCCGCCATCCGGCTGGTATTATCCCACCTTGGGGTGAGGCACCCGCCTGCCTTTACCCTGCGCATCAGCTCCACCATCCCCGTGGCATCCGGCCTGGGATCTAGTGCAGCCGTTTCGGTGGCTGCCATCCGGGCAGTGGCTGCCTTTCTAGGTCGCACATTATCCAACCAGGCCGTTTCTGACCTGGCCTTCCAGGTAGAGAAGATCCACCACGGCACTCCCTCCGGCATCGATAACACGGTGATCGCCTTTGGCATGCCGGTCTATTACACCCGCGACCCCCAGGCGATCGAACCTGCGGCAATCGAAATACTGCGCCTGGCACGATCCTTCACCCTGGTAATCGCAGATAGCGGCATCTCAAGCCCGACCGCATCGACGGTTGGCGAAGTGCGCCAGGCCTGGCAGGCCGATCCGCCGCGCTACGAAGACCTGTTCAACGCCATCGGGGAGCTCTCCCGCTCCGCTCGCCAGATCATCATGGGCGGTCAGCCTCGAGACCTGGGGCCCTTGATGGTCCACAACCACTATCTGCTGCGTGAGTTGGGCGTCTCGTGTGCCGAGCTAGACAACCTGGTGGAACAGGCGCTCTCTGCCGGGGCGATAGGCGCCAAGCTGTCGGGGGGAGGGCGCGGCGGTAACATGCTCGCCCTGGTGACGCCCCCCAGCGCCGAACAAATAGCCCGCAGCCTGCAGGGTGCAGGCGCAGTCCGCACCCTGATCACCGAAGTAATGGCTGACTGACAAAAAAAGATGAATGACAGACCATTGGTGTTTCTAAAACTGGGTGGCTCGCTGATCACCGAGAAAGACCGTCCCCATACCTATCGGCCGGCGGTCTTGACTCGCCTGGCAGACGAGATCACCGCCGCCTGGGCCGGAAAAACTGCATTTCGATTGCTACTAGGCCATGGGTCGGGTTCATACGGGCATGTACCCGCCAAACAACACCGCACCCGCGCTGGTGTGCACACCCCACAGGGCTGGGCCGGCTTCCTGGAGGTATGGAGGCAGGCCCGCGCCCTGCATGACCATGTCCTAAAGGCTTTGCAGGAGGCCGGCCTGCCAGCGATCAGCCTGCCGCCTTCCGCTATCCTCGTCGCTCATGACGGTGTGATCTCCAGTTGGGATCTCACCCCACTCCAAGCGGCTATGGAAGCCAGACTCCTTCCGGTGGTATATGGAGATGTGGTCTTCGACACCGAACGGGGTGGTACGATCCTCTCGACCGAGGATCTGTTCACCTACCTTGCGCGCCGCCTGCACCCCAGGCGCATCCTGCTGGCCGGCCTGGAAGCCGGTGTGTGGGTAGATTACCCGCACAATACCCGCTTGCTTGAGCGCCTCACGCCAGGAGAGGTTGGTGCATATATCGCGAGCCTGGGAGAATCGGCCGCCACCGACGTCACCGGCGGTATGGCAAGCAAGGTCCGGCAGAGCCTGGAGCTGGTCAGCGAGATTCCCGGACTCGAGGTGCTGATATTTTCCGGAGATACGCCAGGAGCGGTGCAGCAGGCGCTCTGTGGAGCAAGACTCGGGACGACAATATTGGGAGATTAAGATACAGGCTACCCTCGAAAGGGACTCTCCCCCGGAGATCATTTAGCGTTGATAAACTATGGAGTGGTCCAATTTTTTGAACACCTCCACGACCTGTGGGTCAAAATGCTCTCCGCTCTGATCCAGGATGTATTTGAGCGCGTCTTCATCGGTCCAGGCCTTGCGGTAAGGGCGGTCTGAGCGCAAGGCGTCCCAGACATCCACGATGGCAAACAGGCGTGCTGCCAGTGGGATCTGGTCCCCCTTCAATCCGCGCGGATACCCACCGCCGTCCCGTTTCTCGTGGTGGCAGTATGGAATATCCAGGGCAGGTTTTAGATAGAGGATCGGAGAGAGCATATCGTGGGCATACACCGGGTGCATGCGCATGATCTTCCACTCCTCTTCGTCCAGCGGCCCTGGCTTTAACAACACACTATCCGGAATTGCCATCTTGCCAATGTCGTGCAGCAGGGCTCCCCGCCGAATATGAGCCAGCTCCTCGTCGCTGAATCCCATCGCCCTCGCCATTTGGACGGTCATCTCGGTTACGCGCTGTGTATGGCCTTCGGTCTCGCGATCGCGCATGTCCAGCGCCTGGCTCCAGCCCTCAATGGTAGCAACGTAGGATATGGTTAGCTCCAGGTTCGAACGCTGCAGATCGTTGAAAAGCCTGGTATTGTCGATAGCTATCGCCGCCTGGCCGGCCATAGTTTCCATGAACTCCATCCAGTCCTGGTCGGGAGAAAGCGGCGAGCGATGGAAGATCTCCAACACACCCAGCAAGCGGCCCTTGGCAACTAACGGCACTACGATTTGCTGGGTGAAATTCTCGCCTAGCAACAATTCTTTGTATGCATACTGCGATTCTGGAGCAAGGAGGTCCTGGTCACGAATGATCTGTCGTTCTAGGGTTGCACGGCCTGAATTGCCCTCCCCCAGGCGCAATCGGGCGTGTTCGATCGCCCGAGAGCGGAACCCGCAACCGGCCGCATATTCCAACATCTGGAGGTGGGAGTTGAACAGGAACACAGCCGCAGCATCCACCCCCAACTGCGTGGCCAATTGATCGAACGCCACATTAAGAGTCAACCGCAGGTCCATGCTGGAGTTGATCGTCATATCTACCGTCCTCAATGCAACCAGGCGTCTCAGGCGCTGCTCGGTCTGCTCGTGTAAGCGCATGCGGTGGATGGCACTGCCGGCAATCTCAGACAAGGTTGCCAGCAAATTGATCTCGTCCTGCCTAAGCTGGCGGGGCAACTGCACCGAAACAAACAGTACCCCAACCACTTCCTGGGCAGTACGCACGGGCACGCATGCTCCTCCCCAACCCCTGGGGAATTTATCTCTTGCTTCCGAGTGTGTGAGCGGGTCTGTTGCGAATTCAGCAGAGAGATGGGGCTCCCCGCTGGCAAAGACCGTGCCGGCGATCCCTTCTCCAGGTGTGACAGACCTTTCATCGAGTTGCGTGAACCAACCCATGGTAGTCTTCTCCAGCATGCTACCGGGCTGAGGGTCGAATAGCCAGATCACGCCATCATGGCTGCCCAAGACCGAGAGCGAATCCCACAGGAAGCGAGGCAGCATCTCGTCCGTGGTCTGGGCAATCCACTGCGAGCTGGAGATCTTGTTGATCGCCTCCACTTCCGCCAGGCGACGGCGGGTTTCCTCGAACAGTCGGGTGCCATGCACCGCACTGGCTGCCTGGCTGGCAAACAGGCTGAGCAGGCGTAAATCCGATTGAGAAAATTGACGCCCGGATTCACCAGTCTCACGAACAACCAGCACACCGATCAATTCACCGCTATATTCCATCGGCACACCAACCACCGATCGAATGGCCAGTCCATCAAACTTTGCTGAGCGATGCGGCCAGGTGGGGTAATCACCGACGATCACCGGCTGGCGGGTCAATGCAACCTGCCCGGCCACTCCTTCACCTATGGCAAGGTGGATTCCCATCGTGACCAATGGGTCCTGGGATATTGCAATGACCAAGTCTTGCCGCATCTTATCGAAAAGGTAGATCACGACGCTGTGTGCGTCGAGCAGTTGGGCAGCCCGTTTGGCAATCGTCAGCAGCAACGTGTCTAAATCGTGTTGGTGCGCCAGGTCACGGGTGGTCTCGTAGAGCGCTTCAAATTCCCTGGCCAGGCTCTTTATCTCCTCTTCAGCTTTATGTCGCTCGCTGATGTCTTCTACGGTACCCTCGTAATACAAGACCTTCCCATCTCCATCTCGCGCCAGGCGTGCGCTCTCGCGCACATAGATGATCGATCCGTCTTTTCGTTTCCACGCCGATTCAAGACCCTGTATCACCCCCTGGCTTTCGATCATGTCTATAAAATGGCTGCGCGGATATTCTGCGATAAAACCGTCTTTCTCGATGTTCCGGGCGCACAATTCTTCGAACGTATCGAAACCCATCATGCGCATCAGGGTGGGATTCGCCAGCATGATATCTCCAGAGGGTGTGGTGCGGTACATCCCGATTGTGGCGTTTTCGAACAGGCTGCGGAAACGCTCTTCGCTCTCACCAAGCGCCTCTTCGGCCCGCTTGCGTTCGTGTTCTTGTTCGATGAACTCCAATGCGAAGGAGATATCCATCACCAACTCATCTAACAGTTGTACTTCTTGCGTGTCGAAGAAATTTCGTTCGAATGCATCCAGGCTGAGCAACCCGCGTACCTCCCCTGCAATAATTATTGGAAATATAGCCGATGAATAAATACCTAATTTCAGAGCCTGCTCACGCCAGATGTTGGGCACAAAATCATTCTCGATGTCATTACAGACACAATGTTCCCCTGTCCGGAATGCTTTTATCGCGGGATACTGAGGGACTTGCTCTGGTTCTATTGCGATCTCGATAGTATTGCTTAGTACATCAACCAATCCAGCGCTACTTTCTATGACGATTGCCTTACTAGTCTTGTTATAAATTCCAATCCATGCCCTGCCCAATCCACCATCTTTGACCACGATCTTGCATATATGCTGGAAAAGAGCGTCTGTCTCACGTATTCGGACGACGGCTTGATTGATATTGCTGAGTACCGCATATACCCGATTCATCCTTCTGATCTATTCCAGGATCTTTTGATGCTCACTGATGTCCGCCGACATGATGATTAAGCCTTCCGGGACTGGCTGGATGGATAACTCGAACCACGCTCTGGATCCATCCGGATACTCAAATTCATTCACCATAAACTCTTCTTTGCGCGTCTTCATGCACTCTTGAAGTTTCTTAAACATTGTTATCTTTTCAATTCCGGGATAAACTTCCATCACATTGTAGCCTAGTAATTCGCTTTTCTTCTTGCGCGCATGCATTGCAACTATGTCGTTCACGTAGAGGTAACGCCAATCAAAACCAATGATCTGGCATCCCTCGAGCAAATGATCCAATAATACGTGATAGCGTTCGCGACTTCTTAACATTTCATCTGCCCTCGTTCAATCATCACTTGTCAGATGCCTTAGTTTCGCTGGCACTCTGGGAGAAATAGACCCTTGCCTTCTTCCGGTATCGGGAACTCGAAGCAATTTCTGTGCCAGATATAGAATTAGCTATATTTCTGTTATTTAATTATGAATTCCGGGTATTATTTGATCGATTCCACTGCAGTCTTGCCAGGTTGACAGCCTACCATGAGCGGATTAAACTCACGGGCAAGTACAAGTAACAGTCGATGATTAGAATGGTCAATCACCTATGATCTACACCCGCGCCCAACTCGAGGAGCTCGAAGACCGCCGGCTGGCCCCCTATAGCCTGCGCAGTAATCACTCGCGCGGCCGTGCATATCCGGACGACGAGCCCGAATACCGTACGGCCTTCCAGCGCGACCGTGATCGCATCCTGCATACCACCGCCTTTCGCCGCCTTGAATACAAGACTCAGGTCTTTATTAATTACGAGGGGGATTACTACCGCACTCGCCTGACCCACACCCTGGAAGTGTCCCAAATCGCCCGCACCATGGCACGCGCCCTGGGCGCCAACGAAGACCTGGTGGAAGCCATCTGCCTGGCGCACGACCTGGGCCATCCCCCTTTTGGCCATTCGGGCGAGGTCACCCTGGCTCGCCTAATGAAGGACTTCGGAGGCTTTGACCATAATAAGCAGTCGCTGCGCATCGTAACCAAGCTGGAGCGACGCTATCCAGACTACCCCGGGCTCAACCTTACCTGGGAGGTGAGGGAAGGAATTGTCAAACACGAATCAGAATACGATGTGACAGACGCCAGCGATTACAATCCGGAGCTACGCGGCCACTTGGAGGCCCAGATCGCCAACGTAGCCGACGAGCTGGCCTATACCGCCCACGACCTGGACGATGGTCTGTGTTCTGGAATGATAGGCCCAGCAATGTTGGAAGGCATTACCCTGTGGGAGATCATGACAGCGAGCGTGGGATGGCGCGGAACCGAACTGGATGACCTCACCCGCCACCGGTTGATCCGCCGATTGATTGGATTGGAGGTTACCGACCTGGTGCACACCACCGATCAACGCCTGCTCCAGAGCAACGTTAAATCGGTCGAGGAGCTTCAACGCCTGCCGTATAACGTGATTGGATACAGCGAAGATATGACCCGTCGCAACCGCCAGCTCAAAGATTTCCTGTATTCCAATCTCTACCGCCATCACCGGGTGGTGCGCATGGCCCACAAGGCTGAGAGTATCATCAGCGACCTGTTCTTCTCGTACCAAAGCGAGCCAGCAATGCTGCCGCGCCACGTGCAGGATTTGATCGACGATTTTGGGCTGGAACGCACCATTTGTGACTACATCGCCGGCATGACAGACCGCTATGCTGTCGACGAGCATTACAAGCTCTTCGAGCCATCCACCAAGCCGTGAAGGAGAAGCGTCTGCGGAATATCCCATGCATTGCAAATACCACCACGTCAATTCCTGGAGAGTCAAGGAGAAGGTATAATAGTAGCCCAGCTTGACTTTACGGAGAGATACCCTGGATTAAATTACTGTTGGGAGAAGTGTTATGACTGATGCACCCATTCTGACATCGGAAGGCGCTGAACGCCTGCGCAAGGAATTGAAAGAATTGGCTGGTCCGGCGCGCACCGAGATCGCCCGGCGCTTGCGTGCAGCAGTCCAAAATGGCGATCTATCCGAGAATGCGGATTACCACAAGGCCAAGGAAGATCAGGGTTTCCTGGAAGGGCGCATCCAGGAATTGGAATATCTTCTCCAAAACGCCACCATCGTCGACATGGGCGAGATTACCCGGGAAACCGTCGAGGTTGGCGTGCGCGTCACCGTCCAGGAAGATGACCTCCCTCCGGAGACCTACACAGTGGTGGGGGCAAAGGAGGCTGATCCACGCAGTGGACGCATCTCCAACGAATCTCCCATCGGCCAGGCGATCATGGGACACCGCGCCGGAGAGCGGGTGACCGCTCAAACACCCGGCGGTCAGGTACAGCTCACCATCCTGAAGATAGAATAGCAGTTGGGGCGAATACCACACCTTCGCCCCAACCTCAATGACCACGCCGGCGGAATCCAAATTAGATTATCAAGCGCTGTCCAACGCCAGTGTATGTCCGCTGGCGTGCCCCTATACCGCCTTCGACCAAACTGCCAGCTCCAGGATCAGCCGTTCAAAATAACTGTGTGGCGGCAGGGCGCCATCGCCATAACCCATATCGATCACCCGAACCACCAGGCGTAAAGTCTGGGTATCCAGGATGGTTTCCTTGCCCACTTCCACCAGGACCGGCTCACCTTTGGCCGCCAATCGTTGCCGGGTACCTTCGTCCTGGTATGCATGGGCACTCATCAAGACCTTGGTGACCGTCTGTATGTCGTTCTTGTCGAACAACCAGGCTTCAAATGCGGTCACCTTCTTGGGTTCACCCACCCCGATCGTCTCAGAGATGCCCACACCGCACTCTCCCAGGAATTCGCCGGCTGGAGAGTCGATGCTGAAAGAATCATCGAATAAATCGTCGCCCAGCTTATAGGTAGCCATAAACTGCGCCATGGGAGGTTCCTCGGCCGGGGTAGTATACTCGGACCACTCCGAGGCAGGTGCCGCCGGTTGGGCCATGGAGGCGGCGGTCGTTGGACGCGCTCCTGGTGCCCGTGAGCGGATGACGAACAGGGCCACCAACAGCCCCGCGATCAGCAGGGTAACCGCACACATGATGGGCAGCACCACCCGAACGATGCTCGAGCCACGTGGTTGAGCTTCCGCTTCGGTTGTGGCGATTGTCGAGGGCAATGCCTGCGCCGCAACCGCGGTTCGAAATGCTGTGATGGCCGTGGGATTCTGAGTCCCGGGGTTCTCCTCGATCTCTGCGAGGGCCTGCTCTGCGCCTTCGCCCAGACTATCAAAACGGCTTTTTGCCAGAGTCGCATCCTGGTTTTGCGCGTAAGAATCGATTGCCATCCTCATATAATCGACTTGCAAGTCTGCTCGCAGGTGTTCCGGCGCCGCATCTGTCCATTGGACGGGCCACAGCCCCCAGCCGATGATAAACCAACCGATGATGAGACCAACGACCAGCCCGGCCGCACCCATCACCCACGGTTTTTGTATATACTCACGGACGACATCCATTTTTTTCTCTCCATTACCCAGGTTGTCGATTTCCCCGCTTGGTCGCTAACCCTCATGGGAATAACAGGCACTCGGGGAGCCGAAGAAGAGCAAGATTTTTTGTCCTGGCCTGATTCTAGTCCATCTTTTTTAATTACGCAACCTTGGCTTTCCGGAAATTATAGCACATTGGTTCTAGAATTCAAGGCTGGTTTCAGCAGCGCTAGCTGTTGCTAGCGGCTTTTTGGGGTGCGGGCGGCGGACATCACCTGACCCCAAAAAGCCGAATACACCCACCAACTTTATAGCGCACCTCTTTATTCCACCTTGGCGTCGTCCTTTGAGATGCAAGACTCATGCCGTTTCCACAGCTTCATCGGCGATGACTTCGTCCAACAGGTATCGTTCCTCGCATTGGATACATTGGGCATGGCGCTTGTCGGCGATCACCAAAAGACCACCGCAATTTGCACATGGGATTGGGAGAGGCTTCTTCCACGAAGTGAAGTTACAGGCTGGATAATTGGCGCAGCCATAGAATATGCGCCCTTTGCGAGTCTTCCTTTCCACCAGATCGCCACCATCTTGAGGGCAGGCCACTCCAGTCTTCTCCAACCAGGCCTCTGTGTAGCGGCAGGTGGGGAAATTGCTGCAACTAATGAACTTGCCATAGCGCCCCCACCTGACAACCAACTCGTGACCACATTCAGGGCAGGCTCTACCAACCGGCTCTGGGCCTTGCTTGTTTTCAGGGATCCTGTGATCGGCCTTTTCAACCTGTTCCGCAAACGGGAGATAAAACTGACGCACGGTCTCCACCCAGACCTGTTCACCGGAGGCGATGCGGTCCAGGTCCTCCTCCATCCGAGCAGTAAAGCCGACATCGACAATGTTGGGGAAGTGTTCCACGATCATGTCATTCACCAACATGCCTGTCTCCGTGGGAAACAGGCGCTTGTCTGCCCTCACCACATAGCCGCGCTGCTGCAGAGTCGATAAAATGGGCGCATAGGTAGAAGGCCGGCCGATGCCGTATTCCTCCAGGGTGCGCACCAGGCTGGCCTCGCTGTAGCGAGGTGGAGGTTGGGTGAAATGCTGCTCGGGAATCAAGCGCTCCAATCGCTGGACCTGCGATTCAAATAGGCCGGCCGGGATACGACCTTCCGCCTCTTCCTCCGTCTTTTGGTCCTCATCCTGTGCCTCTTCGTACACCAGCAAGAAGCCCGGGAAGCGCACGGTAGAACCCGAGGCGCGCAGCAAGTATTCGTGGGCACCTGTCTTCCCCGTGACTTCCACCGAAATGGTATCGTAAATCGCGGCGGCCATCTGGGAGGCCACGAAGCGCTGCCAAATCAGTTGGTACAACCGGAATTGGTCGCGGTTCAAATAGTCGATAATCAGATCGGGGTGTCGTAAGGCAGAGGTTGGCCGGATGGCTTCGTGGGCTTCCTGGGCCCCGCGTACCTTGGTCTTGTACTTGGGCGGTTCATCCGGCAGGAACTGAGCCCCATAACGTGTTGAAATAAATTGACGAGCCTCGGCTTGAGCCAGTTCCGAGACATTGGTGGAGTCGGTGCGCATATAGGTGATCAGGCCTACGCTGCCACCCTCTCCAACGTCGACCCCCTCGTAGAGCTGTTGAGCCAGCGCCATGGTGCGCTTGGCGGTGTATCCCAGGCGGCGTGAAGCCTCCTGCTGCAGGCTGCTGGTGGTAAAGGGGGCGGGCGGATTCCGCCTGCGCTCGCCGCGCTTGATCCGGCTGATCAGGTAGGTCGCCTGCTCCATGTCTACCAGGACTAGCTTGACCTCAGCCTCATTCCCAAACACTGGCTCATCGCTATCCAGGCGCACAAGCCTGGCGATGAAACTGCTGCTGCCGCCCTCAGGTAAGAACTCTGCCTGGATCGTCCAATATTCTACGGGAATGAAGTCGTTGATCTCTCTTTCGCGCTCTACCACCAGGCGCAAAGCGACCGACTGCACCCGACCGGCGGAGAGGCGGCCGCGGATCTTGCGCCACAGCAGCGGGCTGAGATTGTACCCCACCAGCCGGTCAAGCACCCGGCGGGCTTGCTGAGCGTTTACCAAGTCCATGTTGATGGTGCGTGGGTGGGCGAATGCCTCGGCGACAGCCGGCTCGGTGATCTCGTGAAAAACTACCCGCTGGGTGAGCTTGGGGTCAACCCCCACCGATTCGACCAGGTGCCAGGCAATCGCCTCCCCCTCCCGGTCCGGGTCAGTGGCCAGGTAGACCTGTTCGACATTTTGCACCAGGGATTTAATCTCTTTGACAACCGGGCGTTTTTCGTTCAGCACCCGGTACTTAGGCGTGAAGTCATTCTCCACATCGACGGAGAGCTGGGAGCGCAGCAGATCGCGTACATGCCCCACCGAGGCCTTTACCGTATACTCCTTGCCCAAAAACCGCCCAACCGTGCGCGCCTTGGCCGGTGATTCGACAATCACCAGCTTGCCGGAACGCTTTGGCCTTTTCTTCGCCGGGCTGTCCTCGGGTTTAAGACCGGCGTGAGCCGGCGTATTGCCCATGCGAAACAGGGTCGTACCGCAGGCCGGGCAGCTGCTGCGCATGGCTGGCGTCCCTTGTGCAGTGAACACCGCCTGCGGATTCGTGATCTCGCGCTTCGTCTTACACTTCACACAATAAGCTTCCAAGGGGAAACCCTCCAACCTGGTAAGTCGCCCGGTTACAGAAAATCATCCCCGGTTCTTTTCAATTGATCCACGATCTGGCGTACTTTCTGTGCCTGGTCTTTTGCGCAAATCAATAGCACATCCCCGGTATCGACCACGACCAGGTCCTGCACACCGATGCTGACAATCAGGCGGTGTTCCTGGTCGACGTACACCAGCGAATTACGCGTATCGAGTGCCAGATGGCGACCCCCCATGACAATGTTGCCATCTTGATCAGAAGGCAAGACATCGAACAAAGAATCCCAGCTACCGACATCGCTCCATTCTAAGCCCACCGCCGGAATCACAACCACCTGGCGGGCTCCTTCCATCACGCCATAGTCAATCGTCTCAGCCTGCAGGCCAGACCAAACTCGCTGCAGCACCTCGGCCTGCAATGAGGTTTCCCAGGCCGCGGCGATCTCTCCCAATCCGCGGGCCAGCTCAGGCATATGGGTCTCAAGTTCCTCCAGGATGCGGTCCACCCTCCAGACAAACATACCGGAATTCCAGGCATGGTCGCCGGACTCCAGCAAACGACGGGCCAATGTTTCGTCCGGTTTTTCCTTGAAGCGCACCGCCCGGTGGGCTTGCAGGCCTCCATAGGTGCCCACCGACTGCCCGATCTGGATATACCCATAACCCGTGGCAGGGAAGGTAGGGGTGATGCCAAGCGTCACCAAGTAGCCTTGCTGAGCTACCTGTGCAGCCGATTCCAACAGGTGGCGAAATTTGGGTTCGTTCCCGATATAATGATCGGAAGTCAAGATCGCCATCACCGCCAGAGGGTCTCTGTGCTGCAAGGCAACCGCCGCCAGCCCCACGACTGAAGCGGTGCCACGCGGCAACGGCTCCAGGATGTAATTTTCGGCCGGTACATCCGGACACTGGGCCTGTAACTCGGCAGCCTGTTCTTCTACTGTCACCACCAGAATGCGCTCCGGCGGGAACACCCCCTCCAGCCGACTCACCGCAGTCTGGAAAAGGCTGCGTTCATCGAACAGGCGCAACATCTGCTTCGGCCGGGACTTACGGGAGAGCGGCCACAGGCGCGTCCCCCCACCGCCTGCCATGATCACCGCATAGTAATGTTCGTTCATCGTCCAACACTTTCCTGTTGGTGCTCAGAGCCCTGGTAATCGTCGATCGTGATTTTTCTCTCCTGGGATTCCTCAAATTTCATGAGGTTTCATACCCTTCCTGCGTTTCTCGGATCGCGGCGTATTGCATTCCACCCAGTTGCCTCACCAATCCCTTGAGTTCCATCAAGACCAGGGCAGCCGATACCTTCTCGATGGGTAAGTCTGCCTGGCTGCTAATCTCATCCACATGCATGGGCTGGCTGCCCATCAGGGAAAGGAGTCGGGCTTCTAACTCGTCCGCTGGAAGGGTCTGGCGAGCAGATCGTTGAGCGGGCACATTCGTCAGATTTAGGATTTCCAGCACATCGCGTGGTTCCAAGAGTGGGTGGGCACCCTGCTGAATAAGCCGGTTAGTGCCAGCGCTCTGAGGGGCATTGATGTTCCCGGGGACGGCAAACACCTCCCGTCCCTGTTCGGCGGCAAACTCGGCGGTGATCAGCGCGCCGCTCTGCTGTCCCGCCTCTACCACCACAACCGCCATGGATAATCCCGATATGATCCGGTTCCTGGGTGGAAAATTAATCCCATCCGGAGGAGTGCCCGGCGGGTAATCACTGATTAAAGCCCCGCATTCAAGAATCCGTTCCGCCAGCCGGCGGTTCTCGGGCGGGTAGATGCGGTCTACTCCATTTCCGAGGACAGCCAGGGTGCGACCTCCGGCATCCAGCGCGCCCTGGTGGGCCAGCGCATCCACGCCGCGAGCCAGACCACTCACGATCGTAAGGCCATGCCTGGCAAGCGCACCGGCCAGCTCCTCGGTCACCTGGCGTCCGTATGCGGTAATTCGCCGGGTGCCTACCATGGCAACCGCCCAACTATCTTCCGGAAGCAGCCTTCCCCGCAGGTAAAGCACCGGAGGGGGTTGGTCGATCTCCTTAAGCCGCTGGGGATAGCCTTGATCGTCCCAGGTGAGCACCTCGATCCCCAGGTGGTCCAGACGTTCCCACACCTTATCCAGGGATACGCTGGTGCGGACCTGGTTGATGGTTTCAACCAGCTTGGGGCTTAAACCCGCCTCGCGCAATGAAGCGGAAGGCGCCCGCCAGGCCGTCTCGACATCGCCAAAGTGGTCCAAGAGCGCCTGCAAACGAACCGAACCAATGCCTTTAACCAGGTTAAAGCCAACCCAATACTGTCTTGGGTCGTTCATAGCAGCCCCCTGAAAGCCGGATTACCCATTAACCACCAAAACTTGCACAGAATACCACACCAATTTCTAAACTGTCAAGCCGGGAAGAAGGTGTACTCGCATCTCCCCCTGTTCCAGATTTATATCTAGAATCACAGAATCGATCATCGGCAGGAGCAGATCAGGACTACTTTCATGGCTGACCACGCACACGTCGTTCGCCCCCGTCTCCAAGATCTGGGTTACAATGCCCAAGTCATGCCCTTGATCACTCAACACCCGCAGTCCCAGGATCTGATGGTGGTAATATTCGCCGCCGGGGAGAGATGGCCGATCATCGGCGCGCACATATACTACTTCGTTGCGTAGCTCCACCGCCTGGTCCCGGTTGTGAATTTCCACGAATGTAATCAGTAACCCCTCCCGATGAGGGCGCTGGCCACGGACGTGCAGCAGTCGATGCACAGGGCCTAAAAAGACCGGAGCCCCGGGCACCAGCCTCTCCGGAAAATCGGTGTAGACTTCCATCAACATCTCACCGCGTGTGCCATGCGGCCGGCGTAGCTTCCCGATGGCTAAGAATACAGGCTCGCCTTCCAATGGCGAGCCTGAAGAAAGCGCGATAGGTTTAGTCGTCCTTCGAGACTTCACCGTGGGTCTTCGACGTCCAATGTGGCGCGTTTGCCTTCCTGGGCAGCACTCACTCGCAGTAAAAGCCGCATGGCATTGGCCACCCGGCCATTTCGGCCTATGATCCGGCCCATGTCTTCCTTGGCGACGCGCAGCCGGATATTCACCATGAGGCCCCGCCGCACTTGAGTGACTGTCACCTGGATTGGATCGTCCACCAGCGAACGAGCGATATACTCAATAAGTTCCTTCACCCTATTCCTCCAGGGTCTGAACTAGGACTAGCGGGATTTCTTACCCTTCTTGTCCTCGGGACTGGGCACGTCCTGGCGAGTCTTCGGATTTACGTTTCTCAGTGCATCCGCGGTGGCGGCCTCCTTCAATAACTCTTCCAGCAGCTCACCTTGCTTGTAACGCTCGTAGCGCTGTCGCAAGCCCGAAGCCCGAAAGAGGGCTTCTACGGAATCGCTCGGTTGAGCCCCATGATTCATCCAATCAAATATACGATCTTCACTCAACTGAATCGTCGCTGGAGCAGTGCGTGGATTATAAAAACCCAGGATCTCCAGGAAACGGCCATCGCGGGGGCTCTCCTTATCTACTGCAACGACCCTGTAACTGGGTTGACCCTTTGCGCCGACCCGGCGCAACCGTATTCGAACCATTTATCGATCTCCTTCATATATTGGTAAGGCTGGTTAATACCTGGCAGGCAACACCCGGCAGGCCCCTCGCCCCTAACCGAACAAGTGCGGCAGGCTGCGCCTGCCCGATTTTTTCAAGGTCTTGAACAGGCGCTGCGCATCGCGATATTGTTTCAGCAGCCTGTTGACGTCTTGCACCTGCGTGCCGGAACCACGTGCAATGCGCCGGCGCCGGCTGGCGTTCAGGATGTCCGGTCGAAGCCGCTCCTGGACCGTCATCGAATTAATGATCGCCTCGGTAATTTTAAACTGATTCTCCGCCTCCTTGGGTGCAACTTGACGGGCCATTTGCCCCATGCCACCCGGGAGCATCTCCAACAACGGACCGAGCGGTCCCATCCTTCTCACCATGCGCAATTGGTCGGCGAAATCTTGCAGCGAAAATTCGCCCGAGATCATCTTCTGTGCCTGGTGTCGGGCGCTGCCCTCGTCGAAGGCCGCTTCAGCCTTTTCGATCAACCCGATGATATCACCCATGCCCAAGATGCGAGATGCCAGCCGAGTAGGGTCATAGGCTTCCAGCGCATCCAATCCTTCCCCGGTGCCCAGGTACTTGATTGCCACCCCGGTCACCGAGCGGATCGAAATCGCCGCCCCACCACGAGCGTCGCCATCCATCTTGGTTAGAATCAGGCCAGTCAGAGGCACTGCGTCCCGAAAACCCCTGGCAATATTCACCGCCTCCTGACCGATCATGGCATCCACAACCAGCAGGCTCTCCACCGGCGATACGCGCTGCCAGATAGCACGCAGCTCATCCATGAGCTGAGTATCAAGCTGAGAACGGCCTGCAGTGTCCAATATCAGGAGAGTATAGCCGCCTTTTTGGGCCTTATCTAAGGCCCGGGCTGCTATCTCGGCAGGCGATACGCCTGGTTCGTAATAAACCGGCACGCTCAGGCGTTCGCCCAGGCTTTCCAACTGCCTGACAGCGGCTGGGCGATATGGATCGGCAGCCACCAGCAGCACCCGTTCTCCTTGCGAACGCAGCAGACGGGCCAGCTTACCCGCGGCAGTAGTCTTGCCCGAGCCCTGCAGCCCTACCAACATCACGGTGCGCGGCTTCGGTCCACTGAGACTCATACGTTCGGATTCGCCCAACGTGGCAATAAGCTCTTCGTTTACTATCTTAATCACCTGCTGGGCTGGGTTAAGCGCCTTAGAGACTTCGTGTCCCACCGCACGCTGCCTCACCCGTCCAACGAAGTCTTTTACCACGCTGTAATTGACATCCGCTTCCAGCAAAGCAAGGCGCACCTCGCGCATCGCCTCGTCCACATCTCTCTCGGAGAGCTTGCCACGGCGACGGAGCTGTTTGAAAATGTCTTCCAGGCGCTGAGTCAGATTCTCAAACATGAGCAATATCAACCAATACCCTGCGTGGATCGGCCCAGGCGCTCATTTTCCCAAGACACCTGGGCCCGCGCACGGCGCTAGGGGTTATGCAGGTGGGGATTGTAATGTGGAAGCGAGGATCGGTCAAGATGGAAACCTGCCTCACGCCGTAACTTTCCCCACCGCAGTGGGTTATAAGTTGCTGCAAGCATTGCGAAATCTTATCCCGGGGTGGTTCTCGATAATTATCATAAGGAGGATCCATGTCAAAAGTCGCCATCGTCACTGATAGCACAGCCTATATCCCGAACGATCTGTTGGAGCGACACCACATCACCGTTGCCCCCCAAATCTTGATATGGGGGAATGATACTTTTCGAGATGGCGTCGATATCGCTCCCGAAGAATTCTATCGACGCCTGAAAACCGCCAGCATCATGCCTACCACTTCCCAGGTCAACGTGGCTTCTTTCGTGCAGATCTTCCGCCAGTTGTCCGACGAGGGTTTTCAAATCCTCTCAATCCTGCTCTCATCTTTGCTTTCGAAAACGGTCGATTCTGCGATCCAGGCCCGCGAGTTGGTGCCCGGAGCCAGGATCGAGATCATCGATTCTAAAAGTACGGCCATGGCGATGGGCTTTATCTGCCTGCTGGCGGCGCGGGCGGCAGAAGAAGGCGCCAGCCTGGAAGAATGCCGGTCGCTTGCCGAAAAAGCCATCCAGCATACCGGGGTGGTCTTTGCCGTCGATACCCTGGAGTTCTTGCATCGAGGCGGCCGTATCGGAGGAGGCACACGTTTCCTGGGGAGTGCCCTGAACATCAAGCCTATCCTGGAACTGCGTGATGGTCGGGTCGAGGCTATCGAAAGGGTGCGCACCCGCAAACGATCCCTTACCCGGCTGGTGGAACTGATAGAAGAGCGAACCAAGGATCAACGACCAATTCGGCTGGCGGTGCTTCACGCCAACGCCGCCGTCGAAGCCAGGGAACTTTTAGATGAGGCAACTTCACGGCTCGGAGCGATCGAAACAGTCTTTTCTGAAGTGAGCCCGGTGGTTGGTACGCATGCCGGGCCAGGCACGATTGGATTGGCGTATCTGGCAGGCATGTAGCCGCGGCCCAAATCATCTGCGCCTGACTTGCGGGCGGCGACACCGCCCGCAGTTGTTTGTAATATTGTACTCATTCGGCTTTCTGTGGCGCAAGCGGGATCCGCCTTTCCCGCCCCAAAAAGCCGACAACATCATTTGAGTGCTCAAAACCCGATTTGCTTTTTGACGGCCCACGGGATTCGTGGTACTCTATGCGATCATCTCTTTATCTTTGGAGTGTTCGATGACAGCCCGTGGATTACCGGTGTCGGATAGCTTGCGGGTATATGACGACATCCTGCAGACGATTGGTAAAACTCCCCTCGTGCGATTGAACCGAATTGGTCGCGACCTGCCTTGTCGATTGTACGCCAAGGTTGAGTCTTTCAACCCAGGCGGCTCGGTAAAAGATCGCATCGCATTAAACATGATCTCTGAAGCAGAGCAAAATGGGCGATTAAAGCCCGGGGGGACCGTGGTGGAAGCCACCTCCGGCAACACCGGAATTGGGCTGGCGATCGCTTGTGCAATCAAGGATTATAAGGCTACTTTCGTGTTGCCCGATAAGATGAGCCAGGAGAAGTTTCAACTCATGCGCGCCTTCGGTGCAAGGGTAATCATCACCCCTACCGCCGTTCTGTCCGAAGACCCTCGATCCTATTACAGTGTCGCCCGACGTATCGTGGACGAGACGCCAAACTCGATCCTGGCGAACCAGTATTACAATACCGAAAATCCACGCAGCCATTACCTCACAACCGGCCCAAAGATCTGGGACAAAACCCAGGGCCAGGTGACAGATGTGGTGATCGGTATGGGTACCGGCGGCACGATTACCGGCGTCGGAGTATACCTAAAAGAGAAGAACTCGGCCATCCGCATGGTGGGTGTAGACCCCGGTGGTTCAATCTTACTGGAGACCTGGCGCCACGGCCATATCCCTGCAGGCATCAAGGCGACTACCTACAAAGTTGAAGGCATCGGTGAGGACTTCTTACCTGGCACATTAGACCTGTCGGTCGTCGATGAGGTCATCCGGGTGAGCGATAAAGAGTCCTTCCTGATGGCCCGTCGCCTGGTGCGTGAAGAAGGCATTTTTGCGGTGGCTCCTCCGGTTCGGCGGTCGTGGCGGCATTGCGTTACGCCCAGGAACTGCCAGGCGATCGCTTAATCGTGGTCATTTTGCCGGATACCGGCGCCCGCTATTTATCGAAAGTGTACGATGATAAATGGCTGCGTGAAAATGGATTCCTGGAGACCACCTGGAGTGAAGTGACCTTGCGAGAGCTGCTGGCTAATAAGCAGATCCCTACCCTGATCACTGTTCAGTTAACCGACCGGATCACCGAGGTTATCGCCTTGATGAAAGAGAACGATATCTCCCAGGTCCCAGCCCTCTATGAGGACGGCACACTTGCTGGGCTGGTAACCGAGGTGGATATGCTCAAGCACATGTTAGAAGCCGGCCATAGCCATACGCCCGAAGAGAAGGTTGCCTCCATCGTCCAGCCCGCGAGCGCGGTTTTCCCGAGTTCTACCCGCCTGGAAGAGGTGCTGCCGTCCGTTGCCGAGGGGCATGTCATCCTGGTCACCGAAGCCAATAAGCCGGTTGGCATATTGACCAAAATCGACATCCTGGACTTCATTGCCCAGGCCATATGACCATTTCCTATACGCCATGCCCTCCCAAGACCACGACGTTGATAGCGATGAGGAGATCCCCAGCCCAATGTTCCAGGAGCTACCCCGCCTGGCTTTCATCCCGGTTAAAAACCTGGTCGTTCATGAAACCCACGATGCTTGGCGAACTCTGCCATTAATCCGCCGCATACAGAGCAGCGGAGTTTTCCGCAACCCCCCAATCGTCACTCCACTGCCAGACAGCACTGGTAGATACATGGTGTTGGATGGAGCTAATCGGACCGCCGCTTTGAAAGAATTGGGGGCCCCGCACGCCCTGGTTCAAATAACCCAGCCCGATGATCCGGGTTTGAACCTGCTAAATTGGAATCATGTAATCTGGGAGATGGACTCAACCCGCCTTGTCGAGGGAATGGGCTCCATCCCCGGCACAGAGTTAGTCCCGGTTGAGGACCCAGGCACCCAGCCAGGCCTGATGGATGCCCGCGGACCAGTAATAGTCCAGCTTCCCGACGATATAGCTTATATCGTCCTGACCCCACAAAGGAATGTATTCGAACGGGTTGGGTTGCTGAATGCTATTGTGGATAGCTACCGAGATAACGCCCGCTTCGACCGCACCACGGCGCAGAACATCAAGCCGCTCAAGCAGATTTATCCCCAATTGGGTGGCCTGGTGATCTTCCCCCATTTCAACATCAGCGACTTGTTGATGTTGGCCGGCAGAGGATGCCTGCTCCCTACCGGGATCACCCGATTTGTGATCTCCCCGCGGGTATTACATCTAAACTACCCCCTAGAAGAGTTAGCCGCCGATAAGCCATTATCCATAAAGAATCAGGAGCTGCGGCGCTGGATTCAAGACCGCCTGGCCCACAAGCACGTGCGGTATTACGCTGAATCCACGTTCCTATTTGACGAATAACGGTTTTATATCAGGCCAAGCGCCTGATCCAGGTCGGATAGCAGGTCATCAACATGCTCCAGACCTACCGAGAGGCGCACCAATCCCGGGTCTACTGCCAGGGGCGAGGCGGCAGTAGAAGCATGGGTCATAAGCGCCGGAACTTCGACCAGCGATTCCACGCCTCCAAGCGATTCCGCCAGGGCGAACAAGCGTGTAGACTCTGCCATGCGTTGGGCAGCCGGCGCCCCACCCTTCAGAACGATAGAGATCATGCCTCCACCCGCACGCATTTGGCGGCGGGCTACCGTTACCCCAGGATGAGACGAGTGAAAGGGGTAATACACTCGGTCGACTTTTGGATGATTAGATAAATATGCTACCAGCCGTTCAGCGTTCGCACTGTGGCGATCCATGCGCAAGGCCAGAGTCTTGATGCCGCGCAAAATCAGGAAACAATCCAGCGGCCCGGGCACTGCTCCCACTGCGTTTTGCAGGAACGCCAGCCGCCGGTAGACTTGCTCGTCATTAACCACCACAACTCCCCCCACCACGTCTGAGTGCCCACCCAGGTATTTGGTCGTAGAATGGAGCACCAGATCGGCGCCCAAAGGCAACGGCTGTTGCAGATAGGGGGTGGCGAAGGTATTGTCAACAACCAGTAACGGTCGCGGCTGGCACGATTTCAATACCTGGGCGGTCGCTTGAAGGTCTGTGATGTTCAATAACGGATTTGACGGGGTCTCGAGCCACACCATACGGGTATTATGGCGCAGCGCGCCTTCCAACTCACCGATATCCGCTGTATTAACGAAGGAAAATTCCAGGCCATAGCGGCGAAATTCCTTATCGAACAGGCGAAACGTCCCACCGTAAACATCATCGCCTGCCAGGACATGGTCCCCAGGATCCAGCAATCGTACTACTGCATCGATCGCCGCCATGCCGGAGGCAAATGCCAGCCCATACTTTGTCCCTTCCAGCACCGCCATGCAGGATTCCAACGCAGTGCGCGTGGGATTGCCCGTACGGGAGTATTCGTAACCATGGTGCACCCCGATCTTTTCTTGGACGTAGGTGGAGGTCTGGTAGATAGGCGTCATTACAGCCCCTGTGACCGGGTCGGCTTTCTGCCCTGCATGGATACTGAGAGTCTCGAAGTGCATCGTTTATAAACTCCTTTATCGAGCGATTTTAGCAAGAAACATCTCTGCCCACAAGCTATAATATGTTGTGGGAACACTCCAAAAATGTCGATGGATTTTTGGGACATAGAGGCCGATGGATATTTTCTTTAGCGATCCAACGCAGGTGCCGCTGCCGCCGGGCGAGGTGCGTATTCGCACTTTTACCGCCGAACCTCACCCCGATGGTCATCGGGTTCGACTTTACCTGGAGCTCACTCCCTTTCAAAAACGACCCAACGGGGAGATCACTATCGTCGATTCCGCTGAGAACGAAGTGGCCAATTTGAGCATCATCGAGACCCTGGAGCCGCACATGGAATTTACCGTCCATCTGCGGGAGGCCAACCACGCCGACGCACTTCGAGCTATAGCTACAATTTATTACCTCCCAGAGCCATCAATGATTGAAGAGCCCGATGAATTCGAAGCGCGCTGGTCGAATAAGATGGTGGTGGATAGCGCACAAACAAGCTTTCGCTTCGAGGGGGAATAGCAAATCGTTCCTCAAGGCCTCTTGGCACGCTTCATGCAAACAGTCAGCAAATACTCCAGCTCAGCATCTTGGGCAGGTGCAGGCAGCACTCACCGAGCGTAGCTTACAGAATTGAATGGTAACGTACCACCAGGCCAGTATTAATTGACGCCTCCATCTGCCCATGCTACAATGAAAATGAAAGCCTGAGCGAGCGGTTCTATTCGTCAACTCTCGATTCGGATGACCAGCCCAGCGCAAGCCCCACGCCTTCGCCGTTATTTATTGTCGCTTTTGGTATTCTCCACATTTGTGCTGGGAGCGGTTTTAATCAACGCCCAAAGAGGAGAACCCGGTTCAGCAGTCCAGGCTCATGCCCATATTGACCTGGAGGCAAGCTCTGTGCACACCCTCGAGTCACCTGATTTCCCAACTACTACAAGCTCAGCGGAGAATCACGACACCATAACATCGTCTGGTTCACCGCTCACCACCGATCTGTTTGCTGCACGGAGCACTCCCGGACCGGACATCGATATTGACAACCAGCCCATTGTTGTCGAGGAATCGACTCCTGCACTCCTGGCTCAGCTCGCAAAAGGAGTGAATGACTTGTACCTCTCGATCGAAGAAGCTGGCTACAAACACCTGTTTGTCTACCAGCCCCACTATTCCTCCTTATTGCGCATCACTTCAGGGCCCTGGGATGACATCACCCCCGCTCTCAGTCCTGATTCCAATCTGATAGCATTTGCCTCCAACCGGGCGGGTTACTGGGACCTGTACCTGCTGGAGCTCACCAGTGGGGAAATCAACCGCCTGACCGGCACTCCCCAGTACGACGCTTCCCCCTCCTGGTCTCCCGATGGACGCTGGCTGGTCTATGAATCCTACAGCGGGGAAAACTCAGGCGGGTTGGACCTCTACATCCTGCCGATGGGAGAAGGGGTGCCTGGAAACGCTGACCCTATCCGTCTCACCGATTGGTCTGGCATTGAACACTCCCCCACCTGGTCGCCCATGGGCCGGCAGATAGCCTTCGTCTCGGATCGTGATGGGGAGGCCGAGGTGTGGCTGGCAAACCTGGATGAAACCCTGCTCCGATTTCAGAATCTCAGCCAAAGCCCGCGCTCATTAGAAGCCTATCCCGCTTGGTCTCCCGATGGGGTGAAGCTGGCCTGGAGCTCCAACCAAGAGGGGATGCGCAATCTCTACCTGTGGGATAGCACTCGGCCTCAAGCGCCGGTCCTTTATGTGGGTGCCGGAGACCAACCTGCCTGGGACCCCACTGGCAAGGTCCTGCTCACCTGCTACCAGACACCCAATCGTAGTTACCTGACCGGTTACGCTCTGGATTCTCCGGGGTTGGTGCTCCCTCCGCTGGCCTTGAGCGGTCCTGTCTACGGTATGGCGTGGGGGCCTAGCAGCCTGCCTCAACCGTTACCCAGCCCATTCAACCAGTCTGCCCTGGTCACGCCGGCTCCGTTGTGGCAACCCACATTGACCAGCGCCAACGACCTGCCTTCCGGGCGTTACCAGGTGGTCCCGCTGGGCGACGTGGAAGCCCCCTCCCCGCTGCTTCACGACCTGGTCGATGAGTCTTTCCAGGCATTGCGCGCCGAATTAGCGAAACGCCTTGGTTGGGATTACCTAGCAAACCTGGAGAACGCCTATGTGCCACTTTCGGTGCCATTGTTCCCTGGCATGCTGGACGACTGGCTCTACACCGGCCGCGCCTTCGCTACCAACCAGGTTTTGATCAACGCCGGTTGGATGGTCGTGGTTCGTGAAGATTTCGCCGCTACTCCTTACTGGCGTATTTACCTGCGGACCCGCTTCCAGGATGGCAGCCAGGGCGTTCCGCTGCATGCATTCCCATGGGACTTCAACGCACGCTCCAATGGAGACCCGCGTTTCTACGAACAGGGCGGCGGGCTGGCAGGAAAGATACCCCCCGGTTACTGGCTGGATTTCACCCAACTGGCATCCGACTTCGGTTGGGAACGCCTGCCTGCGCTCACAAGCTGGCGTTCTGCCTACACCGCTGCCCGTTTCAACGAGTTCGTCCTCTCCGACAATCTTGATTGGTATTCCGCCATGCTGGAGCTCTACCCTCCACAGGCGCTTTATACGCCAACTCCAGTATTACCTCCCACAGCCACCCCCACCCCCACTCTCAGGCCTACCCGCACCCCCGTCCCAACCCGCACCCCTGTCCCCACACGCACGCCTGTTCCTTCACGCACTCCAGTGCCAACGCGCACTCCCACTGTAACACCTACAATCAAGCTCAGTCCCATCCCTCAGCAAGATCTGGGAGTCACACCAGGACCATGAGAAATAACCAGGGGGGTTTTCCTGTTGCTCATCAATTTTTATGCCACGCTAAATGGCTCCAGCCTGTCTTTCACCCCAAGCCAGGCCGGATATTCCTGTTATTAGCTCTTGCCTTGGGCGCCTGCCAGCCAGCCATTCAGGCAGGCACTACAAACGGCGTATCTAACCTGCCTGCCGGAGAAGCGGCGAAACACGCCCTAGTGACGCCCCACTACCTCCCGCTGGTCGAACAAAGTACCCCTGGATATATCAGGCGGAGCACCTCCCTCCCCCAAACACTCCCTCAAGCAGCGATCGAGCCTATCCGCTTTGTATTCCCCCCTGCGATGCCGCCGCCCGTCTCAGCCTGGCGTCCTCCGCTCTATCCTACCCCCTGGGCGCTCACCCCGTATGATCATTTTTATTTCTCCCGTCCCATCGCCGCAGACGAGGTTAATTGGCCCCTGGAGGATTACCGCTATGGAGGGGTATTTTTCCCCGGTGTTGTGCATACCGGCATCGATATCCCTGCCCCAAAGGGGACGCCGGTGCTGGCAGCCGGACCAGGCCGGGTGACCTGGGCCGGATACGGGCTATTCAAAGGGGTAGTTGACACCAGCGATCCATATGGGCAGGCTGTAGTCGTCAAACATGATTTCGGTTACCAGGGTGAAACCCTGTTCACAGTGTACGGGCACATGGACCGCATCGACGTCTCCCTGGGCCAGAAAGTCGAGACCGGGGACGAGCTTGGATTGGTGGGCGAAACGGGCAACGTCACCGGACCGCACCTGCACTTCGAGGTGCGCATGGGACGCAACACCTTCTCACGCAGCCGCAACCCAGAACTGTGGCTCGCACCGCCCACTGGATGGGGACTCCTGGCGGCCCGCATCATGGATAGCAACGGCAGGTTTCTGTTTAGCCAGCAGCTTTATCTGCGCTCCAAGGAGACCGGCCGGCATTGGGGAGTCCGGTCCTATGGCGATGGCAATGTGAATAGCGATCCATATTACCGGGAGAACCTGGTGATGGGGGACCTGCCTGCCGGTAGCTATCGGGTCTGGACGAGATTCGAAGGGACGACCTACGCTATAGAAATCGAGATAACGCCCGGGATGGTGTCTTATTTCACCTTCTGGGGAATAAACGGGTTCAAGTCTGGCGATCCACCTGCTCCTGCCGTCAACTTCGATTTACCCGTCGTGCCCACCTCGCCCACCCCTTGACAGCAAGAACATCTGTGCTAAACTTGGGGGAGATAAGGAGAAACAGGATTATGGCCCGTAAAAGCTTTCCTGCCCCTGAAGAGGACGAATCGAAAAATATTGCCCTGGAGAAAGCCCTGGGCGACATCACCAAGCGCTATGGCGATGGTGCCATCATGCGACTGGGCGAAGCCCACCAACTGGAAGTCGAAGCCATCCCAACTGGTTCGCTGTCATTGGATATCGCCCTGGGGGTAGGCGGCATACCACGCGGCCGCATCACTGAAGTCTATGGTCCGGAGGCTTCAGGGAAGACTACCATCTGCCAGCACATCGTTGCCGAAGCACAAAAGCTGGGGGGAACGTGCGCCTACATCGACATGGAACACGCCTTGGATCCTCACTACGCCTCCCGCTGCGGGGTAGACATCGAAGGTCTGCTGATCTCCCAGCCAGACACCGGCGAGCAAGCCCTGGAGATCACTGAGACCCTGGTCCGTTCGGGAGCGATCGATGTTGTCGTGATTGATTCCGTGGCGGCCCTGGTGCCGCGCGCCGAAATCGAGGGCGATATGGGAGATGCCCCGATGGGCATGCAGGCCAGGCTGATGTCCCAGGCTCTGCGCAAGCTTTCGGGCGCCATAAAACAGACCAACACTGCAGTGGTCTTCACCAACCAACTGCGCCAAAAAATCGGCGTGATGTTCGGTAATCCGGAGACCACTACAGGCGGTATGGCGCTGAAATTCTACGCCTCGGTGAGGCTGGATGTGCGCCGCATCCAGTCCATCAAGCTCGGTTCCGAGATCATCGGCAATCGCACCCGGGTGCGGGTGGTGAAGAACAAGGTCGCCCCGCCCTTCCGCACCGCGGAGTTTGACATCATGTACAACGAGGGGATATCCAAGGCCGGTGACCTGCTGGACCTGGCGGCGGAGCTGAACATCGTCGCCAAACGGGGCTCCTTCTACACGTACGGAGACATTCGCCTGGGCCAGGGGCGCGAGAACGCCAAGGACTTCCTCAAGCAGAATCCTGACCTGGGGGATGAGATCGAGCTGGCGATCCGTCAGCAGGCTCTCAGCGGCGCGCTGCCTGTGCCCTTTGCTGGCGGAGATGAGGAAGCTGGCGGCATGGAGGACGGGGACCTCTAGCTCTCGGCGACGAAATAGGCAGGATGCAGAAAATTAACGGATGGGCACTTGGCGGGGTGCTATTGATCGTCGCCAGCCTGGTTGGTTGTCGCAATAGGACTGGCTATCCCCTCGAATCGTCCACAGAGGGGGATTATTATCTTCCACCTACCTCTTTTATTACTGTCAGCCCGGCAATAATCCCTATCCAGGCGACAGGCACACCGGCAATCAGTGACCCTCAGCGGTTGGAGGCCAGCGCAACTCCCGCCTGCCTGGATAATCTGCTTTTTCTAGCTGACCTGACCATACCAGACGGCAGCCAGGTGCCTCCGGGCGCAACGCTGGATAAGCAATGGCAGGTAGAGAACAACGGCACTTGCAATTGGGATGCCAGATACCGGTTGAGACTAATCGCCGGGCCAGGCCTTGGGACAGCCTCCGAATATGCGCTCTTCCCGGCGCGCGCCGGCAACCAGGCGACGATCCGGATTCATTTCACTGCACCGTTCGAAGCAGGCGCCTACCGCAGCGCCTGGCAGGCCCATTCACCAGAAAACCAGCCTTTTGGAGATCCGATTTTCATCGAGATCACCGTCGATCCAATACTAGCTACATCCCCACCCTGACATCGGCTGGCATGTTTCAGATCAAAAAGATGAGCCAGCCCACCCAGCGAAAGGGCAGGCGGGCTGGCAAACCGAATTAAAAGGATCAAGCCGCCTGTCGTACCTTGCGCCGATCTTCACGCCACATTCCGAGCAGCAGGATCAGCACCCCCATGTAGTTGCTGACATCCGCCAGGTTGAATACCGGCAGGCTGTCGATTGAGATGAAGTCCGTCACATAACCGAAGGCCAGACGGTCGATCAGGTTTCCCAGGATGCCTCCCAAAAGCAGACTCAACGCAAGCCGCAGCGAGCGGTCTGTGCGTGGCGCGCGCCCGAAGAAATACAGGATCAGGCCTGCCACCACAAAGCTCAGGATAGCCAACAGACCTCCGTAATCTCGCAAGATGCCCAGGCTGGCGCCTGTATTCCTCCAAAAAACGATTTTAAAATAAGGGTATAACCAGGGCAAGGGCGTCCAGGCGAGGCCCGTACCGTATGGTAGGTTGGCCCGTACCAAAGCTTTAGCCAGTTGGTCTGATAAAATTACCAGCCCGGCGATCGAAAATATAAACCCATACCCTCGTACGGAGGTCATCGCGTTGCTGCGGTCCATGATGCGTGTCATGGGGTGGCGCCGAGCTGCTGCAGGTAGTCTTCGACTTTCTGGCGAACTGCGGCGTCGCTGGATAGCTCAAGCACCTTGCGCAGATCGGCGATCGCCAGATCATTATTGCCCTTCAAGATATACAACAGAGCACGGTTGTAATATATATCCGGATCGTTTGGATCCAAGATGGCGGCCTGGTTGAAATCTGCCAGAGACTTTTCAAGCTCATGCAAACCGGCAAAGGTAATGGCCCGGTTAGTATATGCTTCGGCGTAATCAGGCTGCAGGGCAATCGCTTGGTCAAAATTCGAGATGGCCAGGTCAACATCGCCTTTGCGGGCGTGGGCGGCTCCACGTCCATTGTATGCCTGGGCGTTGGTTGGGTCCAAGGCGATAGCCTGGTCAAAATCGGCGATGGCGCCATCCAGGTCGTTGTTCTCGAAGCGGGCCCACCCCCGCTGGCTATATGCTACCGACCCGTTGGGGTTGAGGGCAATCGCCTGGTCGAAGGCGGCGATAGCACCGGCCAGATCGCCAGACTCTAACAACGCAGCTCCACGGGCAATCGCATCCTGGTAAGGATCGGCTGTGGGCGGTAATGCAGCCGGGGTGTCGGTAACTGCTAGGATGGGTGCTTGTGTGATCTCGATTGTTGGGGGAATGTCGGTAGGCACAGGGGGTGAGGTCGGGCTGGAGGCAGCCGGGGGTTGTGTCACCAGTGGAGTGGGTTGGGCGGTGCAGGCAGCCAACAGCAGCAGACTAGTCGCCAACACCAAAAGCCTTGGCAGTACGCCTCGTAGCATCATCGGGAGGGGCTCCTTTGAAGTAATGGATCGGCATGCCAGGCCATTGGCAGCCAAGGCCTAATTATAACTCCACTTTCCTGGCAGCCATCGATAGTAGACAATAAGGAAGCACCTAAATCATGTTATCAGGTTTTTGGGGTACAAGTAGCATCCACCGCACGCACCCTAAAAAGCCAAATTACCAGCCTATCTAATTTACCCGGTAATAACTTAGGCCCTGCCCATAATGGGCAGGGCCTGCATCTTCTCACTGATATTGGCGGTCAGATAGACCTGTGGGTCATCCAACCATAAGCCAATAATTAGTTCTCGTAGTCGAACCGCCATTCCAAGTGATCCCACCAGTGGACGTAAAGCACGTCATCGGCCAGGCCGAGGGGGAGTGGGTACTTGGTGCCGGTCCTCTCGTTGAAGACGTAGAAGTTCACCTTCTCCATGCGGGGCTCACCCCAGTACTGCGGGCGGGTCCAGTCGACCATCTGACGGCAGTCGGTGAAGGTCAGGCGCAGATTCTTGCGGATGTCCATGGTGCCGGAGCGGGTCACACCGCAGGCGGTCACTTCAGCCACATACACCCGGCGCAGGCCGAGCTCACGAACATCGCCGGTCAGCCGCTCCACCTCGAAGACGCTGACGTAGCGGGTCGTGGTGTTGCCGAGCGGGGTGGCGGTGAGGAAGTACTTCTGCACGCCAGCAACGCTCAGCCGGATGTAGATGTTGTCGCCGGTGTAGTTGATGATGGTCAGTTTGGCGGGCCACGGGCTTACCGCGGACAGTAGCAGGGCTACTACGAAGAACGCCAGTACGAAGATTCGTTTGTTCACAATTAACCTCCTGAATTTTTTTGGGCTTATTATCACATGACTTGCATCGTTGTAATTCCTGGTGGCAATGGGCAGTGTCTATCTTCTGTAGCAAGAACCTCCTCAAGAGCAAAGCGCTCTTTGAAGAAAGATTAATGGATCATTAGTGGACATTATAGCTTAATTAAACATGAATGTCAAGAGGTTTTTACTAATGATTTATTAATCTTTTTGACCTGTCCGATTATTTCAGGAGTTACGCAATTGGCCATATAAAGACCGAAAATCTGGGTGATGGGCCATCTTTCTCAAGTGCCTTCCTCCCACGAGTTCAAGTATGCCACCTGTTCGGAGGTAAGGGTATCGATCTGCACGCCCATGGCGGTTAATTTTAACCGCGCAATATCCTTGTCAATTTCATCGGGCACGCTGTAAACCTTCTTCTCCAGCCGCCCGGCGTTCTTCAGCATATACTCCAGGCTGAGAGCCTGGTTGGCAAAAGACATATCCATCACGCTGGCGGGATGGCCCTCCGCCGCCGCCAGGTTGATCAACCGCCCTTCACCCAGCAGGTTGATCCGCCGGCCATCGGGCAGCACGTATTGTTCGACGAATGGCCGCACCAGGCGCTTCTCCACGGCAATCGCCTCCAGGGCGGGGATGTTGATCTCTACATTGAAATGGCCGGAATTAGCCACGATGGCGCCATCCTTCATGGCCTCAAAATGCTGGCGGTCGATCACGTTGATGTCGCCGGTCACGGTCACGAAGATATCTCCGATGTGGACGGCCTGCTCCATGGGCATCACCCGGTAGCCGTCCATCACGGCTTCCAGGGCTGGCAGGGGATCAACTTCGGTTACAATCACGTTGGCGCCCATCCCGCGCGCCCGCATCGCCAGTCCTCGTCCGCACCAACCGTAGCCTGCTACCACGAAATTCCTGCCCGCCAGTAAGACGTTGGTGGCGCGCACGATACCGTCCAGGGTTGATTGTCCCGTTCCATAACGGTTGTCGAAGAAGTGCTTGGTCATGGCGTCGTTCACTGCGATCACCGGGAAGGCCAGCGCCCCATCGGCAGCCATGGCTCGCAGGCGGATCACCCCGGTGGTAGTCTCCTCGGTCCCGCCGAGCATGCCCGCCAGCAGATCGCGCCGCGACTTGTGCAGAGTGCTCACCAGGTCGGCGCCATCATCCATCGTCATGTGCGGCTGGTGGTCCAGGGCGGCGTTAATGTGCCGGTAATACGTCACGGTATCCTCGCCTTTGATGGCAAAGACCGGGATCTCGAAGTGGGTGACCAGCGAAGCAGCTACGTCATCCTGCGTCGAGAGCGGGTTGGAGGCTGTCAACACCACCTCGGCGCCTCCATCGTGCAATGTGTGCATCAGGTTGGCGGTCTCGGTGGTGACATGCAGGCAGGCCGACACACGCACGCCTTTCAATGGTCGCTCATTCTCGAATCGTTCCCGAATCATGCGCAGCACGGGCATCTCGCGCTCGGCCCACTCAATCCGCCGGCGGCCTCCCTCGGCCAGGTTGATTTCCTTGATATCGTAATTGCTCATCAGCTACTCCATTTTATAATTTAACTCGGCCGGAATTACCGTGATGGAATCTCGGCTCTGGGCTGATTTTCACCACCCTGCAGGAGCACATCCAAGCGATTCTGGTCATCGAAGTGTTCCCGATAGCGGGCTACGAATTCAGCCGGGGTAAAGACGTGTCCCTGGGAACCAGGCTGCTCCAGGCAATAGGTGGCTGCCAGCGCGCCCACCCGGCCACAGGTTTCCCAGTCCAATCCATGGGAATAAGCGGTCAGAAATCCGGCTCGGAAGGCATCGCCTACGCCGGTGGGATCCGCAATGCGCTCGGGACGGATGCTGGGAATGTTGAATTCCCGGTCCGTCACGTACACGCTTGAACCATGCTCGCCGCGCGTCACCGCCACGAACCGGACAAGCTGCAGCACCTGGGCGATGTCCATGCCGGTCATCTTCTCGATCAGGGCGAACTCATAATCGTTCACAAACAACGCCAGAGCGCCCTGGATGCCATTCTTCAGTTCCTCGGGCGTGAGGCGCACGATCTGCTGGCTGGGATCGTACAGGTACAGCAGGCCCATCTCCTGACATTCGACCACGTAGCGCACCATCGCCAACGGGTCGTTGGGGGAGATGACCACCAGATCGGGCACGCCGCCGTCAAGCTCTTTCAGGGAGAGCTGGTGGGCATACCCCATGGCGCCTGGATAGAAGCTGGCGATCTGGGCATTGGAACGGTCGGTGTTGGCGAAGAACGAAGCGGTGAACACCCCCGGGATGATGCGGGCGCCGCGCGTATCCACTCCCTTGCACTCCAGCCAGCGGCGATACTCCTCGAAGTCCTCACCTACCGCCGCTAGCAGCCGCGGGCGCTGCCCGAAGAGCGCCAGGGTATAGGCGATGTTGGGCGCAGTGCCTCCCCGCTGGCGTACCATGCTGTCTACCAGGAAGGAGAGGCTGATCTTCTCCAGGTGCTCGGGCAGGATGTGCTCCCGAAAATAGCCCGGGAACGACATCAGGTAATCGTAGGCGACGGATCCGGTGATAACGATGTCCATATCATTTTTAACCTGGCAGTCGCCAGTCATGCCTGGTGTCGGTTCTTCCTCAGGATGGCCTGGCGGAGATTGTGTGCGAAGGGCGGGTAGACAACGCCCACCTCGGTGATGATGGCGGTGAGCAGGCGGTGGGGGGTCACGTCGAAGGCCGGATTGCGGGCTTTCGCGCCGGGCGGGAAAACCGGCTGCCCGGCAGACAGCAGCGCCAGCACTTCTCCGGGATCGCGCTCTTCGATCGGGATCAGCTCCCCATTGGCCAGGCTGAAGTCGATGGTCGAGCTGGGCACCACCGTGTAGACCGGCACCTGGTTGTCATGGGCTGCCAGGGCCAGCATGTAGGTGCCGATCTTGTTGGCCACGTCGCCGTTGGCCGCCATGCGATCGCCGCCGAAGAACACCTTCTGCACCTGGCCCGAGCGCAGGAAATAGCCGGCGGCGCTGTCGCTGATCACCTCGTACGGGATGCCGTATTGTTCCAGCTCCCAGGCGGTCAACCGGGCGCCCTGCAGGCGTGGACGGGTCTCGTCTACCAGCACGTGCACCCGCTTGCCCTGGTCGTGAGCCAAGCGGATCACCCCCAGGGCGGTGCCCCAGTCCACGGTCGCCAGGGCGCCGGTGTTGCAGTGATGCAGAACGGTGTCGCCGTCGTCGATCAAGGCTGCCCCGTGGCGCGCCATGCGCAGGTTGGTCTGCACGTCTTCGTCGGCGATGCGCTGGGCTTCGGCCAGAACCGCTTCCTTCAGCTCCGCCACGCTCCCTTCAAATCCGGCAGCCATATTCAACACCCGCTTCAATGCCCAGGACAGGTTGACCGCTGTGGGGCGCGCTTCTTGCAGCACCTCCGCCGCCTGCTTTAGCTCGGCTCGCAGCGCAACCGCCTGCCTGGCCTGAGAGCGCTGCGCCGCCAGCGCCAGCGCGAAGGCCGCAGCAGCCCCGATCGCGGGCGCGCCGCGCACCAGCATGTCCCGGATGGCGTACGCCACCTGGCGGTAGTCGTCGAAGACCACGACCTTGAATTCAGCCGGCAGCAGGCGCTGGTCGATCATGCGCACCTGCCCGTTTTGGTAGTCCCACTCAACCGTTCGCATCGCTTATCAGACCAAAAAGAAGCCCTCTGGCGAGGGCATCATCGAACAGATCGATTTGAGTTTAACATGCAAGGGGGGGTTTGTCAAAGGAAAATTGAATGGAGGTTGCCGCGAATAGCTACTTCTTCGTCAAAACCTGGCGCGTCAATCGCTCGCCCAGGCGAAGGATTATGTCTAGTCATACCCTAAGATGACCAGCCTTTCTATCGCGGCCAGTCCATTGATCAGATCGTACAGTAAAGCGGTAGTTGGAGTAATTTGCGGCATAAAACAAGCTCCTGGTATTATGTTCGAGTGTTTAATCCTGGTGCCTGAGAGAGGCCATCCGAAAACACGCAGAGTTTCCAAATCACCGAGATGGAACTCCCTCACCACCTGCCGGAAAAAATCCTGCCGGGTTACTATTCACGGCTTGAAATGCGGTTTACATTGAAGGAATCCGAAACAAAAACACAGGTAAGAGATGAATGGAAACTGGATACTGGAAAACCAGGGATCATCGAAAAGTTGGCTACTGGAAATGCAAAGTCTGCAGCAGCAGAAAATCTTATCAAACTTAAACAGCTCCTGGAACAGGTCAGGTTGTACTGCAAGACGGTAGAAAAGCATCGCTGGAGCAGAGATCCTCCATGATTTAGTAGGATTACACATCGGGGGTGAATCAGGTGCATTCGATAGACGTGTCGTCGGTCTGGTAGCTGGTGCTCGCCACGTAGGTAAAGGGGGCGTTATTGAAATATTGGATAACGCAGGTTGCCGTGAGTAGATGCAAGGTTTCTATAGCCATCTCCTCATATGACGGCAAAGATTACAATGTATTTCGATAAAATCCATTCTACCCCCCACCATCCCAATGGTAGAGATTGACAGCACCATCCCCCTGGGTTATAGTGGCGCCTGTGGAGACCCCACAGTCGCAAGACTGCCAGCTTGAAATCAGGCGCCTGCCACCCCCGGCTGCCCTCTTTGGGGCGACCCTGGCCCTGCTCTCACTGGCCGGCCTGACGCTGGCCTGCAATATGCCTGCCGGCCTGCCGGGGCCCGGACTTACCGCCACCCCCAGCTCCAGCCCCAGCCCTTCGCCCATCCCGGCGACTCCCACCCTAACCGCTACCCCCACCCTGCCTCCCACCCCCACCCCGCCGCCCGCCGTGCGCATCGCCAGCGGCGATCGCGCCCTATTCAACGGCGATTGGCAGGCAGCCTACAATGAATACCAGGCTGCCTACCAGAACAGCCAGGACCCCGCCCTGCAAACTGCCGCCCTGCTGGGCCTTGGGCGAACCCAACTCCAGGCCGGGGAGGCCTTGGCGGCGGTCGATACCCTGAACGCGCTCATCCAGGGTTACCCCCAATCTCCCAACCTGCCGCAGGCCTACTTCTTCCTGGGGCAGGCCTATGACGCCCTGGGCAGGCGCTCCGATTCCGCCCAGGCTTACCTGAACTACCTGGCGCTGCGGCCCAGCCTGATCGACGCCTACATCCTGGATTTGCGCGGCGACGCCCTGTACGCCGCCGGGGATTACGCCAGCGCGGCCAACGATTACAGGGCCGCCCTGCAGTCGCCTGGCTTCCTGGACACACTGGCCATCGAGATCAAGATCGCCCGGATGCACGCCAAGGCCGGCGATTACGCCACCGCCCTGGCGATGTACGATGACATCGCCGGCCGCTCGGCCAGCGATTTCACCAAGGCCCACCTGGTCTGGCTCAAGGGCCAGGCCTTCACTGCGCTCGGCCAGATGGACCAGGCATACGCCGCCTACCAGGAAGCCGTCAACAGCTACCCCATGGCCTACGACTCCTACCTGGCCCTGCTGGAGCTGGTCAACGCCGGCGTGCCGGTGAACGAGCTGAACCGTGGCATCGTGGATTACCACGCCGGGCAATACGGCGTGGCCCTGGCGGCCTTCGACCGCTACCTGCAGTCGGCAACCGAAGAGCTGCCCACCGCCCGCTATTACAACGGCCTGACTCTGCGCGCCTTGGGCGGGTACGAAGACGCCATCGCCGAGTGGGACAAGGTCATCCAGAATTTCCCGGACGACCGCTTCTGGGACGACGCCTGGGAGCAGAAAGCCTATACCCAGTGGGCCTTCCTGGAACAATACCCCCCGGCTGTGGAGACTTTGCTGGGCTTTGTCTCCGCTGCGCCGGACCACTCTCGGGCGGGCGAATTCCTGTATGATGCGGCCGACGTGGCCGAGCGGGGTGGCCAGCTCTCTCAGGCAGCCGAGCTCTACCAGCGGGTGGCGACCGAATACCCCGGCTACGAGAAGGCCCAACGCGCCCTCTACCTGGCCGGAATAGCCCTTTACAGGTTAGACGAATATGCCAACGCCCTTGCTATCTTCCAGCGCGCCCTGGCGAGCGCAACCGGCCTGGACGAGCGGGCGGCCGCCTATCTCTGGCAGGGCAAGTCCCAGTTTGCAGCCGGCAACCTGGAAGCCGCCCAGGCCGCCTGGGAGCTGGCAGCCAGCACCGATCCGACCGGATACTACAGCGAGCGCGCCCGTGATATCCTGCGCGGCCTGCCACCCTTCACCCCTCCCCAGGCCTATGACCTGGCCTTTGACCTGGCAAGCGAACGCGCCCAGGCCGAAGCCTGGATGAGAGCTACCTTCTCCCTGCCGGGAGAAATGGACCTCTCTTCCCTCGGCCCGCTGCTCTCCGATGCGCGCCTGGTGCGCGGCAACGAGTTGTGGGCCCTGGGTCTCTACGAGCGGGCGCGCGCCGAGTTCGAAGACCTGCGCCTCTCCGTGCAGTCGGAACCGGCCAACTGCTACCGCCTGGCCAACTACTTCTTAGACCTGGGATTATATCGATCGGCCATCCTGGCTGCCCGCCAGGTTCTCACCCTGGCAGGAATGGATGACGCAGATACCGCCAACGCGCCCGCCTTCTTCAACCACGTGCGCTTCGGGCCTTATTTCTCCGACCTGATCCTGGCCGCCGCCCAGCAGCACGCCCTGCACCCTCTGTTCCTGTTCAGCCTGGTGCGCCAGGAGAGCTTCTTCGAAGGATTCGCCCGCTCTTCGGCCGAGGCCCGCGGGTTGATGCAAATCATCCCCAGCACAGGGCAGGAGCGCGCCGCTAACCTGGGCTGGCCTCCCGATTTTGATCCCGATGACCTGTTCCGGCCCCTGGTGAACATCACTCTTGGCGCCGACTACCTGGCGCACTGGCGCGACCGTTTCGACGGCGACCTATACGCCGCCCTGGCTGCGTATAACGGCGGCCCGGGAAACGCCATGGCCTGGCGCGCTTTGGCTCCCGACGACCCGGACCTGTTCCTGGAGGTGGTGCGCTTCGAGGAAACCCGCAACTATATCCGCGGCATCTACGAGGTTTTCACCATCTACCGCCGCCTGTACGACCGCTCGCAATGAAGGGAAAAGTTAATAAATGGAATTTTCCCCTGCTGGCTGAAGCGGTGATTTATGGAGTGCCGGTTACCTGGAGGTCGGCTCCCAGCGGTCTTTTCGCCAGCAGATACCAGCTGGTAAAGGTGTTGAACCGGTCGCTGGGATCGAAGAACGGCCCGATGCGCACGCCTTGCACCTGGGAATCCACCGCGTAGGAATAAACCGGGTAGAAGAGCGGTAGAGCCGGCATTTCGGTGGTGAAGCGCACCTGGAAGTTGCGGTAGGCTCTGGTGCGTTCGGCGATGTCGCTGGTGATGCGCGCCCGCTCCAGGTACTCGCTGGCTTGGCGGTCGTTCCAGCCAGAATAGTTCTGGCCTCCGGTAATCTGCGCCTGATCCCAGAAAGGATAGGGATCCGGATCGGGTGAACGCATCAGGTTCAGGTCAACCAGGGCAGCCTGGTAGGTACGCGACTCCAGGTATTCATCCACAAGTTGCTCGTAGGGCACCGCCTTCGGGATCACCTGGACTCCAAGCTGCATCCAGTCCTGGCGGATAGCCTCCACGATGGCGGCGTAGCTCCCCCCTTCTGGATAGACCATCTCAAACGATAACTCAAATCCTTCCTTGGTCCGCACATTGCCCCCTTCGGCAGGGATGGTGTAGCCGGCCTTCTTGATGCTGTTTAGTGCAACCGTAGAGTCATAATTGATGTGCTCTATCTCATCGTAATATGCCCAGGTCCCCGGAAAGATCGGGCCATCGGCGAGAATCGCCTGGCCCGAAAGCAGGTTGTCGGCGATCCACTGCCGGTTGATGCCGGTCAGGAGCGCCCGTCTGATGGAGGCATCCTGGAAGAAGGGCAGCTCGGGATCGTTCAGGTTAAAATAAATCAGGGTCAGGCGCGGCAGGCGCCCGGTATACAGCCTGAGCTCAGGTTCGACCAGGACTTCTGGTAGCACCTCCAGGCCCACCTGGCTGATGCCCATTACCTCATCCTGGTGGTAGGCCGTCAGGGCGGAACGCGCATCCGGATAATAACGGAACACAACCTGGTCGATGAATGGCCTGCCACCATAATACGCCTCATTGGCAGCCAACACAACGCTCGTGATCTGTCCATTCTCAGAGACCAGATGGTCGAAAGTGTAGGGTCCACTGCCCACAGGGTCCAGATTGAAGCCGGCGTCGATGATCTGCTCAGGGGAAAGACTTTCCAACAGGTGCCTGGGCAACACGCCGAAGGTCAGGTAGTCCAGGAAGGGGGCAAACGGTTCAGGCAGGCGGAATTGCAGCGTCTTATCATCCAATACCCTGATCTCTACCTGTCTCCACAGCTCCCGCTGGTCCTCAGGGATTGGCAGGTTCTCGTTGCGCAGCAGTTCGGCTGTGAAGGCGACGTCCGCACTGGTGACTGCTTCGCCATCGTGCCAGGTGACGTTGGGGCGAATAGAGAAGTTATACACAGTGCCATCTTGTGATTTGCCCCACGTCTCCGCCAGGTCCACCTGAGGGAGGCCGCGGCCATCAAATCGCATCAGACCGCTGTACAGCAGCCGGTTCACGTCTCGGTCCGGTGGATTGTAATAGTCCAACAGCGGGTTCAATCGCCCGAAGGAGCCAATCAAGGCTTCGGTATATACCCCGCCAACAGCCGGCTGGACAGACGATACCTGCTGCAGGGCCGGCTGCTCACCCAGGAGCAGGGCACCGATGGCAACCAGGGCCAGCAAGACGATTAAAATCTGCCAGCGTAGTTTTCGCATACGGGTATGCCGGGCGCTCGGCGATCCTGTCGTGGGCCAGATTTATGCCCCTTTGTCTTGCTGACGCTGAGCAGCCGTCGAAAGGAGCAGAGATTCGAGTTACCCAGCCACAACCACGGTAGCGATTGCCAGGGCAAAGAATATCAGGCTTAAACCAATTGTGATGCGGAATAGCGTCTTCTCGATTCCCCTGCGGGCTGTGAAGATTCCCCCGGTGTCTCCGCCCGTCAAGCCGCCCAGGCCGGCGCCCTTGCTCTGCAAGATTACGCTGGCGATCAGGGCGATTGACGTTATAATCAGCGCTATATCCAGGTATTTCTCCATAAAAAAACCTCCGTGCGATTAGCAGGCGGATTATACCTTTCGTTCCTCGAATAGTCAAACCTCGGCAGACCGCGCATGCAAGAGATTACTATCAACCTGCACATGCATACGCCCTACTCCGATGGAACGGGCAGCCATCAGGAAATCGCCCAGGCTGCCGCCCGCTGCGGGCTGGACGCCGTGATCGTAACCGATCACAATGTGCTGGTCAGTGGACCTGAGAAATATTATGTGGATGGCGAGTCACGCACCCTTCTTCTGGTTGGTGAGGAAATCCACGACCCCACCCGCCAGCCACAGAAGAATCACCTGCTGGTCTTTGGACACGATCGGGAATTACAGCCGTTTTCTGACGATCCCCAACGGCTGGTGGACATCGTCCGCCAGAGCGGCGGTCTGAGCTTTGTAGCCCATCCGGTCGACCCGGCTGCCCCGGCAGTCAATGAGCCGGACATCTCATGGGTCGACTGGCGGGTGCAGGGTTTCACCGGCATCGAATTATGGAACGGATTCTCCGAGTTCAAAGCGCGGTTGAAAAGTAAGCTGCACGCCATCTATTACGCCTACAACCCGCGCAGGATCGCCCGCGGCCCGTTTAAGGAAACCTTGCAGAAATGGGATGAGCTGCTCAAGGCGGGGCGTCAGGTGGTCGGCATCGGCGGCTCCGATGCCCACGCCATGTTGGGACGCATGGGTCCCCTGCGCCGGACGCTGTTCCCCTACGAGTTCCACTTTCGTTCTATTAATACCCACCTGTTCCTGCCCACGCCCCTGACCGGGGAGATCATGGAAGACCGCCGCATGCTGCTGGATTCCCTCGAGCGCGGCCACGCCTTCATCGGTTATGACCTGCCCTACCCGACAGCGGGCTTTCGCTTCGCTGCCCAGGGCAAGGACGCCACTGCCTGGATGGGAGACGAGATTTCTGCCTTCTATGGGGTCACCCTTCAGGTCCGCCTGCCTCTGCCGACAGAGTGTCGCTTGCTCAAAGACGGCCAGGTGGTGAAGACCTGGCTGCAGCGCCAAAACTGTACCTTCATCACCTCTGAGCCTGGAGTGTACCGGGTAGAAGCATACATCAAATATCTGGGCAGGCGCCGCGGGTGGATCTTCAGCAATCCAATTTACGTGAATGCTTAAATAAAGCAATAAGATTTCGGGGGGCGTACAGAGGATACACTACTAATTCGAGGGTTTCACCACGGCAATTCCTAAAGTGCGTGAAAATCACTATACTGGGCGGGGGATTATCAAGCTATAATAAAAATTTCTGACTGAGGAAGAACAATGAACCGATTGGCCCTCCAATGGATCCCGCTGTCGCTGCTGTTATTCGCTTCAGCAGCCTTGTGCACTCGGACAACAGGCATCCCCACCGTCACTCAGCCACCCGCAGCTCAGGACTTGCCCGCCACCCTGGCAGCCATCCAGGCCACGCAGACTGACCTGGCGGCTCCGATGGTTGCGACCCCCACCTCCCCAATTCCGCCCACGGAGCTTCCATCCACCCAGGCAGCGCTCACCCAGCCACCCGAGGTCGGCAGCATCTCTGGAATGTTGTCCTATCCGAGCGAGTTCATCCCACCCCAGCGCATCGTCGCCACCAACCTCGCCACCGGGCAAATCTTCTACGTAGATACAGCCCTGGATGCCAGGTCTTATCGCATTGCCAACCTACCACCTGGAGCCTACTATGTGGTTGCCTATGTGGCTGATCCACCCCTGGCTTCCGGATATTCTCAGTTCGTGATCTGCGGCCTGTCAGTGGATTGTACCGACCACAACCTGGTGGAAGTGATCGTGAAGCCCGGGCAAGAGACCACCGGCATTGACCCCGGTGACTGGTATGCTCCCCAGGGAACCTTCCCTCCCGATCCAACCCGTTGAACACAGACCATGGACTTCAAGCTCAACGCACCCTTCCAACCCACCGGAGACCAACCCGAAGCCATCCGCAAGCTGGTGGAAGGCATCCACCAGGGCTATCGCAACCAGGTCTTGCTTGGGGCGACCGGCACCGGCAAGACCTTCACCATAGCGTCAGTCATCGCCCAGGTGAACAAGCCTGCCCTGGTAATGGCCCACAACAAGACCCTGGCTGCCCAGCTATATGCGGAGTTCAAGGAATTCTTCCCAGATAATTCAGTCGAGTACTTCGTCAGTTACTACGATTACTACCAACCGGAAGCCTACGTGCCGCGTCACGACCTGTACATCGAGAAGGACAGCGACATCAACGAGGAGATCGAACGCCTGCGGCTGGCAGCCACGACCGCCCTGATGTCCCGGCGGGATGTAATCATCGTGGCCTCGGTCTCCTGCATCTACGGCATTGGCAACCCGGAAGCATACGGGCGAGTGGTGATCAACCTGGAGAGCGGCAATATCTACCGCCGCAACGCCCTGCTGCGCCAACTGGTCGAAGGCCAGTATGAACGCAACGACCTGGACCTCCGTCCCGGTACCTTTCGGGTACGCGGCGATACCCTGGAGATCATCCCTGCTTATCAAGAAGAGATCGGCTATCGGATCACATTCTTCGGCGACGAAGTGGAGCGGATGGTCGAATTCGATGCATTGACCGGCGAGCTGCGCCGCCAGTTGCCTTCGATCTTTATTTATCCCGCCAAGCATTTCATCACCGACCAGGACAAGCTGCACCAGGCGATCACAGACATCCAGGATGAGCTGCAGGAAAGACTGGAGTTCTATCGTTCTCAAGACAAGCACCTCGAAGCCCAACGCCTGGAACAGCGCACCTTGTACGATCTAGAGATGCTGCGCGAAGTGGGCTATTGCGCCGGGATCGAGAACTATTCACGCCACCTGGACCAGCGCCCTCCAGGGTCTCCGCCCTGGACATTAATGGACTACATGCCCCACGATTACCTGCTGATCATCGACGAATCCCACATGACGGTGCCGCAGATTCGCGGCATGTACAATGGGGATCGCTCGCGCAAGGAAACCCTGGTCGAATACGGCTTTCGCCTGCCATCTGCCTTGGATAACCGCCCGCTGAGGTTTGACGAATTCCAGCGCCGCATGGGCCAGACCATCTATACCTCAGCTACCCCGGCCGATTACGAACTCAAGATTGCTGACCAGGTGGTGGAGCAGATCATCCGACCGACCGGCCTGGTCGATCCGGAGGTACAGGTCCGTCCCGTGGAAGGCCAGATCGACGACCTGGTGGGTGAGATCCGCAGGCGCGTCGAGGTTGGACAGCGAACGCTGGTGACCACGCTCACCAAACGCATGGCAGAGAAGCTCGCCGATTACCTGATGGAATTGGGAATCAAGGTACATTACCTGCACTCCGAAATCGACACCCTGGAGCGCGTCGGCATCTTGCGCGACCTGCGTCTGGGCATATTCGACGTGGTAGTAGGGATCAATCTGTTGCGCGAAGGCCTGGACCTGCCGGAGGTCTCCCTGGTGGCGATCCTCGATGCAGATAAGGAGGGCTTCCTGCGTTCCGATACCGCCCTGATCCAGACCATCGGCCGCGCCGCCCGCCACGTGGACGGGATGGTGATCATGTACGCAGATAACCTGACTGATTCGATGCGCCGCGCCATCGACGAGACCAATCGCCGGCGGTCCAAGCAGATTGCCTACAACCAGGAGCACGACATAGAGCCGGCCAGCATCGTCAAGGCAGTGCGCGTGCTCACAGACCAGATCGCCTCCCACGCAGTGGCTGAGCCACAAGCCGAATACAGGGTGAAAGGCGCCTCCGGCATGCCGAAATCGGAGATCCAGCGGGTGATCACCGAGCTGGAGAAACAGATGAAGGCTGCAGCCAAGAACCTGGAATTCGAGAAGGCGGCGGTTCTCCGAGACCAGATCTACGAGCTGCGCGGGGTACTTGCCGAGCGCTCCAACCTCCCCCCTTGGGAAAAGGTGCGCCTGCTGGCCGGCGAGGAATGAGATAACCTTCACAAGACCTTCGGGTGACCTTCACAACTCCTTCACAAGGTTGCGTTATCCTCAGTACAGATTGGTATCGAGGAACAAGCGTCGGATACCTGAAAAACCAACTTGAAGGAGTGTGAACGATGAAAAAAATGGCATTGAGTGCCCTGATCGTCAGTGTGGTCGCCCTGGGTATGGTAGGGCTGGCCAGCGCTCAAACCCAAAGTCCGCCAGTACCCAACAGTCCATCCAGTGGTGGCATGCGTGGACGTGGCTTTGGAATGTTGGGGCGCTCCGGCAGCCCGATGATAGGCTCAAGCCTAACCGGCTCCTATGGTCCCCTGCATGCATACATGATCACGGCCCTGGCTGAGGCATTCGGCCTGACTCCGCAGGAACTGCAAGCCCGCCACGATGCCGGCGATACCCTATGGGATATCGCCCAGGAGAGCGGCCTGACGGCTGAAGAGTTCAGCGCACGGATGCTCCAGGCCCGCAGTGAGGCCATCAACCAGGCAGCCGCAGATGGCGTGATCACCCAGACGCAGGCCGATTGGATGCTCCAGCGAATGCAGCAGCGCAACCCTTACGGCTTCGGCCCAGAGTCCGGCCAATGCGGCGGCTTTGGGGGCCGCGGTCAAGGCTGGCGTTGGAACACCACACCGGCACCCTGATCTTTAGAGATGGAATAGGCGCATACCAAACCCGATTTTAGGGTGTGAGCGGCGGTCGTCGTTCACACCCTAAAATTCAATTAACCATCTTTAGTGAAACCTTGCGCTGCTCATTTGCCGTTATAATCTCTTTACGTAGCCCGAGACAGCGTGTTTTGGGAAGGCGGAGCAGGAAATGGCTACTGTGCTGATCATCGAAGATGAGCCAGAGCTGGTCAAAGTGCTCAGAGATTATCTGGAGAAAGCCGGCTTCACCGTCTTGACCGCCTACCGGGGAGATACTGGACTCTCGATCTGGGACCACAAACGCCCAGACCTGGTCATCCTGGATCTGAACTTGCCTGGTATGGACGGCCTGGACGTTGCACGCGAGATGCGCCGCCGCAGGGGAGCGGAAGCCGACACACCCATCCTGATGTTGACTGCGCGGGTGGAAGAGACCGACCAGTTGATCGGCCTGGAGCTAGGCGCCGATGACTACGTGACCAAGCCTTTCTCTCCACGGCTGGTTGTGGCTAAGGTCAGGGCATTGTTGCGCCGCGCCGGCCTTGAACCCCAGGCTCCCCAGGTCCTACGCGTGGCCAACCTGGAGATTGACCTGGAAGCCCATACCGTCACCAGGGCTAGCCAACTGGTCGATCTGACTCCAACAGAGTTCAACCTGCTGGCAACCCTGGCTGCTCACCCCGGGCGCGTCTTCTCCCGCCTGCAGCTCCTGGAAGCCGGGCAAGGCACCGCCTATGAAGGATATGAGCGAACCATCGACGCCCATATCAAGAACCTGCGCTCTAAAATAGAGCCCGACCCCAGAGAACCGCGCTACATCGAGACCGTGTTCGGGGTAGGCTACCGCTTCGCTAGAGGGTAATCTCCAGCACGCGGCAAGTTTTAAGAAATCAAATCCGACCGATGCGCTTGCGCCTGTTTCTTGCCTTTACCCTGGTCGCGCTGGTTTCGGTGATCAGTGTGGTGGTCCTCGCTCGTCTGGGAGCAGCCAGCGAAGTCCACAGGTTCATGTTCCGCGGGGGAAATACCGGCGTCGATACCCTGATGACAGCCCTCGAGGACTACTATCGCCGGCAGGGGAGCTGGCAAGGGGTGGCAGATTACTGGCAATCTCTCAGTCCCCCGGGCCATCGTGGAGCGGGTAGCACGGGCATAGGCCAGGGCATGGGCGGCATGGTAGCCCAACGAGTGCGCCTGGCCGACCCACAGGGAATCTTGCTGGTCGATACCTCCAACCCGACGCCTTCCGGTCGGCTCACGTCAGCAGAGCTGGAACGGGCTATTCCTCTTCAGGCGGACCGCCAGGTCGTCGGCTATCTGCTTCCGGAGGGCGGCATGAGCTTCAGCCCTATGGACAGCGACGCGCTGGTGAGCCGCATCACGCGCGCAGCCATGATCGCCGGGTTGATAGCCATTGGGTTATCCTTACTGCTCTCATTGCTCCTCTCCTACCGCCTGCTACGCCCGGTGCAACAGCTCACTCGCGCAGCCCGGCAGATGTCCAAGGGGGACCTGAGCCAGCGTGTCGCCGCGGATGGGAACGACGAGCTGGCAGTGTTGGGGAAGACCTTCAACCAAATGGCCGATTCTCTGCAGCGCGCCGAGCATAGTCGCCGTGCGATGACCGCCGATATTGCACATGAGCTACGCAATCCGCTGGCGGTGCAGCTCGCCCACCTGGAAGCCATGCAAGACGGCGTCTACCCACTCACCCCAGAAAACCTGGAGCCCATCATGGAGCAGAATCTCCTGCTCAACCGATTGGTCGAAGACCTGCGCACCCTGGCCCTGGCGGATTCCGGGCAGCTCAACCTGGTGTTTGAACCATCCGACCTGGCGGTCCTTTTGCGCAGAGTTGCCGAGCGCTTCGCACCCCAGGCGGAAGCCAATCGAGTCGAGATTCGCCTCACCCTCCCCCAATCACCTAATGGAGTGCCCGAAGTCGAGCTGGATTCCGGCCGCATGGAGCAGATTCTGGGAAATCTGCTCTCCAACGCCCTGCGCCATACCCCACCAGGCGGGGTGATCCGCCTGGATATTAAATCTACATCCCGCGCCATCCTGCTGACCGTTCACGATAGCGGAGCCGGCATCCCGCCGGAAGCACTGCCGCACATATTCGAGCGCTTCTATCGTGCCGACCAGTCTCGCAGTCGGGACGAAGGTGGCACCGGGCTGGGCCTGGCAATCGCCCGCCAGCTCGCCGCGGCCCATGGGGCCACGCTGCGTGCTGCCAACCATCCCCAAGGTGGGGCGGTTTTCACCCTGGAAATCCCGCTTTTCAGGTCCTAGATCTCTCCTGGTCATTCCGATGAAACCAAGCAATGTCACTCGCCTGCTGGACAGCCATGGCATCCCCTACACAGCCTATGAGCTACCGGAAGCCAAGCTCGGCGCTGTCGAGGCTGCCCAATTCCTGGGCGTTTCCCCCGACCTGGTCTACAAGACCATTGTCGTTACTCGTATCGGAGGAGGTAAACCGATCCTGGCCATGATCCCCGGAACGAGCGAAGTCGACCTGAAAGCACTGGCGAGAGCGCTAGGAGAGAAGAGGGTGACCCTACCTCCTCAACGCCAGGCCGAACGGCTGACCGGGCTACAGGCGGGCGGCATCTCGCCCCTGGCTCTATTGAAGCGCGGCTTTCAGGTAGTCATCGACGCTTCCGCTATAGCACAAGAGGAAATTTACATATCTGGGGGCCAGCGCGGACTGAACATCCGTCTACCGGTCAGCGCGCTGGTTGCCCTAACGAACGCTTCCTGGGCGGAGATCAGCACCTAGTTGGGTGTCAACAGGAATTGAGCGGCCAATTTTCCGGAAACGCTTGCCCAATCCTTAATTATTCCCTATAATTGGTGCACCTGGTCGGAACGTTAAAAACGCCGCAATCCTCGGCCTGGTGTAGGTCTACATCGGGATGGTTTCAGTCCAGCCAGCCCCGGGATCTGACATCCCACCCGAAGGAGGTGAGTTCATCTGGATATAGTCCAACCGTGATATCTGGCACCTGAATAACCAACCGAAAGCATGTTTAAACCCATGGAGGAGAACAGAATGTCCCAGAAACGTCTAATATTGTCTGTCGTATTGATCTTTGCGACTCTTGTAGTGGCAGCCTGCGGCAGCCCTCAGGCGACTACTCCTGCTCCTCAAGAGACCGAGGCCCCCCCCGAAGAAGAATCGCCTCCTCAGGAGGTCGTCAAGACCGTCATCGTCACGGTAGAAGTCCCCGCACCGGCCGGCACCCCCCAGGTGCAGATCGAAGTGGCCCAGGCTCCGGGGTTCGGTGAAACCCTGGCGGTTGTGCAGGAGCGCGGCAACCTAATCTGTGGCGTGAATGGACAACTCCCTGGCTTCAGCTTCCTGGATTCGGAGGGCAACTACTCCGGCTTCGACGCCGATTTTTGCAGGGCGCTGGCTGCAGCCATCTTCGGTGACGAATCCAAGGTGGAGTTCCGCAATACCACCACCCAGGAACGATTCACCGTACTCCAGACCGGCGAGATCGACGTTCTCATGCGAAACACCACCTGGACCCTGGTGCGTGATACCGAACTGGGGCTTAATTTCACAGCAACCACCTTCTACGATGGGCAGGGCATCATGGTGCCAGTTGATAGCGGCATCACCACCCTGGCAGACCTGGAGGGCGGCACGATCTGTGTCCAGAAGGGTACCACCACCGAGCTGAACCTGGCAGATGTGATGGCAACCGAAGGAATAAATTACACGCCGGCCGTCTTTGAAGATGTCAATGCCACCTACGGCGCTTACGCGGAAGGGCGCTGCGACGCAGCGACCTCAGACAAGTCCCAACTGTCTTCGGTGGCCAAAGGGTTGCTGCCTGATCCCGAGAACCACGTGATCTTGGATATCACCCTCTCCAAGGAGCCCTTGGGGCCCGTGGTCCGCCACGGAGACGACCAGTGGTTTGACATCGTCAAGTGGGTGATCTTCGCCACCATTGCGGCTGAGGAGTATGGCGTCTCATCCGCCAACGTGGATGATATGCTTGCCACGTCCGAGAATCCGGAGATTCGACGCCTGTTGGGTGCAGAGGGCGAGCTGGGTCTCAAGCTGGGTCTGGCCAACGAGTGGGCCTACAACGTTATCAAGCTGGTGGGTAACTACGCCGAGATCTACGCTCGCAACCTGGGCGAAGATACCCCCACCTACATTCCGCGCGGCCTGAATAGCCTGTATACGGATGGCGGTGTATTGTATTCACCTCCGTTCCGGTAATATCTGATTTGAAAGGCCGGTGATACTGGGGCAGTGGGCATTGCGTCCCACTGCCCTTATCCCAATCCTGAATTGGGAGAGCCATGAATAAAAGCCTGCCTCTGCGTGGCATTCAAGGCGTACAATTCTGGCGGGATGAGCGCTTCCAGCGTTTATTAGGGCAGTTGATCTTCCTGGCCCTGCTAGCCGTGCTGCTTGGCTATCTGGGGCGCAATATGCTGGCCAACCTGAGCCAGCAGGGCCTGGGCCTGGGTTTCGACTTCCTGCCACTCACTGCCGGCTTCGATATCGGCGAGCACCTGATCCCATACAGCCGCAGCTCCTCATTCCTGCGCGCCCTGATGGTTGGATTGCTCAACACGACCCAGGTGGCGGGCTTAGGTATCTTCTTGGCGACCATCCTGGGCGTTATCTTAGGGGTCGCCCGTCTTTCGACCAATTTCCTCGTCCAACAAATCGCCCGCCTCTACATCGAATTCCTGCGCAATATTCCCTTGCTGGTATTGCTCTATTTCTTATTTTCAGGGGTCTTCATTAAACTCCCCAGGGTGAAGGAGGCCATCATCCTGCCGGGACCCGTCCTGTTGACCAACCGCGGTGTAGCCTTCCCCTGGGGTATACCCACGGAGACTTTTTCCCTCTATCTGCGCATCCTGGGTGTCGCCGCGCTCCTTGCGATCGCCATCTACGCCGGATTACTGTGGTATACACACTGCACCGGGCGCGGCCCGCTGGCCTGGTTGTGGAGTTTCCTGGCCTTCCTGGTGATCGCCGCCCTGGGATGGATCACCCTGCCAAACCCGCCTCTTGCCTGGGAGATTCCCTCGCTTCAAGGGCTGAGAATATCCGGTGGTCGCCAGTTTTCACCCGAGTTTATGGCGCTGCTATCAGGCCTGGTAATCTACACCTCGGCATTTATCGCCGACGTGGTGCGCGCGGGCATCCAGGCTGTCTCGCGCGGCCAGGTGGAGGCAGCCAAGTCGCTGGGTCTCACGACCATCCAGACCTTGAGGCTGGTGGTCTTCCCGCAGGCGCTGCGGGTAATCGTCCCTCCCCTTACCAGCCAATACCTGAACCTGACAAAGAACTCCTCGCTGGCGGTAGCCATAGGCTACCCGGAGCTCTTCCACGTCTCTGGAACCATCCTCAATCAGAGCGGGCGAGCAGTCGAAGTCATCACCCTCGTGATGGCATTTTACCTGTCCATCAGCCTGCTGACTTCTGCCTTTATGAACTGGTATAACCGTCGAGTACGTCTGGTGGAACGTTAATCCGATGGCCCAAGAGCTCGCCGTTCGACCCCAGATCCTCCCTCCGCCCACCGAGCGCTACACCCTGCTTGGATGGGCTCAGAAAAATCTGTTCTCCACCTGGTACAACACCCTTTTAACCCTGTTCATCCTTGTCCTGTGTTATGCCGTCCTCGTGCCGGCTTTCACCTGGGCAACTGACACTGCCCGGTGGGAGGTGATTCAAGTCAACCTTCGCCTGTTGATGGTCGGGCTGTATCCCAAGGAACAGGTCTGGCGCGCCTGGCTCTGCCTGCACTTACTGGCAGCAATCGTAGGATTTTCCTGGGCAATCTGGGTACAGAGGCGCCGCTGGCTGGGATTGGCGCTCTTGCTAGCGCCGCTCCCCATAGCCATACTGCCCCCTACCAGTGTCTTTGCCCGGCTAAACCTGCTCGGATTGGACGTATTCGCCCTGGTCGGCTTCGGGGCCGGCCATCTGGGTGGAGTATCGCTGCGCCGCGCGGCGGTCTGGAGTTGGGTGCTGTTCTTCCCCCTGGTCATCGTGATCATCCGGGGATTCACTCTCGGAACTGGATGGATGCCATTGGTTCCCACCACACAGTGGGGCGGCCTGCTGCTGACCTTCTTACTAACCGTGGTGGGCATCTTATTCTCCTTCCCGCTCGGTGTGCTGCTGGCCCTGGGCCGCCGATCGCAACTCCCCGCCATGCGCCTGGTATGTATCGGTTATATCGAGACAGTCCGCGGGGTTCCGCTTGTGACCATCCTCTTCATGGCCAGCGTCATGCTGCCGCTCTTCCTGCCCGCAGGTACCCGCCCCGACCTGGTGTTGCGGGCCATGGTAGGAATCACCCTTTTCAGCGCCGCCTACCTGGCTGAGAACGTGCGCGGCGGCCTGCAGGCCATCCCACGCGGTCAATACGAAGCTGCCTACGCCCTCGGCCTGAGTGGGTTCCAGGCCATGATTCTCATCATCCTGCCGCAAGCCCTTCGCACGGTTATTCCTGTGCTGGTTGGCCTGTTTATTTCCTTGTTCAAGGACACCTCTCTGGTTACCATCGTTGGCCTGCTCGAGCTGCTGGGCATCGCCCGCAGCGTGCTGGCGCAACCCCAATTTGTTGGCTATCAGCGCGAAGTATTTATCTTCATTTCATTGATCTATTGGGCTTTCAGCTATTTTATGTCTTACCTCAGCCAACGCCTTGAGGTCTCCCTGGGGGTCGGCCAACGTTGAGGCCTTCCGGGAAGCCTTAGATGACTCACAAGATCGATGATTTTGTTATGGAGAAAGCAATGGGAGAACCTATAGAGAACGATCGCATCATTATCTGCCGCGACGTGCACAAATGGTACGGCAACTTTCACGCCTTGCGCGGTATCACCATGGATGTGAAGCGCGGTGAGGTGATCGTGATTTTCGGTCCATCGGGTTCGGGTAAATCGACCTTCATCCGCACCCTTAACCGGCTTGAAGAGCACCAGAGGGGGCAAATCATCATCGACGGCATCGAATTGACTCATGATGTGCGCAACATCGAGAGGGTGCGCATGGAGACCGGCATGGTCTTTCAGTCGTTCAATCTGTTTCCGCACCTGACCGTCATTCAAAACATCACACTGGCCCCCATATGGGTGCGCAAATGGAATAAGAAGAAAGCCGAAGAGATTGCAATACAGCTCCTCGAGCGAGTCGGCATCCCCGAACAGGCCAACAAGTTCCCGGGCCAGCTTTCGGGCGGCCAACAGCAGCGGGTAGCCATTGCCCGCGCCCTGGCGATGCAGCCCAAGATCATGTTGTTTGACGAACCTACCTCGGCCCTGGATCCCGAGATGATCAAGGAGGTGCTGGATGTGATGGTGGAGCTGGCCCGCAGCGGGATGACCATGGTGGTCATCACCCACGAGATGGGTTTCGCCAAAGCAGTCGCCCACCGCATGTTTTTCTTCGATGAAGGAGTCATCGTTGAGGGGGGCACTCCCGATGATATATTTAAAGCCCCTAAAGAAGATCGGACAAAACTTTTCCTCTCACAGATCCTGACTCATTAGAACCCGGTTAGCAGGAAGAGCTCAAAAGCTGGTATCGACTTTTTGCGCTGTAAATAGCGTGCGGCAGTCGCTGGTAACTGCCGCACGTTACGTCGTCGATCACGAGACCAGCCTATACGCTGAACTCTCCAACCTGTTTCCCATTCACAAACACGGTATATTTTCCACTGGCGTAGCTCCCCAGCGGCAGATTGGTCTCGAATGGCACCAACATCTGGGCGCAGGCTTCACCCGGCTTGGCAAGCGAATATACATCCACATAGATCCTGCTTTGTGCGTCCGGCTGCTCGACCTTTGCCCTCAAGTAGTGACAGGGTGTGGGCAGGTTGCCCGTGAGGGCCAATGAAATCTGGACCGGAAAGCTTTCCAGCACCGCTACCTGAGCGCTCTCGATGAAAGCCTCGCCGCGCAGCATGTCTTCCTCCCCCGGTATGGGTTCCAGCGGGTTGCGGACTTCTCCAGATGCAGGGGGCGTGTCCTGGCTGGAAATCGTGTCCGAATCCCCGGGCACGGGGGTTGTAGGGGGTTGGGCAATCTCCTGGCAGGCGGTAAGGACGAGCACCAGGCATGTCACTGCAATCAGTAAGCTTGATTTCATTTTCGCCTCCGAATTCATCACCACTACCTCATTAACGCTTGCCAGGTGTCAATTGTTCCCGCTATCTTTGTCACCCGCTCACATCAGCCTTTGACCACTGCCACGGGCACCAGGCGGGCTACCTTGCGGGCTATGCCGGCACCCGTCACTGCCTCGACTACCTCGTCAACATCCTTATAAGCTTCAGGGGCCTCTTCTGCCAGACCGGGCATCGAGCCAGCGCGCACCCGGATACCCTTCGATTGAAGCCTATCGCGCAAGGCTTCGCCGCGCACGGTCTTCTTCGCCTTGCTGCGGCTCATCACCCTTCCAGCCCCATGGCAGGTGGAGCCAAACGAACGCTGCATGGATCCTTCGGTTCCCACCAGCACCCACGAAGCTGTCCCCATGCTGCCAGGGACGAGCACCGGCTGCCCGATCTTGCGGTACTCCTCTGGAAGACCCTCGAATCCCGGTCCGAAGGCACGCGTGGCTCCCTTGCGGTGCACACACACCTTGAGGCGCTCGCCAATGATTTGATGAGTCTCGATCTTTCCCATGTTGTGGGCGATATCGTATACCTGGTGCAGGTGCCAGTTGGGGACTTTACCAGCCAGGGCTTCTTCGAACGCCTTGCGGGCGAAATGCGCCAGCACCTGCCGGTTGGCGAATGCGTAGTTGGCAGCCGAACGCATTGCAGCCAGGTATGCCACACCTTCCGGAGAGTCCATCGGTGCGCAGACCAGTTCGCGGTCCGGCAGCCTGATCCCGTAGCGCTGCACAACCCCCTGGAATTTGTTCACGTAATCCGTACAGATCTGGTGTCCAAAACCGCGGGATCCGCAGTGGATCATGACCCCCAGGCAGCCTTCCTGCAATCCCATGACATTCGCTGCCTGCCGATCGAAGACCTGGTCCACCAGGTCCACTTCGATGAAATGGTTGCCCGCGCCCAGGGTGCCGATCTGCGGCCGGCCACGCTCCCTGGCGTGTTGGCTCACCTGCGAAGGGTCAGCTCCCTCCAGGCGTCCGCCTTCTTCGGTTCTCCGCACGTCGACTTCGCTGCCAAAGCCTTGCTTCTGCGCCCACAGGCTCCCCTCCCGGCACACCTGCTCGAGCTCTTTGTCGCTGAGCCGGAGATGGCCCTTGGTGCCAACTCCACTCGGGCAGTAATGATCAAGGGCGGCTGCCAGGGCGTCCATCATTTCCTTGACCTCAGCGTAGTTAATTTGCGAAGCCAACAACCTGACACCGCAATTGATATCGTAGCCAATCGCGCCCGGAGAGATGACCCCTGTCGGATAACGGGTGGCAGCCACACCCCCGATGGGGAAACCGTATCCCTGGTGCATGTCGGGCATCACGATTACGCTGCCGACCAGGCCAGGCAGGGTAGTTGCGTTCACCGCTTGATCGAGTGATTTATCATCCATGATCTCCTCGAGCAGTTGGCGGGTGGCGAAGAGGCGCACCGGAACGCGCATGTCGCTGCGATAACTCGGCGGAATCTCCCATTCGTAATCCGAAATGCGCTTGAGATCTTTAATCGCAACCATGCTACCCATCCTTCCATAAACGATTCTGCCTAAAGGATGTACCTAAATGTTGTGTCGGGCTTTTTGGGGCGTAAGCGGCGGGCACCGCTCACACCCCAAAACGCCGATTAAATTCTACAACTTTTTCGTGGTTCCAGTTTAAACGTCGAACACGATGCTGACCTCCATGCCGCGCTCAGTCTGTCGAATCGAGAGGTTATGATAGGTAACCGCTTTGATCTCCTTAGTTTGAGACACGATGGCTGCCCCTTCCAGGTGGGCATGCAGGACCAGGCCATCCATCTGGAAAGAATAGGCATCAAAAGCCAGTCCCTCGGTCTCGTTTATAAACAGCAGTTCAGACAGGAATGCCACCAGGCAAGTCTCGAGATCTGCACAGGGAAGCGCCAAATCCTCGCCCTGCGTGGTCCGGTCTCCATGTGGGTCCCCATCAAGGTGTACATGCCGCGGGCAGCCTGTTCCAGCAACGACGGGAAATCCGGCGCCCATGCTTCCAACTCCCAATCGGCGGTATGTTCGCGCTCACGAAAACCGGCAGTCAGCATCATCCTGCGATAAAGTATAACGGATAATTGTGGCTCCATCATTCCGTCAGGGTAAAAGCGGGAGGGTTGCACATTCATTCCCCATCTTCTATAATTAGCCCCAGGCATTACCCAAAGTCATGGACACCATCCGTGCCATCAAAACCAGGCTGATCCACTTGGAGAACCGCCTGCAGACCCTGGTGGAAGGCAGCCTCGTGAAATTGTTTTCTGGCCGGTCGTCCACAACCGACCTGGCCCGACTGTTGAGCGAATCCATGCAAGCCGGGGTTAAACAAACACCCCAGGGGCAGCCTATCGCCCCCAACCTCTACCTGCTGCTCGCCCATCCAAACACTTCTGCCGCCATCCAAGATCGACCGGCGCTGCTCGAAGAGCTGGCAGGCGCCATCCAGGAAGCAGGCGAGGATCTCGGACTCGTCTTTATAAGCCCACCCGTCGTTCGGGTGACCGCAGACCCCGAGATTCCACCAGGCGAGGTGCGAGTGAGCGCCCAGATCAGCCTGGAAGAACTGGCCCAAACCACCGACATGGGCGTGGGAGACAAGGAGGAAGACGTGCACCCTCCCAAGGATGCCTTTCTGATCGTGAATGGCACGCAGGCTTTTCCACTCAATCAGGCGGTGGTGAACATCGGGCGCCGTCCGGACAATCACCTGGTCATCGATGACGCCCGCATCTCACGCGTCCACGCTCAACTGCGCGCCATCCATGGCCACTACGTGATATTCGACCTCGACTCCACTGGAGGGACCTTCGTCAACGACCAGCCGGTCCATCACAGCGTCCTCTTCCCCGGAGACCTTGTTTCTCTGGCGGGCGTACCCCTGATCTACGGGCAAGACACCAACGGACTCGGCGAGACGCAAAAATACGACCTGCCTCCCGGCAGTGAGCACGCTAACCTGCCATGAGTGGACCAATCTTGCTCGCCTTGCGGATCATGATGGCGCTGCTGCTTTACGCTTTCTTAGGCATGGCGCTTTATAGCATGTGGAGAGACACCTCATACCAGGTCAGACTGCTAAAGGCAAGGCTGGCCCCACCCCTCAACCTGCTCCACCATAACCAAGCCGAGAGCATCAAATACCGCTTCACCACGCCAGAAGTCATCATCGGGCGAGACCCGGCCTGTGACTGCAGCCTGGACGATCAGACCGTCTCCGCACAGCACACCCGCCTGTCATTTCGTCAGGGGCACTGGTGGGTGGAAGACCTGCATTCTACCAACGGCACCTTCGTCAACCAGCAGCCCGTATCCGCTCCGCTGGTCATCATTCATGGAGACCAGCTCCGCTGTGGCCAGGCAGTCTTCACAGTATCCATCGAAGACACGTATGGGTCAGGTGTCTAGGATAGACCTGTACGCATGGTTGTCTGACCCGATCCATCTATCAGGAGAGGACCCAGATGAATGAAAAACCCATCTTAGCTGTGATCGGCGGTTCGGGTCTTTACGCCATACCTGGATTGCAGGATCCCGTAGATCAGGAAGTCTCGACGCCATTTGGCCAACCCAGCGGCCCGATACGAGTAGGTACCCTGGAGGGAATACGAGTGGCGTTCCTGGCACGCCACGGTTTGGGGCACTTCCTCTCACCCAGCGAGATTAATTACCTGGCCAACATCTACGCTCTAAAAAGCCTGGGCATCGAAAGGGTGGTGAGCGTCAGCGCCTGTGGATCGTTGCGAGAAGACTACGCCCCGGGCGACCTGGTCATCCCAGACCAATTGTTCGATTTCACCAGGAGCAGGAAACGCACCTTCTTCGAGGGCAATCTGGTAGCACACATCAGCGTTGCCAATCCATTCTGCCCGGACCTTTCAAAACAGGTTTACCAGGCAGTACAGGCTACCGGAGTCACCGTGCATCAGGGTGGAACCTTTCTCACCATTGAAGGACCGCGCTTCTCCACGCGCGCCGAATCGAACGTCTACCGCTCCTGGGGGATGTCCCTGATCGGCATGACCACCTCGCCCGAGGCCTTCCTGGCGCGCGAGGCCGAGCTGTGCTATGCGGTGATGGCCCATGTGACCGATTATGACGTCTGGCATGTCAGCGAAGAGCCAGTTACCGTGGACAGGGTGATAGAAATCTTGAATCAAAACGCCAACCACGCCCAAGAAGCGGTGCGACACCTGGCGGCCAACCTGAGACTGGAGCGGCCGTGTGAGTGCCCGACGGCCCTGGCCTCTGCATTGATCACCGATCCGCAGGTCATCCCTCCCGAGACCCGCGCCCGCCTGCACCTGCTGGTATCGAAGTATCTCAAATAGCCGATAATATGCTGACTGGCAACGCGTCGATCGACCAGATTGAGGCTCGTTTAATCAAGTTGGCGGCTTTATTCCTGGCATTCGACTCCCTGGCTCTCAGCCTCTCCAACGCAGTGCGGTTGCGCACCTGGCAGGTGGACCTGCGCTGGGACCATTGGGCGGCGCTGGCCATCTGGCTAGCGGGGATCCTCCTGGTCCATCGCCAGGCAGCCCGCTGGCTGCCCGGCCGCGATCCCTATTTAATCCCTATCTGCGGGCTGATGGTTGGTTGGGGCGTCCTGACCATCTGGCGTCTCTACCCCTACTTCGGCATGCGGCAAAGCCTGTGGATGGCCCTATCCTTCGCCGTGCTGATCGCTGGATTGCGCCTGCCGGCTGGCCTCCAATTCTTACGCCGCTATAAATACATCTGGCTCACCGCCAGCCTGCTGTTGACCGCCCTCACCATGTTCTTCGGCACCAGCCCGGCAGGGGAAAATTTCCCCCAGTTATGGCTGGGCTGCTGCGGCATCTTCCTCCAACCCTCCGAGCCTCTAAAACTGCTGCTGATCGTGTACCTCGCGGCGTACCTGGCAGGCGCCCTGAATAAGTCGCTGTCGCCCTCGACCAGGCTGCTGCCGCTGCTTGCCCCAACCCTGGTGATGACCGGGCTGGCGCTTATCCTGCTCCTGGTCCAGCGCGACCTGGGCACCGCCGCCATCTTCCTCTTCCTGTACGCAGCCGTGGTCTACGTGGCCTCGGGGTGCAAGCGCGTCCTCCTAATAGGCGGAACCGGACTTGTCCTGGCGGGCATCCTTGGCTATACCCTGTTCGATGTAGTCCGCCTGCGGGTGGATGCCTGGATAAATCCCTGGATGGATCCTAGCGGGCGTTCTTTCCAGATCGTTCAATCCCTGCTTGCTGTCGCCAATGGAGGCCTGGTCGGGCGTGGACCTGGAATGGGCAGCCCTTCTTTGGTTCCGGTCTCCCATTCTGACTTCATATTCGCCGCCATCGCCGAAGAGCACGGTCTGCTGGGGGCGATTGGGCTGCTGCTGTTAATCGGCTTGCTGGCGAACCGTGGACTTAAGGCCGCCCTCTATGCGCCCGATAGCTACCGCCGCCATCTGGCAGCCGGGCTCACTGTCTTACTGGCTGCTCAATCGCTGATGATCATCGCCGGCAACCTGCGCCTGCTGCCCCTGACCGGGGTAACACTGCCCTTCCTGTCGTACGGCGGTTCGTCCTTATTAACATCGTTCCTTGCCATCCTGTTGCTGCTCCACATCAGCAATCAAGCCGCGCCGAAGGCCAGTGCGGTGCAGACGGCGCACATCTACACCCGCATCAACTCCATCGTCCTGGCCGGCGTGGCAGTCGCCGCGCTGGGCATGGGCTGGTGGGCCATTTACCGCAGCTCCAGCCTGCTCGCTCGCACCGATAATCCCCGCCGGGCAATTGGCGATCGCTACGTGCGCCGCGGCTCCATCCTCGATAGGAGAAACAACCCACTCTCCATCACTACCGGCACACCCGGGACGTACGTCCGCCAGGTGGTCTACCCGGTGCTGAGCCCGATTATCGGCTATAACAACCCCGTCTATGGCCAATCCGGATTGGAAGCAAGCCTGGACCCTTACCTGCGTGGCCTGCAGGGTTACCCGGGGTTAGCCATCTGGTGGAACCACCTGCTGTATGGCCTGCCGCCCCCCGGCCTCGACCTGCGCTTGAGCCTGGACTTGAGCCTGCAACGCACCGCAGACCAGGCAATGACCGGCCAGCGCGGGGCGCTGGTGCTGCTGGATCCACAAAGCGGCGAGATTCTGGTCATGGCTACCCGGCCGAGTTTCGACGCCAACCAACTGGACCAGGAGTGGGCGCGATTGACCGCCGACCCAGACGCCCCGCTCTTGAACCGGGCCACGTTGGGCAGCTACCCGGCGGGAAGCCTGGAAGAGCGTCTATTCCCGGAGGGCTTCGCAGCGTTGGGCCTGGACCGCACCCCCCAGATCCGCCTGAACGCCGCCGACCAGCCACATGCGGGACCAGGCACGCTGAGTCCACTCCAGGCGGCCCTGGCAGCCGGGGTGCTCGCCACGGGCGGCGTCCGCCCGGCTCCCACGTTGGTGCTGGCTGTTAACACCCCGCAGGCCGGTTGGGTGTTCCTTCCCACGGTGGACAAGCCAGCGCAGGTCCTGCAGGCCAGCCTGGTTGCTTCTCGCCTGGATGGTATAACGCAAAAGGACGCGTCAAGCTGGCAATTCGTCACCACAATCTCCGGAAATTCGGGCCGCGGTGTAACCTGGGCTCTTGCCGGCAGCCTGCCCTCCTGGGAGAGCCGCCCCATCGCCCTGGCGTTGGTCCTGGAAGAGATCAATCCTTCCCTGGCTGCAGAAATCGCCCAGCAAGTGCTCACCAAGGCCCTTCAGCAATGAAAGCGTGGAGCACAAGATCAACGCGCACGCAGCACCTCACGGAGGAATCACCATGCGAGTCCTGATCACCGGCTCCAGCGGTCAGATCGGCACCAACCTGGGCTTGCGCCTGCAGGAGCTAGGTCACTTTGTATTCGGCATCGATATCCGCCCCAACACCTGGACCGACCGCATTCCTACCCTGCTTCAAGACCTGAGCACGCCCCAGCACGACTTCGATCGGGGCATCGGCCACGTCGAATATCCCTCCGCCATCGATGTGGTGGTCCACCTGGCGGCTCATGCCAAGGTCCACGAGCTGGTAGAAGGGCCAATCCGCGCCCTGGAAAACATCACCATGACCTTCAACGTGCTGGAATATTGCCGCCACAACTGCATCCCCTTCATTTTCAGCAGCAGCCGGGAGGTGTATGGGGATATCCAGCGCTACATTACCGAAGAATCATACGCCGATTTCGCCTTCACAGAGAGCCCTTATTCCGCCAGCAAGATCGCAGCCGAAGCCCTGATCTATTCCTATGCGCAATGTTACGACCTGCGCTACCTGGTCTTTCGCTTCAGCAACGTCTATGGCCGATACGACGTTGACATCGAACGGATGGAGCGAGTCATCCCCCTTTTCATCCGCCAGATCAGGGCCGGAGTCCCGATCACCATCTACGATCGGAACAAGATCCTGGACTTCACCTATGTAGACGATTGCATCGACGGCCTGCTACGCGGCATAGACCTGCTGGTGGGCGGGTCCAATGCCAATCACACCATCAACCTGGCCTATGGGCAGGGCAACAGCCTAGTGACCATGGCGGAATACATTGGGGAAGTCCTGGGAGTCAGGCCGGAGATGCGCTTCGAGCCTGCCCGCATCGGCGAGGTCACCCACTTCGTGGCCAATATCGGCAAGGCGCATGCCTTGTTGGGCTACACCCCATCCACCCCGCTGCGTCAAGGGATCGAAAAAGCAGTCCGTTGGGCGTTGGACTGGTGGGACAACCACCCAGGCCAGGCGCGCTGATCCTCGCGGCTCTACCCCGAGACGACGCGCAAGAAACGCCGCCTGCCCACCTGCAGAACTCCGGGACGCGGAAAAGGCAGGTTTGGATCGGTAAGCGTCTGGCCGTCCAGGCGCACCCCATTTTGATCGATCAGCCGGCGGCCTTCGCTCCTGCTCCCGACCAGTCCGCTGGAGGTCAGGACCTCCAGCACGGTCTGGCCCGGTCGGAGGGTATATTCCGGCATTTCCTCCGGCGTTAAGCCCTGCTGGAAGGTGCGCACGAACGCCTGTTCAGCCCGCAGTGCCTGTGCCGGCCCATAGAAGATTTCGGTGATCTCACGCGCCAGCTTCATCTTCACGTCACGAGGATGCAGACGCCCGTCTTTCAATCCAGCATCCAGTTCACCGATCTCTGCCACCGACCAGCGGGTCACCAGCCGAAAATAGCTGCCCATGGCGAAATCGGGCACGCTCATCACCTTGCCGTACATGTCTTCAGCATCGCTGTTCAATGGGATGTGGTTGCCCAGCGACTTGCTCATGCGGATCACCCCGTCGGTGCCGGGCAGGATGCCCATGATGATGGGGATATTGGGCTTGGCGCCCAAGAAGGTCATCACCTTGCGGGCTGCGGTGACGATGTTGAACAACTGGTCGGTGCCCCCCACCTGGACGTCGGCCCGCAAGGCATAGGCGTCGTAGCCCTGCATCAGGGAGTAGAAGGTCTCGTGCAGGTAAATGGCGTCGCCGCGCTCCCAGCGCAGCTTGAAGTTCTCGCGAGTGAGGAACTGTTGCAGGGTGAAGTTGGAAGCCAACCGGATCAGGTCTGCGAACGTAAGTTGCGCTAACCACTCGGCGTTGTAACGCACGATGGTCTTCTGCCGGTCGAGTACCTTGAAGGCCTGCTCGGCATAGGTGCGGGCGTTCGCCTCCACCTGTTCCTGGCTGAGCTGAGGCCGCAGCACATCGTGATCGGAGGGATCGCCGATCAGCGAGGTATAGGTCCCTACCAGGAAGATGACCTCGTGCCCTAGCTCTTGGAACTGGCGCAGCTTGCGCATAGTGATGGTGTGGCCCAGGTGCAGGTCAGCCGAGGTAGGGTCGTATCCACAGTAGACCCGCAGCGGGCGCTGCTCGTTGTGGGTTTCGATCAGCCTGGCCTTAAGCTCACCAGCCATCGCCTGCTTGAGCTCCGGGTCGCCGTACTCCGTACCCTGCATCAGGTATTCCACTTGTTGTTCAACGCTCATCTCCTGCATGGTGATCTCCATGGTGACATAGTTTCAAGAACATATCAATTCTAGCAAATTTAAGTGAAACGCGCCCTCCAAGGCGAGGGCGCGAGCGACTCGCCATACAGGCCAGCTAGGCGCGCCCATATGTAGTACCACTGGCAGCCGATTGCAGCAGGCGCAAGTGGCCTTGCTCGATGATCCGCTGCAAGATCTCATCGCCCAGCTCGAAGCCGACCCTGCCCTTCAGCACACCCTGGAGGCGCACCTCGCCCAGGGTGTTGAACTGGAAATACGCCCGCTCGCCCAGTACTTGGACCTTCTTTCCCCACCTGCCGGGCAAGATTTTTACCTGCCTGATCTGCCCCCAATCCAGGTGCACCCTGCGCAGCCCGTTTTCGAAGTCCAGCCCGTTCGCTGCGAGGTGGATGCGCGTACGGCGGTCCATCCAGTTGCCCAGGCTGATGCTCAAAGCCGAGAGCAGCAAGGCGATCGCCAGGAGAGGAACGGCTGCGGAGACCGGTCTGCCCAAGAAACCCAAGGCCGCCCAGGTCCCCACGACCAGCGTCGCCAGGCCCCAGGCGATCGCTTCGCCGCGCCGCGAGATCAAGACAGGACGATATTCGCGTTCCATGTAATCTCAGGGCACGTTCCAATTATTGCCAGAACTAGAACAGGCAGGTCGATACCTCCTGCGGGACATGCTGGCGCAGCTCCGGATAGCCCTCATGCAGGCGGGCGATGTCGGCCAGATCTTTCTGGCGCTTGCTGTCCTGGCGGAAGGCGTCCATGACCGCCCAGACCTTGCCTTGAAGCGCATCTTCCAGCCTGGCAACTGGAAATTTCATTCCCAGAATGATCCGCTTCTCTGCCCGTTGGATAAAATCAGCGTAGCGCGAGTCGGTCTGGATTTGTACCCTCAGGTCAGAACCGGCCAGCGTGACGTTCAGGCTGTGCGCAAAGCGCCTGATCACGAAGCGCTCGGCGAGCAAGGATTCATACAGCCCAAGCTGATCTACCGCCACAGCCAGGTCCAGGTCGAGGCTCACCACCAGCTCGGCATAGGCGTTGACCACCTGCCCGCCAATCACGCAATAGTTGATCTTGGTGTTCGTTTAGTAACACCGCCGGTCGTTCGAGGAGATTGGACCGGTCCATGGTGATCTCCCTCCAGTATTTCAACGCCTGCATCGAAACGCCTCCACCGGGCACAGTATAGCACAAATGATAGGTCCACTTTATCGGTCCACTATTTTGTGGGCACCCACATGATGTGCCCGGATTTTAGGGTGTGAGCATCGGCTGCCGCTCACACCCTAAAAACCGTTCGACACGATAACTTATTGGTGCACCCTCCAACTGCAAGCAACCTCTCCCATCCCGGCGTCTCGTGCTATAATTTGCGGAGTTTTGGAGAGAGCCAGCCATGTACGAGCCGGTCTTGGTCCTCAACGCCAACTTCGAGCCGCTCAACGTGTGCACCACCCGGCGCGCCATCGGCATGGTCCTGAATGGCAAAGCCAGCCTGGTGCTGAATGGTCGCGGCGAGATCAAGACGGTGGCGCGTGCCTATCCCCGCCCCTCCATTATCCGCCTGCAGCGAATGATCAAGCGCCCCCGGCCGCGCGTGCGCCTGACCAAGCGCGAGGTGCTGCGTCGCGACGACTACACCTGCCAATACTGCGGGCAGAGGTCACCATACCTGACCGTCGACCACGTGGTGCCGCGCCGCCTGGGCGGCACCCACGCCTGGGACAACCTGGTCGCCGCCTGCCCGGCGTGCAACCACCGCAAGGGGGGACGCACTATCGAACAGGCGCACATGCGCCTGCTGCGCAACCCCGCAGAGCCGCCCACCTCGGCGCGCTACCTATTCGCCCGCCACCTGGGGAACAATGTAGACTGGCTGCCGTTTGTTGAGGGGTGGTAAGACGGGCTATTGGACTTTCAGATCGCTACCCATAATAGCGATTACCCCAAACCTATCCTTCACTAAATGACATCAAGATCATACAACAGTAATAGCGCCTACATCCCGGCTATTTCTGATTCTAGAAGTGCGGCGATGCAAATAAATAAAGGGCAATTAGGCGCCGGTTAGAGGATCGACGAGCCCGGGCATCTGATGGGAAAGAAAATGACTAGCGCCAGCAGCCAGTAATTTGGTTATGTAATGTCTGGGATTGGTAAAATACTGAAGTCTAGATATTGTGTGAGTAAATTAGTATGGGTGAGTATATTGTAACGGCAGGTAGCGGGGGTTTGGAAAGGATAACCATCTAAAGAACCCTTGCGGGTAATAATAACCATATAATATTATAATCTAAAGATAAGCAGTTGAAAGGAAAATGACCGAAAAACCCATATTTTCGGTAATTCCTCAACTAAATGCGTGAGTCCGAATAATTTTTACCTTAGGTTCGGACAAGAGTATAGGCATTCGCATACACGTGTTGAGCGAAAATCAAATAAAGCAACCTTGATAATCCGGCGCAAGACGTGTTGGTACAACCGGTATTGTTCCTTGGGTAGCAAGAATGGGCCTGAAAAAAGGAACCGGCGAGAACATTTATCGACATACGGGACAGTCAGCAGACTCAGTATGTTTGTCAATCGAAAAGTGACCCACCCGAGAGCGGCCTAAGCCGCTCCCGGGGTCTGGTTAAGTCGACACCTCCGCCTGAGCGACTGGCGTTGCAGATACCTTGTAATAGCAATCCAACCCGAAAGAAACCTCGCCCCCCCCTTAAAATTCCAGCGTTAAATAATCCTCGGCCAACGCCACCTGACCCGGGAATGTCATGCGCGCCTCCGCCAGCAGGCCCTGCGGGTCCCCCTTGTGCACCGGGTAATGGATCAGATACAAGGCCCCCACCTCGGCCTGGCGCGCCGCCTTGCCCGCCTGGATGGCCGAGGAGTGGCCCGGGTAGGCCCCTGCTGCCTCGTGGAACAACACGTCCGCCCCTGCGGCCAGCCGCATGACCTCGTCGCAGGGCTCGGTGTCGCACGAATAGGCCGCCGCCTTGCCACTCTGCAGGAACTCGATGCGCAGCCCGATAGTCGGCACCAGGTGGCGCACCGGCGAAGCCCACACGCGGAACTCGTCGCACTCCACCACTGGGGCTTTCTCCTTCTCCGGCAGCCGGTTGAACTCCACCCGGAAGAAGTTCGGCCAGGTGCCCCAATCGTAGAATTCCATCAACCCCTCTACCCGGTCCAGGGTATGGCTTAACCCGTGGATCATCAGCGGCTTCTTTCTCCCCAGCAGCCACATGTTCATCAACAACATCGGCACTCCCGAGACGTGGTCGGGGTGGAAATGAGTCAGCGCCAGGTCCATTAATCGGTCGAGTGCGATCCCCACCCTGGCCAGCTTGAGCAAGGGATTGCTCCCGCAGTCCACCAGCAGTGCCCGCTCCTGGCCCGCCAGCGCCAGGTGGGTGTTATCGTGTTTCTCGTCTGGGATGGCGTTGGCGCTTCCCAGGATCACCAGTTTCGGCATGCGCCGGCCGGCCCTTTCATGGCGATCGCTCAGCCCCCCAGCACCCACATCGCCAGGCGCGGGGTGACGAACACCTCCAGGAATGCCGCTCCCAGCAACAGGGGCATCACCAGCCCCACCATCACCTTCAGCCAGTCCGCCAGGGCAAGCAGCCAGACTTCGCCCACCGACTGGCCCTGCGCCGGTGTGGCCAGGCTGGCTCCCAGGCGCAGGATGGCCGCGCCGGCCAGTAGGATGGCAGGGATTTCCAGGATGCCGTGCGGCAGCACGAATGCCAGCAGGAACGTAGCCGGGCTGAGTCCGGCCCAGGCCAGGTTCGCCATCAGGTAGCCGATCAATGCCAGCGGCAGCATCAGTACGATGATGCCCAGCACGCCGAACGAGAAGATGCCCAGCAAGGTGGCCAGGGCGATGGCGCGCAGGTTGTGAAGCCAGATCATCCCCACTCCCGAGACCGAGAAGAAGCGCAGCGCCTCCAATCCCCGGACGGCACTCTGGTCCAGATCTTTCCAGTTCAATATCTCCGGCGGCAGGCGGAAGGCGCGCGCCTGACCGGCGCCTACCCCCACTGCCAGGCTCAGCGCCAGCGCCAACAGGAGCGAGGGCACCAGCAGGCTGCGGATCGTCTGCCGCATCTCCTGCCCGTACCATTGGCCCAAGGAGGTGGCCTGGCCGGTAAAGCCGCTCATGAACACCTTCCAGCCCCAGGCCAGCCGCAGGTTGTCGTACTCCCGGTTGAGCAGGTCCTCGCGGTTGAAATGGACGATGCCCGAGCGGATCAGCAGGCAGGCGATTAAGACCTCCCCCAGGATCACCCACCACAACACTCCATAGTCGGCCCAGAACATCAAGATCGCTTCGCCCTGGATCACCAACGCCATGGGGATGACAATGAATGAAGCCAGCAGGTTGGCCGCCCTTACCGAAGTGGTCTGGGAGGAGACCACCACCGCCCCACTGACCATCACCAGCGCCTGCACCGCGGTTAAGACCAGGATCTGCGCCAGCAGACCGGGGTCGGGTCGCCACCCCACCTGCAGCGACACGCCGACGAGGTAGATACCGATCCCCAGGTAGCTGGCGAACAAGGGCAGCACCAGGGCTGCCAGCATCTTGCCCAGATAAAGCTGGTGGTCTTTGAGCGGGGTGCACAACAGGGGTTCGATGCTGCGCCGTTCCTTTTCCCCCACGAAGCTCTCCAGGGCTATGACCAGGGAGATCGAGATGGGGAAGAAGCCCACCACCATCAACAGGAAAGGGATCAGCCTGTCGCCGACGATAGAAGCCCCATAGCGTTCGACGAAGGACATCGCCTGGCTGGCGATGAAGTTCATCAGAGCCGGGAAGAAAGCCGTCAGGAACACCACCGGCAGCAGGATGCGCCAGTCGCGGAACTGATCGCGCACCTCCCGGCGGGTGACGATCAGGATGGGGTAGAGCCGGGCGCGCCAGGCGTCAACCATTCCCGCCCCCCTTCGGCTGCGAAGTGTGTATGGCCTGTAGATAGACCAGCTCCAGGCTGCGCGGCACCTCGGAGAGGCCCACGACCGACAAATCCTGTTCCAGTAGTCCGCGCAGCAGGAGCGGGTTGAGATGCGCCGGGTCATCGGTCCGGTAGCGCAGCCAGTCCTGTCCCTGGCCGGTGAGCAGGGCCCCCTCAGGCAGCCTGGGCCGGTTCCCGTCCAGGTTGCGGCTGAAGCGCACCTCGAATTCGGCCGCCCCCAGCAGGCGCGCCTTGAGCTCCTCCGGCGTCCCGCGCGCCACGATCCGGCCGCGCTGGACGATGGCGATCTGGTCGGCCAGTGCTTCAGCTTCGGCCAGATTGTGGGTGCAGATCACGATCGTGCGACTGGCAGAGCGCAGGGCGCGGATTGATTGGCGCACCTGGCTGGCGCTCTCTGGATCCATGGCCGAGCTGGGCTCATCCAGCAGCAGCACCGGCGGGTCATGCAGCAGGGCGCGCGCCAGGGCCAGCTTCTGGCGCATGCCCTTGGAATATTCGTTGATGCGCCGCCGGCGATGCTCGATAAGGTCGAAATCGGCCAGCAGTTGCATGGTCCGCCTGCGCCGCCGCTCCCGGTCGAGGCCATAGGCCTGGCCGAAGAAGTCCAGGTACTCGTCGGCGGACATGCGCCCATACAGGCCATGGCCTTCGGTCAGGATGCCCACAGCACTCCGCACCTGGTCGGACTGGCTGGCGACGTCGTAGCCCGCCACCCTGGCCCAGCCGCGCGAGGGCTTCAAGACCGAGGTGAGCAGGCGCACCGTGGTGGTCTTGCCGGCGCCGTTGGGTCCCAGCAGGGCCAGCACCTGGCCCTCCCCCACCCGCAGGTCCACACCATCTACCGCCCAAAAACCGTCGAAGTGCTTGCCAAGATCCTGGGTGATGATCATCTACATCCCACCAGCAGCCAGAGACGAGAGATACTATAATATTGCTCCATCCACCTGCCAATGAGACAACAGTCCTGGGTGAACGGCTGCCTGTGCAACAGGGGGGAACTATTCCTCATTGCCAGAAGCTGGTGCTGGCATCCTTTTATGGCGGTAGATCAGCGTCGCGCCGGAAAGGATCATCACCACCAACATCAGGGTCTGGTTGGCGTTGATGCCGGCGATCTGAGCCGCGTCCAGGCGCAGGAACTCCAGCAGGAAACGCCCGATCGGATAGGTGACCAGGTAGACCAGGAACAGGTCCCCGGACTTCAGCTTCCCGGCATAGCGCCCGCCCAGCCACAGCAGGAAGGCCACGTTGGCCAGGTTCCATAATGATTCGTACAAGAAGAGCGGGTGATATTTCTCGAAACTCTCGAAGCCCGGCAGGCGGTGTTGTAGATCGATCGTGATCGCCCACGGCAGGTCGGTAGGGGCGCCGTAAAGCTCCTGGTTGAAGAAGTTGCCCCAGCGCCCGATGGCCTGCCCGAGCGCCAGCGCGGGCGCGGAGATGTCCAGCCAGGTCAGGAAGTCCAGCTTGCGCCGCCGGCAGAAGAAATACAGCCCCAGCACACCGCCGATCACCGCTCCGGGGATGCCCAGCCCGCCGCCGCGGATCCACAGCGCATCCAGCGGGTGGGTCAGGTAGTAGAGCGTGGTGATGCCGCGCTCTACCATAGAAGGCGGAGGGGTCAAGATATGCCAGAGACGTGCACCGAGGATGCCCCCAATCAGCGCCCAGATCAATCCGTCCCATACCAGGTCCCCGCTCAGGCCTCGACGGCGCGCCTGGCGCTCCGCCAAAAAGGCGGCCGCCACGGCTCCCAGCATAAGGATGATGCCATAGAAATATATCTTTACTGGCCCAATGAAGAATCCATCCGGCATGTTATTCCCTCACTGTAAGCAGATTTTTGACGAACGCAGCTAACCAAGGAAGAGCCTGTATCCGGGCCTATCCCACGCTCAACCAGTTCGGTTTTGTCGCCTGACCTTGCGGCGCACGTCGACGATGCGCTGGATGGCGGTCAGGTTGGCCAGCACCGCCAGGATCCACAGCGAGACCTGCGGGATGTTGAACACCAGCCCGGGCACCAGCACCAGGTAGCGCTCGAAGCGGGTCAGGATGCCCACTTTGGTCTCATGCCCCAGGGATTGGGCGCGGGCGCGCACGTAGGAGACCAGCACCGATCCGGCTGCGGCCGCGTAGGCCAGCACCACTGGCAGGATTTCACCGCGCTGGATGTAGTAGTACAGCAACCCGCCGAAGATGACCAGCTCCGAATAGCGGTCGGTGACCGAGTCGACGAAGGCTCCGAACTCGGACGGCTCGCCCCTCAGGCGGGCCATCGTCCCATCCAGGGCGTCGATCGGGCCCATCACCAGGATCACCAGGCCGCCGATGGTCATCTGGCCGCTCGCCAGGAAATACGCCCCGATAGTGTTGCCCACCAGGCCCAGGATAGTGACCGTATTCGGCATCAGGCCGATCCGGTTCAGGAATGCGGCGATCGGCTCGAACAATCCCTTGAAGTAGGGCCGCAGAAAGTCCGTCAACGTGGTCGCTTTATGCCTCTCAGAGGCCTGCTGCACCCTCATGAGATCTCCCGGTTGCAGAGAATGTCCCTTCACAGGTGTATGCTATCCTATGCCCGAAGCGCTGTCAAGTAAATTGGGAGGGAGGATGACACAGCCTCTCCAGGTGTCGCTGTGAGGAGCAGAGCGACGAAGCAGTCTCCACCCATATTGGGGGAGACTGCTTCGCTCCTTCATCGCTCGCAGCGACACTTCGGATTTCAATTTACTTGTAACTTCAAGGATAAGGCGTTCCTGCTATACGCGTATCACGGCTCTGGGGCCATCATCATCGGCAAGTATATCATCACCGGCGCCGCCAGGATTGTGAAGTCCTGTTCCATATTGCTGGGGGGAATATCTACCACCCGCTCTGCGGGGGAGAAGACAGAGCCAGCCAGGCCGGGCGCAAGGCTGTAGGTCCCGGTGATCAACCCGGTGAAGCTGAACAGACCGTCTTTATCCGTGTAATCGTACAGGCCGGGCTCGATCTGCACCTGGACCCCAGACTTCGGTTCGCCGTTTGGCTGGCTGACCTGACCGCCAATCGCTGGCAGGTCAGGGTCGACGTAGCGCAGGATATGGAGGCTGTTGCGCCAGGTGTAGATATTGCCATCCGCCAGCGAGACTCCAACCACCTCCTCCGACAAATCATAGCTGCCAACCACGCTCGGCGCACCTGGGTCGGCGGCGTCGATCACCTGCAACCCTTCGTGCCCCCAGGCGACGTAAATAATGTTACCTGAGACCTGGATATCCCAGGCCTCTTCGCCCCTTAGCGGGGAAGCAAATACCTGCGCCGGCAGGTCGGGATTGGTGAGGTCTATGATCCAATATTTTCCTGATGTATTTGCCATATGGGTAGGTGGTACCTCCGTGGTCGTCAGGTATGCTAAATTGCCTTCAATGGCGAGGCTGGTGGCTTGCTGGTTTGGATAATTGTCGGGTGGGTTGAATGATCCACGCGGAATCGGGACGGCCGGATTGGTTGCATCAACAACTTGAAGATTGCCATTCAGGAGCGCCAGGTAGGCAATACTCCCCTGCACGGCGACGTCGACGATCGGGACGGGGGATGTGTAATATCCCATCTCGAACGGCAGAGTCGGTTCGGCAACGTTTATGATGCGCAACACACCCTCGTCTTCGACCAGGTACAGAGTATCACCGGTCAGGCTCAAGTCACGGGCAATTCCAGGGGTATCCAGCCAGCCGGCCTCGTATGGATTCAAAGGATCCGAGACATCGAACACGCGCAAGCCGTTCTCCGAAGCGGCCAAGAATGCGTATTGACCTGCTATGACAACGTCCTGCACTGTGGCGGTGATCGGCTGGTTGCTTACTAGCGTTGGTTGGATGGGATCTGAGACATCCAGCACCCACAGTCCGTCCTGTGCAGCGATATAAGCAACTCCATTCGCCTCTCCCAGGGCATTGACCTGCTGCGGCGGCTCCCATGCGCCGATCTCGCCCGGTGCGGCAGGATCGGAAATATCCAAGACGGATAGCCCTCCCCAGTCATTCGCAACGTAAGCAGCAGTCCCGACAGCCTGGACATCCAAGACCGCGTCCTGGCCAAGATAAAAGCCTACCTCGTTGAGATTGTTCGGGTCAGATACATCCACGATGCGCAGGCCCGCCTGGGAGCAGGCCATGTAGGCGAAATCCCCCGAGACAAAGACACTGTTGATGTATCCCGGCAGGGCGAGGCCGTCCAGGAGTGCGGGAGCGCTCGGATCGGTGATGTCGAGCATTGCCAAACCACCGTCTGCGATAGCGAGGTAGGCATAGTTGCCTGCCAGGCTGACGCCGACAGCGTCGCCAGGCAAAGCCGTGGCGCTGATCTCAGAGACACTCTGCGGGTCTGAAATGTCGAGAACCCGCAATTCGTCTTCCAGGAATACGTAGGCATAATCGCCGGCGACTGCCAGCGACCAGATCGCATTCATCATCATAATGAGATGTTCATTGACAACTAACTGGTTCTCGGGATTGGATGCGTCCACCACATACAGGTACACCCCCGCATTTTGAATGATGTAATCACTGAAATATTGGCACGCCGTTACACCCAGATAAGCCGTGGCGCCCGATACTGCCACCATGGAATTGAATGCACAGTCTGTATATGTGTTTGAACTCATCAGGATGGGTACTGCCGGATTGCTCACATCGATGACCTGCATCCCGGCTGCCCGGTCTTCAGCGCGAAACGCGACGTAGGCGTAATTCCCCTGCAGCATGATGTTTTGCACCTCACCCGGCGTCAAAACGTATCCCGCCCGTTTGGGGCGCGCCGGATCGCGGATATCCATTACCGCCAGTTCCGCCCCCATGCCCACGTAGGCGTAACCTCCCTGAACCGCAACTGCCCGCGCCGGCCCCCCGATGTGCCCGACCAGCTCGACGTTCGAGCCCGTATCTGACACACCTTCCATCTCCAAGCCTGACAGCTCAAACCGGGACGAGGTTAAGCTCGCCGTTGAGGCCTGCTGCAGGTCGAAATCCGACGAGACCTGACCCCCTAATACCAGCGCCAGGAGACATCCCATGGTCAAGGCAAGGTTGAATCTCGGTTTCATCGTAACTCCCTTCACACAGAACAAAACAGACAGCCCGGCGGGCTGTCTGTCCTCGAATACCTTGGGAAATTTACGACCTCTGTGAAAAGCAGGTCATACAGTTAAGTTGCGGCAGTCGTCGGCACTAAGTGCACGGTCAACCAAGATACCTAACAATTTTTATTATAACTCATGATCTGCTTTGTGTCAAATATTTGGTACTCATGTTCGGACGAGAGTTCGGACATTGGCAAAGACGAGATGAGTGAAAAGCAATAAGGCGGCCTTGACAATCTGCCTCAGAACCCTATGCTGCAACCGGTAGCGCTGCTTGAGCAACAAGAAAGGGCCTGAATATAAGAACCAACGGGACTGTTTATCGACCTTCGGGACAGCCAACAGGTTCAATTCATGCGGGATGACCTGGGCATATTGCACGTCACGGATGGCTTCCCCCACGAAC